>Ga0182024_10001175_pt1 | contig 67781 bp, 41 predicted proteins | sample P32metaG_FD_120480 | JGI IMG/M metagenome (GOLD analysis project Ga0182024, IMG submission 120480) | Permafrost microbial communities from Stordalen Mire, Sweden - P3-2 metaG (Illumina Assembly) | ecosystem: Environmental > Terrestrial > Soil > Wetlands > Permafrost | place: Sweden: Stordalen...
CGATGACGTTGGAGCCGCTGTAGTACATGTCGTTGGCGCCGCCGGCCCACTGGCTGATGTCGGTAGCGCCGAGGGCGGCGGTGGCCGAGGGGCCGGAGAGGACCGGGGCCGCCGATGTGTAGGTATAGGTGGTGCCGTAGCGGTGGGAGAACTGGATGGCGGCGGTGTTGTTGACGGTCCCCGCGGCGCTGTAGTCGAAGGCGGGATCGTAGGCAGGGGACCCGCTCGACGAGCCATAGGCCAGACTGAACGCGGCGGAGTCGATGCTGTTGACGGCGCCGTCGCCATTAATGTCGCCGAACAGCCGGTGGAAGGAGAAGACCACGTCGGAAGAGAGGGTGATGCCGCTGACGTCGGCGTGGTGGACCGTGAGTTGGTAGACGCCGTCGGGCAGGGAGCCGCCGACGATGCCGGCCCCGGACCAGGTGACCAGCCAGGTCTTGCCGTCGCTGGAGGGGTTGGAATAGGAAACCGTCTGCGATGCGCTGGTGGTCGTGTTGTAGAGCGTGATGGCCCCGGCGGAGAGCGTCACGGCGCTGGGGAAGACGACCGTCAGGCTGTCCACCATGGAGCGCTGGGCGGAGCCGTTGTTGACGACCAGGACTGGGCCATCGTCGGTGCGCGGCCCATCCTGCTCGGCGACGCGGTTGCCCAGGGCGTCGATGGTGTAGGTGATCCCGTGGTTGGTGGTGGGGTTGATGTCCGTGGCAAGGTGGCCCCATGCGTCGTAGCTAAGGAGATCGCCATTTTGGTCTGTAGTAGTGTCGCCGTCGTTGTCGTAGCCGAGGGTGGCCGTGCCGTCGGTGTGGATCTGGTTCTGGCTGTTGTTGGTGCGGCTGGTGCTGGTGAGGGTGGGGGCGGCGGCGGTCCCGGTGCCGGACCCGGTTGCCGAGCTGCTCCAATTGCCCAGGTCATCGAGCGTCCAGGTCTCGTCGGAGTTGGCGGCGGTGTTGATGGCGGCATTGGCCACGGTGTCCAGCCCTGAGCCTGTCGAGGGGTTGTTGCCGCTGCTGGAGAGGGCGCCGCGGATGAAGCCGGTTTCGCGGCCTAGGGAGTCGTAGGCGGTGTTGTCGTCGCCGGCCGACGTGCTGCTGGCGTGGTAGAGTTCGGACTCAGTGGAGTTCAGCAAATTATTGGAATAAAGCACATCCCCCCCGCGGTCGTACGCGAGCTGCGTCCGGTCGGTGCTGACCGGCGCGGGGGTCGGCGTGGGGGTCGCGGGCGTGGGGTTGAGCACCCAGTTCTGGTCGATCACCTGCCCGAAGCTGTCCAGGCCGGTGTATTGGTCGCCGGCGTACTGCGTGCCGCTGGTGATGGCCGAGGTGTCGCCGGCCTGCTGGATGTAGGAGAGGCCGACGTCGTTGCCGTCGAGCTGCTGCACGATGGTGGACAGGCCCAGGTAGCTGTAGGTCGCCAGCGGCGTGCCGGACGCCGAGTCGTCGGCAATGGCGTCCGGCCGGCTGATGGCGCTGTCCAGCGCGCTGGTGTACTGCGTATCGACTTGCCTGCCGTTCGGGTAAGTCATGCTGTCCTGCCGGCTGTAATTCTGGCCGCTGCCCGGCCCAGCGTACGTGTACTGCACAGAGGGCGTGGGCGTCGGCCCGCTGGTGACCACCGCGCCGCTGTTGCTCTGGTATTCCTGGGTTTCCTGGTCGAGGCCATTATACACGAACAGGTCCTGCGTGAGAACAGTCGTGCCGGCGGTGTCGGAATAGGTGGTCGCCTGGTCGATGTTGCCCAGGCCGGTATAGGTGAAGCCGAGGCGGCGGACGGTGCCGTCGACGCCGGTGCCGAGGGTGGTTGCGGTGTCGCTGGTTTCCTGGCCGAGCACGTTGTAGGCGAAGGTGTGCGTCGTCGCGTTGCGATCGGTGCTGGTGACGGTATCGCCGTCGGCGTCGTAAGTCTGGCTGGATTCGTAGCCGGATGCGCTGCTGGCCTGGCCGGTGCTGGTGTTGGGGTATTCGGTGGCGCCGAGCAGGTCGTAGCTGTCGATGGCGCTGCCGGCGCCGATGGTGACGCCGTATACGTAATCGGTGGCCTGGCTGTTGGCGCCGGCGGGCATGATGGCCACCTGGCTGGTCTGGTCGCCGTTCCCATTGTAGCTGAATGCCGTGGTCTGGTCGGTGTCGGTGGTGGGGACGCCGGTGGAGAAACCGGCGATGGTGGTGACGGTCTGGCCGAGGAGGTTGAAGTCGGACAGGGCGACGACGCCGCGGGGGTCGGTGGTGGTCTGGACCATTCCGGCGTCGCCGCCGGGAATGGAGACGACGGCAGTGACCGACGGGCTGCTCCCCCCGGTGAGCGATGACGTGGCGGTGATCGCCGGCTGGGCGGCGCCGGCCAGGGCGCCCATGAAGCGGATGACATAGGGCCCGCCGAACGTGGTGGGGAACGCGGTGGTGACGGCCACGTTCCCGCTGCCGATGCTGGCCAGGCCGGCCAGGTCGCTCTCGACGGTGGAAGCCAAGGCGTTGTAGGCAATCGAGCCGGTCGTGTGCCCGTTGAAGCTGAGCGTGAAGGAGCCGCCGCTGGGCATGCCGTTGAGGGTCACCGTCTGCACGTTGTCGGCGAGGTAACCATAGGTGGTCGGCAGGGCCACCGGCGTGAGCGTGTAGGCGTCGCCGCTGGGGCTGGCGCCTGCGGCGGGCGTGAAGGTGAGGGTGTGGGTCGAGGCGACGTAGTTGGTGACCGTGCCGACGTAGCTGGAATCGCTGGGGACGCTGACCTGGTAGCCGATGTACGTGCCGCTGGGGGCGGTAAGGCTGGAGTCGACGAGGGTGGTGGTGCTGCCGCCGGTGGCGGTGCCGGTGACGGTGGAGTTCCCGGGCGGGGAGGCCGGCGGGGCGGCAATGGCCACCCCGCCATTGGTTCCGTAGTCGGCAGTGGCGCTGGTCCTGACTGCCAGGTCATACCAGTTGACGGTGTAGGAATCGCGGGCGCCGACGCCCGAGGTGGGGCTGCCCAGCGCGCCGGTGGCGCTGGTGGCGTCGGTATTGAAACGGTCCTTGTTGACGGTCTCGGTGACGTTGCCGTCGGGGTCGTAGGTCGTGTCCACTTCGTTGAGCACCACGTCGTTGGCGACGCTGCCGGCGTTGGACCAGCCGGTCAACTGCGTGCCGCTGTTGTTGACCGCGCCGCCGTCGGTCTGGTAGACGGCGATGACGCGATCGGCACTGTCGTAGGAGTTCTTGGTGACCAGCCCGCCGGGTGCGTAGGTGGCGATCAAATTGCCGTCGTGGTCGAAATAGTTGTTGGTGACCAGCGTCGGAGTGGGGCTGGGCGACCCAACGTCGGTGACGGCGGACTGGTAGACCCTGCCCTGGTCGTCGTAGCTATTAACGGTCTTGGCTTCCAGCGTGCTGCTGGGCGGCTGCGGGACGCCGGCGCCTGAGCCGCTGGTGGGGATGGAAAGGAAGACGGTGTCGCCGTCGAAGGTCTCGGTGGTGGTGGCTTCGCCGGCGTTGTTCAGGACGTAATAAGTGAGCGGGCGGTAGGTGCTGCTGTCCTCCGATCCCTGCGCCCCCTGCTTGGTGGCCACAAGGCGGTCTTCCCAGTCGTACCAGTTGAGGGTGGTGCGGTCGGGCTGGCCGGCGCCGGGGTGGTCGACGACTTCGGTGAGGTTGTCGTCGCCGCCTGCGCCATCGACGGGGACGGCGGCGCCGGTCACCAGGCCGCCAGTCGGCTCGGTCCAGTTGGTGCCGATGGAGATCGGGGTGCTGTTTTGAAGGGTCTCGCCACCGGCGGCGGTCGAGACATAGACGTTGTAGCCGGTGGCGTTGTTGGCCGCCGCGGGCGAGGTGACGGTGAGGAGATGACTGGCGGCCACGGCCTGGGCCACCTCCAGGGAGCCGGCGGTCTCGCCGGAGGGGGTGATGTAGGTGATGCGGACGTAGTCCGTGGTTGCCGGCAGGGAGCCGCCGGAGGTGGTGGCGGTGGCCGCGGGGACGGGGGCGGTCTGGGTGTCGTAGAAGTCATCTTCCACGTCCACCATATTCGATGGGCTGGTGTTGTTGGTTGGCGACCAATTCCCGCTTCCGGGGGTATCGTCGGTGCCGACCCATTTGCTGATCGGGTTGCCCATGCCATTGAAAACGGTCCGGGTGATCGTACCCGTAGGGTCCTGGACGCGGTCCTGGCGCCCGTCCACGTCAAAACCGTACAGGGTGGCAAAGAAGTTCCCGCTGGTGGTGGTGTTGCTGGGGGAGCCGAGCTGCGCGGTGGCGTCGCTATAGGTGGTTCCGGCGAGCGAGAAATAGCTGTCCACCTCAGTCGTCTGAGAATCCGCGTTCGTAAGAGAGCGCGTGAGACTTTGAATGTTGGCGGAGGTGAGGGCTTCGGTGCCATCGGGGACGCCGCCGGTGAGATGCGGCGTGGCGCTGCTGGTGAGGGTCTCGGTATAAAGGGTCTGCTGCCCTGAAGACGCGTTTGGCGCTGGATAGTATGTTCTGGAGATCTGGATCGGCCCCGTCGTTGTGCCGGTGCCGGAGTTGAAGCCATCATAGACGCGCTGTTCGTGGTCAGGGTCGTCGAACACTGTGTAAGTGACATCACCGTCCGGATCGGTGAGTTTGACGGTCCTGCCTTGCGGGTCCAGGACCATGGTCGTAACCAGGTTGAGGCCGGAGGGGTGGGTCCAGCCGGTCAGGCCGAAGGAGGTCTGCTGGGCGGTGGTGAGGTCGCTATAGTTTAAGGTCGAAAAGGTGACATCCATCAAATCTAGCGAAAGGTAGAAAAGGTGACATCCATCAAATCTAGCGAAAGCCGAGGCGTGGGCAACCACTAAACTGTTACAGCCGAGGGCCGAGGCGGAGAAATGGCGGATGGACGACAGCGAACCGCGCTTTGGCAATTGCGCCGCCCGTCCAGCTCCGTGCCGCAATGCGACGGCTCGGGGCGGGCGGCCCCGATGACCGGCAGCCGGCGCCGAAGCCGATGCGGTGGCGGGGCCGCGACGGATGCGGCCGGCAAGGATTGCGGCGTGCGTGCTCTCACCTAATCCCAGCCGAGCCGCACCATGCCTTCCACACTCCGCGGAATGCGGCCTCCAGCTCCCACGTCAGCCGGCCCGCGCCGGTCAGGGATGACGCACTCATTTTCCCCGCAGTTCGGCTTGCAGTACCCGCAGCCGGCTTGTCCCGCGCCAGACGCACCGCGGCGTCAGCATACCCCTCGGGCGTCCGAGCGATCAGATCCTGCTGGGAGAAGTCGGAGGAGGCGCCGCCCACGACTTGGGTTTGACGATCCGGATCCAAAGAGGGCGGGATCTGCAGGGTGGCAGGCTCCGTCGACGATCCGGCATTTTCCGCGCAACTGCCACTTTTTTCGGCCCAGCCGGAGATTATTTCGGATTTCTGCTTGACCCTGATTGAACATATACCTAACATGGTGACCGCGTGCAGCGGATGCGGTGTTGCACGAGCAGTGGCTTGTGGCGACGAGTGGCCAGGGGCTAGCCAAGCGACGCGGGACAGGCGTCGATGGCGATGAATGCGTTGCTTCCGCCCGCACATGCTGGAAACGTTGAAGCGCCCGCAGGTGGTTCTAGGCCCTGTCTGAAAACTCGACGGGCCGCGGCGGGCCGGGAATGCCCCGTCTGCTTCGTTGTCGCTCCTCAATGACTCTTTCGGTTGAGTCGCTTCGTCGCGGGCGCCGTCGCATACGGGGCATTTCCGACCCGCCGCAAGGATCGACGAGTTTTCAGACAGGGCCTAGCCGCTGATCTCGCGGATGAACACGGATGCGAGAAGAGTTCATTGTTTTCTTGAACCTGTTTTTATCCGTGCTCATCCGCGTAATCCGCGGTTAAATCGGTTTGTCCTGCGGTTTTCCGCCCTTGCCGGGACGGCCGGCGGCTCTGGCGTTTGGAATCGGCGACGATTCAAGACGGTGAGATCCGACGATAATGAAAAAAAATCGACCAAAGTTCCGAAGTTCCGTTTTTGATTGAATAATCGCGGTGACAATCTGTCCAAACGGGTCAAAAACCGCACCGGCGGGGGTGAAAACGGAACTTCCAAACTTTGCCCGCGCCGGCGGGGGAAGTTCCAAGTTCCGAAGGACTTTGGGCCCGGAGATCATGCAGGTTCGCGAGGAAGCGGAAAGGAGGACGCAGCCGCGTTTGACGACTGCGGTCACGGCGCCACGATGATGTTGTCGATCAGCCGGGTCTTGCCCACGCGGGCGGCCACCGCCAATACGGTCGGGTTGTTGGCCACCTCCACGTTTTTGAGCGTGATGGGATCGACGGCGGCGACGTAGTCGATCGACAGGTGCTTTTCCAGCATCACCTTCTGCATCGTGGTGAGCAGGCGGTTGGTCTGGCGGATGCCCTTGTCGAACTCGGCCTGGGCCAGCCGCAGGGCCCGGCTGATGGCCAGGCCCTTCTCCCGCTCTTCCGGCGCGAGATACTGGTTGCGGCTGCTCATGGCCAGGCCGTCCGGCTCTCGGATGGTGGGGCCGGGGACGATCTCGATCGGCAGGTCCAGCGATTCCACCATCGCCATCAGGATGCGGAGCTGCTGGAAGTCCTTCTGCCCAAAGCAGGCCACCTGCGGCGTGATGATGTTGAACAGCTTGGCGACGACCTGGCAGACGCCCTTGAAATGCCCGGGGCGGTGCTTGCCCTCCAGCACGCTGGACAACTGCGGCAGATCGACCACCACGTCGGCGTCGTGGGAACGGTACATTTCCTCGGGCTGAGGGTTGAAGACCAGGTCCACGCCGGCCTGCTCGCACTTGGCCAGGTCGTCCTCGATGGGGCGGGGATAGCGGTTGTAATCCTCGTTGTGCCCGAACTGCGTGGGGTTGACGAAGATGCTGACGATCACGTGCGGAGCGTGCTGCCTGGCCAGCTCGATGAGCGAAAGGTGCCCTTCGTGCAGGGCGCCCATGGTGGGGACAAGGGCGATCTTCTTCACCTCAGCCCGGGCCTGGCGCATGCCGGATATCGTGTGCAAGACGTTCATGACATGCCTGGTGTACCAAGGAGGGAGTCAGGTTCCAAATGGAAACGTTTGCTTACGGGCCCGGTCAGCGATACGATTGCGGTTTTGGCCAACCTTCAGTGCGCTTTTTTGGAATGGTTCCCGCGGGAGTATTCGCGTATGCGCTTGACCGAAATCCTCAAACCTCAGAACATCAAAGTCCCCCTTGTCTCCACCGGCAAGTCCGATGCCATCGGCGAACTGGTGCAGTTACTGGCCGACAACAACGAAGTCAGCGACGCCAAGAAGGTCCTTGACGCCGTCCTGGAACGCGAGGCTACACGCACCACGGGCATCGGCAACGGGCTGGCCATCCCCCACGGGAAATGCACCGGCACCGACCACCTGGTGATGGCCATCGGCAGGCCCTCCCAGCCGATCGATTTCCAGGCCATCGACGGCCGGCCGGTCAACCTGATCTGGCTCCTGACCAGCCCGCCGGACAAGACCGGCCCGCACATCCACGCCCTGGCCCGCATCAGCCGGCTCATGACCATCGACCGCTTCCGCCAGTCCCTCAACGAAGCCCAGACCCCGCAGGACATTTTCGACGCCATCGTGAAGCAGGAGAGTGCACTTTAGTCACTGGTCATCTGTCGCTGGTCCTTTGTCCCTGGTCATTTGTCCTTTGTTTTGGAAATGCCGCGTGTGGCCGCCCAACTGACTAATGACAAAGGACTAATGACAAAGGACCAATGACAAGGGACTAATGACCAGTGACCAGTGACCAGGTTGTCAATTCAGTCCCGCCTGTGGCGGCGCGGGTAATTCGATTCCGACCTTGAGCGACCGGAGCACTTCGTCCCACACCGGGCCGAAGCGGTCGAGGTCGCATTCCCACATGTCCATCGTGATGAGCGGCTGGACCAGGTTGGCGCGGGCCAGGCAGCAGCGCGAGCGGGCCGGACGCTTTTCGTTAGGGTCGATGAAACGCACCTCGGCCCATGCCAGCTCCAATTCCGGGCGGCGCTCTTCGATGATCTGGCCGATCTGTGTCACATTCCGGCGGTCCATCTTGACGGTTTCCTGAACCAGCCGGGAAAGCGGGAGCTGGCTCCAGCCCCCCTTCACCGGCGGCAGCCGCATGACCGAAACGCGGATCGCACAATCGTCGTCGGGCGGCTTGCGGTCGTGTAGCCCGATGGAATCGGGGGTGGGCAGGACCACCCAGTCGTTGGGGTAATTGAAGCCGACCGCGCCCCGGTCGGCAATGAAAACATTGAACCCCGGCTTCACCGCGAATTCCTTGCCGGCGAGCAGCTTGTCCGGAATCTTGAATGTCTGCTTCTGCCACTTGGGCGATTCATCAGCCATGACCGACCTCCCGTCGGGCCCGGCACAACGCACGGCGGGCCTGGTGTCGATTGTCGGGTAAGACCTGCTGGGATTGCAAGAACCGCTTTCCATACTCCATACTCACAAACAACGCGGGTCTCTGTCTTGTCCCCTCTCCCGGTACTCCGGGAGAGGGTTAGGGTGAGGGTCTTTTTGCTCGGGGGGAAAGAGAAGACCCTCACCCCTGCCCTCTCCCGGAGTACCGGGAGAGGGAGAAGATGCGCTGTCCAGCGCAACAAAGCGGCGGACGCCAGCGCCTTCGGAACCACCGCCGTTTCCCAGCATTTTCATCAGCCCACCCGACTCTCCCGGAGTACCGGGAGAGGGATCAAGGCGCCCCAGCCAACGCGCGGGGTACGGCGCCCAAATCCATGGCCATGAACGCAACAGGTAAGTAATCTCAATTCGCGCATGCCGTTTGGCTCGGTCGTCCAGCCGTAGTATCATTCCAACCGACAATTTACGGTCGTCTTGGAATGAAACGGGATAGCCAGGTAAAGGCGAACCATGCCCACTTCGTGCATTGGCTGCTCGGCCGCCCTCCCCGACAACGCGGCGTTCTGCCCGCGTTGCGGGCGCGCCACCGGAGCGTCCGTCGTCGTCAAGGAATCGCCCGAATCGCTCCTCCGCCAGCTTGCGTCGATGCTGCAGAAGCATTCGGGGCGTAAGCTTGTCGTCAAGTTCATCACCACTACCTGGGGAATCGAAACGGAAAGCCGCACCCCCTCAAAGAAAGTGGTATCCATCCGCTTCCATACCGGCATGGGGCTCCTCGATTCGTCGCGCGCCTTTGTGGTGACTCCACGCAAGGGCAAGAACCTTTTCGCCGACAGTTCATGGGCGGACATTACCGTCGAGGTGTTCCAGGAAGCCGGCTTCCATGACGCCAGGGCGTTCGGCGAGGCTTATGGGACCCAAACACGCCGAAACGTCGAGATCGTGAAGAAATACACATGATAGAAGTCATCGAATTCCACAAGACCTACGGCAAGACGGTGGCGGTGGCGGGCTTGAGCTTCGAGGTCCGGCCGGGCCAGATCCTCGGACTCCTCGGCCACAACGGGGCCGGCAAGACGACCACGATGCGCGCGATCTCCGGCATCATCCCGCCGACGCACGGCCGGCTGATCGTCGCCGGCCACGACGTGGCCGCCGACCCGGTCGCTGCCAAGCGGGAACTGGCCTATGTGCCCGACGACCCCAAGCTGTTCGACACGCTGACGGTATGGGAGCACCTGGAGTTCATCGCCGCCGCCTATCGCGTCGCCGATTACCGCGCCACCGGCGAGCGGTTACTGGAACAGTTTGAGCTCACGCCCAAGCGCGACACGCTGGCCCAGGAACTGTCGCGTGGCATGCGCCAGAAGGTGGCCATCTGCTGTGCCTACCTGCACGATCCCAAGGCGATCCTGTTCGATGAGCCGCTCACCGGCCTGGACCCGCGCGGCATCCGGACGATGAAGGAATCGGTGATCCGCGGCGCCGCCGACGGCAAGGCCGTTGTGGTCAGCTCGCACCTGCTGTCGCTGGTGGAGGACCTGTGCACGCACCTGCTGATCCTGAACCACGGCAAGAGCCTCTACTGCGGCAAAGCCGACGACGCCCGCGGAGCCTTCGCCGATCTGGGCGGCGATGCATCACTTGAAGAAGTCTTTTTCAGGGCGACGGAGACGATACGTTGAGACGACGTCAGTGGTCAGTTGTCAGTTGTCAGTGGTCAGTTGTTAGGCGTCAGTTGCCAAACAAAGGACAAATGACCAAGGACAAAGGACTCTTCACAACTGACCACTGACCACTGACCACTGACAAATGTTACACCCCGCCCTATTCAAACTGATGCGTCTGCAGGGCCGCGGCATGCTGCGGCGGATGGTGCGCGGCGCGGCGTCGCCGCGCGGCGCCGTCTTCTTCGGCCTGGGTCTGCTGATCTTCGCCCTTTGGCTCATGTCCATTGGCATGGCCGGCAATCGGCCCCAGCCGGCTCTCTCGCACGTCCGCGCCATCGCCCCGCTCATTATTCTCGCCATCTGCCTGATCTCCGCTCTGACCTCGGCCGGCGAAAGGGCCATCGCCTTCACGCCCGGCGAGGTCGATTTCCTCTTCCCCGGCCCGTTCCGCCGGCGGCAACTCCTCGTTTACAAGCTCACCAAAAGCACGATCGCCAACCTGCTGACCGCCCTGTTCATGTCGGTGGCACTGCGCCGCTACGCGCCGTTCTGGCTCCCATGCTACGTGGGCGTCTTCCTGTCGCTGCTGTTTATTCAGTTCGTCAGCACCGCCCTGCTGCTGGTCGCGCAGACGGTGACCGAAAAAGCATTTTCCCGCGGACGCAAATGGGCACTGGCCGGCGTGGCCGTGCTGGTGGTCCTCGGCCTGCGCGGCGTCGTCGGGCTGGGTTCCTCAGACTTCCCCGCCCTTGCCGAACAGTTCGGTGCGACCGACACCGGCAAGGTCTTGCTCGCCCCCTTCAACGTGTACGGCCAGGTCATCACCGCCCAGCGCATCTTCCCCGACATGCTCGAATGGGCGGCCGCCGCCGTCGTCATCAATGCCGCATTGCTGGCGGTGGTCGTGCGCCTGGATGCCAACTACCTCGAAGCCGCCGCGGGCGCCACGCAGCGGCGCTACGAGCGACTCCGCCGCATCCGCGGCGGCGGAGCACTCGCGCAAGGCACCCGCGGCACCGACCGCCGCGGCATCCCTCAACCCCCTTTCCTGTTCGGCGCAGGTCCCATTGCCTGGCGGCAGCTTACCAACGCCTACCGCAGCGCGCGCGGCCTGATCGTTGTGCTTTTGATGCTCGCCATCATCGGCGCCAAGCTGTTCATCCCCTCGCACGCGCCGGCATCCTTTGCCGCGAGGGAGGAAGCCGGCCGGCTCCTGCCCTGGATGGGGGTGATGTTGCTGGTGATTTCGATCATGGCCGCATCCCTGGTGAAGTTCGATTTCCGGGCCGACCTGGATGCCATGGAATCGCTGAAGGCCCTTCCGCTGCACCCTTGGGCGATATCCGCCGGCCAGCTCGTCACGCCGGTCATCGTGCTGACGCTGGTCCACTGGGCGCTGATCGTGGCGGTTGCCAGCACCATGGGGCATTCCAGCGACGACCGCCTCGCCCTGGCTTGCCTGGCGGTGATGGTGCTGCCGTTCAATTGCCTGCTGTTTGCCGCCGAGAATTTGGTCTTTCTGGTATTCCCGATGCGTCCCGCCGCCGTCGGCCCCGGCGATTTCCAGGTGCTGGGCCGGCAGATCGTCACCCACGCCCTGCGCTCGATGATGGTGGTGATCGGCGCCTCCGTTGCCGTCGGCATCGGCGTGGTCGCCTGCCGGGCCGCCCACCAATCGCTGTCTGTCCTGACTCTGGTCACGTCCGCAGTGCTGCTGATGGAGTCCGCCGCCCTGCTGCCGCCGCTGGCGCTGGCTTTCGACCGCTTCGACCCCAGCCGACATACGCCGGCGGGGTGATGCAATCCACGCCTTGCGTCTGCACCCTTTCCGCCAGGAGGTGAGCGCGACGGGCAGTCAAGGATTAGGTGGAACGGCAATTTGACAATTTGTTCGATTCCAGAGAAACGGAAAGCGGATTGTGGTAACATTCCACAATGCGAGTTATTGAAACGACAGCCCACGTAGGCTCGGACGGAATGCTTCGGCTGGCAGTGCCCATGGAGCAACGCAGCCAGGACGTGCGGGTAGCACTGGTCGTGGAGTCGACGCCGGCCCAACGACCGAAGTCCGACCAGATCGATGATCGATGGGCTTCGGTGCGCGACCGACTGGCGGGCACAGGCATACGAGTTCCGGCGCCCGGTGTTGAAAATTGCGGCCCTGTTGAGCCGGTGGTCTTGCCCGGACCGTCCGCCTCCGAAATGCTCATCAACGACCGCCGATGAAGATACTATTTGACGACGCTGTTGTGCGCCTGGCAGAATCGCTGGGGCCGCAATGGAAGTTGCGGGGTGCCGACAGCGTTCATCTTGCTTCGGCGGTCCGGTTGCGGGACTCTCTCAATGCGACGGTCACTGTCATCGCGTCAGACGTGGAGTTGCTCACGGCGGCGGCGGCCGAAGGGTTCGCGGTTCTGGACCCAAGCCAGGAACCTGCCCTGCCGGCCGTGGATTGATTGGGATTGATTGCTCGGCGATCCAACAGGTCATGGCAGAGATGTCGCGGCCAGAAAATAGCGGCCGGCGGGCAGACACAGCGGCGCTACGAACCTCACCCTATAGGACTTGGTCGCCCGCGGCTTCAGCTTCACCCTCAGCGAGGTTGACGTGAGGCCCGTGCCGTCGGCGCGGGCGATTTCCAGGTTCTGGGCCGGCAGATCGTCACCCACGCCCTGCGCTCCATGATGGTGGTGATCGGCGCCTCGGTTGCCGTCGGCATCGGCGTGGTCGCCTTCCGTGCCGCCCACCAATCACTGTCCGTCCTGGCGATGGTCACGTCCGCGGTGCTGCTGATGGAGTCCGCCGCCCTGCTGCCGCCGCTGGCGCTGGCGTTCGACCGCTTCAACCCCAGCCGACATACGCCGGCGGCGTGATGCGATCCGCGCCTTCCGTCTGTACCCTATCCGCCAGGAAGTGAGCGCGACGGGCAGTCAAGGATTAGGTAGAAAGGCAATTTGTCTCTTAAATCTCATGCCTGGAGTTATACGATGAGCCGCTTTCATCTTGGTGTCACCCCTGTATGGTTGCCGCTAACGGCTGGCGTTTTCGCGGCTGGCCCTGGTGTCCAGCCAGTTCGCGCCAATCCGGCGACCGCCCCGTCAACGCAGGACCTGGGGCGGGACGAAGCCGACCACGCAATAGACGCTCAGCTTCGTTCCGCGCTCCAGGACGATATCGCAACGTACAACGGCTCAGCCGCGGATCTGCAGCGTGTTACCGAGGCCGTCGATCACGCGCTCAAGCGAATGGACGCAATCGCCATTCCAAACGATCGATTGTTAGCGATCCTCCATTACGAACGCCTCGTCGCGACGCTGGGAACTCCCGACCAAGCGCGCAAAGTGATCACATGGGGGCAGAGGGTTTCATCCGATCTGAAAACCGGTGCCGCGCGAGTGGTGTTCGACAGGGCATTCGCATGCGAACAGGCGCGGATCGGGGATGCTGCGCCCGCTATTGATGCCGTCGAGGCCATCGCCGACCCCGTCCAGCGTGCCTTTGGATATGCCATGCTCGCCAACGCATTTGAGCATGCGGGCGACCACGTTCGCTACCAACAATGCACTCGTAGCGCGCAGGAGATGATCCGGCAGATGCCGAACCAAGACATGGCATCGACTTGCCGGATTGAGCTTGCGGTGGCACAGGCGGACGCAGGAGTTCTCGACGATGCCGTTCAGACTGCCGCCCAGGTGAGCGGCGATCTCAACATTTGTCTTACGAATCTGGCATCGGCGACATCATCACGAGCGGACCTCGAAGCCCGGACAAAATCTTTCGCAGCGGCAGAAGACGCCGCCACCAAGCTCCCCGGATCTAATCGCATAACCTGGCTCATTAACATCGCCAAGGAACGGTCGCGTCTTGGCGACGACGCCGGCGCTCGTGACACGCTGGCGAGGTCGGAAAAAGAGGCTACCTCGCTGAACACGGAACAGCGAAAGGCCTATGTTGTCATTGCCCGCTCGTGGCTCAAAGCTAAATCTCCCGAGGCTGCCAAGCCCGTTTTAAGATCGGCCGAGCACGCCCCCGCCGACTCGTTTGAGGTCGGCGGCGCTGCTGCTGGACTCCCCGCCATCGCAAGAGCGTATCGCGAGGCGGGCGACGTCGATGCGGCTCGCCGCGTAATCGATGCCGCCCGCGCAGCCGTGGAAGCCGAGGTGTTCCCTTTTGAAAAGCAGGACGGATACCGAGCGCTGGCTGACGACTGTGCGAGTGTTGGTGATCTCGACGGTTGGCGACAGAACGCCACGAAGTCGTGGGCACTGAGCCGGCGAAATGCGGGTGGCGACCTGATTGAGCCTATGGGACCGACTCCGGAGCAATGGCATGATGAGATGATCGCCTCGGCAATCGAAAAGCTGGCGGAGGCGAACAAGGGCGAAGAGGCGCGAGGGCTCGTTGCCGAAATCGCCAGCCCCCTCTCCCGCCGCTCCGCCTTATACAACGCGGCCCACGCTGCAGCCCGACGCGGACAATGGGCTGCGTCTCGCGCGCTTGCCCAAGGCCTGACACTGGGTGAACGGGAGAGGACGTGCAACTGGTGCGCCTACCGCAGCGCGAGGGCGGGCGCGGTCGCGGACATTCCCGGTCAGCTTCGACTTTACGCGACGCCTGAAGAGCGAGCCGGCGTGGCGACGGGCGTGGCCCTGGCACTGCTCGAGGTGCAGCTCAATGTGCCGCCGATTCGCGAGCAGGCGGAGTTTGATGATCCATAGCGCTGCCCGGCGGTGACAGGTGTCCCAAGGACCCGGCCGGCCAGGCCGCGGTCGCGAACAACTACTGACGGATGGTCACGCGGCTGCGCAACTCGGAGCAGGCCCGCGCCACCCCAGCCGGCACACGCCGGCGGCGTGAGACGGCGGGTACGAAGACCGGCGCATCAATAAGGAATATGGCCCTATAGTTCCAAGTTGGCCCCAGGTAGTAAGCTCTGTTAACCTTCGAGTCGCGAATGGCTATCGTTACCCCGCTTGGCATCAGTCTGGCAGAATCAACCTGTCTCCACGCGGGGAGGGGACGTTGGGCAAGTTTATGAGCTGGCTATGCAGAGCAGATGGAGCAACAAGGACACAATCATCCGGGAATTGCGACGCCGTAGCGACGCGGGCTTGGGCATACACACCACAGCCATCAAGCGGTCTGTCCCGGGGCTGGTCAACGCGATGTGCGCGCACTTCGGTTCCTTTGCCGATGCCCTGCGGGCGGCGGGCATCGATCCGGCTTCAGTGCGCCTTGTTCACAAACCGTGGGATAAGGCCGCGGTCATCGCAGCGTTGAATGATCGGCGCGCCAAAGGAATGGATCTGAATGCAGGCGCAGTCAGTAAGTCACACGCCGGGCTCTACCAGGCCAGCCTAAAGTGGTTTACTTCCTATGACGAGGCCCTGCGCGCTGCTGGAGTCGACCCGGCAACCGTGCGGCAGGTCATTGTCTGGGGCCAGGATCTGGTCATCGCGAAGCTGCGGGAGCGACGCGCCGGAGGCTTAGGCGTGAACATGCAGGCACTTAGCAATTCCGACCTGCGCCTGAGGGATGCGATGACCCGGCATTTCGGATCGTTCGATGCGGCCCTGCGCGCTGCCGGCATCGACCCGGCCGATGTGCGCAAGAGGATTTCCTGGGACAAGGATAAAGTCATCAGAGCGTTGCATGACCGCAGGGACCGCGGACTCGGCCTCAACCAGAAGGCCATCGGTGGGTCAGACTCTCCCCTTGTTAATGCAATGTGGGCACAATTCGGGTCTCACGACGCGGCTTTGCGCGCGGCGGGAATCGACCCGAACTCGGTCAAGAAAAGAGGATACCCGTGGGACAGGGCCCGGGTCTTACGGGCGCTGCAAGACCGTCAGGCCCGGGGCTTGCGCCTGGATGAGCGGTCGGTCAAGAGGTCCTGCGTTGGCCTGGGCGATGCGATAGCCTTGCACTTTCCCTCACACGACGCCGCGCTTCGGGACGCCGGGCTCGATCCGGATGTTGCGCGCCGAACGCCGGCTTGGAGCCCCGCCACGATCATCACGGCCCTTCTCGCACGGCGGGACAGGGGACTGCGTCTGCATCGCCGCGCGGTCGCTCAGTCATACCCGGAGATCATGCGCGCGATACGCACGTCTTTTGGCTCTTACGACGCCGCCCTCCGCGCCGCCGGGATTGAGCCGGAATTGCCACGCACGAGAGGTCCCTTATGGGACCAGGACAGGGTCCTTGCCGCCCTGCGCAGCGTCGCCAAGGATGGCGAGATCTCTCCTAAGCTCGTCCTGGGTGGCGTCCGCGGGCTTGGCAGGGCCGCAGTTAAAGGCTTCGGGTCGCTGGAGGCCGCTGCCCGGGCGGCGGGGCTGAAATTCGCCCGGTCCCAATCCAGCAGAGGCCATCGCGCCGCCGGCCACTGGACCGACGAACTTGTCCTTCGGACCCTCCAGCAACTGCATCGCGACGGCCACGACCTCCGCTACCGTCACATGAAAGAGCATAACCATCCGCTGTTTTTCGCGGCCAAGGACTCCTTTGGGTCCTATGTCAACGCCGTGAAACAAGCCGGTATCAGCTATTGGGAGATGTCGCAGGCGCAGCTCGCAAAGGACCGGGCGGCGGCCCGGAACGCAACCGAAACGTCATCGCGACGTCCTTGTGACGCCCACGGCCCCTGAGTAACACTTCCGGGGGCCCGTCCGGAACTCCCGTGTGATTGCGATCGGGTACAAAGACCAGATTCGGCAAACACAGCGCCCACACGCCCCCTTTACCGACTCGGAATCGAAGTTCGGCATCTTCCCTCATTCATCGCCGTCATCGGTATCGTCATGCCCGCTGGCGATCAGCACGTCGCCAGCAGGGCACGCCGACGCATCCGGCCACGCCGCCGCGGTCGAGATCGGTGCGGTAAAATCGCCCGCCACCAGCAGCGACTTGCCCACCTTCGCCGCCCCCGCCAGAACGGCGGCGCAACGGCGACCCGTCGAAAGACGGCTCCTGAACCTGAGTACTGCAGTTTCCGGGGGAGCTATCCGCGGGCGACGCAAGTGCTATAATCTGTGGTGGTGATCGATTTAGACCGACTCATCTCGCAGCTTGACGCCGAGGATTTGGAGCAGGCTCGTCGAATGACGCCGTCGCAAAAATTGCGCGCGGGAGGCGATCTTTTCGACGACGCCTGCCGTTGGACGCTGGCGGGCATCCGTCGCGAGCATCCGGATTTCACCCCTGAACAGGCGATGGACGAGCTTCGTCGCCGAATCAGCCGGGCCGATGCAAGGGAGGAGATTTCCTCGTGAGCGCCACCGACCTGGTTCTTCACCTGGTCGCCTTGTTTGACCAACTTGCGGTCTCGTACATGCTGGTGGGTTCCTATTCCAGCAATTACTACGGGCGCCCTCGCTCGACTCGCGACGCCGACTTCGTCGTTGTTCTTCCCGAGGACAAACTGTCCGCCCTTCGGCTTGCACTCGGCCCAGACTTCCACTTTGAGCCACAAATGTCGTTCGAGACGATCACGATGACGGTGCGCCACGTCATCACCCATCCGGCGACTGCCTTCAAAATTGAGTTGTTCCTCCTCACCGACGACCCGCATGACCGGTCCCGTTTCGCGCGTCGCCAACGGGTGGATTTTGAAGGCTATTCCACCTACCTGCCCACTGCCGAGGACGTAATCATTCAAAAGCTGCGTTGGTCGCGTGGCGGAAAACGCGCCAAAGACATTTCCGATGCCGCCGAAGTGATCGACGTTCAAAAGCAGCGCCTCGACCTGACTTACATTCGTCAATGGGCCGCTCAGCATGGGACCGAGAGTCTCTTTGAGGAGTTGCTACACCGGCAAGCGGAGGCCGCCAGACGTGAAGCTCGGCCGAGCCACGATCTTTTGTACTACTGTCGACGGCGTCCATTGTTGCGGAGCAGTAGGGTCACCACCTCGCTGTTCCGGCAGGTCTTCGGCCAATCGCTTCTGGAAACGTAGTTTTCGCGGAGTCCGCACCGCGGATCGTTTCTCTCGGGGTAAAGGCGGTGGCCGTTCTCGGGAATCTAGTGCGCAGTGCTGACGGTACAAGCTGTAACCGGTGCGCGCGTTCCGCAGGCGCAGCTGTCAGCCCGCGAGCGCGGCGGTTGAGGATGCGGCAAACACCGCCTCAGGCTGCCGTTGCTCAATCGAGTGTTCGAGCAAGTGCTTCACCAGGCCGCGCGCCTTGATGATAAAGTTCAGGCCTTCGCCGTCGCCCAGTGCCAGGGAGCAAGAATTGCTGCTCATCCACGCGTTCAGTCTGTTGAGCTTTTCCTGGGCAATTCGGGCTGGGCCAACCAGCCATGCGGATGCCGGCTTCGGGCTGATCTTGTCGCCCGGGAAGAACCAGACCTCGTCGAACCCGAAAAAGAGTTGGGTTTTCAAGTTCGCCGAAATCAACGAGGCCGTTGGGACCAGCAACCCCTTTCCAACTGGCTTGATCTCTTCCGACAGTCCCCAGAGGCAAGGGTCCGCCCTTAGGAGCGATTTCAGTGCCAGGTTACTGTCCAGGCAGGTAACCAGGGCGTACTTTGCGCTGTCTATTTTGGGCCCAAGTCCCCTCAAGAAATCGTTAATGGAGCTATCCAGCCATCCAGCGACGTAATCTCTTGCGTATGTCATAACGGCACTCCTGATGATTCACTCCCCAGGCCTCAAAGCGCGCGCCGGCTGACGCGGAGGGTCCTTTGTCCAATCCCAATCGTGAGCGTGCGGCACCGGATGATCATGATGGGGCTGGTAATCGATGTTCTTGATCGCCCGGCCGTCTCTCCCGTAAAAACGCCGTCAGATGACGTTGCCCTTTGCGTCACGTTCCTCGCCCGACGTGTTCGGATTTCCTGTCGTCGGGAAGGCGGCTCGCGGCATAATGTTCACCTCACGGACCAACGTCTGGCTCGGACGACCGGAATCATGCACTGCACTCACGGCGGCGGCGGCGCCTCGAACTTCGCTGCGCCGATGGGTGTCAGAAACGCCCGGCAGGGCCTTCGAGCCTTACGGCCTACCAGACCTGCCGGGCGGGGTCTTCATTCGGCCGGGCCGCCTCGCGGCGGGACCGACACGGGACGGCCACCTGGACTTTGCACCCTGGCACGCTCCCGGGGAACGAAAGCCCCGGGACTCCGGCCTGGCAAGCCCGTTGGCTTGCCGCAAGGTACTCGCCGGGCGAAAACCGTTTTCGTTGTTACGGTTCGTCGGCACGTTGTTGTTGCGACAGGCCGAGCGGACGTTCGACGATTGATTGTTGAACGAGCCGCCCCGCAACACGCGGCTTGTCGGTGGCCGCCCTCTGGAGGACGATGATATCAAACAGCCGGCAGCGAAGGAACCAGGTGTCGGCCTGCCGCCTGGCTTGCTGCTGTTAGTGCCGCCAGTGCCCTCACCGGCGGGCCCTTCGGGCCACGGCGGGATTCCGCCGGTGAGGGCACCGGCGGCACTCCTGAACATCGAGGGCCCCGCTTGTCGATGGCCGCCCTCTGGAGCACGATGGTATCAAAAAGGCGGCAGCGAAGGAGCCAGGTGTCCGCCTGGCGCGCGTGGCCCTCCCAGCTTGCAATGCGATTCCGGATGTCGCGGAACGATGCGTCTCCCGTCGCGTAGGGTCCTTGGAGCGCGCGCAGGCGGCGTCGGAACCGCACCACGTTTTCCTTGGCCAGCAATCGGTGTGTCGGGAAGACGCGATACCCCAGGAAGCGGATGCCTTGGCTCGCCGGGAAGATCACGCTCTTGGCCGGGTGCAGCCGCAGCCGGAGGGACACCAGGAACTCCGCAATCCGCTCGCACACGCTCGCCAGGTGTTTCTTGTCGTCGGAGAAAACCAAAAAGTCATCGACATACCGCACGTACCCTTTAATCCCCAAGCGTTCCTTCACGAAGTGGTCGAGCGGGTCGAGGTATACGTTGGCGAGGAACTGGCTGGTCTGGTTGCCGATGGGGATGCCGCGCCGCCTTTCGCCGGGGGTGAAGAGCGTGTCGCCGGGGAAGTACTCGCGGGCGGGCTCCTGAGGGTTGCTGCCGTCGATAACCCGTCCGACCAGCCACCGCACATCAGGGTCCTTGATCTTGCGGGCGACAAGCTCTTTGCAGATCTCATGGTCCATGGACGGGAAGAACTTGCGGATGTCCGCCTTGAGGACGTAGCGGTAGCGGCCGGCGAACTCCTGGGCGCGATCCACGGCGCGGTGAGTGCCTTTGCCCTTGCGGCAGGCATAGCTGTCGGAAATGAACGACCGCTCGAAGATTGGCTCCAGCACGCCGGTCAGCGCGTGGTGTACAACGCGGTCGCGGTAGGGCGCGGCACTGATCTGCCGCTGCTTGGGTTCGTAGATCGTAAAGCTCCGGTACGGGCCGGGGCGGTAGGTCTTTTCAGCTAATTCCTCGTGGAGTCTCCAGAGCGCGCGCTCCTGGTCGAAGTGAAAGGAGGCCACGCCGGGGAGGAGGCGCTTGCCCCGGCTCGCCTTGTGTGCCGCGCGCAGCAGGGAGGCGAAGGAGATCATCTCCTGCCAGAGGCACCCATGGCGTTTCACGGCGTCACCGCCTCGCCGTCCCTGCGGGCTTGGCCACAAGTTATTAGTGCCGCCGGCGCCCTCACCGGCGCGTCCCCGGGGCCGCCGGCCGCGGCGGGATTCCGCCGGTGAGGGCACCGGCGGCACTGGTTGCGTTTCACGGCTTCACCGCCTCGCCAGTCTTGATCCATCCGCCGACCAGTTTTCCCACTTCATCGATGGACTTGGCGGCGAATCCGTAGCTGTCGACCGTGAGACATTGCAGGTCTTTGGCAAGGCGCATCTGGAAGCGGAGGGTCTCCAGCGTGAGATTGGCCCGGCGCAGCAACTCCTGGCGCTCGCGGGTGTATTTGGCCTGGATCAGGAGGTCGAGTACGTCGTACAGGTTCCGTTCGATGCGCTCTCCCAGCACAAATCGATGGTTTCTTGGGAACTTACCCGTGTGGCGGCACGACCACAGGATCAGGTCGTACGCTTTGGTGATGACCACAAGCTCTTCATGCCCGCGACGGATCATTTTGAGGGGGAATCGTGAGTTACCGCGTTACCGCGTGCCGCATCCCAAACTTATGCCTAACATACTTTATTTTAATTTTTCGGCGCCTCCGGCGGAAGAGGTAAAGGGGTAAAGGGGACAAGCGGTAAAGTCCTCGCCGGGCGAAAACCGAGAGCGATGTTACGGTACATCGGCACGCCGTCGACGCGACAGGCCGAGCGGACGAGCGACGATTGATCGCTGAACGAGCCGCCCCGCAACCAGCGGCTGACGGTTGATACGATCTCCAAGTCGTCTTCTGTGTCCTCCATTACGTCTCCGGGTTTCGCCGCGGGATAATTCTTGTATCTTTCCTGGCACCAGGTCCACGTGTTCCCGTGAAGGTCGAAGAAGCCCAAGTCGTTCGGCTTCCTTCTCCCAACCGGCTGGTTCAACTCCTGCGAGTTCTTGAAGTACCAGGCATACTGTGCCAGGAGTTCATCCGTCTCGCCATAATAGCGGCTGGTGACCGCGCCGGCGCGGGTGGCAAACTCGATTTCGGCTTCGGTCGGCAGGCGATAGCCGGCCAGGGAAAGGTAATGTGCCTTCAGCTTTGAGACTTTCCCGTTTTCGACCTCATAGCACCACTGCGCCTCGGGGATGCCCTCTTCCTCGCTCAGCCAGTTGCAGTAGAGCGCGGCTTGGTACCAACTGGTCCCGACGACCGGCAGGTTGGGCAGGCGGGTGTATTTCTCCGGCAGCTCGTAGTCTTCGGATTCGTGCTTCTTGTACAGAGCCCGGAATTGCTCGACGGTCACCGCCTTGGCGGACAGAGCGAAGGTCCGCCGGATCCGCCGCGCGTGCTGGGGTTCGTTCGTGACATGGCCCACTTCGCTTGGGGGCGATCCCATCGGCACCTCGATCGGGCCGGGAATGGCTACCAGCGTCTGCCCTGGGCCGTTGACGTACCAGCGCGGGCCTGGCTTCGGGGCAGCCTTCAGGTCGGCCAGGATGCGGTCGAGACGGTTTTCTTTCGCCCACGCGGCGTTGGTTTGGACGAGCCAGTCCTCCTGTTTCCACTGGCGAAGCAGCCACTCGGCGGCGGCGTGCAAACCCGGGTCTTCCGAGTTGCTGTAGATTTCCCTGAACTTGGGAAGAAGTGCTTCGCGCGCGCCGGGCAGGAAAGCTTGCTCCGTAAATACGCCCAGGCTTAGAACCAGCGCGCGGCGGATCGTGACGTCCTGCTCCTCGTCCAGGCGGCGCGCGATCGTCGCGGGGTCGGCGCCGAGCGGGGCGAGGCGATGGACCAGGTAGCTCCGCGCCCGCGGGTCCGGCGAGTGCCGCAGCAGCGGCCAGACTTCGGCGGGGTGGCCCAGGCGGAGCAGGGCCACCGCGGCATTCGCCTGACGTTTGGCCAGGCGCTCTTTCTGGTCGTTGGCCGCCTCCAATAATGGCCTGACGGCTTCGGCGGTGAGGACCGGCGCCGCCCCGTCGGGCTGGTCCTTGACCTTGCGAAAGAGGACGGCGAACTGCTTCTCATCGGCGTCCATCAGCAGGTCGGCCAGAACGGCGGGATTGTCGGCGGCGTAGTCGGCCAGAAGGTTCGTCGCCAGGCTCCGCTCGGTGGCGCGGTCGGGGTCGCTGTCGCGGTAGATGGCCGACAGCGGAACGAGCAGGCTCGCCTTCACCGGCACGAACATCCGGGCCCATTGGCCGAAGAAAATGGGGTCCTCGCGCACCAGGTCGTCGGCGGCCAGCGGCGCGGCCTCGGCCCAGCGGCGGTCTTGGGGGTCGTATAGCGCCAGCGCCGACGCCGCCCGCAGGCCGGCGGCGCCCCGGGCATTCCCCGTCGCCAGGGCGGCCGGCCAGAGCCGGTCCAGCAGCCCGGTCTTCCGCGGCAGCAGCGCGTCGCGGATCACGCGCACTTCCTGGGGATCGGCGGCGAGCAAGCGGTCGAGCAGGTAATCGGTCTGTCCCGGGTCCACCGGCAGGAGCCCGAGGCTGGCCTTGAGCCGGCGGGGCGATTCCGGCGGGGCCTTTTCGCGCTCCTGGCGCAGCAGCGGGTCGGCCCATCGCCGATACCCGGCCAGCTCGCCCACGATTCCCGGGACCTGGGCGGTGTCGGCATCGAGCAGCCGCTGCACCAGCCCGGCGGCCTGTTGCCGCTGCTCGATCCACGTCTTGAGGGCGACGAGGGCGGCGCCGCAGAGCACGACCAGCGCCAGGCCGATCGCCCCGCGGTTGCGTCGGCGCCGCTTGAGGGCGGCGGCCTGGCGGGCTTTTTCCGCGGCGGCGGCCGCCGCCTCGCGCTGCCGCCGCGAGTCGCGGCTGGCGCGGACGGGGCCGGCGAGGATGTCGTGGGTCAGCTCGACCTGCTGCAACCCGAGCCGCTCTTCGATGCGCAGCAGCCGGCGCGATACCAGCCGGTCGAGCAGTTCACGGGTCAGGCAGGCCGGGCCCTCGCCCTCTGCGGCAAGGGCGTCGTCGAGTGCCACGCTGATGCGATACCCGCCGCGCGTCAGCAGGCGGTCTTCGACGAAGCGCCGGGCCTCCGGCGGCAGGTCGGACACGCCGCGCTCGAAGAAGTCGGCAAGGATGCCCTGGCGGCTGTCGACGAGGAGTTCGGCGGTGATCTGGGCGAGGCCCCGCTCGCGGCGTCGCGCGTTCAGCTCGCTGCAGACCACGCTAAGCAGGGCCGGCTCGACTTTCAGGGCCGACAAGTTGCCCCCGGCCGCTGCCGCGTCGGGCGACTCGCCGGAGGTGGCTGAGGCGGCGACGAAGTGCACGATTCGTCGCGTGACGCCCGGCGCGACGAGGTGCCCGCCGGATTCATCGACGACCTCCGCGGCGGCCGACCCGCTCATGGCTTCCAGCCCTATCTCGTTCTGCAGGATGGTGGGGAACAGGGGTTTCAATTTGTGGAGGTCGGCCAGGAAGTCCTCGCGCAGGCTCAGCAGGACCTTGCATCGGGAAGGGCCAAAATCGAGCCCGGAGGTGTCGGCATCGCCGCTGTCCCCCAGCCGCTTGAGGGCGGCGGGCGGGCGGTTTTCCACGAGGCCGGAAAGGTCCTCGAGCAGCAGCCCGCCGCGCCGCCGGGCGGCGTCGCTGGACCGGCCGAGGGTGAAGAGCTCCTCGAACTGGTCGAAGACCAGCACCGGCGTGACCAGCCGGTTGCGGCGGTCCCAGAAATCCGCGTCCTTGCGATGGAAATATTCCCAGAGCGATTCGCCCGGCCGGTGGGCCGGGGCTTCGACCTCCGCCTCAACGCACGCCTGCTGCAGGGCGAGGCGGACTTGTTCCGGCGGCGGCGGGGCGGCGTCGCCGTAGTCGATGCGGATGGCCACCGGCAGGTAATCCTCCCCGCGCAGCCTCGGGAACAGACCGGCCCTCAGCAGGGACGATTTGCCCAGCCCGGACTTCCCGAACAGGACGGTCAGGCCGGCGGCGCGGACGATGTCGAGCAGATCGGCGGTCTCGCCGTCGCGGCCGTGGAAGAAGCCGGCTTCCTGCTCGGTGAAGCTCGCCAGCCCCGGCCAGGGGTTGTCGCGGTCGAGGCCGGCGGGCCTGGGGGACGATGGAGTCGGGACGGCGGTCATACTATCCAACGTGGAAATCCGAAACTCGAAATCCGAAACAAATTGAAAAGATCAAAATTCCAATGCTTACAACGGACGGATGCCGCAATTTTTTTTGAATTTCATTTTTCGTGCTTCTTAATTTATTTCGGATTTCGTGTTTCGGATTTCGGATTTCCGACCCGGTGTTTTCGGCTTCCAGATTTCGCTCACCCAACTCCTCTCTCGCGCTTGCGGTACTCGCGGATGAGCTTCACGATGCGCCCGCTGAACTCCGGCGTGACCTGGCCGCCCGGCAGCCGGCTCCAGTGCATGTCCAGGAAGACCTCGGGAACTTCCGCGCCGGCGTCAGGCGTGTCGTCGATGCAGGCCGGCAGGATGAACGGAACGCCGGCGGCGATGTCCTCGGCGCGGTCGGCCGCCCATTTCCATTCCCGGCGGAAGAACCCTTCCATCCGCGCCTGCGTGCTGGCGGAAATGACCGGGACGAACAGCGAGCAGGCCTTGATTTGCCGGCGGATTTTCACGGTGTATTCGTCGCCGGCCTCCAGTCGCTTCTCGTCGAACCAGACGTCCACGTTGGCGGCTTCCAGGGCATCGCGAATCTTCCGGACGGCCTCCTGGTCTTCGCGGGCGTAGCTCAGGAAGACCGATCCGGGTTGCGGCGACCCGGGCGCGGCCGCGCCGCCGGCCTGGGCCCGCGCGGGAAGATCGGTTGAAGGCACGGGCGCGGCGGCGGGATGGCGCGAACGGTATCGTTCCACCAGTTCGTCCACGAACTCTTCCGCCCCGCCGCCGGTGTAGACCTTGGTCCGTTTGCTGAAGTTTTTCAGGAACAGCACCAGGTTGCGGTCCTGGCCGGCGACGCGGTAGGCGACGATCTCCGACGAACCGCGCTCGCGCGGCTCGGAGAGCCGGCCGCCCCGCGCCAGCCGGATGAAGAAGCGGGCCAGCCAATCGGGGAAGCGGTTGCCGATCAGCAGGAGGTGGTTGTTGCGTAGCTCCTGGAACAGCTTTTTGGGCCGGCGCTCCTCGGACTGCAGGGCGTAGAAGAACTCGAGCAGGTCTTCCTCAGTCAGAGCGTAATCGGGGAAGGCCGAGAGCCGGCCGAACAGGTGGAACACCGTCGGGCGGTCCAGCCTGGCCATGGGCGCGGGCAGGTCCTGCACGTCGTTGGGGGCGTAGGCGATGCTGGCAACGGCGGCCGGGCCGATGCCGCGCACCTCGCCGATGGCCTGCTCCAGCACCGCATCGAACGTGGTGGTGACGAACAGGTTGAAGTGACTGATCTCGGCGATCTTCCTCAGGGCAGGCGGGACGGGCAGCGGGGCGTCCTTGAGGGCCTTGTTCAGCCTGACGTAGATGTCTTCGCGAGACCCGCCAGCCTCGATGTAGCGGCTGATGACGGCATTGAGGGCGTCGTCCTCCGGGAGCCCGCCCGGCGAAACGTCGAGCCGCGCCGCCAGCCGCTGGGCGATCAGAAGGTCGAGACAGACGCGCCGGCCTTCGTGCTCGACGCGGAGCAGGTCCGCCCCGATTACCGGGACGACGCGGCTCTCGTCGATGTACTCCAGCAAGTCGTCCCAGAAACCGGTCCCCGAGTCGCCCATGTTTTGCCGTCAAAAAAAAGGGTTCCCATTCGGACAGTTAGAGCACTTTTCAAGTTGGTGCAGCGAGTGACTCTTAAGTGCCGCCGGTGCCCTCACCGGCGGAAGCCGCGTCGAGAAGAGGGAACCGCCGGTCAGGGCACCGGCGGCACTTGAGAGCAGACCCCTACCGACGCCACACCATCCTGACAAATGCGCTAATACTATACCCGCCCGGCGCCAGGGTGGGAAATGGCCGGCGGCGGCGCGGTGGCGCGCAAGGGCGGGTGCCGCCAGCGCTTCGCATTTCCCGGGGACACGCATATGCTCTGGGGGTGACGACTGGAGGCAACCTATGCGATGCTCCCTCTTTTTCTCGTGTATCGCCCTGCTGATCTCCTCCGGGACGGCCCTGGCCCAGCCGGGCCCATCGGAGCAAGACCTGAAATCCCCCGCCTGGTGGGTGCAGCGTGCCCAGGCCGAGGCCAATGCAGCGACGGATGCGGGGATCCGGCAGAACGTCCAGCAGGAAGCGTGGACGTTCGGCGGGTCGGCCGCCGATCCGCGGCATTTCGCCGAGGCGGTTAACGATTTTCTCAAGAACATCGCCGCCGAAAAGGACCCGGCCAGCCAGGCCGCCGCCGCGATCAACTACGGGCGGATGGTCGCCCGGCTGGGCACCGCCGAGCAGGCCCATGCGATCGTGGTGGCTGGGCGGGGCGCAGTCGGGAAGATGAACGACCCCATCGGCCGGGAGGCGTACCTGAGCTTGCTGGCCGGCATCCAGGCGGAGTCGGGCGATGCCGCCGGGGCGATTGCCGCGGTCGGGATGCTGGCCGAACCGTGGGCCCGGGCCGACGGCCATGCGCAGCTCGCGGCCATCTTTGGGAAAAAAGGGGACATGCCGAATTACCAGCAGTGCGTCGCCCTGGCCAAGCAGGCATTGGGGCAGGCCAAGGACCCGCTCGAGGCCTCCGGCCTGCTGGCCAAACTGGTCGATGCCCAGGTCGCCGCCGGTGATGAGGCGGGGGCGCGCGACTCGGCAGCGCGGATCACCGACCCGTGGCAGGCGGCGGGGGCGCACCTGGCGCTATCCCGTCTGCCGGGGCTGTCGCCCGAAGGGCGAGCGAAGGAGTGGTCGGCGGCGGAAGGTTTCGCGGTCACGCTGCCGGATGCGCGCATGGCCGACACCATGGCGGAGATCGCCCAGGGGCGTTCCGAGGCGGGCGATGCCGAGGGCGCGCGGCGGACGCTGGAACGGGCGGAGAAGGCCGCCGAGGCGTTGCAGCGTGACGTTCGCCGATCGTGGCTCACGCTGGCGCTGGCGTGGGGCCGGCTTGGGGACAAGGCGGCCGAAGTCCGTCTGCTGAAGCGGTCCGGGCCGGCCCAGCCGGGACCGAAGGAGGCCGGCGCGCGCCCCGCCGACGATTTGCTGGCGATCGCGCAGGCGTACCGGGACCTTGGCGATCTCGAAACCGCCGGCCGCGCCGCCGAGGCGGCCCATCGCGCCGCGGCAGCCGAGAACCCGGCAGCCGCCCGGGTTGACGCGTGGGAGCACGTCGCCGATGCCGACGCGCGTGTCGGCGACCTGGCGCGATGGCGTCAGGATTTGGCCATCGGCCTGGCGGAGCTGGCCCAACTGAAGGCCGGCAACGGGTCCGGCCCGCCGCCGGCCGATGCCTATCGCCAAATGCTGACCCAGTCGGCGGTGGCTAACCTGGCGCTGGCGGGCAAGATCAACGAGGCGAGGGGCCTGGCCGGCGAGAACGCGACGCCGGAAGCCCGCAATGCCATTCTGGCCGCCGCCGCCCATTCGGCCGCCGTCGCCGGCGACTTTTCCGCTTCGCGTGGGCTGAGCGAAGGGCTTGGCCTGGACGACCGCGTCGATGCGGCCAACGAGGCGGGCTACACCGCCGGCCGGGCGGGCCGGGTTGCCGACGCCGAGCGGGAGTTGTCGCGATACGGCACGCCGGAAGAACGCGGCAGCGTCGCGACCGGAGTCGCCCAGGGCTTGCTCGAACGGCAGTTCGGGTTACCGCCGGTGATTGAACCGTAGCGCGCATACGTCAAGGGAAACCTGGTTGGGAAGTGGTATCATCGCCGCGCATGAGGCGTCTTCTCCGATGGGCGTTCAACGGCGCGGCCGCGGTATCCTTCCTACTCTGCGTGGCGACATGCGTACTGTGGGTGCGGAGCTACGGACACAAGGAATCGCTTTTGGCATGGCCCACGAGATATAGGGGATTGTCCGTGACCTCCTGGAAAGGATTCGTGCAGTGGAAATCTCAAGTTGAAGCATTCAGATGTTACGCCTACCACAGTTCCTATGGGACGGGGGCAACGAGCGTTTCCTATGCCACGTTTCAAGATGGCAGCTGGTTTATTGACGAATTGCGGTCGGAGCATACTCCCCGCGAGTGGGAGGAAAGGGACTGTAACAGTCCCGCCCGATCCACCTGTTTTCCCGGCCTGTATTGGGGAAGCGATGCGCGTACTCATCCGGGTCAACGGGTGAGCGGCTGGGACCCGCGCTATTGGGTCGCATACCTCACGATGGCGCACTGGACGTTAGCCGCTGCCTTCTCGGTCCTGCCGGTCGCGTGGGCAATTCGACACCGCCCAAGACGTCACCGAATCGGTGGTTTCTGCCTTTCATGTGGTTACGACCTCCGAGCTACGCCAGATAGGTGCCCGGAATGCGGAGAGGAACCGGAGCATTCATTAACGTCGATTCAACGGGCAGTTGAAAGAAGGTAGGGTCGCGGCAGCCGAGAATTGGCGCTGGGCAGAAGCGTTCCATTTATACTCATGGCTTCAACGATCGCGGCGGTCACGCCGGATCGCGCTTTGGCGTTCGGAAATCGACGATCTTCCGCGACGGCCGCGGGTGGGCGGCGTCCAGGACCTGGCCGATGCGTATCCGCAGTGCCCACAGGTCCTGCGGGCGGAGGGAGCCGAAATCGATGACGCCGGCGTCTTCGCCGGCGGTGAAGCCGGTGCCTCTTTTTTGCCCCGAAAGGTTCAATGCGGCACGGACCCGCCTGCCGAGCAGGTAGCGCGACTGCTTCTCCACCGATGCGAGAATCGTCAGGTATTCGACGTCTTGTTCACCCCGCAGGTAGCTCTTGAGGCGGACGGAGGGGACCGGCTCGCTCAGCCCGGCGGGCTTGCCGGGATAGAAGAGGCTCAAGGCGTCGGCATTTTTCCAGGAGCCGTTTTCGCCGATGGTTTGCCAGGGGAGCACGCCGTCGCCGCCGAGGGACCAGGAATCGATGCACCAGGCCAGTGGCTGGACATTGCTGTCGGCGGGGTCGTTGCTGCCGCCGTAAGGAATGACGATCTGTCCGAATTGCTGCTTGCGGTCGAGGACCATGCGGTTGTATTGGCGGAACGCCCCGCCGCCGACGACGTTGTAGTCGAGCACGGGATCGAGCGAATCGCGCTGCCATTCGGGGCGGGAGATGTCGGCGCGGAAGACGAGCTTGGCGCTGCCCGGCTCGAGGTTGGTCCCTTCGTGGAACAACGTGCCGAAGAATCGCAGCGCCCAGTAGTCCTGGAAATTGGCCGGCTCATCGAGCAGCCAGGGGCACGTCCCGCGCGACCAGCCGGCCTGCTTGAAATTGTTCTTCCCGTTGAAGAAGCATTGGAAGAGCGTTTCGTTCCACCCCTTTTCATTGAAGTGCCGGGCAAACTGGCGGGAGACGTCGATGAAATCCTGCTTATAGCTCTCCGGAAACGCCCGATCGGCCCAGTAGTCGCCGTTGTAGTTCCCTTCCATCGGCGTGGGCCAGTTCTCAAAGAGCGGCAGATAGAACACTTCAAGCGGAACGCCCTTGCGTGACTCTCCATTGAAGGCCGAGCCATCAAAATACTTGCCGAAGCGCTTGTCCCACTCGGCCCAATCGAGCTTGCGCGTTTCTTTTTCCCACACCGGCGCGCAGCCTGACGAAATCGAGCCGCTCTGATGGTAGGGAACGCGATTGAGCACCGTGCGGTTGCGGTGGGCCAGACGGTAGTAATCGCCTTCATTCTCCGGCAAGTCGTAGCAGTTCATCTCCGGCAGGAAACTGAGGCTGTCGGGAAGAGAAAAGTCCCACACCTTGAGAATGACCGGAATCTTTAACTCGCGTCCCTCGGCCGATAGGGTGAGGGTCCCCGCCTTCTCTCCCGCCTCGATGTTCGGGACCTCGATTTCGCAGAGCAGGCTGCCGGTCATTTCGCCGGCGAGCGGATCGGCGGAATCGGGGATGCTGAGCATCGGCTTGCCGCGGGCCCGCGGCACCAGCGGATCGGGGACCGGGCCGATTTTGGAGTTGACGTTCCGGTAGGTATAGAACCGCACGTTGTCATCGGGCGGCCCGTTCTTTCCGGGTCCGGAATCGAACGCCAGTTTCGCGGAAAGACCATGCACTTTCCCGCGCACGAGCACCTGAAACGAGAGGATCTCATTTCGGGCGGCGAACAGGCGGATCTGCTTTCCGTCCCACAAGTGATTTGCCGCGAGATACGCCGGCTCCTGCGGCGGGACCATATCGCCGGTGACGGGCTGTACTTTGTCCAGCGCGTCGATGATGGCGATTTGGGCCTCTCCCAGTTTGGGTAGCGGCCCGTTCCCGCTGAACGGCTCGGCGTTCCTGCACGGAAGCGGACCAAGCGATTCATCAGACACTTTCACCTGCAACCCTGCCGGCTCGCCGACGTTCCCGGCCCCGTCGACGGCTTTCACTGACACGCCAACCGTCTGCCTCGCGGACAGTCCAAGATCGCGGAGGTGCATCGTGACGCGTTGACCTGTCCTGAGCGCAGTCGAAGGGGCGTTCTTCCCCGCAACCGGAATCAGATAGCGCGGCACCGGCTTGCCATCGACATCGACGAAGAACCCGATCACGCCGGCATTGCCGACGTCGGCCGGCGTCACCCATGACACACGCGCTTCGCCGGGCGGCAAGTCGATGGTTTCGTATTTGAGATCGGTCGGTGCCGCGGGCGGCAGGGTATCGGCATCGCCGAGTTCTATGGTCAGATAGGGAGCGGTAGCGGGGCGGGAATTGCTGCTGTGGAAGAAGCGGTTGGGGAAGTTGCGGAGGGTGAAGTGGTCGCCGTCGCGTGACCATTCGCTGCCGGTGTCGTCGAAGAGGAGGAAGCCGGAACTGATGCCCGCGACTCGGGCCGCTACCACGCGTGGATCGACCGGAATTTCTTGCCAGCGATCGGCATCGGGGGCCGAGGCGTCAGCCATCCGCCAGATCGTGCCGCCCTGGCCGAGCATGACCGAGGTCAAGTTGCTGCCGGGGTACGCCCACGGCATATCGGGGTGCAGGCGGAGGTTGAAAGTCGAAACGCCGCTCCTTTGAGCGTATCCGGTCGCGTCGCCCTGCACCCAGTCGGCACCGAAACTGCTCACGGTGACGCGATGCAGGACCTCCGGTCCGCTCAAATGCACGTGCAGCGTGGCGCGGTTGATGACTCTGCCTTTGAGCGGCGCGGGGTCGATATCGATCAGGCTCATTTCCTGGATCGATTTGATTTTCAATTGCGCCGCGCCGCCGTTGCTGCCGTCGGCTTCCTTGCCGACGTTGGAAAACCAGGTATCGCGGGTGACTGGGGCCTTCACTTCGGTTGCACCGGGCGCGGCGGCAAGAAGCGATGGAAGAAATAGGAACAGACAACAACATCGCAGGACGTTTCCCATGGCGGATCCTCGGATAAGCGCCTGGGGATCATGCCCGAAAACCGCGTCGCAGTCACCACGGGCATGTTGCGCCTGACCGATGCCGTTGGCGTTCCCAGGTAATAGTCGAGTGTCCCGCGACTTGGAGGCGCGGCCACCGTGGCAGCGGCATCTCGCCGCTGGTCCTTGGGCCGCGACACTAGCATCTCACAGAAACTGGCCACACGCCTCACGTCTTGATGTCCACGTTTTCGCTGTTTGTTCTCGGCTAATTTGGTGATATACTTGCGCCAGGTGACTTATGGCCGTGACATTCGAGCTGCCCATCGACATTGAACAAGCCCTGCGACGGGACGTGGGGGATCTGGATCAGGCCGCGAAGGAGGCGGCGTTGGTCGAGTTGTATCGCCAGGACAAACTTACTCAATACGAGCTTTCTGTGGCGCTTGGCAGCAGCCGGTTGGAGACGGAAGCACTGCTTAAGAAGCACAATGTTACCGAAGACCTTCCGACTGTCGATGAGTACGATTCGGCCCTTGCCCGCCTGCGCGAGAACCGCGAGTGATCGTCATATCGGATACCAGCCCTCTGAATTATCTGGTGCTGATTGGCGCCATCGATGTTCTGCCCCGGCTCTTCAACGCTGTATACGCGCCCAACGCTGTTTTGCAGGAACTGTTGGACCAGGCGGCCCCCAATGTCGTTCGAGAGTGGGCACAATCGCCCCCGACATGGCTGACCATTCTCGATCCGTCATCTCGGCTGCCTTCCACAGCTCGGCTGCACCTCGGCGAGGCGCACGCCATATCGCTGGCCAAGGAGCTAAAGATCGCCGACATCCTGATCGACGAGCGCCGTGGCAGAAAAGTGGCGACGCAGGAGGGATTGCTCCCAATTCCCACGCTCGCCGTGCTCGAGCGTGCGGCCGAGCGAGGTTTCCTCGACCTGCCGTCGGCGGTTGAGAGGCTCCGGCAGACGACAATGCGGGTTCCCGAAGAGCTGCTCGAACTGGCGCTACGGCGCGACGCTGCGCGACGAACGACAGAAGAGGCATAGGGATCCGTAGGGGAATACCCGCCGCTCTCAATCGCGCCGGTCGTTTCCGGAAAATCTATCTCGGGTTGCGGATTTCGTGGTTTGAATTTCGCCTTTCGACTCTACGCGGCCGGCATGGCGAACAATTGACGCTCGTAAAGCTGCTGGTAGGTCTCGCAAGTGGCCAGGAGCTCGTCGTGGCGGCCCTGGCCGACGATCCGGCCCCGGTCCATCACCACGATCGTGTCGGCAGACTGGATCGTGCTGAAGCGGTGGGCAATTACAAATGTGGTCGGGGAGGTCGGGTCGGCGGCCTCTTCGACGGGTTCGACACGCCCGCCGCAGGCGGGTTCAGCCTCACCGCCGGCCCGCTCCGGGCGAGGGCCGCGCTCGTGGATCAGGCCGTCGATCGCCTGCTGGATCAGGTGCTCGCTCTCGGCGTCGACCTGGCTGGTGGCCTCATCGAGGATCAGGATCGGGGCGTTGCGGAGGATGGCCCGGGCGATGCAGACGCGCTGTTTTTCGCCGCCGGAGAGCTGCCCGCCCATTTCGCCGAGCATGGTATCGTAGCCCTGCGGCTTTCCCGTGATGAAGTCGTGTGCGAAGGCACGCCGGGCCGCGGCCACGATCTGCTCGCGCGAGGCGCGGGGGTTGGCGTAGGCGATGTTCTGCGCGATGGTGCCGGGGAAGATCACCGAGTCCTGGGTGACGATGCTGATCTGCCCGCGCAGGCTGCGCAGGGTGGCGTCTCGGACGTCGATGCCGTCCAAAGTGATCCGGCCCTTCTGCGGATCGTAGAAGCGCGGGAGCAGGGCGAGCAGCGTCGTCTTGCCGCTGCCGTTGCGGCCGACGATGGCGACGCTCTGGCCGCGGGGAACGGCCAGGCTCACGTCGATCAGCGCCGCACTCGGCGCCTTGGGATAGGCGAAAGTGATGTTTTCGAAGCGGAGTTCCCGCTGAAGGGCGGGGAGTTTTATTCGTGAACGCTGCGTGTTGTCCTTTGTCCTTTGTCCTTGGTCCATTGTCGCGAGCGCGGGGAGTGGGTCATCGGCGGGCCGGCGCTGGTCGTCGGCCAGCAGGTCGTCGCCCTGGCCGTGGCCGCCCACTCGGACCCGTTCGACAGGAAGGTCCATCGTCTCAAAGATACGCGTGGCGGCGGCGTTGGACTTTTGCAGGACGTTGTTCACCTTGTGCAATCGGCGCAGCGAGTCGGCAATCGTGGCCAGGCAGACCAGGACCAGGAAGCACTCCTCTTTGGTCAGGCTGTGACTGACGCAGACCATATAGGTGGAAATCAGCACGATCGAACCGATCATCAGCAGCGTCAGCGAATCGAGAATTGGGGAGCTGAGGGCGTCGATCCGGCTCATCTTGAGCTGCTCGCCGATCAGCCTGGCCATGATGTCGCGATAGCGACGCCGCTCGAAGCGCTCGGCCGACGCGGCCTTGACGACCCGGATGCCGCTCATGGTGGATTCGATGTGGCCCAGCATCGTGGAGGACTTCTGAAGCGCCGAGCGGCTGGCGCGGCGCATCTTCTTGCCGAATTTCTGGACGATCGCCCCCATGAACGGGCCGAAGACCACGATGATCAATGTCAGCCGCCAACTGACCAGCAGGGCAACGCAAAACGCCATCGCGGCGGTGACCGGCTGCTGGATGCTCAGGCCCAGGACGCTCTTGAAGCCCTGCTCGAGCGCGCCGGAGTCCTGCACGAGCCGGCTCGTGACGTCGCTGGTGCCATTGGAGCCGAAGTGCCCCAGCGGCACGTGCAGCACATGGTCGTAAAGCCGGCGGCGGATGTCATTGACGGCCAGCGTGGCGGCCTTGTCGGACAGGTATTCCTGGAAGAACCGCAGGACGTTCCCGAAGAGGGACAGCAGCGCCAGAAAGGCAAACACCTCGGCGACCGCCCATACCGGGTGGGTGGAAACTCTGGACGTGACAGCCTGCTCGGCCACCAGGTAGAACGGCACCGGCGGCAGGGCGAGGTCGATATCGCCCGCCGATTCGCGCCAGACGTGCACGTGATCGCGCGAGGGGTTGGCCAGCAGAGAGAGCGTGGCTGCCGCCCCCGCCGGGCCGTTGGATGTGCCCGGCGCGCGGACCTGCTCGCCGGCCTTGAGGCCCGCGGCGGCAGCCGCCTGACCTTGCTTGACCGTAATAAGCCGCACGACGTCCCGGTCGTCGGCCAGCTTGACGCCGATCCGCTTTTCCACGATCTGGCTATTGGCCCAGTCGGCCACGGTCTGGCCGTCGAGCAAGACGCGCATGATCGGGAGCATGGTCGTGAGCCCGCCGCTGGTCGCGATGCCCACGAAAATGGCGCAGACCACCGAGATGCCGACAATCCGGCGATATGGCAAGACGTACCGGGTCGATCGCCAGAAATCGGATAAGCGCTTGTCCTTGGGTTTGCCCGCGGCACCATCCGAGGGCCGGTCGGGCGATGGGTAAACCGCTGCGGCTGCGGCATTTGCAGGAACGGGGCTCCCGTTGCGAGCCTGGGACGACAAAGTCAATGGCCTGTTGTCTGAATTCATGCGGCGGCAATCCATGGGTCGATATAGGGTACGTCGCGATTTATCGGACGTGTTGCATCTCGCGCGGGTTCGGCTTCCCGCTCGATGCCTTATTACGCCCGTAGCGTCTTATCGGACCTGAAGAGGCCGACAGTGTAGGAAAATGAGTTACTGGTAGCCAGTGGCCGCAACTGGTTACACTGCCGGGAGGTAGTTAAGCGCGGAGTGAAGGAATGCGGCCCCGGGAGCCAAGTAGAGGTGGGCGGAATGCCGCTGCCCGTTTATAAAGTCCGGGCCGACACGACCCGGCTCTTCTAATCAAATATGCCGATTCCAATCCCTCTGGCACAACCTGACATCACGCAACTGGAGATCGAGGCCGTCATCGACGTCCTCCACTCCGGGACCTTGTCGATCGGCCCGCGCGTGGAGCAATTCGAGGCGTGCTGCGCCAAGGTGGCCGGCCGCCGCCACGGCGTCGCCGTCTCCAGCGGCACCGCCGGCCTGCACTGCGCCATGGTCGCCGCCGGGGTCGGCGCCGGCCACGAGGTCATCACCACTCCCTTCTCCTTCGTCGCCTCGGCCAACTGCATCCTGTTCGTTGACGCCAAACCGGTCTTCGTCGACATCGACCCGCAGACGCTGAACATGGACGTGAGCAAGGTGGCGGCGGCGATCACACCGCGGACCAAGGCCATCGTGGCCGTCGAATGCTTCGGCCACCCCGGCGGGATGATCGAACTGGAGCAACTCGCCCAGCAACACGAGTTGCCGCTCATCGAAGACGCCTGCGAAGGCTTCGGCGGGCACGTCGCCACCAGCTCCGGCGAACGCCCCATCGGCAGCTTCGGCCGGGTCGGCGTCTTCGCCTTCTACCCCAACAAGCAGATCACCACCGGCGAGGGCGGCATGATCGTCACTGACGACGAGCGCTTCGCCGACGCCTGCCGCGCCCTGCGCAATCAGGGCCGCGAGGGCATGGCCTGGCTGGCCCATCACCGCCTTGGCTACAACTACCGCCTCAGCGAGATCCACGCCGCCCTCGGCGTCGTGCAGTGCCAGCGCCTCGATGAGATCTTGGGGAACCGCCGCCGTGTCGCCCACCGCTACATCGAGCGGCTGATGACCAACCGCTATCTGATCCTCCCAACCCTCTCCGAGGCGACCCACGTAAGCTGGTTCGTCTTCGTGGTCCGCCTCAACGACCTTTTCGAGCCCGGCGACCGCGACGAAGTGATGCGCGAACTCCGCGCCGAGGGGATCGGCTGCAACAATTACTTCCCGCCGATCCATTTGCAGCCCTACATGGTAGAAAAGTTCGGCTTCAAAGCCGGCGACTTCCCAGTCACCGAATACGTCTCGGCCCGCACGCTGGCGTTGCCGTTTTTCGGCAAGATGACCAACCGCCAGGTCGATCACGTCTGCGACGTGCTGGAGAGCGTGCTGGAAAAGACGCTAATCAATCGCAAGGGGCGGTTTTGATTGCGTCAGTCACATGCTGAAGAAGGTCAGGGACGGGTGAGGAGCCTAAACTGTTGATATGATTACCAAAGAGGACATCCGCAATCGCCGCGACGAAATCACGAGGCTGGCCGCGCAATACGGCGCGCACGACGTGCGTATTTTCGGTTCGGTAGCGCGCGGGGACACAACCGAAACCTCCGACCTCGACCTCATCGTCCGTTTCGATCCGGGCCGCTCGTTGCTGGACCATGGCGGCCTCCTGATGGACCTACGCGAGCTTCTGGGCATGAAGGTTGACGTGATAGACGAAGGCGCCCTGACCGGACGATTTGGGCAGATAGCACGCAAGGAAGCGGTGCCGCTATGAAATCCGACCGGGGCAACCGTCTGCTGCTTCAAGACATACTCGACTCCATCGCTGAGGTCCTTGCGACTGCTCCGGGAACGCAGGCGGAATTCGATGGCAATAAGCTCGTCCAGTCGCACGTCCTACGCCACATCCAGATCGTCGGAGAAGCTGCGTGGCGGCTTTCAACGGATCTCAAGGACAGTCATCCTGAGATCCCCTGGAAGAAGATCGAAGGCATGCGGCACGTGCTGGTCCATGACTACTTCAAGGTGAACTGGGAGCGTGTCTATGAAACCGCGCGCAACCATGTTCCACCGCTCAAGCCCCAGATCGAAGCGATCCTTGCCTCTCTCCCAACCGACCCTTCCGCGCCGGACCCGTCCGCGCCTGACTCGTCTAAACCGAGTTGACGCGGCAGACATCAACACACGAAGAACAGTTGTATTACCCCGCTGGTGCCCAGGAAGCCGGGGGCGAAGCCGCCCCTATGTCGCTACGTCACCTTCCATGGCCGACTTTCCCGGAAGTACCGGGCGAGGGGGCGAATTCTCGCCTGCCAAGATCGAGCGATGCACTCGCGCACAGCCGCAATAACTTTGTCATCCGTCACCGTCGCCTCCCGGTGTTCGCTATTTGCCGTGGTGGTGGCGGTGGCCATCTGGGGTGGTTCTACTCTTGCTGTCGCCTGCATCGGGTCTGAACCGTGGGGCTGCTGCCTGGGCAATTGGCGCCGGCCTTGTGATGCTCTTTGTGGAATCTCTGCTGTTTCCAGGTGGCTTGGCAACGACCAGGGCCTGGGAGCGGCGCCTGGGACGGATTCGTCGCGGGCTGTGCCCCTCAATGCGCTTATGACCTGACAGGTAACGTCAGCCGGACCTGCCCTGAGTGGGGCGAGCGGGCGCAGAAGGACTGAGGCAGCCAAGGCAAAAACGACGAAGAATTCAAAACGTGCCGCGGAGCGCTCCGGGCTTCTGTCATTTCTTCTTTCCCCCCTTTTCCCCGTTTATTTCGGATTTCGAGTTTCGGATTTCGAGTTTCCGGCCGGGGCGGCACCAACCCAAACGCATCGGCGCAGGACCGATGCGTTTTGCGACACAAGATCAATACCCAAAGAAGAATCGTATTACCCCGCTCGTCCCGCGGAAGCCGGGGGCGAAGTCGCCCTGGTAGCCGATGCGCAGGCCGCCGTTGCTTCCCAGGCGGAAGATGATGCCGGCCTCGGGGCTGTAGTAGCCGCGGACCTTGGCGGGGTTGAGGAAGTCAGTGTAGGAGCAGCCGGCATCCAGGGCGAGGCCGGCGTTGAGGGCGTAGGTGACCTTCAGGCCGTTCTTGACGATCTGCTGGGTGACGTCGGTGTCGTAGTTATAGGCTCCGATGTGGACGGGGTATCCCTGGAAATAGCTGTAGTTGTCGGCCAAGGTGACGGTGAAGGGATAGAGGCGATAGGAGAGGCTGCTGGTGGCAGCGCCGCCGTAGAAAAGGCCGCCGGCGGCGAGGTCGACTGAGCCGCTGCCGCCGACGAGGAAGGCGGGGGTGACCTGCCAGGAGAAGGTGCGGTCGCCGTGGGAGGAGAGGATGAGGACCGGCAAGCCGACCTCGCCGCCGATTTGGTAGACGTCGGCGCCTTCGTTGTTGCGGTAATTCAAGAGCGCGGCGACGTTCAGGCCGACGCGGTCGGTGAAGCGCCAGTTGCTGCTGAGGGTCCCCTGGCCGTAGCTGCCGCTGCCGTCGTGGGTGTCGAAATAGCCGCCTTTCAGATCCAGCCGAAGGCCGGCGGGAAGGCGTTCCTGCTGGGTGTCGGACAGGAAGATCGGCTCGGAAGCCGTCGGCTGGAGCCCGAATTGGTCGTAGGCCAGGTCGGCCAGGAGCGCGGTGGTCGCCAGCGGGTTGCCGTCGGTCACGCCCAGGTACGTGTTCTGATTGACCGAATGGAGGAAATGGGAGTAGATCGCCGCCCCGTCGTGCTCCAGGAACTGGCGGATGTTGTGTTGGAGGGCATAGGAATTCGTTCCCGTGAATGTCTTGGAGAACCCGATGCTGGGGATCGAAAGAGTTGAAGAAGTGCCGGCCGCATTCTGGCTATAGACGAATGCATTGTTCAGGCCCCCGTAGCGCAGGCTGGCGTCAAATGACTGCCCGGTCAGTGTCGCGAACTGCGCCTTGGTTTCAATCAAGTTGTCAGTAAGGTTCAAGACGCTGCTGCCCGAGGAGGAGACGGCGGTCGGCGTGCCGGAGGTCGTGCTGGCGGTCAGGCTGAACGGCTCGCCTGCGCGGGCAACAACGGCGCCCGCGAGAAGGAAAACGACCAATGCGCTGGGGATTTTCCACGCTGAGGGATGACTGGTGAGGCGGTTGATTCCAAACATCATGAGCCGTACCTCCTGAGCCTGGATGAGACGGTGAAAACGCTCGGAGTATCGTTCGGTCGCGGCCAGGTCAAGCGGCCGGCCGCGCGCTGCTTCCCCAGGCCCCCAGGCTGCACAACGCGGCGCCAGCCAGAAATGTTGCGGTCGTGATCAGGTGTCCGAAGAGCGGCGGCTGCACGCCTACCGAAAAGTGCTGTGATGAGTTAGTCGATTCGCCCGTTCCCACCGCGGAGACGATGGTCGATCCATATCGGACCAGATAAACTTCCACGGCCAATGCGGCCAGAATGCACGCCGTGCCGCAAAAGATCAGCGACAAAGCGGCAGCAGGACTGGGGCGTGCCGGACTCTGCACGATTCGTTCGACTGCATCGCGGGTCAATCGCAGGAGTACCGGCATTGCCGTCAAAACCAATGCGAAGACGACGGCGGCAATCAGCAACCGAAACAAATACGGCAGCGGATTGTGATCGAAGTTGACCGGCGGCTCGACTCCCATCGCCGTGGCCAGCGCGTCCGTAGTGAGAAGTGCGACGATTCCGGCGATCGATATCCGCAGGATCCGGTAAGAGGTGACGCCTCCCGACGCCGGCGTTGCATACGCAAGCGGCGGGACCGCGGGGCCGCGGAATTGCGACATGGTAATCCTCCGTCTGGATTGTAAGACGCGGACTTGGGTAACAAGCTGAAAGAATTACCCTCGAACAGACAGCGCGTCAATCTGCCAATCCATGTACCGCCGATGCGCGCCAGGGCGTGCCCGGAACTTCGCGGGGCGGGGCGGCGCCGGAATTCAACTCGGCCATGTACTGGTCCAGGACCTGGACCAGTTTGGAAGACTCCATGGCTTGCGTGGCGTCGGGATCGGGTACCAGAGGATTGATTTCCGCGTTGGATTCGTCCATGACAGCACCTCATCGACAAAGAACTAACAATCGCTGGCGGTCTCCTGATATGTCTAAGGGCCGAACTGTCCGCCGGCGTCACGCGAAAAAAAACGGTCCGCCTGTGGACCGGGCATCGATCGCCGTCGTGCATGATAATGGAAAGCCCGACGATTCGGTTTGCCATTGATCGGGGTCACCATGCGGCGACTTAACTGCACCTGCCACTTCGTCTTATATTGCCGCCAATGTGCCGTTCTGCTTCCATTTCCAAGAATTCTTGATACGGCTTGAGGCGATTCGGCGCTTTGACGAAGAGGACGCGTTCAAATGATCCGACCAAACGACGTTCGAGTCCGCGAACTTCTGTCCGAGGCCATGTCCCGGCCCGCCGAGGCGCGCCAGGCTTTTCTCGATGCGGCCTGCGTCGGCGACGCAGCACTCCGCGCGGAGGTCCAGGGGCTGCTCTCAGGACTGGAGCGGGCCGGCGAATTCCTCTCCGATGTCACCGTCGATCAGCCGGACCGCGCTTCGGTGACCACCTTGGACCAGGTCCCGATCAGCGAAGGGCCGGGCACGAGGATCGGCCGCTACAAGCTGCTGCAACTGATCGGCGAAGGCGGCTTCGGCTCGGTCTTCATGGCCGAGCAGGAACAGCCGGTGCGCCGGCGGGTCGCCCTGAAGATCATCAAGCTGGGCATGGACACCAAACAGGTGATCGCCCGCTTCGAAGCCGAGCGGCAGGCGTTGGCGATGATGGACCACACGCACATCGCCCGCGTGTTCGATGCCGGCGCTACCGAGACAGGCCGGCCCTATTTCGTCATGGAGTTGGTCCGCGGCGTGCCCATCACCGAATACTGCGACAGCCAGAACCTGAGCACGCGGGAACGGCTCGAACTGTTCATCCCCGTCTGCAACGCGGTGCAACACGCCCACCAGAAGGGGATCATCCACCGCGACATCAAGCCCAGCAACGTGATGGTGACGATGGCCGACGGCAAGCCCGTTCCCAAGATCATCGACTTCGGGATTGCAAAGGCCACCAACGCCCGGCTCACCGAGCAGACTTACTTCACCGAGTACCGCCAGTTCATCGGCACGCCGCAGTACATGTCGCCGGAACAGGCGGAGATGAGCGGCATCGACATCGACACGCGAAGCGATATCTACTCACTGGGAGTACTACTGTACGAGTTGCTGACCGGGACCACGCCACTGGACGCCAAAGCGCTGCGGAGCCAGGCCTACGAGGAAATGCGGCGGATGATCCGCGACGGCCCAACTCCCCGGCCCAGCACGAAGATCAGCGGCCTGGGCGACTCGGCAACGGTGATCGCCCAGCACCGCAAGACCGAGCCGCGGAAGCTGGGGCAGTTATTGCGCGGTGAGCTGGACTGGATCGTGATGCGGGCGCTGGAGAAGGATCGCACCCGCCGGTACGACACGGCGGGCAACCTGGCGGCGGACATCCAACGGCACCTGGACAACGAACCGGTGCTGGCCAAGCCGCCGAGTGCGACGTACGCGATGCGGAAGTTTGTCAGCCGGCATCGGATCGGAATGCTGGCGGGCGGGGCCGTGCTCATGGCTCTGCTGGTGGGCTTCACGCTTGCCACGGTGGGCTTCTTCCGCGCGAATTCGGAGAGGGACATCGCCGTAAAGGCACGCACTGAGGCTCAGACGCAGAAGGAAATAGCGGACAAGGCGCGGATCGATGCTCAGTCGGAGAGGAAACTGGCGATCGAGAACGCCAGGAAATCAGATGCGAATGCCAGGGACGCGAAGCTGCAACTGGCCATAGGCCTTGTTTCTCAGGCTGATGCGCTCCGCCTGGCACGGCGGTTCACCGAGGCGCGGCAACACTACATAGAAGCGGTCGACAAATTCGCCGAATTGAAGGAGTCGCCGGCAGCGGCGGAGGCGGGCCTTTGGAGTCTGTACCGGCAGACGAAATCTCCGCTAATGAGCTATAACGGCCACGATGCGGAAGTGACCAGCGCCGCCATTGCCCCCGACGGCCGAACCGCGGTTTCAGGAAGCGCGAACAACATACTGAAGGTCTGGGACCTGGCCAGCGGCAAGGAGCTGCGCAGCTTCAGCGGACATACCGCTGGAGTGAGCAGTGTCGCCATCGCGCCGGATGGCCGAACCGCGCTCTCAGGCAGCTTCGACAAGACGCTGAAGCTCTGGGATTTGCAGAGCGGTAAAGTACTGTTCACCTTCACCGGGCACAGCGGGCCCGTGACATGCGTTTCCATCGCCCCAGACGGCCACACTGCGATCTCCGGCAGCTATGACAAAACGCTGAAGCTTTGGGACCTGGCCAGTGGAAGAGAGCTTCGCACCTTCACCGCCCAATCAAGAGTGAACTGCGTCGCCATTGCCCCGGACGGCCGGACTGCGTTATCGGGTGGCATTGACAAAACGCTGAAGCTCTGGGACCTGTCCACCGGAGACGAGCTACGCTCCTTTACCGGGCACACACAATCAGTGATGAGCGTCGCCATTGCCCCCGACGGTCGTACCGCGCTTTCAGGCAGCTTCGACAGGACCTTAAAGCTTTGGGACCTGGCCACCGGGAAGGAGCTTCGCACGTTCGCCGGCCACACCGAATTTGTGAGCAGCGTGACCATCGCCCCCGATGGCCAAACCGCACTGTCAGGGAGTTACGACGGGACGATCAAGCTCTGGGACCTGGCCAGCGGAGATGAGCTTCGGACTTTCACCGGCCACGCATCAGTTGTGCTCAGCGTTGCCGTTTCACGCGATGGCCGCATCGCACTCTCGGGCAGTTGGGACAAGACGCTGAAGCTTTGGAGCCTGGCTGGCGGCAAAGAACTTCGCACGACTTCCGAGGACACTTTCCCGCTGAGCGGTGTCGCCATTGCTCCAGACGGCCGCACCGCGCTTTCGAGCAGCTTCAACGGCTCACTGAAGCTCTGGGACCTAAGCAGTTGCAAAACGCTTCACACCTTCACCGGACACTCCCTTCCGGTGACAGCCATCGCCATTGCGCCGGATGGCCGAACCGCCCTCTCCGGCGGCTTCGATAAGACGCTGAAGCTCTGGGAGCTGGGCAGCGGTAAGGAGCTGCGTACCATCACCGGCCACGCCGGAGCAGTGAGCAGCGTCGCCATTGCGCCGGATGGCCGAACCGCGATCTCGGGTAGCACTGACAAGACGTTGAAAGTCTGGGACCTGGCCAGCGGGAAGGAACTTCGCACCCTGATCGAGCACACCGGGGAGGTCACCAGCGTCGCGATTGCGCCCGATGGCCGAACCGCACTCTCCGCAAGTTCCGACCTGACGCTGAGGCTCTGGGACTTGGCCAACGGTCAAGTGCTGCGTACCTTCACCGGGCACACCGACCGAGTATGCTGCGTCGCCATCGCCCCCGGCGGCCGCATCGCACTTTCCGGAGCGGCGGACAAGACTCTGAAGCTCTGGGACCTGGCGACCGGGAGGGCGATTCGTACTTTAACGGGGCATACCGGGACGATCAGCAGCGTCGCTATTGCTACGGACGGTCGTACGGCCCTGTCGGGCAGCTTCGACAGGACGCTAAAGCTCTGGGATCTGTCCAGCGGGAAAGAACTCTGTACCTTCGGCGGGCACAGCGCACAAGTGAGCGGCGTTTCCATGGCCGCGGACGGGCAAGTCGCCGTCTCGAGCAGCTTCGATAAGACGCTGAAGATCTGGGATTTCGCGCACGTGGGCGCTCAGGAGGCGTTTGAGCTCAGGGTTGACGCCGCACAGGAGAGGCTACGCGAGTCGCGCAACGACGGCGCCGCATTGGCCACTCTGGGAGAGTGGTACGCCTTCCATGGGCTCGATCAGTGGGCGATCGATTTCCTGATCCGCGCCCGCGAGGGCGGCGCCGCGGTCGCACCCCTGGTCCTGGCCCGCTGCTACTGGAACTTGAATCGGAATGCCGACGCTCGCCGGGAGTTCCAGGTCGCCCTGGATCAAAGCAAAGATGCTTCGGAGCGGACCTACCTGAGCTGGTGCATCGCGGCGATCGAGAGCGACCAGGAACACAAGCCGTGAATAACTCGGCATGAGGTCCCGGCTGTTCAAGACGTGGAGGCCTTGAATCCCATGACCGCTTCGGAGCAGGTGACGCGCATCCTGAAAGAGATCGACGACGGCAAGCCGCTGGCCGCCGCGGAACTGCTGCCGCTGGTGTACGATGAGCTGCGCGAGTTGGCACGACGGCGCATGGCTCGAGAGAATCCCGGGGGCACCCTCCAGTCCACGGCGCTGGTCCACGAGGCCTACATGAAGCTGGCGGGCAGCGGGCCGACGCATTGGGCCGGGCGCAAGGCGTTCTTCTTCGCCGCCGCCGAGGCGATGCGGCGGATTCTGATCGACCGCGCCCGCAGCCGCAGGCGCGTGAAGCACGGCGGCCTGCTGACCCGCGTGCCCTTGAGCGTGATCGATCTCGCCGCCGACCCCGATTCGGGTGAAACCCTGGCACTCGACGAGGCGGTTTCGCGTCTGGAACAAGAGGTGCCGGATGTCGGGGCCGTCGTCCGGCTCCGCTTCTATGCCGGCTTGAGCCTGGAACAGACAGCCGCGACGCTGGGAGTCTCGAGAAGCTCGGTCTGCCGCGACTGGACGTTCGCCCGGGCGTGGCTGATCCGCGAGTTGGGATATGGCGGCAGGGAATGATGCACCATGCCCATGCCCGCACGCCCTAGCTCCCGCAAGATGGGAAATTCGCCCAACCCTCATCGCCTCGCCAGGCCGTCGCCGATGGCCCGGTTGCACACTTTGGCACACTTTTCGGGGTGTGCCATCTATTGCAAATCTATTAATTTCCGGCCCGCCGGTTGTTTCCGCTATTCCCCGTCGCTCTGGTCCTGCGACCTGCCAGACGAAGAGCCGCGAAAGAAGACTGTCTGCGTTGCCCATAAGGAGCTCCTAAGCGTCTTCCAGGATGCGTGGCGTCGTTGCCGTCAACCGCTTCCAAGTGCCGCCGGTGCCCCTCCGGCAGGCTCAGGGCAGGCTCTCGCCGGCGGTTTTCGGGTCCCCGTGAGGTTCCGCCGGTGAGGGCACGTGAGGGCACCGGCGGCACTCATGACCTCCCAGCCATCTAACGAAAAGTCCGAAATCGCCCGGCATTTCAGCTCCCCCGCCCCACGTTTCTGCCCAGGAACCAAAGAGGGGTCGAGAGCGCACTGCTGTGTCAGGGCTCCGGTGTTGCATAATTTAGCTGGCTCGTGCCTCTTGACGCCGGAATCCACGTCGGCAGCCCGGCTGACGGCGGCCGCAAGGTCTGCCGGCGTTCTTCGGCCTTCGACAATCAGGCTACCCGGTCTTTCTCGCCCCGCTGCGCGCTTTTCGCGAAACGACGAAAGGCGTTCTTGCCGCGCATCCAAATGGGAACGCCCGGGTAGTCTTAGTTGAAGGGACCCAAGTGAAGCACCTATTGGCAAAAGAAGGCGGCGCTATGAGAGAGGCTCTCAGGGCGATTGTGTTTTGTGCGGCGGCGGTTTCGACGGTGCTGTTTACTTTGACAATTTCAGTGTGGAACGAGAGCTATGGTGAGAATGGGACGTTGATTTGGAAACACGATGCTCCAAGTGGGCGGCCCTTCGGCTATGTCCTGACAGCAGAACGTGGAACGCTGGTGTATTGCACAAACGATATCGATGAGCAGTACCAATCAACCCGCAAGGATCTTGGCCCGATCTGGCCTTACGCGATGATGGCGGCCATATTTCCGTCGATCGGCTTGTGCATGGCCGTGCAATGTCATCGCGATGTTGCGCAAACGCAAACCGTAGCGACTCGAATGCGCTTTGGGCAATGCGCCCGATGTGGCTACGACCTCCGCGCCACGCCCGACCGTTGCCCTGAGTGTTGGACTGTTCCACGAAGGTTGTAGCCACAGTGCCGGCAAAACATCGCGGAGATGATCGCTTTGGATGTAAGTTTCAACCTCTCCCAATGGTTACGACCGCGACATAGTGAGAATCACCCAAATGAATACCGGGACAAGAAACCAGGCGATCGCACAGACAATGCCGGTCACAGCGATTCCGCGCCCATACCTCTTCGGGAACTGGTATATGCCGACCATACCGAGGAGTACCGCCGTCACTTCGATAGCGATAAATGTGCCACCAATGACACCTACAACCATCCCAAAATCCGGCGAAAACCACCCGCCGGGCCCCAGTTCTCCGAGAGCCCCCATGTTGAAAAGCAGTTTTTCGAGTGGCAGACCGAGAATAAATGCGAGAGGAGCGGAGGTAATACCCAGAATCAACGATGCCACTGCCGCTTTACTCAATCGTTGATCACCGAAATCTGGCGGGTTAGGCGTCGGTGCCTGATACGCGACGATGGGGCCGGCATCCGGATCATGCAGCATAGGCACTCTGTCCAAGCCGTCAACATTGTCCTGGGCAGGCCCCGCGGGAAAAGACGCAGGGCCGATGGGAAAGCTCGTCGGGCCGGATTGTTGACGGGGTCGCTTTTCCAAGGAGAATCCCACGATGAAAACCAGGGCGAAAACGAGCGCGAAAAAGGCGAGGACGCAGATTAGGCCGGCGTGGGGGAAGTGGTACAGGGGCATTGGCCGCTCCAGGCAAGATGATTAACCGGTCTTCTCCGTAATTCATACAACAAGTTCTCGAAGCTGCTCTTCGAAGATTGACCGCACCAGATCGTCAGCCCACGATCGCCGCACGCCCCATTCCAGCCCCGAGCGCAGAGCGGCATCATCCAAATCCGTGATGCTCTGGCCGCAACGGAGCCGGGCCAGGGACAAGCTTGCGTAATACAGTAGCGTCGCGACTTCCAATGGCAACGACCCATCGTGCCGGGCGACCTTGGCGTAGTCCTTCATCAGCCGGACCAACTCCAGCGGCGGCTTCGGGTGGGACAGCAGGTCGGCAAACGTGCGGATGCCCCTGTCGGCAGAGAGCCTGAGCTCGGCCGCCGGTCTTGAGGACACATCGGCGGCTCCGCCGTCCGCGTCGGCCTGCGTGGACACCACCGTAGCCAGATCTGCCTCAAGCGGGGCGCGGAGTTGATGGCGGAGTATGGCCGCCAACTCCGACTTGGACCATGTCTGCGCATCAGTCTGGGCCAGCGCAAAAAGGGTGGCGAGCTTCGGATCGGGGTCAGGCGGCGAGAGGTTGCTCATGGCTTTCTCCTCAACCCGCTAACGCAGCGTACAAGTCGCGCAGCTCGGACTCCACCTCGGATTCGTCATCGGCGTACTCGGCGATCACCGACCGCAGGCAACGGACGAACATGCGCTTGGCTGTGGTCAGAACATTGGATGCTTCCCGCGGGGTGGAAAAGCCAAAGCGATCGACCAGCGCCTCGTACTCCAGCGGCTCGACTCCTTCCGTAGCCGGAAGGAGGATGCGAGCTTCGAAAACGGCCCACATCTCCGGACGGCTGGTCGCGGCACATTCGGCGCGGGTCCGATCGACCGCCTGACGGAGGACGTCGCGAGCCCACGCGGCGTCAAACCCGGCATCCGGCGCGGCCACGGCCGCCGGCGTGTCGAAGTCGTCAGCCAGGCTGGACACGCCGCCGCCCCCGCGTTTCTGCGCCCGCTCGTCCCGCAGGCGATTTTTCACGAACCGATCGACGGCCGACAGAAGGAAGTTGCGGAACCGGCCGCGCTCGCGGCTGGCCCGCTCGATAATCCCCTTTTCCAGCACCTTGCTGACCAGAAACGCCTGGATCGCGTCGTCCGCCTGCTCCACAGTCAGGTGCATCTTGTAAACCAGGTGACACCGCAGGGCTGGCAGGTATTGGGTTAGCAATTCGGCCAGCGCCTGCCGCTTGACGCCGGAATCCACGTCAGCCGCGCGCGCCACCAGCGACCACTGGGTGGTGTTAAAGATGCCGCGAGGTTCGTCGTTCAGCCGGTCCATGGGACGATTCTGTCGCCAGAGGGACTGTGGGACAAGTGCCGGCCGCAAACCACCGGCTGATGCCGGTTGTATGGACTTGCGGCGTTTCTCGCCCTTCGACAATCGGACTACCCGGTCTTTCTCGCCCCGCTGCGCGCGTTCGCGAACGAAACACGGAATTTTACCGCGCAACCAAATGCGAACGACCGGGTACTCTGTGTTGAAGGGACCCTGAAGATCGATGGCAACGAGACTTTCTTATAATTCCCTTTCAAATCCTCAGCGGGAGGGATTCGCCCGCCTAATGAATTCACTCAGGGAACTTGAGAAGCAGCGAGATGGCGGAGGCAAGGCGAGTCAATGGCCGTTCCGGGGTTGGGTCGTCCGACTTTATCGAGAAGAATTGTGTCGCGACAAAGCAGCTCAGTTGGGATTCTTCCTGGACCATCAGGCGAAACTCCACGACTGTGACGGCTGGGATTGGGGTTCGCTGGGCGCGCCCGAAACCGCGGGCCCATATCCTGCGCCCTTCTGGCACATTTTCCGGGTCGCCCACATATGTGGCGGCCATCGAATCTAAATGGAATGGAGCTGCCGGCCATTTGATTCCCGGCGCGGGCGGGGGTACGCTATGGTCGATCTCGAAAGAGTCAACAGCAATTCTCAACACCAGGCTTTGTGCGCAAAAGCATCGAATTCGTCCCGCGGTGACGTCGCAGCATCGAAAGACTGACGGCGCCTATTGCGCCGTGGAATGGCGATGGCATCATGATCGAACCGTCCGGCGACGAATCAGATTCCGAGCCTCATTCGGCTTCCGATCCGATTGCGAACGATTTGTTCGCGGAGGTTTATACGCAACTGCATGAAATTGCCGCGAATCGGCTCCGCGGACAGAGTGCGGGGCATTCATTGCAGGCAACCGCGCTGGTTAACGAAGCATATCTAAAGCTGCGGGGATCAGCCCTACGGCAAGTAGTTGATCGCAATCACTTCTATCGGCTTGCCGCCGAGGCCATGCGGCAAATCCTCGTTGACCATGCTCGCTCCAAGGGCCGGCAAAAGCGTGGCAGAGGCCGGAGACGAACAATTTCTGATGTCGCGCAGCTTGCGGCGGAGCAGGATTCGGACGAGATCATGGCGCTGGAGGAAGCGATGCGGCGTCTTGAGGACGTTGATGCGCGCGCCGCCGAGATCGTAAAACTGCGTTTCTTCGCCGGCCTGAGCGTCGAGGAAACGGCCGAGGCGACCGGCCTTTCGGTGAGAACGGTCAATCGGGAATGGAAATTTGCCCGCGCATGGCTGTTTGACGCCCTGGAGTAGACCGATGCCAGCCGATACGACAGGTCCGACTGGGAACACCGAGACCTTGAAAGAGGTCTTCGATGTCGCCAGCGACCTGCCGCCGGATCTTCGGATCGCATATCTCGATACTCGCTGCGGGTCGGACACGGGACTTCGCGCAGCCGTTGAACGGCTGCTGAAGGCGCACGATCAGGCCGGTCCATTTCTCGCACCGCCAACCCGCCAACCTTCGAGGGATGACGCTCAGTCCGACCAGAGCACGGTGCCATATCATCTGACGGGAGACGCGGGTGACCAGCGGACGTCCCCAGAGTCGCCCATTGAGGCCCGGTTCGCGCCGGGAGCGAACGTCGCCGGCCGCTACCGGATCGTGACGCTTGCCGGACGCGGCGGGATGGGAGAGGTCTATCGCGCCGATGACCTGAAGCTCGGTCACCCCGTGGCCCTCAAATTCCTGCCGCGGGAGGTGGCTGAAGGCTCACGCCAATTTCAGTTGTTTCTCGATGAGGTGCGTTTGTCGCGGCTGATCGCCCACCCCAACATTTGCCGGGTTTACGACATCAACGAGGCGGGAGGCCAGCACTTCTTGTCGATGGAGTACATCGACGGCGAGAACCTCAACGTTTTACTGCGCCGCATTGGCCGTCTGCCCGCGGACAAGGCCTTCGAGATCGCCCAGCAGCTTTGCGCGGGTCTGGCGGCTGCTCATGAGAAGGGAATCCTGCACCGCGACTTAAAGCCGGCAAACATCATGATTGATGGAAAAGGCCAGGCGAGAATTGCCGATTTTGGACTGGCTCGCCTGGCGGACGGCCAGAGCAGCGCCGGGGAGATAGCTGGCACCCCTGCCTACATGGCGCCCGAGCAATTGGCGCGCGGCGAGACGACCATCCAAAGTGACCTCTATTCGCTCGGGCTGATCCTCTACGAATTGTCCACCGGCCGGGCGGTCCATAAGCACACGTCGATCCATGAGCTGCGTCACGAGCGCCCGGCGGCGTCCTCGAGCCCCCCAGCCTCACTGATCGCCGACCTTGATCCCGCGTTCGAACGGGCCATCCTGCATTGCCTGAACGAGGACCCTGGCCAGCGTCCCCATTCGGCGCGTTCCGTGGCCGAGGCACTGGCCGCCGTCGGGACCCCGGCGCCAGGTTCGGCGCCGCCTGCCATGCCATCCCTGGCCGTCCTCCCCTTCGTGAACATGAGCCTCGACAGCGAGAACGAGTTCCTCAGCGACGGGATCACTGAAGACCTCATCATGGCCCTCTCGCGATTAAATGGCCTGCGCGTGCCGGCGCGCACTTCGTCGTTCGTTTTCAAGGGGAAGAACCAGGACATCCGGCACATCGGCCAGTTGCTCGATGTCCAGACCGTGCTGGAAGGCAGCGTGCGCAAGTCCGGCAATAAGCTCCGCGTCACCGCCCAGCTTGTGAGGGTGCGGGACGGCTTACACCTCTGGAGCGACCGCTACGACCGGGAAATGAAGGACGTGTTTGAGATCCAGGACGACATCAGCCGTGCCATCGTCGGCGCCCTGCAGGTGCAATTGGGCGGTGGACCGCAAACGCAACTGGTACGGCCTCAGACGGCGAGCACCGAGGCGTACGAGCTGTGCGCCAAGGGCCGCGTCCACTGGAGCCAACGCGGCGTCGGGCTGAAAAAGGCACTGTACTATTTCGAACTCGCTCTGCTCGAAGACCCCAAATACGCGCTGGCCTGGAGCGGTCTGGCCGATGCCTACACACTGCTGGGTTTTTACGATTTCCTTCCGCGCCGCGAGGCTTATAACAAGGCGAAGACCGCGGCGGAGGCGGCGGTGGCCCTGGACGACAGTTCCGCTGAGGCCCACTGTTCGCTCTGCACGGTTGCGCTTTCCTTCTGGCACGTCTCAGACATTTACGGGGCGGAACCGCAATTCCTCAGGGCCCTGGAGTTGAATCCGAATTACACTCCCGCCCGCTACTGGTATTCGCAATTCCTGATGGCCATGGGGCGCGACGAGGATTCCGTCGCCCAGAACCGGCGTAGCGTGGAAGGCGATCCTATGTCCATGTTCGCCCACGCGCACCTCGGCTGGATGCTTCTTTCCATGAGACGGGTTGCCGAGGCCCTCGTGCCGCTGCGCCGCTCCGTGGAACTCGACTCAGGCTTCGCTCTCGGCCACTGGCTGCTGGGCCAGGCTTGCTGGCTCCAGGAAGAGCGCGAGACGGCGCTATTGGAACTGCGCCGTGCCGTTGAGCTTTCCGGGCGGCTGCCCATGTTTGTATCCACGCTCGGCTGGGCGCTGGCGCTGTCGGGGGAGGTGGGCCAGGCGCGGCAGATTCAGCGCGAACTTACCGAGCGCACCACCCCGGCCCCCACACGTCCGTTCTACCTGGCAGAGCTCCATGTCGCCTTCGGGGACAATGACCTGGCCTTCGCCGCCCTGGAACAGGCACTGATCGAGCGGGAGTTCTTCCTCATGTGGTTGCCCGTTCGACGCGGCGCTATCGAACTGATGAGCCTGGAATCGGACCCGCGCTGGCCGGCGTTCATCGAGAACGTGAGGGCGGCGATGCGGGCCAGTGCGAGCGCGACGCCGCAAAACGTCTCCCTCTGAAAAACCATGGCACTTCCGTGGCAACTTTGTCGTTTAGTCTGGAAGAACCAGACTTGAAAGAGAACGTGACAATATGATGGCATCGAGGACCGGACGGCATCTTAGTGCCACTTCCACGGAAAATCGCGCAATCGACCCCGCGGGGCCGAATGGCCTCCCGACGGAGGGAAATTCGTCGATGCCACAGCACCGGATTCCGCTCGCGATCAAGGTGGTTTATTCACTTTTCGTCGCAGTGCTCGTGCCGTACTACTGGCGAGCTTACTCGCCGTGGAATTTTCTGTACTTCTGCGACGTGGCGCTTCTGCTGACGGGGATCGCTTTGTGGACGGAGAGCCGCTTCCTGGTGAGCCTGGAGGCGGTCGCGATCCTTCTGCCGCAGTCGGTCTGGGTGATCGACTTCCTGGTTCGCGCCGCCGGGGGCAGGCTCTTTGGGATGACAAATTACATGTTCAACCCCAGCCTGTCGCTGATGACGCGCGGCCTGTCCCTTTTTCACGGATGGCTGCCGATCCTCCTGGTGTATCTGCTGATCCGTCTCGGATACGACCGTCGGGCGTTCGCCTGGCAATGTGCAATCGGCTTGGGGCTGCTGCTGTTTTGTTTCTTCGTCGCACCCAAGCCCCCTGCCCCGGCCCTTCATCCCAACATGGCCGTCAACATCAACTACGTCTGGGGGCTGGACGATAATCACCCGCAAACCAAGATGGCTCCCGGGGCATTCATCTCAGTGCTTTGTGCTGTCTTCGTGCTTGGGATATACGCGCCGACGCATCTGATTCTTCGCAAAGTGTTTCCGGCCGGCGCAGGCAGAAGGACTGTGGGACAAGTGCCGGCCACAACCGCCGGCTGACGCCCGTTGTATGGTCTTGCCGCATTTTTCGGTTTCGAAAATCGGACTGCCCGATCGCACTCGCCGCGCTGCGCGCTTTTGCGAGCGACGCGAGAAATTCCGGCCGCGCAGCCAGATGAGAACCACCGGGTAGTCCAGTTGAAGGGACCCGTTGCGGATGCGGACGTGCCGCCCCACCAGGCAATTCGCCCCCAAGGCTCATCTCTATTCCATAAGGGAAGGAAGGTAACTCATGTCGGATTCAAATTGCGCAGTGTGCGGCGCCGCTGGTGCGGCACCGCAGTCGGCATGCCCGAAATGTCACGCTTCGCCGCAATGGCAGGACCTGTTTCAGGCAACTCGGCTGGCGCTCGAGCAGTATGCGGATTTGCACAAGCATGGAGTTTTGACCGCCATGCAGCTCCAGCGCGCCCAGGAGGTCGTCTCCTCAATGCAGCTTGAATGGTCGGAGATTGCAAAGCACGACCAGCCCCCGCCGACCGATTGCGGACTGAAGCCCGGTACCCAGTGCAGGCAATGCGGCCGGCCGGTGAACGAAAACCAGTCGTACTGCGCCGTCTGCGGCGTCGCGGCGGGCGCGAGGGCGGAACGGCTGCGCTACCTGGATTTCGCTTTGAACCTGATGACCTACCGCCTCGCCGTTGAGATGCCGCCCGACGAAGCGCAACGCTGCCTCGACGCATTGCGTGCTCGCATCGGGAAACTTGAAAGGGTCGCCAATATCGGGGCCCCGACGCCAACGGCCCCGGAGCTCGCTGGCACTGCGAACCCGGGACGCCGCAACCTAATCGAAATTTTGCTGGACCCGCGAAGCATTCGCTGGCTCTTGGGCAGCGGCGGGTCGATGCTGGCGGTGGGGCTTGCCATCTGGCTCTCCAGTCTGGGCGTCTTCAAGAACGCAATGGTCGTTGCCTCAGCCATGGGGCTCGGCACCGTTGCCATGCTCGCCGGCGGCGGCGCGATGACGCGATATACACGTCACCGCCTGGCGGGCAGGGCCGTGGCGCTGCTTGGCTGCCTGGTGATGCCGCTCAATCTGTGGTTCTACAACGCCAACGGCCTGATGACGGTCCACGGACATCTCTGGCTGGCGGCGGTGGCCTGCTGCGTTCTCTATGCCGGGGCCGCCTTTGTGCTCGAAGACCTGATGTTCGTCTATGTGCTGTTCGGCGGCATCACCATGACGGGCATGCTGGTGCTGGCCGATCTGCACCGGCTCATGGAGGTTTCAGCTCCGGCAACATTGCTGGTCATGCTCGGGTTGATCAGCCTTCATGTCGAGCGCGCCTTTGCCGACGACGACGGGCCTTTTTCCCGCAAGAGGTTTGGGCTGGCGTGCTTCCGGTCCGCGCATGCGCTGATCGGCCTCGGACTGCTGTTGCTCCTGGGTTCGCAGCTCGCGGCATGGGCACCGAGCGTCGGGCTGGACTTGGCCCAGGCGCTGGCGAGCAATCATCTTCTATCGTTGGCCCTGGTGCTTGCCGGCGGCTACGCCTGTCTGTATTCCGCACTGGTCGCGCGCCAAAAGGGAATCTACACTCGTCTCGCTGCCAGTTGCCTGGCGTGGGCCGCACTGCTAGGCGTTCAAATCCTCCACTTGTCCGATCACCCGCCGGCGCTGATATCGGCATTGGCACTGGCGTCGCTGGCGATGAACATTGCGGCGTCGGTCGCGTCTCGTCATCCAGGGGCCCAGGCGAAGCAGGTTGCCGGCCCTCTGCGGCGTGTGGGACTTGGTTTCGCAGCGTTCGCCCTGGCGATTGCGTTGTCGCTGTACGTGCGCGCGACGTTTTCCGGCGTGATCGCGATTTCGCCCTTCGCCCTGACGTGGAGCTATGTCGGCGCGCTGGCGTTGACCGCGGTGAGCTGCCAGGCAGCGGCCTCGCTTAATGCTCCAACTCGATCGCAGGACGGCGCCACGCACAATGCTGTCACGTACCTGGGTGTCACCTACCTTGCAGCAGCCGCGGCGGTGATTTTCGCTGGCGTCGCAAGCCTGCTCTCACTCATCGGACTGACGACCTGGCCTTCGCAGGCGCCAATCCTGATGGCCATTCCGTTTGGTTACCTCCTCGCCTGGCGATTCCACAAAGACGGGCCGGCGAAGACAGCGCTGCCCGCGATAGCCGGCGCCTCGGCGATCGCCCTGACCCTTTTTGGCGTGGTCACCGCCGGCTCGGCATGGTTCAACCCGATGGTCGGCCATGGAACTGATTTTTGCCTGGCCGCGTTCTGTCTCGAAGCTGCGGTGTTGTTTGCAGCCGCCGCGGCACTTAGATTTGGGACGCCGTACATCTATTTGTCCGCTGTGATGGTCTGCGGGATGATCTACCAGTTCCTGGGCTTCTGGAAGCTGCCGATCGAGTCCTGCTGCATCGCGATGGCAGTCCCGGGCGTCATCGCACTGATCGGCCACCGCTTGGCAGGCACCCGCGGCCCCGGCAAGGATAGCCGTGAGGGAGCGCTGCTGGTCTCCGCCAACGCGTTGGTCTCACTGCCGATGGCGAGCGTGATTTTCCTGAGCGTCAGCCGGCTCATCGAAGGGAAAGCCAATCTGTCGATGGTTGGCGCCGAGGCAATCCTGGGTTTGCTCGCCCTGTTGGCGGCGGCCGTGGTTTCTGACGGCGGCGCCCGGCGATGGTATTTCAGCCTGACGATCGTCCAGGTTTTGTCGGGCCTGTTGACCCTCGAGCAGTATTCCGACCTGGGCCTGCCTCGAAAGCTCGAAATGTTCGCCGTCGTGGCAGGGCTGGTCTTGCTCGTCGTCGGTTATGCAATCTGGTACCGCGAGCAGAACGGCGTCAGGAATGGCGCGGGCGGCTGCCTGCTCTTCGGTGCCCTGCTGGCCGGATTGCCGCCGGCAATTTTCGCCCTTGTCAATCGCTTTGGCTTCGACGTTTCGTTCGTCGACGAGCTGACGCTGGTGACGATCGCCGTACTCATGTTCCTTACCGGCATGATGTGCCGCATTCGCGCTACGACGTTAGTCGGCGGCGGATTATTGGTCTGTCACCTGATTACGCTCGTCATTTTCGCGGGAATGAAAGCGCAACTGAGGGTCGGCGTCTATGTCGCCCTCGGCGGCGCGGCGCTCTTTATCATCGGGCTGTTGTTGAGCATTTATCGCGATCTGCTGCTGTCCATGCCGCTGCGCTTCAAGCGACGGCAGGGGCTTTTCCACGTGCTTACGTGGAGGTGATCCGACCCGTCGATGAGCACAACAGGCCGCCCCGACGGGCGACCCTGCGGAGCGGGCAGAAACTCAGGGAGGAGATGCCCCAGTGTGATATCATCGCCCGGAACATCAATTAATAGGGCCGCGAGTGTGACGAGGCGCCAGAGCCGTGGGTTCTGCGCCAGAGAAACGACGGCGCCGCCTGGAGCAAGGACTGACAATGCCCATTCCGAACGACACTCGCGTCCGCGAGCTCCTCTCCGAGGCCATGGCCCAGACCGCCGAGGAGCGCCAAGCCTTCCTTGACACGGTCTGCGGCGGGAACGCGAGCCTGCGCGCGGAAGTCCAGGCGCTGCTCTTGGGCCTGGAGCGGGCCGGCGAGGCCGCGGGCGGCCCTACCGTGGACATGCCCGTGCCCGCGGTCTCGGCCGATCTGCCGCGCGAGCCTTCGTCCGGTTCGGCCGCGAAGGACGAGGGGCCGGGGAAGATAATCGGCCGCTACAAGCTTCTCCAACTCATCGGCGAAGGCGGCTTCGGCTCGGTGTTCATGGCCGAGCAGGAGCAGCCGGTACGACGGCGCGTGGCCCTCAAGATCATCAAGCTGGGGATGGACACCAAGCAGGTGATCGCCCGCTTCGAGGCCGAGCGGCAGGCGCTGGCGATGATGGACCACGCGCATATCGCCAGGGTCTTCGACGCCGGCGCTACCAATTCCGGCAGGCCCTACTTCGTCATGGAGCTGGTCAAGGGCGTGCCCATCACCGAATACTGCGACAGCCAGAACCTGAGCACGCGCGAGCGGCTGGAGCTGTTCATCCCGGTCTGCAACGCGGTACAGCACGCCCACCAGAAGGGGATCATCCACCGCGACATCAAGCCCAGCAACGTGATGGTGACCATGGCCGACGGCAAGCCGGTCCCCAAGGTGATCGACTTCGGCATCGCCAAGGCCACCAACGCCCGGCTCACCGAGCAGACCTATTTCACCGAGTACCGCCAGTTCATCGGCACGCCGCAGTACATGTCGCCGGAGCAGGCTGGGATGAGCGGTATCGACATCGACACGCGCAGTGACATCTATTCGCTGGGCGTACTCCTGTACGAGCTTTTGACCGGGACAACGCCTTTGGACGCCAGGGAACTGCGGAGCCAGGCATACGAGGAAATGCGGCGAATAATCCGCGAGGCCGAAACGCCGCGGCCCAGCACGAAGATCAGCGGAATGGGCGACAGCGCCGCAGCCATCGCCCAGCACCGCAAGACCGAGCCGGGGAAGCTGGGGCAACTCTTGCGTGGCGAGCTGGACTGGATCGTGATGAGGGCGCTGGAGAAGGACCGCACGCGCCGGTACGACACGCCAGGCAATCTGGCGATGGACATTCAGCGGCACCTGACTAACCAGCCCGTGGAAGCCCGGCCGGTGTCGGCGACCTATCGCATGCGAAAATTCATTCGCCGCAACAAGGGCCGGGTGACCGCGGCCGGCCTGCTGCTGTTTGCGCTGATTGGCGGGACCGCCGGGACAAGTTGGGGGCTGGTGAATGCACGGTGGGCGTTGCATAAGGAGGCCGCGGCCCACGAGCGCACCACGGTCGCCATGTTGGCCGAGTACCAAGCCCACCAACGTGAAACGGTTGCGATGGCTGCGGAGATCACAGCGCGGCAGCGCGAGACGCTGGCGCTGAAACAGAGCCGTGATCGACTGGTTCAAACGTCGATCATTCGCGGCTTGGAGGCGATCAACGCCGGCGACCACGGCGCAGCGTTGAACTGGTGGATCAGAGCCCTGGGTGATGAGACCGATCCGCAACGCCAGCGCGTGCTGCGGTCGCGCATCGCGTTGGGATTGGGCCAAATGCCACGGATGCGCCAACTTCTGATTCACTCTGCGCCGCTCTGCTTCACCGAAGACGGGAAGCAACTGGTCTGCATTGACCGGCGTTTGAGCCGCAGCAAATCCGATGGCTTGCCGCTCGTCCGCCGCGATTTGATGCATCCCCGAACGGTCTCCTTCGGCGCGCCACCCGCTTCCGGCGGGGTGACCGGTGCGCCGTTGTCTGGGCTGGGGAGCGTCGTTTTGCTCAAAGACGTGACCGAGCTGCCACTGGCGTCAAACGGCACTCCCTCGTTCGTGGACGACAAGACCACACCCGTGAGGCGGTTGGTTCGAACCAACCCCGCTCAAGACGGTATGACACTCACCTTTTGGGATGTACCGCGGCTGAAGGCGCTAGGAACCACCGCCAAACAGTCCAGTCCACCGATCTGGACCGGCTACAGCGCTGACGGAAGTCACGCGGCCCTGCTGTTCGCAATCGCGGGTGAGAAATCGCGATTCACGATCCAGGGCTTCGACGTCAATACCGGTTTAGCGTCTGGTCCGCCAATTTCACTTTCCCACCACCAACCACGGATGCCGAACCCCTGGGTGCAGATCAGTGCTGCTGGCGACCGCATCGCAACCGTCACGGACAGCGATCATTCCCCGACTGAATCGGGCGTTGAGTTCTCGGCGGATGTCTGGGAGGTGGCCACGGGAAAATCGATCTTCCATGCACCCTTTGGCGCCAGCCTGGAGGATGTAAATCAGATCGGCTATGGTTTTGGACAGGCTATTTTGAGTCCGGACGGCAACCGTCTTCTGACCCTGTGGGGCCCCATGAACACCGCGATTCGACTGTGGGATGTCCGTACCGGCGAGCCCGTCTCGGACGAGCAGTTCCTCGGCTTCAATAACTGTGTTGGTTTCGGACCTGTCGGCGGTTTCCTGACCGTCTTCCCTGACCGCGCACACCCTGACGACGAAAAAGTCTGGGTTTATCAAAACAACTCAGTCGCCCTTCGCATCTTTAGCCACCGCTATCGCTGCTGGACGTGCCGTGATCTCGTGCCGGAAGACGGCGCTGATGCTGACGCACACGTGAATCAGGTCTTTTACCCGCCAGTCGGTTATTCGACCGACGGTGCTTTGGCGGCATTCGTACGGACCCAGGATGGCGGCGCCGAAGTGAGACTTTGGGACATCCGCCGTCTCGGCGTTCCCGCACGTCGTGCTCAAATCAATTGCGTTGGAGCTTCCGTTGACCGTGTCTTGTTCAGTGCAGACAGCCGGCGTGTGGCAATCGCCTTCGCCAGCGATATGACGCAAATCCGCGATACGCGCCCTCCCGGCGCCGAACCGTCTTTCAGCACGGTCATCGGCGAAATCCTGGCGATAAGCCCCGATGGCCGGCGCACCCTCTCCCAATTCCTCGATCACACCGGTGTCAACACGCTCGAAATCTATGATCGGTTGACCCGCAAGAGCGTTTTCTTTTCTTCGCCGTTTCACGCTTGGTTGGATGTAATGCCGGCATCCTTCAGCCCGGACGGCTCGTGTTTAGTCCTTGCGGGGTGGCCTGCGTCTACTGGTCGCGGTCGGGGTTGCCAATCGATTGTCGTGTTGCGCGCCAACGATGGCGGCCCCATCGTTCAGCCCTTTCAGCCGCTACCCGAGGACGCGACCGCCCAATGCCGACTTCCGGGGTTCACGTCCGATGGAGAGTGGTTTTTCGCCGATTGCTACGGGCAGGACCAGTCTGCCGGCGTGCGCTGGCGGGTATGGAACGCCACCACCGGGGCTGAATTCGGTCTCCCCGACGCGGAATATCTCAACATGGGGGTCGCCTGCTTCAGCGACGATTCGCGCCTGGTCCTCATGGCGAGTAATTTCGGACCGAAATCTCATGGAGATGAAGTTTCCTGGGTCTGTGACTTCCAGAGGCGCACACGATGCTCGCCTCCGCTGAGGCGCCGTGTGGAATACGCCCGATTTAGCCCCGATGCGCGATTTGTGCTTATCTTCGATGGCTCTGACCTTGCGATGTATGAAATTGCGACCGCTCGCGAGGTTTGGTCTAGCCGCACCGAGATACGCGACTTTGCGCCTGCCCTGGCCTTCTCACCCGACGGGTCGAAAATCGCGGTGTCAGGCAGAACCGTCACCGAGATACGGCTCGCATCAGATGGGAGCCTGCTCCCACATCCGATCAACTCGGGCGTCGGCCGCCGAGGCCAACGACACGATGTCGGATCTATCCGATTCAGCGAGGATGGGCTGCTCTTAATCTTTTGGTTAGGCGATCGCCAATTGTTGGACATGAGGACCACACAGATTTTTGATGTTCGTACGGGCGAGATGATGGCCTCGATATCGCTCCCCCGCGGATATCTGGGCACGCCAACGTTTCCCGATGCCGCGCGCATGCTGCTCGGAAGTCAGCATGGGCTCGTTGAAATCACTTTCGCCCCCGACATGCGCCCTGCCTCCACCTTGGAAACGATCATCCACCTCCTGAGCGGCCGAAAACTCAACATTAATGGCATTCTGGTGCCGCTAACCGCAGATGAAACGGTCGGAGCCTGGAATCAGCTCATCGCCGACGGCGAGCCGGAGGTCGGCGAGGACGCCGACGCGAAGCCTTCCTCTCAGCCGTAGTCCGATTGCCGCAGGAACGGGGAAAGGCACATGAACATCAACAAGACGAACCTTATGCCGGCGGAACCGAAACGTGCCAAGTCTGCGGCGAAACCGTTCTGGCCTGGGCGCCGAAGTGTTCTGCTTGTGGCTGGCCGCCGCGCCTCCGCCACGACTCCTCTGAACTTCATCGCGCATCGGGGAGATAACCAATCACGATTGCTCTTGTCTCAAGGATGTGGCCGCTCCCTTGGAGATACCACCATCCGTCGTTGCGGAGTTGCAAGCCCGCGGAATCTCCTCTGTCCCACATTCCGCCCTGGATCGATGATAAGAAGCACATCCCTTCATCTTCACGACAAAGCTTCATGGGAGGCTGGTTAGGCTTCCAGGACACTTCGCGAATTGCTGTGCTGAAAGTGTGCGGGCTGGTCGGCTTGACGCTGATGGCCCGTGCCCAAAGATCCTGCTTCGTTGCGCAGTCGAGATACCAGAATCCGTCCTGACCGATTGTCACGCTTACCCGCTCGGCGTCACCCGCGAAGTGGCCCGAAACGAAAGAAACGAAGCAAAAACCCTCTTTCTGACCGATCATCCTGACTTTTGGATCGCCGCTTTCCCAGTGATATTCCTTGACCTCCGCATTCAGTCCCAGCCCATCTGACCGCGCGTAGACGACCATGCCACTATCCAGCTCACCTTGATCTGATTCACACGACGAGGTCCATGCCCCCGTATCTGAAAGAAGAACGCCCGCTTTCTCTTTGTCGCCTTGAAAATGCCCCCTGATTGACAACAGCGCTGCCAATCCTACCCCGCTGTCGAGGATCGTTTCCGAAGGTCGATCGTTTGAGAAATTCAAGACTTTGGAGTCGGCCCGGAATGGGCCGGAATTCAAATCCGCAAGTTCCCCCTCGAGCTTCACCCTCGCCAGACCGTCAGCCGTTTTCAGCGCATCTCGATACCATTTCGCGGCCCGCAGACGCAGTTGGTGCTTTTCAGCCGGCTTTCCATGTTCCGCCAGTGCGCGCCATTGGCGCGCGATCGAAGCCGCGTCCACGCCTTCACGGTCGGCCCTGGCCGCGGCGCGAAGCGGTGCGTCCGACCCGGCCGCGAGAAACTTCAGTCCCGTTGGCCACCGGCCAACCGTCAGGCAGTAGAATCGCCCCACAGCCAGGTTGGCATCAGGGTCCTTGGGGTCCTTCCGGAGAATCGCCAGCGGTTTCTCCAACTGCGCGTAGGCGGCGACAACAGCGCGTGTACTGGCGGCGGCGGCATTTGCCCTGGTGGTCAACGAGACGTCGCCGCTGCTCTTAGCCGCGGTCACCCCCGCGTCGGCGAACCGTTGCGCTAACGCATACTCACCTTGTTCTGACGCCTCACCAGCCTGCTGACGTGCGGCAGCCGCCAGCGCCACATCGCTCTGCGGGTCCCGCGCTGTCTTGAGAAGTCGCGTGATCAGGTCGAGACGTGACCTGCAGAGGTCGATCGCGAACAATCTGCATAACTCGCTGTCAGCAGAAATCGCCAATTCGACACTCCCGCCAATGACCGCGGCCTTTCGCGCTCCTGCCAGCATCACGAACCGATCGATCGGGGCGTCCTTCGTCTTCGCGGCGTCGTCAAGCAATTTAGTCGCCAGCGCCACGTTGCCATTCGGCGATTCGTCTGCCAGTTGCGATGCGTAAACTTTCTTGAACAGGGCGCGCACGTTCGTTTGCTCCGATGCCGAAGGGACCGGCGTGGGGCCGATTTCCGATTCGCGCGCTGGCGGACCCGCTGGGTCTGTCGCCAGAGGCTGCGGCTTAACGTCGTTCGGCTCATTTGGCTTTTCTCGGCCGGTTGGGGGAAGCCGGGAAGGCGATGGCACATTTGATGGTTCGGTCGTTGAGTGATGCGACGGAGGCGTCCAATTATCGTCGAAAATGCTTCCAGCTCGAAGCGTTTCATTCAAGACAAGGCAAATTGATACCCGGAGCAAAAGCATTTCGCGCATGGATTCACCCTTTCATTTGTCACACTGATGGTATCATTCTCTTGCCGGAGGCGCCGTGAGACAAGGGAACACCACCGTCTGACGGCGTGCCCCGCGTTTTCCGGGCTTCGACAATTGGACTACCCGGTCTTTCTCGCTCCGCTGCGCGCCTTCGCAAGCGAGGCAAGGAATTTTGCCGCGCAACCAAATGCGAACGACCGGGTAGTCCAGGTGAAGGACCCCGCAAATCGATGCCAGGGGTAAGGTTGTCATGAGCGAGAACATCCGGGACCGGGCAATAGCGATCGTGACCGACGGCATGGGGAAGCCCGAGGCGCAGCGGCTGGCTTTCGTGGAGGCCGCATGCGGTTCCGACGAAGTGCTGCTCCGTGAGGTCCTGGAAATGTTGCGTTCGCAAGCCCGAGCCGGCGAATCCGCGGACGGTGCTACCCAAGACATGCCCGTGCCCACGGTCTCGGCCGATCTGCCGGGCCAGCCTTCGCCCGGTTCGCCCGCGATGGACGAGGGGCCGGGAAAGACGATCGGCCGCTATAAGCTCCTCCAACTTATCGGCGAGGGCGGCTTCGGCTCGGTCTTCATGGCCGAGCAGGAGCAGCCGGTGCGCCGGCGCGTTGCCTTCAAAATTATCAAGCTGGGGATGGACACCAAGCAGGTGATCGCCCGCTTCGAGGCCGAGCGGCAGGCGCTGGCGATGATGGACCACGCCCATATTGCCAGGGTCTTCGACGCGGGCGCTACCAATTCAGGCAGGCCCTACTTCGTCATGGAGCTGGTCAAGGGCGTGCCCATCACCGAATACTGCGACAGCCAAAGCCTGAGCACACGGGAGCGGCTGGAGCTGTTCATCCCGGTCTGCAACGCCGTGCAGCACGCCCACCAGAAGGGGATCATCCACCGCGACATCAAGCCCAGCAACGTGATGGTAACCCTCGCCGACGGCAAGCCAGTCCCCAAGGTGATAGACTTCGGCATCGCCAAGGCGACCAACGCCCGGCTCACCGAGCAGACCTACTTCACCGAATATCGCCAGTTCGTCGGCACGCCGCAGTATATGTCGCCGGAGCAGGCGGAGATGAGCGGGATCGACACCGACACTCGCAGCGATATCTATTCGCTGGGAGTGCTCCTGTACGAGCTGTTGACAGGGACAACGCCGCTGGATGCCAAAGAGCTGCGGAGCCAGGCGTACGAGGAAATGCGGCGAATGATCCGCGAGTCCGAGACGCCCCGGCCCAGCACGAAGTTCAGCGGCATGGGCGGGAGTGCCGCAACCATCGCTCAGCATCGAAAGACCGAGCCGGGGAAGCTGGGGCAACTCTTGCGCGGTGAACTGGATTGGATCGTCATGAGGGCGCTGGAAAAGGACCGAACGCGCCGCTACGACACGCCGGGCAACCTGGCGGCGGACATCCAGCGGCATTTGGATAACGAGCCGGTGCTGGCCCGGCCGCCGAGCCGCACTTACGCGGTGCGGAAGTTCGTCAGCAAACACCGCGGGACTGTGCTGGCCGGCTCGGCGGTACTGGCGGCGCTGGTGGTGGGGTCGACACTGGCATCCATTGGTCTGATGCGGGCCAGGTCCGCGCTGGCCCAATCGGATGCGTTGCTCAAAGAAACCCGCAAACAAAAGAAGATTGCGGATGACCAGACGGCACTCGCGGTCGCCAACGCAAAGAAAGCCGACGAGAATGCGACGAAGGCTGTCGACAACGCCAGGAAGGCCGAACTGAGCCTCGCCGACGGCCTGATTTCGCAAGCCGACGCACTGAGCCTGGCCGGCCGATTTGCCCAGGCGCACCAGCACTATACCGAGGCCTATGACAAGCTCGCCGAGTTGAAGGTTCCCTTGCGTCCGGCGGGGCTGGGGCTTTGGAACTCGTATCGCCAGGCGGCCTTTCCACTGCTGAACTTTGGCCTGCCCGTTGCTGAACGCGGAGATCAGCTAAGCAGTGTCGCGATCTCCCCGGACGGGCGAACCGCGCTCGTGGGGTACATCGCCACCCCACCGAAGCTGTGGGACTTGGCGAGCGGGACGGAGCTCCGGACATTCAGCGGGAACAAAACGAATAGCTCGGGAATGGCCGTCGCCTTTGCCCCGGATGGTCGAACCGTGATCACGGGCGGTTCGGTAACGGCCGTCGCCTTTGCCCCGGATGGTCGAACCGCGCTCACGGGCAGTGGGGACGGGACGCTGACGCTTTGGGACGTGGCCAGCGGAAACGTGCTGCGCGCTTGGCTCGGCCACCCGGGGAAGAATACCGTACCCATGGTGACCGGGGTGGCCATCGCTCCAGACGGCCGAACCGCGCTCTCCGGAAGTCGCGACGCGACACTGAAGCTCTGGGACCTGGCCACCGGTAAGGAGCTCCGCACATTCACCTCGCCCCGCCATGTTGCGGTCTGCGTCGCCATTTCTCCGGATGGCAAAACCGCGCTTTCGGGCGGCTCCGATTTCACAATGAGGCTCTGGGACCTGGCCAGCGGAAAAGAGCTGCATACCTTCCAATACCAGGCTCTCGTCGAAAGCGTCGAAAGCGTCGCATATGCCCCAAATGGCCGAACTGCGCTCGCCGGAGGCTGGTTTCGTAACGGGGCGCAAGCGGAGCTCTGCGACCTGGCCAGCGGAATGAAATTGCAGAGTTTTTCCGGCCACAGCAAACCGGTTTCGAGCGTCGCCTTTTCTCGCGATGGCCAGACCGCCCTCACCGGGAGCGGCGACGGAACGGCCAAGCTCTGGGATATTGCCAGCGGAAAAGAGCTGCGTACCTTCATCGGGCATAAATCGAGAGTTGCCAGCGTTGCCTTTAACCCGGATGGCCGCACCGCGCTATCCGGGGCAACTGATGGCTCGCTGAAGCTCTGGGACACCGCCGGCCCGGAGGAGCCGCGAACATTTCATAACAGTACCCAATGGATGGACACTGTCGCCGCCGTTGCTCCCGACGCGCGGACCGCGGTCACCGGAGACAACGAAGGCACGCTCAAGCTTTGGGACCTGGCTACGGGAAGGGAGCTGCGCACTTTCCACGGGGAGGCGCGAGCCAGCAGTGTTGTCGTTTGCCCCGATGGCCGAACCGCGCTTTCAGGAAGTTTTATGACGCTCAGGCTCTGGGACCTGACGAGCGGCAAAACACTGCGCACGTTTACCGGGCACACGCAGCCCGTGGTCTGCGTCGCCGTTGCCCCTGACGGCCGAACGGCGCTCTCTTGCAGCGGCGATGGCTCGATAAGATTCTGGGAACTGGCGAGCGGCAGGCTTCTGCACACCGTCATCGAGGTTGACGCCAACGGATGGCCCGGGCAAGTCACCGCCATCGCTATTGCCCCAGATGGCCGCACGGCCCTCTCCCATAGGCCAGACGACAGACTCATACTTTGGGACTTGGCCAGCGGGACGGCGCTACGTGTGTTCGGCGGCAACATCGCGAGAGCCCAGAGTATAGCCTTCTCCCCAGACGGGCAGACCGCGCTATTGGCCTGTAGTGACGGGACTTTAAAGCTGTGGGATTTAGCGAGCGGAATGGAGCGGCACACCTTTACAGGGCACGCCGACCGAGTATTCAGCGCCGCGTTTACCCCAGACGGCCGGTTCGCGCTCTCGGGCAGCGGCGACAGGACGATGAAGCTTTGGGACGTAGCCAGCGGGAAGGAGGTGCGCACTTTTACCGGGCACACCGACGAAGTACGCAGCGTCGCCTTCGCCCCGAACGGCCGATTCGCGGTCTCGGGCAGCTCTGACGGCACGCTGAAACTCTGGGACTTCTCTGGGGGGACCGCACAGCGGGAGTTTGAGCCACGCGTCGCCGCCGCTCAGGCCATCCTCCAGCACGCCGCCAACGACCCCGCCGCCCTGGCGACCTTGGGCGAATGGTACGCCTTTCGGGGAATGGATGCCTGGGCGGTCGATTTTCTCACCCGCGCCCGCGAAGGCGGAGCCGGCGTTTCGCCGCTGACCCTGGCCCGCTGCTACTGGAACGTGAATCGGGATGCCGACGCCCGACGGGAATTCCAGGTTGCCCTCGAGCAGAGCAAGGACGGCTACGAGCGGACCTACCTCGGGTGGTGCATCCAACGCATCGACATTGAGGAGCCTTTCCAGGCAAGGCTGCGGGCGATGCTTGCTTCCCGACCTGCGTCCGGCACGAACCCGGCCACGCAGCCGAGCAACATGTTCTGGTTCAATTACAACGGCGAGCGGCACCTTTGGACGCTGACTGACCCAACGCACTGGCAAGAAGCTTACCCCGACGGGCACGCTGCCAGCTTTTTGATTGAAATTGCTGCTTTTTCCGAGAACGGGAAAACCGGGACCCTAATCCGACGAGTGCGGGACGACGGCTTCCAGGTGTTGATTCCGCCGATTGAGGAAGGCCGGCGACTATCGTTTCGGCTCCGACCGGGCGATCCCTGGCAGGACCTCGGCCCCATCCACTTGGTTGATGACGCCTTGGCGCCGAGGTAGTGCAATATGACTCAACAGAATTTCATGTAATCCTGATATTCCTCAAGACGGTTCGGCGCCTCCAGGAAAGTAACCCTCAATGGCCAGCCCAAAGGACATCCGCGCTCAAGAACTGCTCTCCAAAGCCATGTCTCGGCCCGCCAAGCAACGCCAGGATTTCCTGAACGAAGCCTGCGGCGGCGACGCGGGACTGCGCGCGGAAGTCCAGGCACTGCTCTCGGGCCTGGAGCGGGCCGGCGAGTCCGCGGCGGCCCTACCGTGGGCATGCCCGTGCCCACGGTCTCGGCCGAGCCGCACGAGCCTTCGCCCGGTTCGCCCGCGATGGACGAGGGGCCGGGGAAGATAATCGGCCGCTACAAGCTTCTCCAACTCATCGGCGAAGGGGGCTTCGGCTCGGTCTTCATGGCCGAGCAGGAGCAGCCGGTACGACGGCGGGTGGCCCTCAAGATCATCAAGCTGGGGATGGACACCAAGCAGGTGATCGCCCGCTTCGAGGCCGAACGGCAGGCGCTGGCCATGATGGACCACGCCCACATCGCCAGGGTCTTCGACGCCGGCGCCACCAATTCCGGCCGGCCCTACTTCGTCATGGAGCTGGTCAAGGGCGTGCCCATCACCGAATACTGCGACAGCCAGA
>Ga0182024_10001176_pt1 | contig 67765 bp, 43 predicted proteins | sample P32metaG_FD_120480 | JGI IMG/M metagenome (GOLD analysis project Ga0182024, IMG submission 120480) | Permafrost microbial communities from Stordalen Mire, Sweden - P3-2 metaG (Illumina Assembly) | ecosystem: Environmental > Terrestrial > Soil > Wetlands > Permafrost | place: Sweden: Stordalen...
GGTGCCATCGCCGTTGCTCCCGGCGATCCCAACATCATCTACGTCGGTAGCGGCGAAGGCCTGCAGCGCCCCGACCTCGCTGTTGGCGACGGCATGTATAAATCCACCGACGCCGGAAAAACCTGGACGCATCTCGGCCTCCGCGACGCCCAGCAAATCACCAATATCATCGTCGATCCAGACAATGCCAAACGCCTCTTCGTCTCCGTCCAGGGCCATCCATACGGACCCAACGTCGAACGCGGCGTCTTCCGCTCGACCGACGGCGGTGCCACCTTCGAGAAAGTTCTATACAAAGACGAAAACACCGGCGCCGCCGATCTCGCTTTCGATCCGCAAAATCCGCAAATCATTTACGCCGTTCTCTGGGCCGCTCGCGTCGCTCCGTGGGAAGTTCGCGATGGCAGTTCCTTCATTGCCGCAGGCAGTGGTCTCTTCAAATCGGAAGATGGCGGTGATACCTGGCATCCGCTCACCAAAGGTTTGCCAAACTATATGGACGATAAACTCGGCCGTATCGGCATCGCCGTTTCCCGCGGCGAGCGCAATCGCCTCTACGCCAGCGTCGAAGCGGAAAACGGCAAGGGCGGCGTCTATCGCTCTGACGATTCCGGCGCCAGTTGGCGTCAGGTCAACAGCGACCGCCGCATCGGCGGACGCGGGCCCGGAGCCATGGGCATCGCCGTCGCTCCCGATAATCCAGACACCGTTTACGTTGCTAACACCACCACTTGGAAATCCACCGATTCAGGGAAAACTTTTATTGGTTTCAAAGGTGCTCCCGGTGGCGACGATTACCAGCGCATCTGGATTAATAACGACATTCCAAGAATCATTGCGCTTTCTTCAGACCAGGGTGCCGCTATCAGCGTCAACGGCGGCGCTACGTGGTCCAGTTGGTACAATCAACCTACCGCGCAGTTCTATCACGTCACCACCGACAATAAATTTCCCTATTGGGTCTACGGGGCGCAGCAGGAAAGCGGTTCCGCAGGCACCACCAGCCGCAGCGATTACGGCGAAATCACTTTTCGCGATTGGATTCCCGTCGGCGTCGAAGAATATGGCCACATCGCCGTCGATCCCCTCGACGATAATCTTCTATATGGCGGACGTATCACCCGCACCAATCTCACCCTCGGCGAAGTTGCCAACATCTCTCCGGATATCTTGCGCCGCGGCGAATATCGCTACGACCGCAGTCTCCCCGTCGTCTACTCACCCATCGACAAACACACGCTCTATTTTTCCGCCAACGTGCTTTTCAAAACCACCGATGGCGGCCGCTCTTGGCAGGGCATCAGCCCGGATCTTTCACGCCCCTCTTACGAAATTCCCGCGAATCTCGGCGTCTTCACCGCCTCCGATCCGCAAAAAGGAAAACATCGCGGCGTCATCTACGCTGTCGCTCCTTCTTACAAAGAAGTCGACACCATCTGGGCCGGCACCGATGACGGCCTCATTCATCTCACGCGCGATGGCGGAAAATCCTGGTACAACGTCACTCCGCCGCAACTTACTCCGTGGTCCAAAGTTTCGATCATTGAGACTTCGCATTTTGACGCCGCCACTGCCTACGCTGCGGTCAATCGCTTCCGACTCGACGACCTCCGCGCGCACATCTATCGGACCCGCGATTACGGCAAATCCTGGACCGAAATCACCAAAGCCTTACCAGACAACGCCCCGGTTAACGTCGTTCGAGAAGATCCTCTTCGCAAAGGCCTGCTCTACGCAGGCACTGAGACGAGCGTCTACGTTTCTTTCAACGACGGCGACAACTGGCAGCCGTTACAGCTCAATCTACCGCACACTTCCATGCGCGATCTAACCATTCACGGCGACGACTTAATCGTCGCCACGCACGGCCGCTCCTTCTGGATTCTTGACGACATCACGCCGCTGCGCCAAATCGCCGAAGCTGCCCCGAAAAAAGACTTTCTCTTCGCGCCGCAAACTGCCCTCCGCGTTCGCTGGAACCGCAATACCGATACGCCGTTGCCTCCGGAAACGCCCGCCGGGCAAAACCCTCCGGACGGCGCCATCATCGACTATTACCTCGCGCCACAATCTTCCAACTCTCGCGGACCCGTCACTCTCGAGATCTTTGATGCGGAAAATCATCTCGTCCGCCGTTATTCCAGCGACGATCAACCTCCCTCCATGGAAAAAATCGCCGCTTCCAATCCCATTCCCATGTACTGGGTTCGCGAAGAAAAAATTCTCTCCGCCCAGCCTGGCATGCACCGCTTCGTCTGGGATTTGCACTACAGCAAACCAAATTCGCTCAATCACGAATTTCCAATCTCCGCCATTGTGCACGACACGCCGGAACTCCCACTCGGTGCCATCGCTCCTCCGGGGACCTACACCGTGAAATTGCACCCAGGCGGCAGCAGCGAACACGACGCTCTCACGCAAACGCTCACCGTAAAAATGGATCCGCGCATCAAGTCTTCCGCCGCCGATCTCGCCCAGCAATTTGCCATGGAATCCGCTTCCGTCATCGGCATGAACGACACTTTCGCCGCTCTCGCGCAATTGCAATCCGTCCGCGCGCAAATTAAGGATCGCCAGGCGTCCATAAACGGCAAATCCCAGGTCGCCGATTCGCTCACCGCCCTCGACCACCGCCTCGGCGAACTTGCGGGTACCACCGAAAGTAACTTCGCCGGCCTGCCGCCCAGCGGAAAACGCCCTGAAAATTTCTCCACCGCGCACCAGCATTTTGCCACCATGCTCGGCGTAGCCGATAGCTACGACGGCGCTCCCACCACCACCGCCATCGTGGCCTTCAAACAACTCGAAGACGATACCCAGCAACTGGAAACCAGCTGGAAAAACATAAAAGAAAAAGATATCCCGGCCATCAACGCCGAGCTAACCAAATCCGGCCAGCCCGCTATCGACACGAACAAACCCCCAGCCGCATCCCCCGCCTCTGACGGCGACAGCGACGACGAGCCATAATCGCATTTGCGTTCAGCGCAGCCCAGCGCCCAGGATGAACATGAAATCAGCAGGTAATTTTGCCGCGGCCCTTCTTCTAGCGATTGCATTCGCGAGCGCCGCTCCTCATTCATTCGCGAAGACTCCGCAACAGACTCCGGTCGCGCCGACCGCAGCCAATCCACCACAATCCACGGCTGCGCCGACGGCCGCTACTTCGTCGCCTGCGCCAAAATCGCAGCCTGCCGCGATGTCTCCAGCGTTGCTGCATGCCCAGGATTTCTACCGCAGCGGCAAATTCGATCTGGCGGCCGCCGAATACAGCGCCATCATCAGCGGCAACGGACCCGATGCCGCCGCGGCCTGCGCGGGCCTGGCACGACTCTATCTGAAACAAAAAAAACCGGCAGATGCTTATCCCGCCGCGCAAAAAGCCGTGGCTCTCGACCCTCACTTGGGCGCGGCGCACGTCGCGCTGGCAGAAGTTTATTTTCGTCAAGGCAAACTCTCCGATGCCGAACATGAATTTCAGATCCCGCTCAAGGAGAAAACTCCCGATGCTCGCGCGTACCTCGGTTTGAGTCGCATCTACCGCGCAACTTCAAACTATAAAATGGCCAAGACCGCGCTGGACGCGGCGCACCAGCTGGATCCCGAAGATCCGGATATCCGTCGTTCCTGGCTTGGCACGCTTAGCCTGAAAGATCGCCTTAAAGCACTGCAGGAATACTTAGCCGGGCGCACCAACGACGACGATGAAACGCACGAAAACTTGGAACACTCCCTCGTCGTGCTGGAGGATGAATCGAATCGCCCAGTTCGCGGGTGTCACTTGGTGAACAAGATCGCCGCTACGCAGACGAAATTGGAGCGTTTGATGATCGACCCGAAGCGCATTCGCGGCTACGGCCTGAAGGTAAAATTCAACGATACGACCGCACGACTGCTACTCGATACCGGCGCCGGCGGGATACTCGTCAACCGAAAAATCGCCGAAAAGGCTGGTGTTCAGCGCATCGTCGAACAGAAACTCGGTGGCATCGGCGACAAAGGTCAAGCCGGCGGCTATGTGGGTTACGCCGAATCCCTGCAAATCGGCGAGCTGCAATTTCAGAATTGCTATGTCGACGTGGTTGAGAACAATCGATCTCTCAATGAAGACGGTCTGATTGGTGCCGACGTGTTTGCACATTTTTTGGTAGACATTGATTTTCCAAACGAATCATTCAAACTCTCGGAACTGCCGAAATTGCCCGATGAACCCGCGGAAACCGCAACACTGGATACCAGCAAGACCTCTACCTACCATCCGCACGACCGCTACATGGCGCCGGAAATGCAGTCCTACACGAGGGTCTTTCGCCTTGGTCACATGCTGTTGATTCCCGTCAGCGTGAATGAACATCCCGTTAAATTATTTCTCATCGATACCGGATCGTTTGACAATACCATCACCCCGGCAGCGGCTCGCGAATCCACCAAAATCTATTCCGACGACCGCATGCGCGTAAAAGGTCTGAACGGAGAGGTGAAAAACGTTTTTATGGCGGAGGATGTAAACCTCACCTTCGCGCATTTCAAGCAAAAGAAAACCATTGTGGCTTTCGATCTGACGCACATCAGCGATTCCGTGGGCACGGAAATATCCGGCACGCTGGGATTCGGCATGCTGTTTATGCTCGATATACGAATTGATTACCGCGACGGGCTCGTTGATTTTTCCTTCGATCCCAATCGCTTTCACTGATATGGCGGCAATACGAAATTCGCAATTAGCCCAGACGGATTTCTCGGCTTGCTCTAGGCCAGCCAATTGCGTAGAACCTGTGCGGCTACTGCAACATTTTCTTCAAGAATGCGGTCATGCGCTTCCAGGCGTCTTCGGTGGCTGCCGGGCGGTAGCCATCTTTGTTGTTGGGATTTTCGAAGGCGTGGCCGGCGCCATCGTAAATCTTTACGTCCACGCCCTTTCCCGCGGCTTTCATGGCCGCTTCAAACGCGCGCACCGAGTCGGGAGTAATTCCTTTATCGTCCGCCCCAAAATTTCCCTGCACTGGCGCTTGAACTTTCGCGATGTTTGCGGGATCGGTGGGCAGCGGGCCGTAATTCACAATGCACGCCGTCAGTTTCGGTTGATCAACCGCCAACTTGATTGAATATCCGCCGCCCATGCACCAGCCCACGGAAGCAATTTTTTTCGGGTCCACATCGGGCCGGTTGGAGAGGTACGTAAACGCCGCTTCCAGATCGCGAAGCCCGCGATCATCCGGAACACCACGCATCAATTCGTGTGCTTCGTCGGGAGTAGTTGCTACTTTACCGCGATACAAATCGATGGCCAGCGCGACGTAGCCTTGCGCCGCGAATTTTTGCGCTTGTTCCTTCACCCAGTCGTTCAGTCCCCAATATTCATGAATCACAATGAGGGCGGGATGCTTTCCCGCTCCGCTTGGCATTGCCAAGTACCCGGAAACCGCTTCGTCTCCGCTCGGATAAGTCACCGTCTGCGTGTTGTTTTGCGGAATGGCAGCATGCAGGGAAAAATCAACACCGGCGGCAGCGGTCAAGATCAAAATTGCCAAGAACGACAGCATTATTTTCAATTTCACGAAGAACCTCCAAAAGTTTTAACAAAATTAAACACGGCCGCTGCCGCCAGCGCATTGTACCGGGCAGCCCGGGGCTTTACCACCGGGCCACTGCTGCGCGCCGGAGCGTGTCTCCGAGAGTTTAGATTTGCCTGTGGAGGTGATTATTTTTTCTGCAGCTCGTCAAGGGCCGCTAGGACTTCGGTGCTGTGCTGATCGGGTTTTACTTCCAAGTAGGTTTTGCGGACTACGCCGTCGGGATCGATGAGGAAAGTGTGGCGTGCGGAAAGTTTGGCGACTGCCAGATTCATCACCGAGTCGTAGGTTTCGGAAACTTTGTGTTCGGTGTCGGCGAGCAGTTTGAAGCTCAGGCCTTCCTTGGTGCAAAACTTTTGGTGGGAATCCGCGTCTTGCACGCTGACGCCGACGATCACGGCGTTGCGTTTTTCGTACTGCGCGAGATCGCGCTGGAAATTGTGCGCTTCTACCGTGCAGCCGCTGGTGAAATCTTTCGGGTAGAAATACAACACCACCCACTTACCTTTGAAATCGTGCAGGCTTACCGGTTTGCCCTCTTGCGAATTCAGGGTGAAATCGGGAGCGGCGCTGCCAACTTCCGGAGCTTTGCTGTCGGCGCGCGCGCTGCGCAAAAATGCGGCCGCTCCGACCAAAGCCGCCAGGACCAAAACGATTGCGGTGATTTTCATTTGCGTATTCCTCAATTCTTGGGCTTGCGGATGTAACATTTTAAATCCTACGCCACATGGCGATGCTCTGCCAACCTGTGGAATCGAGTCCCTGCGGAGGAATTATTGTTTTTGGCTGAACCAGCCGAAGCCGATGCGCAGTTGGATGGTGTTGATGCCAGGATTAGGCTTGGTCATCCCGGCGTTCGAAATGTGCTGGTAGCGGATCTCGGCGCTCAGATTGTGTTTGCTTTGCAGAAAGTGCAGTCCGAGCGCGCCGCCGCTGGTGAAATTAATTTGCGAGGTGCCCGGCGGAGTCTTGAGGTTGGTGAAAAGCGTGCCGCCGCCAATCTCGAAGTAGGGCGCGACTTTGCGGGGCGTCGAGAGAATCCACTTGAAGGCGAAAGGATCCACGCCGCCGCCACAGGCAGTGCCATTGGCTTGCGTGACGCAAAAGAGCGGAAGGACATCGAGGGCGTATTCGAGGCGGCCTTTGAGAAAGCCGGGTCCATGCGGCGCGGTCAAAATCAAACCGAAGCGCGCGCCAACATTGAAAACGCCGTCATCCATTTGGCTGCCGTTGATGGCGTGGCCGCCGCCCGCGAAGATTTGCCACTCGTGTTCACCTTCCTGCGGGCCGGCTTGCGCGCGTGCGCCGGGCGCAAAGAGCAACACCGCGAAGAGTGCGCTGATAATGGTAAGCAGGGAAATCGCTGGAGTCCGTTTCACAAGGTACGCTCCATCAACATAACGTCGCGCGAACGTGCGCAAATTTTCGTCCAGACACGATACACAGTTTTTGCCCGCGGCGCACGCGTGCGCTATTTCAGGTAGCTGCGCACGATTTGTATGACATCGTCGGCGGCTTCCCCGGAAGATTTGGAGTTGTGGGGCATATGGTGGCGGATGTGATCTTCCATTAATTCAGCCATCAGGCCATTGATGGCGCCGCGGGCGGCGGCCAAGCGCTGCAAAGCTTCGGCGCAGGGTTCGTCGGCATCCAGGGCGCGCAAGACGCTTTCGAGCTGGCCAATCACTTTTTTCGTGCGGTTCAGGAGTTCGGATTTGCTTTTGGAAATTTTTGTCATAGCGCTTGACTACCATACCGGGGTATAGTACAACGAGATTTGGCCAAGGTCAAAAGGCCGCCGCGGAACCTAGACACAGTAGAGCAAAAGGCGGGCCGGCGGCAAGGCGGGCGAAACCGCGGAGGGCGCGGACGGTGACGGGGTGCATGGCGCGCCGACATTTCGCGCTTTATTATGATTAATGTTTTTACAGATTGTATTAACTGTACTTAATATTAACTGACCGAATCAGCATGTGAAGGAAACCGTTTTAGTACATCAAACTGTAATGTCGAATGACTATGCTGCGTGGCTGCTGGAACGTCAGAAACCGACCAATGAGGCGATATTTTCCATTCTTACGCTGGCTGAACGGCACACTGCACGGTGCCGCATTGGTGCGTGGCGTCGTATTGCTGCTAAGTGTCGCGTTCTGTGCGGGCCCTTTTGCCCCAGGCGTGTTGCACGCGCAGACGGCTCCGCAACCGTTAATGGCGATTGCGCAGAGCGCCAGCGCGCCGGCGGCGTCTTCGGTTCCCGCAGCTCCGGAAACCGACCCGGCCGCCGAAGATGACGATCCGCCGGCAATGTTTCCGCATCCGGAGACGGATCGCGTGTGGCTTTCAGGCCAGGCGAATTTTATTTCGCAGTGGCATCCGAGGTTCCATTCGCCGTATCAAGGTCCGCATAGCCTGACGCCGCAGCCGCAGGACGCGACTTCGCGCGTGTTGACGCTGTATACCGGACTGCGGCTGACGAATACGGCGGAGTTGATTTGCGATGTGCAGGAAGCGGGCGGCCACGGAATCAGCGAGGCCCTGGGACTGGCGGGAGAGACCAATCTTGATGTGGTGCGAAATCCGTTGCTGAGCAAGGCGCCGTATATCGCGAGGTTAATGTGGCACCAGATTATTCCATTGAGCGGAGGAAAACAGCCGCAACAACGCAATCAATATTCTCTGTTCAGCACGCTGCCGGCACGGCGGCTGGAGTTGCGCTTCGGGAAAATGAGTCTGGTGGATTTTTTTGACAGCAACACTTATGGAACGGATACGAATCTTCAGTTCATGAATTGGACGGTGGACAACAACGGAGCTTATGACTACGCGGCGGACACGCGCGGGTACACGTTCGCCGCGCTGCTCGAGTACCACGATAAGTTTGGCGTGATTCGTTTCGCCGAGGCGCTGATGCCGAAAGTGGCCAACGGAATCAATTTGGATGCGGATTTGGGCCGGGCGCGGGCGGAAAATCTGGAACTGGAGCTGCACGGTCACCTGCCGCGGCTGAAGCCGGGAATCTTGCGATTGCTGGCGTTCGTCAATCACGCGAACATGGGCGACTATCGGGTGGCCATCAGTAATTATTTCGCGAGTCAGGGAACCGCAAGTCCGCAGGCGGCGCCCGATATTACCGAGCATCCTTTGCAAACAACTGTCAAGTACGGGTTTGGCATCAATTTTGAACAGCCGGTGAAGGACTGGATTGGCGTGTTTGGACGTTGGGGTTGGAACGAAGGGCAGCACGAATCGTACGCGTATACCGAAGACGATGAAACCTACCAGATCGGAGTCGCTGGTAATGGAAAACGATGGGGGCGTAGATACGACCGGCTGGGAATCGTATTTGTCAGCAACGGGATTTCCCGCGAGCATCAGGAGTATTTGGCGCTTGGGGGGCAAGGATTTTTGCTGGGAGATGGCCGCTTGAATTATGGCAGGGAAAATATTCTAGAGAGTTTTTACACGTTGCATGTGTGGCGGGGATTTTACCCGGCGTTTGGGGTGCAGCATATCAACAACCCGGGGTACAACCGCGACCGCGGACCCGTGGTGGTGCCGACGCTGCGCATACACGTGGAGTTTTAGTGGTGTTTGGTCAAGGATTCGTTAACGCCAAGGGTTTCCGAATGGTATGCTTTTTATGATGGAATTCATCACAAAATCGGCATGGAGTTTTTAGAGAATCTTTATGGGAGTTCAAGTACACTTCGGGCGCAGCGTTGGCCAAGGCATGACGCGCGGCGCGCGGCAAGGGCTCGAATGAAGTCTGGATGCGAATAAAAACTCAACTCGTTAGCGGCTTCGCGCGGATGCCCCGGCAGTTCAGGGCGCACGGCTTCTTCGTAGTTTTGTGTCTAGCGCTATTGGTTTGGCTGCCAGCTGTGGCCGCGGCGCGGCGAACTGAGGGCAGTGCGTCGCTCGCTGGCTTGACTGGCGCGAGCTTCGCGATCGCGGATTTTGATGGAGACTCTTTACCGGATCTCGCTACCGTGCAGACTGGCCCGGCGATCGCGCAACACACGAATTACTGGATTCAGTTTGAATTCAGCTTGGGCAATAAGCGGTCCTTCGCGGTCTCCGCCCCGGCAGGCGGGCTGCAGATCGCCTCACGCGACGTCAATGGCGATCATTTTCTCGATGTGATTATCTCCACGCAACTGGCGAACGAGCCGGTGGCCGTGCTGCTGAACGATGGGCGCGGAAATTTTACGCTGGCGGATGCCAAGAAATTTGCGCCAGCCATTTGGGATGCGCGGCAGCGATGGCAAGCTGGCGGCCAAGAAGTAACGGATTGCGAAGCCGCGATGGCAAGTTCCGGATGGGCGCGCCGCGTGGAAAATTTGCGCGGGCGAGCGGAATTGTCGCCAGCAGTTACGAAGGTCTCCGCGCCCGGCGAAAAATTGCGCTGTTTTGTTGTCCTCCACGAAGTGCAAGGCCGCGCGCCGCCCGCGGCGTAGTTCGCGACTCCGTTCGCGACTCCGAAAAAATATTTCGACAAAGTGATGAGTATCGGTAAGGACAGAATTCCTCTGCGGAGGGTTTGGTGCAGGTGTAGGTGTACTCACAGGGGGCTGAGGAATTTTCGAGAATCTGGCGGATGGTTATCGAAAATAGGTCCGCGGCAAGAAAAAGATTGATGGCGGGGAAGAAAAATGTTGAACGAAGCTATGTCTGAGAAGACCGGAAGCTGGGTGGAGGGGCGCGCGAGATGGGGTGCCGCTTGTCGCACGCCCGCAAGGGTGCTAGCGATGATTCTTGCGGGGGCGTTTTTTTCGTCTCTGTCGGTGCCGTCGGCGCGGGGCCAGCAATCGCCAAGCCCGTCTCCCGCACCGAATGTGCCGGCCGCGGAACGGGAGCAGCAGAAGCAACAAACGTCAACGAATCCTGGGGCCCTCAGTTGGGAACAAGTGCGGGCGAAATTTGCGGCCGCGAACGCGACGCTGCTGGCCGGCGAGATTGGCATCGATGAGTCGCGCGCCATGGAGATCACCGCGTATCTGCGCCCAAATCCGACGTTCACACTGTCCACGGATGGTACGCAAATCAGCCGCTACCAAGGGGTATGGCGGCCGTTCGCGGGCACGCAAATTTCACCGAACGTGAACTATCTGCACGAACGGCAGCACAAGAGGGAGTTACGTCTGGAAAGCGCGCAAAAGGCGACGGGCATCGCGGTGGCCGGCCAGGCGGACCTCGAACGGAATCTGCTTTTTTCGTTGCGCATGGCGTTTGTGCAAACGCTGCAACAGAAAGCGGTGCTGGAACTAGCGAACGAAAACCTCGTGTACTACGACCACGTTTTGGACGTGAATCGCGACCGATACAAAGCGGGAGCGATCGCGCAGGTGGATTTGGACCGCCTGGAATTGCAGCGCGTGCAGTATGAATCGGACTTACAAACCGCGGAAGTGAATTTGCGCACGGCGAAGATTCAGCTGCTAGCGTTGTTGAACGACCGCACGCCGGTGGAACTATTTGACGTCATCGGGCCATACGACTTCTCGACGCAGATGGCGCCCTTAGAGGAATTCCGCGAGACAGCGATGGCTGCGCGACCGGACTTAAAAGAGGCGGTGGAAGCCATCGACAAAGCACAGACCGATCACAAACTGGCGGTTGCCAACGGTTCAACCGATCCGACCCTTGGCGTGTGGTACACGCACAACCCTTCGTTTAACAACCCGTTTGCCCACGAAACACTCGGCGCCAGCGTCAGCATTCCGCTGCGAATTTTCGACCGCAACCAGGGGGAAAAGCAGCGCACACAGCTGGATATCACGCGAAGCGAGAAATTGCGCGACGCCGCAGTGACACAAGTGTTCAGCGACGTGGATTCCGCGTATGCGATGGTGGCAAGCACGGTGATTCTGCTGCAACCGTACAAGGACCATTATTTGCAACAGGCTTTGCGCGTTCGCGACACCATTGCATTTTCCTACCAGCACGGCGCGGCATCGCTGCTGGATTTTCTGAACGCGGAGTCGGATTACCGGAGCGTCCAAGTCAATTATTTGAATTTGGTGGGTTCCTATTTGGCGGCCGCAGGCCAGTTGAATCAAGCGGTGGGACGTGAGGTTTTGCAATGAGGTTCTGCGGAATGAACTGCCACAAAAATTGCTTATGGCTGGCGGCAATATGTTTTGCCATCGCCGGATGCGGCGAACCAAAAGCCAATCCCGCCGCGGAAGCTCCACCGCCCGCGCAAGTGGAAAAAGCGACAGACGCCAACGTGATGACGGTGGATAAGCCGGAGCAATTTCCCCTGGCCACCGCGGCGGCGCGGCAGTCGCGTTCGCAATTGGTGGTGAACGGTGTGGTGGCGCCGGACATTTTGCGCACCGTGCCGGTGATCTCCATCGCCACAGGCCGTGTGGTGGACATCAAGGCGCGCCTCGGCGACACCGTGAAAAAAGGCCAGCTTTTGCTGCGCGTGCAGAGCGCAGACATTGCCTCGGCATTTTCTGATTATCAGAAAGCGATGGCTGACGAAAAACTCGCCAACACGCAACTGGAGCGCGCGAAGATTTTGTATGACAAAGGCGCCATTTCGCAGAACGATCTGCAAACCGCGGAAAACTCAGAGAACAAGGCGAACGTGGACGTGGAAACTTCGCGCGAGCATTTGCACGTCCTGGGAGCCGGAATCGAGCATCCTTCGGGCATCGTCGATGTTTACGCGCCGATTTCTGGGGTGATTACCGATCAGCAGGTGACGGCGTCGTCGGGCATCCAAGGCTTGGCGGCGACCGTCAATCCATTCACTATTTCCGATTTATCGTCAGTGTGGATTTTGTGTGACGTCTACGAAAACGATTTGGCCAGCGTGCACTTGGGCGAAACGGCGGACATCAAACTGAACGCCTATCCGGACAAAGAGTTCACCGGAAAAATCAGCAACATCGGCGCGGTGCTGGATCCGAATCTTCGCACCGCGAAAGTTCGCATTGAAGTAAAAAATCCCGGGTTCATGAAAGTAGCAATGTTTGTTACCGCGACATTTCACGGGCAAAAGCAGGAGACTCACGCGGTGGTGCCGGCTTCGGCGATTTTACATTTACACGACCGCGATTGGGTGTACGTGGCGGCAGGCGATAAAAAGTTCAAACGAGTGGAAGTGACTGCCGGCGCAAACCTCCCGGACAACATGCAAGAAATTCTATCCGGAGTGCAACCTGGGCAGCGCGTGGTCAGCAACGCGCTGGTGCTGCAGAATACGGTGGAGCAGTGAGTTCATTCTTCCATGTTGAGGGGCTTCGTGCGTTTTGTATTGGGGCGGCGCGATGATTCGCGGTTTCGTCGATTACACACTGACCAACCGCTTCATCGTCTTCACCATGGCGATTTTGCTGCTCCTGTGGGGCGCGATTTCGTTTCGGCAATTGCCCATCGAGGCGTATCCGGATGTGGCCAACAACTACGTGCAATTGATCACGCAGTGGCCGGGCCGCGCGGCGGAAGAAGTGGAGCAGCAAGTTACCATTCCCGTCGAAGCGGAAATGAACGGGATGCCGCACCTGGCACATATGCGTTCCGTGTCGTTGTTTGGAATTTCCAGCGTAATGCTGATTTTCGATGATGTATCGGATAACGATACAAATCGCGCGAAAGTGGTCGAACGGCTGACGCAGCTTACGCTGCCTGGCGGATTGCAGCCGCAGATGGGTCCGGACTTTAGTCCGGTGGGACAAATTTTCTGGTACACGGTGAAGAGCACCAATCCTTCATACGACCTGATGGCGGTGAAGTCGCTGGAAGACTGGACGCTCGAAAAGCAATTTAAATCCGTGCCCAACGTGGTGGACGTTTCGAGTTTTGGCGGCATGACGCGGGAATATCAGGTGCAGGTGGATCCGGCGAAATTAATTTCATTTGGGTTAACCATCGGACAGGTGGAAACGTCGCTGGCAAATAACAACGTGAATGCCGGCGGAAGTTTTGTGGAATCCGGGCTGCAGCAGATTAACGTGCGGGCGGTGGGTCTGTTTACGAGCGTGCAGGATATCGCGGCCACGCTGGTGAAGGTGCAAGGGGGAACACCGGTGCGCGTGCAGGATATCGCCACAGTGACGCAAGGCGCGAAAATTCGCCTGGGGCAAATTGGAAAATCCTACCGCCGTGACGATGGAAAAATCATTGATGATCCCGACGTGGTCGAAGGTATCGTGCTGCTTCGCAAAGGCGCGAACGCCGACGAAACGCTGGTGGCCATTCACGAGAAGGTCAGACAGCTGAACGAGCAGATTCTGCCGCCGGGCGTAAAAATCGTGCCGTTCCTGGACCGCAGCCAGTTGCTCGAATACACCACGCATACTGTGCTGCACAATCTCGTAGAAGGAATTTTGCTGGTTTCCCTGGTGCTGTTTCTGTTTCTGGGAAATATTCGCGGCGCGCTGATCGTGGCACTGACCATTCCGTTCTCGCTGCTGTTCGCTTCCATCTGCCTGGACCTGAATAAAATTCCGGCCAATCTACTTTCCCTGGGCGCACTCGATTTCGGAATGGTCGTCGATGGCAGCGTGGTGATTATTGAAAACATCATGCGGCACTTCGCGATGAGTGCGAAGTCCATCAAGACGCCGTTGGAGCGTATTCGCGAGGCGGTGTTCGAAGTCTTGCGACCGGTATTTTTTGCGCGAGCGATCATCATCACGGCGTATTTGCCGATATTTACGTTGCAAAGCGTGGAAGGGCGGCTGTTCAAGCCCATGGCTTGGACCGTTTCGTTCGCGCTGCTGGGGGCGCTGGTTTTCTCGATTGGCATCGCGCCCGTGCTGGCCGTGTGGCAATTCGGCAAAGGCGTGAAAGAATGGCATAACCCGGTGATGGAGTTTTTGCGAAACAAATACACGACTTTGGTGCGCCTGGCGATTCGGCGGCGCGGCCTGACGGTCGCGCTGGGTGGCGCGGTTCTCGCCGTCGCGATGTTTCTGTTATTCAGCGGCGTGATTGGCTCGGAATTTCTGCCGCACCTGGATGAGGGAGCGATTTGGGTGCGCGGAACGCTTGCTCCCAGCACCGGACCTACGGAAGGAACCCGCGTGATGAATCAAGCGCGCATCGCACTGGCGGCGTTTCCTGAGGTGACGCAAGTGGTTTCGCAGGTGGGGCGTCCGGATGACGGTACTGATGCTACAGGGTTTTTCAACACCGAATACTTCGTGGATCTGAAGCTCAAGAAAGATTGGCGGCCGGCATTTCATGAAGATAAAGAAGAGTTGATTGCCGCGATGGACCGTGAAATGGAAAAAATTCCCGGTGTGTTATGGAATTTTTCGCAGCCCATCTCGGACAACATGGAAGAGGCGGTCAGCGGCGTGAAAGGCGAGCTGGCGGTGAAATTGTACGGCGACGATTTGCGCACGCTGGAAGGCAAAGGCGACGAGATCGTGAACGTGCTGCGTAAAATTCAAGGAATTGAAGACCTGGGATTGTTTCGCGTATTGGGCCAGCCGAATTTAAATATCGTGATGGACCGCGCGGCAGCGGCGCGGCATGGGATAAATGTAGCGGATTTGCAGGACGCGGTGGAAACCGCGGTGGGCGGAAAAGCCGTGACGCAAGTGCTGCAAGGTGAACAACGGTATGATCTGATGGTGCGTTATCAGCAGGCGTACCGCGCTACGCATGAGGCGATCGCGAATATCCGTATCGTCGCGCAGACTGGCGAACGCGTGGCGCTTTCGCAGCTGGCCAAAATCGAGGTGAGCGATGGCGCTTCAGAAATTTATCGCGAAGAAAATTCGCGCTATGTGGCTATCAAATATAGCGTGCGCGGCCGAGACTTGGGCGGAGCGGTGGAAGAAGCCATGCACGCGGTCGAACAGCAGGTGAAATTGCCTGTTGGCTACCATCTGAACTGGGCGGGCGAATATGAAAGCCAGAAGCGTTCGCAACGCCGCTTGCTCATCGTTTTGCCCATCACCATCCTGGTGATTTACGTGATTCTATACTCGATGTTCGGTTCATCGAAATGGTCGGTGCTGATCTTGGCGAACGTAGCGATGGCGCCGATTGGGGGGTTGCTGGCTCTGTTGATCACAGGAACGCACTTTAGTGTTTCTTCCGGAGTCGGCTTTTTGGCGCTTTTTGGCGTGAGCGTGCAGACCGGCGTGATCATGCTCGAATACATTAACCAATTGCGGGTACGCGGACACTCCATTGAAGATGCCGCGGTGGAAGGCGCGGTGTTGCGGTTGCGTCCGATCATGATGACCATGCTGGTGGCCATGCTGGGACTCTTGCCCGCGGCTTTATCGCGCGGTATCGGTTCAGATTCGCAACGCCCCTTCGCCATCGTGATTGTCGGTGGTTTGGCGGGCGCGCTCTTTTTGAGCATCTTTTTGTTGCCCGCACTTTACGTGTGGGTGGCCAGGGACGGCGACAAATTACCGGAGCCGGAAGGGGACTTCGCGGAAGATTCGTAATTGTGAAAAATTGCCGAGACTTCGAAAGGTCTTGGAGTTGGCGCACAACTCTGCTAACAAAGTGTGGGGCGTTTGCGTCTCTATACCTTATAGTGTGAGGCGCTGAAGTGTGTCTTTGGCGGCGCTTGTGCGCCGAGGGGCTGCGTGAACCAACCTTTTGGTAACCGGAGAGAAAATATGATTCGAAATGGTGGGCGTGGCGCGCCTGGTGTGACCGCCTGGCGCAATCTTGCAAAAAGCGGCTCTTGGATATTGCTGCTTATCGCAGCTGCTCTGGCGCCGAAAAGCGCGCCCGCGCAGACCGTGGACGAAGTTATCGCCAGGAACATTCAGGCGCATGGCGGGCTCGATAAGATCCGTGCCATGAATACGCTGCGGAACTCGGGAAAGATTAACTTTGGCTCAATTCGCGCCACCCTGCTTCAGGAAAATAAGCGCCCAGACAAAGTGCGCGAGGAAGTTGGCATTCAAGGCTTGGCGCAGGTGCAGGCCTACGACGGCAAAGTATCGTGGCAGGTCTCGCCGTTCGAGGGACGCAAAGATCCGCAGCTCATGACCGCGGAAGACGCCAAGAGTTTGCTGGTGGATGCGGATATTGAAGGGCCGCTCGTGGATTACAAAGCCAAAGGACACAAGGCGGAGTTGATGGGCCACGATTCGGTGGAGGGCACGGATTGCTTTAAGGTGCGCCTGGCCATGAAGAATGGCGACGTGCGTTACTACTACTTGGATGCCGATTCATTTTTGGAATTGAAATTGGAAATTCAGAGCACCGTGCGCGGCACCTTGCAGGAAAACGAATCGTATTTCGGTGACTACGAACAGGTGGCTGGGGTTTATTTTCCGTTTGCCATCGAGCAGGCGCAGAAGGGAAGCTCACAACGTCAAAAAATCAGCGTCGATAAGATTGAGGTTAACGCCCCGATCGATGATTCGCGATTCGTGATGCCGGTGCTAAAGGATGTGAAGAAGGACGAAGCAAAGAAGTAATGAGCAAGGGAATCGCCGTAGCCTGAATGGCCGTCCGCGGGCAGCCGTGAAACCAGAGCAAATTACGCGCACAAGATTCGCAACGAATTGAGGGCACTTAGACTATGAGTAAGATTCGCCGAAATTTCCTGAGCATGGTCGTTGTGGCGTGCGGGTTTTTCCCCCTGAGCGCGCGGGCGCAAGACGCCAAATTTGACTCGGACACCATCTCCGGATTGGGCGCGCGCAATATTGGCTCCGCCACCATGAGCGGAAGAATTGCCGCGCTCACGGCCGTCAAGGAAGACGGGCGGCTCACCATTTACGTTGGCGCGGCGAGCGGCGGCGTTTGGAAGAGCACCAATGGCGGAACGACTTTCAAGCCGGTGTTTGACAAAATGACCGCGCAGTCCGTCGGCGCGATCACGATCGATCCGCAAAATCCCAAGACCATTTGGGTGGGCACCGGAGAATCCTGGACGCGCAACAGCGTGTCCATCGGCGATGGCATCTACAAATCCACGGATGGCGGCGACAACTGGACAAACATGGGGCTGCCGAATTCCGAACGCATCGCCAAAATTATCGTCGATCCCAAGGACAGCAACACGGTTTATGCTTGTGTGCCCGGAAAATTGTGGAGCGATAGCGATGATCGCGGCTTGTACAAGACCACTGACGGCGGGAAAAACTGGAACAAGATTTTACAGGGCGCCAACCTTTCGACGGGCTGCTCGATGATTTCCATGAGTTCCCAGGATCCCAAAGTGCTCTTCGCAGGAATGTGGGATTTTCGGCGTAAGGGCTGGACGTTCCGTTCCGGCGGAGACGGGCCAACATCTCCGAGCGCCAGCGGACTGTTCGTGTCCGCGGATGGCGGAGCAACGTGGAAAGATTTGGACGAAAAATCGGCGGCCGGATTGCCGGCCAAGCCTTGGGGCCGCATCGCCGTCGCCGTAGCGCCTTCAAAGCCCAGCGTCGTGTACGCGATGATCGAATCCACGCGCAGCGCGCTGTTTCGCTCCGACGATGGCGGCAAGACTTGGAAAGAGGGGGACCGCAGCCAGTTCATGGTATGGCGGCCATTTTATTTTGCGAATTTGATTGTCGATCCGAAAAACGAGAACCGCTTGTACAAGCCAGACCTCGGACTGATCCTGAGCGATGACGGCGGAAAAAGTTTTAGCGGGACCGGCAACGCTCACGGAGACTTCCACGACGTGTGGATCGACCCGGAAAATACCGACCACATTATTTGCGGCGATGATGGCGGAATTTGGTACTCACGAGACGGCGGCAACACTTTCTTGAAAGGAAACAATCTGCCGATTTCGCAGTTCTATCACGTGAGCACGGACAACGCTGATCCTTACCACGTTTTCGGCGGGTTGCAAGACAACAGCGCGTGGTTCGGCGATTCCGCTTATCCGGGTGGCGTCACCAACAGCCGGTGGGAGAATTTATTCGGCGGCGACGGCTTTTGGGCGTTTGCGGATTCTGGCGATCCGAATTTTGCGTACGTCGAAGCGCAAGGCGGCCATGTTGGCCGCATAAATTTACACACGCTGGAAGGGCGCAACATCGATCCGCAACCGAATTATGGCGAAGGGAAATTGCGTTTTAACTGGAACACGCCGATTCATTTGAGCCCCAATGAAAAAGGCACCGTTTACATTGGCGCGCAATTTTTGTTTCGCTCGCGCGATCACGGGCAGACCTGGGATCGCATCTCTCCAGACTTGACCACCAACGACCCGGAAAAACAAAAGCAGGAACAGTCCGGCGGCGTCACCGTGGACAATTCTTACGCCGAAATGCACACCACCATTTATTCCATCAGCGAATCGCCGAAAGATGGCGGCACCATTTGGGTGGGAACCGACGACGGGAATTTGCAGCTCACGCGCGATGGCGGAAAAACCTGGAACAACGTCGTCGGAAATGTTCCCAATCTGCCGAAAGCTTCGTGGGTTTCCTGGGTGGAAGCCAGTCGCTTCGACGCGGCCACCGCTTTTGCGGCATTCGATCGTCACACGTTTGGCGATATGGCGCCGTACGTTTTTAAAACCACCGATTACGGAAAAACCTGGACGCCGATTGTCTCCGCGAACAGTGGAGTGCGCGGATTTGCGCACGTTATCAAGGAAGATTCTGTAGCGCAGAACTTATTGTTCATGGGCACGGAATTTGGGTTGTGGATTTCGCTCGATGGCGGAAAACAGTGGGCGCAGTACAAGGGCCACGAATTTCCTGACGTTCCGGTGCGCGACATCGTGGTCGAGGAACGCGATTCCGATTTGGTGATTGCCACGCACGGCCGCGGCATCTGGATCATCGACGACATTACTCCGCTGCGCCGGCTGACGCCAGACGTGATGTCACAAGATGCAGTATTCTTAATGGGTAAACCGGCGCAGCAGCGATTCAATGCGAATGGCGGCTGGAGCGAAGGTAATGGAACTTTTTATGGGCCGAATCCTCCTGACGCGGCGTTGATTACGTACTACCAAAAGAAGCGCCACATTTACGGAAAAATGAAACTAGAAATTTTTGATCCGCAAGGGAAATTGGTCGATACGCTGGCGGCAAATAGTCGCCGCGGAATTTCGCGCGTGGAGTGGCCGATGCGGCTGAAGGCGCCGCATGTGCCACCGGCGGCGGTGGCGGCGTTTGAGGCGGCGCAAGGTCCGCGCGTGCTGCCGGGGAAGTACACGGTTAAGCTGACGCGCGGAAAAGAAGTGTACACCGCGGACATGGTGCTGCAACTGGATGCGCGCGCGAAGTTTTCGGAAGCGGATCGCGCGCAAGATTTTGCGGCGACCATGCGCGTCTACAATTTGCTGGCGGACATGAGTTATGACGTGGACAGCATAAATGCGGTGCACGCGGCGCTGTTGGAGCGTGCGGAGCAAGCCGGGAAAGATGCAGCGCTGGCGAAACGGTTGACGGAATTGGCAGGAACGGTGGAAGAGATGCGCAAGAAAATCGTGGCGACCACGGAAGGCGGAGCGGTGACCGGCGAAGAGCGCATCCGCGAGAAAACGACGCAGTTGTATGGCGAGCTGAATAATTACGAAGGAAAGCCCGCGGAATATCAGGTGGCGCGGATCGATTCGTTGACGAAAGAGTTGAAGGATGTGACGGATGGGTTTGACGCGCTGGTGGCGAAAGAATTGGCCGGCGTAAATAAAACGCTGAAGGCCAAGAAGCTGGCAGAGATTCATCCGCCGACGCGCGCGCGGTGGGATGCGGCGACGAGTGAAGGCGGCGTTCCCGGCGGAGCGGGTTCGCATCTGTTTTGGGAACGCGATTAATTGCGATTAGCATCGGTGATTTCTCGCGGCACGATAGCTTTGTTGCGCGTTGCTTTTTCCTTCCACGATTAAAAATTACTGCAAAAGCAAATCCCTCTCGGGATGACAGAATGTTTGATGCTCCCCGATGAGACTGCGCGTTAGAACTTGCCTCGCCCCTTTTTTGAAGGGCGAGGCAAGTTTTTTGTGGTGTGCGACTAGCGGTCGTACTTGAGGCAGACTTCGAGTTGCTCGATGGCGCGATCGATGGCGCCGATGGCTTCGACGCGGTGGCCGCCGTAATCGTGCGCGGCGTGCTCGAGGTGTTCCTTGGCATGGCGCAAGGAGTTGATGGCCGCGTGAATCTCGGGATGCGGCTCGGGAAGCGCCGCGGGTGCGGCAGCGGGATAAGCGAAAGTCAGTGCGAAGATGGCAAAGACGGCGAGTGGCAAGAGTCTTTTTCTCATGATTTGAAACTCCTTCGAGATTGAGGTCGGAGGGCGAGAGGCACCGCTCCGTGATGCCTGGTTGCCAGCGGCTGCGGAATGGATGCTAGCCTCCGCTGGAGAAGGCGAATGCTGGAGGCATGATAGCGCCGGAAGGGAGGCGAGAGTGTGCGCTTCCTTTGTCTGGGTAAACGTAAGCGTAACTGTGGGCGCCGGTGAGTTCCGAACAGGAAGAGTGATTTGGCGGTGGAGCGTAATTTAATGGTTCGTTACACGGCGTTCATACGGGTGTAGTGTGCGGGTCGCGTAATACCTCCTACCACGCAGGCTGTTTGGCGGGCTCCCGTCCCTGAAAGCAGCGGCGTTTGTGTGCTCGACAATCGTATTGAAAAACTGAGGAGTCGCATCCACAAACCAAGGGTGGCGTCCCCGAAATGGGGGTTGCATCCACGAACTGAGGAGCCTGTGATGTGCTACGGCAAAATGGTCGTGTTGTATCTGATGGGCATGGTTTTGTTGGGGGCAGGGAGTTATGGACAGACGGACCGCGCGACGCTGGAAGGGACGGTTTTTGACACGAGCGGAGGGACGATTAGCGGCGCGACGGTAAAGATTACGGCAGTGGCGACGGATTTCTCGCTGCAGCGGACGTCTGGGAGCAGCGGAGGGTACCGGTTTCCGGCGATTGCGGTGGGCGAATATACGTTGACGGTGAGCAACTCGGGATTTAAGACGAAAGTATTGGAGCATGTGATTTTGGAAATTGGCGAGACGCACACGCAGGATGTGCGGCTGGAAGTGGGAGAGGCGTCGGAGAAAGTGGAAGTGATCGCGGGGGCGGCGCCGGCGGAGCGGAGCAGCGCGGAGGCGGCGACGGTGATTCGCGCGGATCAAATCGCGAATCTGCCGGTGAACGGGAGAGACTGGTCGGCGCTGACACTGTTGGCGCCCTTTGCGCAGGATGACGGAGGGGGAGACCAGAGGACGATTCGTTTTGCGGGGCGGGCGAGAGACGACAACAATTTTTCGTTTGACGGGGTGGATGCAGGAGGGATTCAGGAGCAAGCGCAAAAATCACAGGTACGCTTGCAGATTTCGGAAGATGCGGTGGCGGAGTATCGCGTGAACAGCGCGCTGTACGACGCGGAGTATGGGACGCAGGCCGGAGGGCAGATTAACGTTGAGACGAAGTCTGGTAGTAACGATTACCACGGCACGGCATTTGGATATTTGCGCAATTCGGTTTTCGACGCGCGGAACTTTACGGACCCGGTGACCATTCCGCCGTTTCGGCTGGGACAGTACGGGATGACCGTGGGCGGGCCGATTAGAAAAGATAATACGTTTTTCTTTTTGAGTTATGAAGGGCTGCGGCAGCTGCAGGAGAACACTACGAACGGGCTGACGTTCGTGCCGAGCACGAGTTTTCTCGAAGCTGCGCTGGTGACTGGGCGGCTGGACAACAGGTTTCCCCCTCCAGCTCCACCGGTGTTTGTCGGGCCGTCGCCGCAACTGTGTTCGATATTGCAGGCGTTTCCGTGGGCGGCGTCGGCAGGGGCGATTGGGGGATGCAAGCCGCTGTTTGTGTTTCCGGATAGCGCGTTTACGCCGTTGACGGCGGCGGAGGCGGCGAACGTGCCGGCGGGGAGTTTGCCGAGCGATATCGAGCACTTCACGCACAACGTGCAGACCACAGTGCATGAAGATACGTGGCTGGTGCGCATCGACCATAAATTCAGCGATAACACTACGTTGTATGGACGAGCGCAGCGGGACATTAGCTTGGTGAAGGCGCCGAATGGTTCGACTGCATCGGTGGCCGATACCGTGCGGACGATCAATCATCCGGCGAATTATTTTTTGGCGTTGCAACACGCGTTTAGCGCAAGTCTATTGAACGAAGTGAAGGTGTATGTGAATCGGGCGCCATTTCACAATCCGCAGTCGAGCCCGCTGCCGTTCGCGGTGGCGACGAACGAGTTCACGCAGATTAATGACGATACGGCGGACATTGAGATTGGGACGACGTATGGAGTGATTGACAGCCTGACGTGGTCGCACGGGAAGCATACGTTTAAGGCGGGAATGGAGCTGCGGCGGGTGCGGCTGAATCAAGGACAAACGGCGGACAATACGCTGTCGTTTGGGGAAAACAACGATCTGATCGGGCTGCAACTGAGCGGCATAAAGTATATTGCGCCGTGGTGCTGCCACCGGTTGCGGCGAACGTTTTACATGCCGTACTTCCAAGATGAGTGGAAGGTGACGCCGACGCTGACGGTTAACGCTGGGGCGCGCTACGAACTTTATGGCGTAGCAAACGAGGCAACGAATCGGACGACGGTGTTCGACTTCAATCAATTCCACGGCGTTTGTTTGGGGTCGGGGTCGTTTAACGTGTTGCCGGTGCCGTCGTCGAGCGGGCCGATCGACACGCCACCCTGCCCGACGAATCCGTCGCTATACAACCCGGATTACAAGAATATTGATCCGCGCTTGAGCATTGCTTGGGCGCCCGGCGCGCTGCATGGGAAGACGGTGATTCGTTCCGGTTTCGGGATTTATCACGGGGCTGCGCAGAACGATGATTTGAACGCTGGCCTTGAAAGCGATACGTTTCGCGTTTCCATACAGCCGACGTTGCTGCAGCCGGCGTTTGAGCAGGCCATGCCGGACCTCAGCGGCGTGCCCAGCGCGCAAAAGGCCGCGCAACATCCGCGCGCGCTGCAGAGAGAGGGGCGGCGGGATTTGTACGCAGAGGAGTGGGGGCTGACCATTGACCACGAGCTTCCGGCGAAGTTTTTATTTTCGGCTTCGTACCTCGGAACGCATGGCGTGCGTTTGTTTTCCCGGGGCGCGGTGAATCTGTGCACTGCACCGTTCACCCTAAACAGCAGCGGAAACGATTGCGTGCGACCGCTGGACCAGTATTATCCGGACCCGAATAATCCCGATCCGTTTGGATCCGTGGACTACAAGAGCGATACGGGAACCAGCAGCTACAATGCGCTGGGGCTTACGTTGGAGCGGCGATTCGAAGATGGTTTCTCATTCCAGGCGCGCTATACGTTTGCGCATTCGATTAACGATGGGTCGGTGGGAGGCGGAGAATCGAACGGTCCCGAAAACGTGAGTTGCCGGCAGTGCGACAAGGGGCCGAGCGTTTTCGATGTTCGTCACAATGTAACGGTGAACAGCGTGTATGAGTTGCCGTTTGGTCAAGGGAAGAGTTTTCTGAACACCGGCGGGATAATCAATAAGCTGGTTGGCGGGTGGAACGTGAGTGGCATCGGCATTTGGCACACCGGGCACCCTTTAACGGTGACGATGGATTTCCCGAACAACTTTACAATCAATAGTCCAACGCTTGGACCGGTTACGTTGAGCGACACCTATTTGCTGCCGGACGGCAACGATCAGACAAGCCAGCGGCCGGATATTGTTCCGGGAGTACCGTTGACACTTCCGGGCGGCGGACACGGCGGGATACCGTTAATCAATCCCGCAGCATTTCGCGCGCCTCCGACCGATGCCAACGGATTTTTTACGCGCTTCGGGAACGAGCCGAATGGAGCTATCCGAGCGTTACCTACGTGGCAGATCGACCTAGCGCTGATGAAGGAAACGAAGCTGACGGAACGATTCGCACTGCAATTTGGCGTGCAGGCTTTCAATATTTTCAACCACACGCAGCTCGGCGACCCATCGAACATAACGTTGCACTACGATGCGGCTTCGAATACCACCGGCTTTCTCGACCAGGATCAAGGATTCGGCGTCATCAATGGCACGGTGAACTTCAACAACAACAATGACAATGCGGCTTCGCCGAATACTGGGACCGGCTTGCCGAGACAATTGCAATTTATGCTGCGCGTGAAGTTCTAGACGCGCGCGATGAGGTGCGGTGTGCGCTGACGGTTTGCTTTTGCAGGCGCTCTAGGTTCTTGCCTGGTTCATTTAAGTCCTGTTTAGCTAGCAAGTCATAGACTTCCTTCGGTCGCAGAAGATTCACCACGAAATGTGAGGCAACCATGTCGAACTGGATGAGCCTAGCGGGAGCCGCCGCGATGGCCTACGTAGCGGTTATGGTCGCTGAAGGCTACGCGATTTCTAAGGCTCCTTCACCTTCGAGCGAGCCATCCTCGGTGCTGATTGGGGCTGGGGACATTGCGGATTGCACGGATCTGTCTGGTGCGGAGGCGACCGCCAAGTTGCTGGAGCAGAATGCCGGGACGGTGATGGCGGTGGGGGATTTGGCTTATCCCGATGGGAGCAAGGAGAATTTCGATTGTTACGATAAAACGTGGGGACGCGTGAAAGCGCGCACGCGGCCGGCAGTGGGGAATCATGAGTTCCACTCGGCGGGCGCGACCTTTTACTTTAAATACTTCGGAGCGGCGGCGGGCGATGCGAAAGAGGGCTATTACAGCTACGAGCTTGGGACCTGGCACATCGTCGTGCTGAATAGCGAGTGCGCGGAAGTTGGCGGTTGCAACGCAGGTTCGCGCCAGGAAAAATGGTTGCGGGGGGATCTCGCAGCGCATCCGGCGGCTTGCACGCTGGCGTATTGGCACAAGCCACTCTTTAGCTCTAGCGGCAAGCACGGAGACGATCCGGAAATAAAACCGCTGTGGCAGGCGCTGTACGAGGCGAATACCGATGTCGTCGTGAATGGTCACGACCACGATTACGAAAGATTTGCGCCGCAGGATCCGGACGCCAAGGCCGACGTCCAGCGCGGTATACGGGAGTTTGTGGCGGGCACTGGCGGGAAGAACCACCGGCCGTTCGTAGAGCCGCACGCGAACAGCGAGGTGCGCAACGCCGATGCATTTGGCGTGCTAAAGCTGACGCTGAAGCCCGGCGGGTATGACTGGCAATTCATTCCTGAACCCGGGAAGAACTTCACCGATGCTGGCAGCGGCGTTTGCCACTGAAATAACCTGGAACGACCCACCCAAGTAGCATTGCCACGGACCTTAGAGGAATGACAGCGGGCTGCGAATCTGAAGCTAGCATTTGCGTGGAATGCAGGATGTAAAAGACCCGGTGACGCAGGGGATGAGCGCGGGGAAGTGAGGCCCTCCATCCCTAGTGCGGCTGTGGAAAACTTAGAAACTTCTTGACGCGCAGCAAATTGAGTTTCTAAGATTGGCATCCCAACCCGTTCGGCGAGCTGTTGGGAGGTACCTGTGAGCGAGTCTCCTTTCGTGGAAATCCTGTTGGCGAAATTGAATGCGCAGGAACTGCTGGCGGTGTTGCCGGGTGGTGAGGAACGGCGGCGCCTGCTGGCGAAAATCCGGGCGTGCACGGTGGCGTTGAATTTCTTGCGGGCGGCGACGGCTGAGCTGCAGTAAGTCTGCGGTAAAATTTCCAGGAAAAATTAGGGCTGGGCCGCGGCGGCCTCCGCTTGGACGGAGTCGAGCACCAGCGTGAGCTTGCTCATGACATCGATTTTCTGGATGAATCCCTGAACATCGACCGCGCATAGTTCGTCAACGAGTTGATCCTCGTCGTACATGGAGAGAAGCAGAATGGGCACGCCTGGGAGAAGCGCTTTGATTTCTTTTGCGGCGGCCGAGCCGGTGAGGATGGGCATGAAGACGTCGAGGATGACGACGTCGGGGGACAAGGCGGCGGCTTTGTCGACGGCATCGCGGCCGTTGACGGCTTCGATGACTTCGACGTTGGGGCGGGTTTCGATCATGAGGCGAAGGACGCGGCGGACGATTTCGTGATCATCGGCGATGAGGATGCGCATGAAGACACCACCTCCGCCAGATCAGGCCGAAGTCTGGCGGAAGGATTGTGGTAGGTGGCGTGGGCCGAGTCTATCGGGGGAAGGCTGTAGTTCGTCGGGTAACCTACGAAGGCGTCCTTCACGACCAGACTATGAGGGCCGATACCGTTAGGTGGTGAGACTGATGGACGCGCAAGATCAGAGATGGGCTTCACCACAAGAATTTCAGACCAAATTGCAGCTCGCGTGAACTGGTGGCGGTTGACGTGATGACGCCCGCGGTCGGCGAGGGAGCGCCGGTTGCGGCGGCGTAGACGACCGGATTTGGCGTATTGAAATTGGTGTGGTTCCATAAATTGAAAATCTCGGCACGGAATTGCAGTTTGGTACGTTCGGAGAGCACGAATTTCTTTGCCGCCGATACATCCGTTTCGACGAGGGACGGGCCCTGCAGGGTATTTCGGCCAACGTTACCGTAGGTGCCGGGCAGCGGTTGGAGAAAGGCGCTGGGATTAAAATACTGATTCGGGCGGCCCTCGATCACGGAGCCGGAAAAATTTGGATTGATCGAGGGACGGACAGGATTTCGCGTGTCGCCGTCGTTGGATGGGTTGTAAGAAAGCTGCGGAGTGAAGGGCAGGCCAGACTGCAGCGTTTCGATGGCGCTGAGTTGCCAGTTTCCGAGGAGTCTCTCGACCCAAGGTCCGTGTGCGGAATTTCCGGCGCCGCCGAACGGGAGATCGTATGTGGCGTTGAGCACTGCAGAATGGCGCACGTCGAAGGAAGCGCGGCCATAATCCGCAGCGGGATTGAGCGGATTCGCGACGAACGCTGGAGAATTGGTGGCGACGCTGGTGTTCATATTGTCGCCGTCGTCCAGCGCTTTGGAAAAAGTGTAGACGCCGCGGAATTGCAATCCGTGGCTGAGGTGATGATTCACATCCACTTCGAGCCCTTGGTAGGAACTGACGCCTTGAGAGAACCATTGCGTGGTGTTCAAAACGGAGTTGTTCTGAAGCGGCGCGCCAGCCGGATAAAAGAGCGTTCCACTTGGATAGCCCGAGGGGCACGACGACGCAGGGCAGATGGTCGGTGTGGGAAGATTGGCGTCGACGGAGAGCATCTCATGGTATCCGTGCGAGCCAATGTAGCTGACGCCGAGCGAGGTGCTGGGAGCAATCTGCTGCTCGATTTTCAGGGACCAGGATTCCACCGTCGGGGTGCGCAAATCGGACTGCACGCCGCTGGGAATAATTTTTGCGCCGTTGTACGAAGCACCCGGGGCGATACTTGAGAACGTGATGTTTTTCACAGCGTAGACGGGATTGAATGGAGCATTCTGATCCAGGCGATAACTGAGGTTATCAAGGAGCGCGTAGTATTCGCCGAAACCGGCGCGAATGACGGTTTTCTTCGAGGCGAATGGCGACCACGCGAGTCCTACGCGCGGCGCGGGAAGAAACCTAGCGTTATTTTTTGTGAACGCGGAATCACCGACGACCGGCTGCGTGGCAATTACGCCGTGGGCGTCGAAGAGATAGTTGGAAGCTCGTCCGTCTACCTCGTTCCAGCCGTTGGTGGATTCCGAGCGAAAACCGAGGCGCAATTCGAGCGAGGGCTTTACGCGAATGGTATCTTCCGCGTAGAACGCGCCTTCGAGCGAGCGCCAGCCGAGCGGGGTATAACTTGGCGCAAAGGTGTAGGTGCTGACTTTTCCTTGCAGAAATGTTTGCAAGTTGGTGAACGAAGCCTGGCCATACTGGTCCTGGACGAGGGTGTCGTTGGCCTGGATGCGCTGCAGCCACGCGCCAAAAGTCAGCAAATGTTTGCCGCGGGTGAGAGTAATTTGGTCGGAGGCGGTAAAGAGGTTGCGCGCCGACGTCAGGTTGCTTCCGGCGTTGGTGCCGCCATTGGTGATCTGCGAAGCACCGTTCAGGGTGGTGCCGCCGCCAACCACGACAGCTCCGACTGGTTGATCCGGGTGAATCCAGCCGGGCAAGCCTAGAGTGGTGCCGCTATTGAAATAAAACCCTCCGCGCGAAAAGCCGAAGGTGGCGCGATTGACCATGGACGGTGAAAAGATATGTGTATCGCTCAGGCTAATCACCTGCTCGCGCAAGAAAACGTTGGCGAAGCTGATGGGATTGCTGGTGGGAGAATTGGCGTCGCTGTCGTCGACGGTATAGACAGCCGATAAGGAATCACTGCTCGAAACCACCTGATCGAAACGAACGGTGGCAAAATCTTCGCGGATCTGTTGCAGCGGATTGCTGAAGGCCTCGGCGATGCCGCTGGTTGCCCCCGTGGAGGTTAGAATTTCGGGGCCGTTGGCGACCGGCCAGAGCGCGAGAAGCGGCTGGACGCTAGCCACGGCGCTCGTTCGCGAGGCATCGTCTGGCACGAGGGTAAGGTCGCTGACGCCCAGCGTCTGACGGAAGCCCTCATAGTTTGCGAAGAGGAACGTTTTATCTTTCACGAGCGGACCGCCAGCAGAAGCCCCGAAGACGTTGCGTTCGAAGTGCGGGATGCTGCCGCGATCGAAAAAGTTTCGGGCGTCGAGGGCGCTGTTGCGCAGGAATTCGTAGGCCGAGCCGTGAAATTCGTTGGTGCCGTTCGCGGTGACAATATTGATTTGCGCGCCAGGGCGTTTTCCGTATTCCGCGCCGTAAGTGTCTTTCACCACGGCGAACTCGCGCACGGCGTCGACGCCGAGGAGCTGGCCGCTGGTGCCTCCGGGCGTGTTGTTGATTTCAGAAGCACTAGTAAATTCTACCCCGTTCAATAGGAACAGATTTTCCTGCGGGCGGCGCCCGGAAACGGCGAACATATTGCCAACAACGGAATTCGAAGTGCCGATGCCACCGGAACGCTGCGACGTGTAGTTGATGATTCCCGGATTCAAGGTGAGCAGCTGATCGTAGCTGCGTCCGTTGAGGGGTAATTCTTTCACTTGGCGTTCGCCGACCAATCCGGAATCGTCTTCCGTGGTGATTTGGATGGTGGTGGAAACGGCGGGAACTTCGACGGTTTGGTGGGTTCCACCGATTTGCAGTTTGAAGTCGACTTCCGCTCTTTGGCCGACGACAAGATTGAGGGAGGAGCGGCGATCGGTCTGAAAACCGGCCTTAGACGCGGCTATTTCGTATCGGCCGACGGGAAGCGCGGAAGCGTTGTAGCGGCCCGCGGCATCGGTGAGGAGGGAGCGCGCGGTTCCGGTTTCAAGGTTTCTGATGACCACGGTGGCGTCGGGCACGCCGGAGTCGGATGCGTCGCTAACCAAGCCAAACAGCGACGAATCTCCTTGCGCGGCAGTCGGGGAAACAAATATTCCAGCACTCAAAAAAAATGGCAATGCGTGGCGAACTAGCTTTCTTGAATACCCGATCAGCATTTCGAGGAAACTCATGATTAGGCTCCGATTTTTTTAGCGCGCCTTATTGGCGGAAGGACTATTGGAAATTGGGATTCGCGATCGATGCGCGAACGGGCGGATACGGATCCAGGATGAGAGAGGGATCAACAACAACAGCGAGAACAGCGAAGGGTGCCAGGCGCAGAGAGGCAAAACCGAACTGCGATGGACGTAGTGGCGCGCAATTGAAACCTCATGGTCGCGACGCGCTTGGCAAACGAGTCGCTAATTTCTGTGCGCCCAGCGCGGCTCTCGCGGCGATCGGTTTTGCGTTCAGCGAACGGGAGCCGGACCACACCAGTTGCAAGCCCGCGAGCAGCGCAACGGCGGCAACCACAGCTTTAAGTTTGTGAGCGGGAACTTTCTGGGCAAGCAAGCAGCCCAATACGACGCCTGGAATGCCGCCTTCGAGCAAACCCAGCAATGTCGGCGTACTGATGGAACCAAAAGTCCAGTGAGCGGCACTGCCGATGATGGCCAGAACCAGGCCGAAGAGAATGTCGGTGCCGACTACTTCGACGGGCGTCATTTCTGAATAGTTCAGTAAGAGGACGGTGCCCAAGGCTCCGGCGCCAGCGGAAGAGAAACCCGATTCGATGCCGATAGGAAACGCGAGCCACGGCAGCCAGCGGGAATTCGTTCGTGCAAATCGCGGATTGTGGATGCGCGGTAGAAAAGTTACCGCGGCGGTGATGGCCAGCAACAGTCCCAGGATGATGACCACGACCGAGCTGCTTCCCTGGGTGGCGAGCAAACGCAGCGCAGTAATGCCCAGCACGAGCCCGGGAACGGCGCCCGTGATGAGCAGACGAAAATAACGCGAGTGCACCTGCCGGCCGAGCAAGTAGAACGGTGCCGCGATCAGCCGAAGCGCGCCGGCAAAAACGAATGCCGTGCCAACCGCGTCGGCCGCGGGAAGTCCAACGATGAGCAGCAGCGCGGGAACTGTAAAACTCCCGCCGCCGATCCCGGTGAGTCCCACGGCCAACGCGATGACAAAACCAAGAAGCAAGTCTGTCACTGCGCTTTCTCCGAAAAAGTGTGAATTCCGCACTCGAGTTTCTTGCCGCCCCAGCGGCCGGAGCGTGGATTTGCGGGATCGGACGGTAGCGCGGTGCAGGGCTCGCAGCCGATGCTCAGATAGCCGTGGTCATATTGCGGGAGGTAGCGCAGCCGATGCTTTCCGGTGTATTCCCAGACTTGTGCCCAAGTCCAATCCGCCAGCGGACTCACTTTCAGTAAGGATTTTCCGCTGGGCAGACGATGATGCTCCACCTTCTGAAGATCTCTGCGCGTGGGAGATTGCTCGCGCCGCAAACCGGTGAACCAAAGCTCGAATGGCTCGAGCGACTGCATCAGAGGTTCGACTTTGCGCAATTGGCAGCACTTCGCCGGTTCCTGGCGATAGAGAATCCCCAATTCGCTTTCTTGCTGCGCGACGGTCTGCTTCGGAATCGCATTTACGAGATTCAGGTTCCATTCGGCGGCGATTTGGTCGCGAAATTGGTAGGTTTCGGCAAAGTGGTAACCGGTTTCCAGGAACAGAACGGGAACTGCTGGAAGATGATTTCGCAAGAGGTGGAGCACGATCATGTCTTCAGCTTGGAAGCTGCAGGTTATGCAAGACGGCGACGTCTTCCGCGTTTCCAAGATGGCGGCGACGAGGTGTGCCGCGCCGTGATGGTTCAAAGTTTCGAGATCTAGCGAACTGGACATTTTAGTTAGCTTCTCCTGGACTTGCGGCGGCGGGTGGAACGCGCAACGAGTCAGCCTGCGAAAGTATTTGTTCCAGCAGTTCGTCGCCGCTGAGGTTCTGACCGGCAGTTGCAAAATCGATGAGAGAGTCTCCGGCGAGCGTTTCGAGATGCCGGCGCATCTCGGACGATACTGGTGTGGCCACCAGCACCACGAATGCGCTCGACCACAACTTGTTTACGAAAGATGCGAGGGAAGAGGAAGAAAGATCGCTGTCGTTGAGCAGGATGGATGCGAAACCGCGCCCAAACAGAGCGGGCTCCACGAGCTGCGCAACAGAATCCGTAAGCAGGAAAATCGCGGGACGGTGTCCATGCCGCGCGATTCGTTCCTGCAAGCTGACACCGCGTGATGGAGCGTATGACAAACCGTTTGCTTGCGCAGCGTTTTTCACATGATGCGACAGATCTTCCTGGATCATCCCGGCAGCGATGGTGGCATTGGAAAGAGAATCGATCAGGATGAAACTTCCGGTCAGGCGGCTGAGCTCGTAAGAATCGAAGAATAGCGGACTTCCGGTTTCGAGTTCGACGGAGGCGATTCCGTTCATTTGGATTTCGCTGGCAGATTCGTGGCTGAGCGTGTTGATGTCGACGCGATAATGCACGCGCCGCACAGCAGCCTTCACTTGCCGAGTGGTGTGCTTCAAGAGGTAGCTGCGGTCGAGTTGCAGCGGCGACTCGCCCAACCACACGAGCACAGCGTTGAAGTGCTTGGATACGCTCGGGAGAGCGCCGGGCGAGACGAGCATGTCGCCGCGACTGATATCGATTTCGTCTTCCAGTTGCAGCGTGACGGATTGCGAAAGCACGGCGGCGTCGAGTTGGCCATCAAAGGTAACGATGGACTGCACGCGAGTGATTTGCCGTGATGGCAACACCATAACCGCATCGCCTCGGTGAACGATCCCACCAGAAACCTGGCCGGCATAGCCGCGGAACGCGGCGTCTGGGCGAATTACGTACTGCACCGGGAAGCGAATGGCGCTAATGCTGGAAGCCGGCTGGATGGGCACGGTCTCCAGGTGCTCAAGCAAGGTGGGTCCGGGGTACCAGGGCATGTTGCGGCTGCGATCGACGACGTTGTCCCCGGTCAGAGCACTGACGGGTATGCATTGCACGTTTGGAATCTTCAACTGACCCGCGAGCGCCAGAAAATCACGTTGTAATTGCACGAACATTTCTTCCCGGTAACCGACCAAGTCCATTTTGTTAATAGCCGCCAAAACATTGGGAATCCCCAGCAGCGAGGCAATGTAAGAATGCCGGCGCGTCTGCGGCAGCAAGCCCTTGGTAGCGTCCACGAGAACTACGGCAAGGCTCGCGGTGGAAGCGCCGGTCGCCATATTTCGCGTGTACTGTTCGTGTCCGGGGGTATCAGCGATGATGAATTTGCGGCGGGCGGTGGCGAAATGCCGATAGGCCACGTCGATGGTGATTCCTTGTTCGCGCTCCGCGCGCAAGCCGTCCGTCAGCAGCGAGAAGTCGATCGGTCCAGCGGAACGATTGATGCGGCTGTTTTTCACCGACGCCAGTTGATCTTCGTAAACCGCCTTTGCGTCATGCAGTAGTCTGCCGATCAACGTGGACTTGCCGTCGTCGACGCTGCCCGCAGTGGTAAATCGCAATAGTTCCTTCTCCAGGTCTCGCCGGAGAAACTGCTCGAATCCATCGGTGATCACAGGAGCGGATACCATCAGAAATAGCCTTCTCGTTTTTTTAGTTCCATGGAACCTTCTTCGTCGTGATCGATGGCGCGATTTTCGCGTTCCGAACGGCGAAAGGAGAGCATCTCCGCGATAATCTTCGGCAAGGTGTCGGCCTCGGACCGAATGGCTCCGGTGCAAGGCGCGCAGCCCAGAGAGCGCATACGGCACTTCACGCTTTGCGGCTTTTCGCCGAGCCGCAACTCGTCGCTAGAGTGAATCAGAATGAGCGAGCCATTGCGCATCACAGCTTGGCGTTCGCGCGCGAAATACAACGGCACAATCGGAATATTCTCGACGTGGATGTACAACCAAACATCAAGCTCGGTCCAATTCGAGAGCGGAAAGACGCGAATGCTTTCGTTTTTGTCGATGCGCGAGTTAAACAAGTTCCAGAGTTCCGGGCGCTGGTTCTTCGGGTCCCACTGTCCGTGTACGTCGCGGAACGAATAGATCCGTTCCTTAGCGCGCGATTTTTCTTCATCGCGGCGCGCGCCGCCAAATGCTGCGTTGAAGCCACCCGCAGAAAGGGCGTCCAAAAGAGACTTGGTCTTCAACAAGCCGCAGCACTTCTGCGTGCCCAGCGAGAAAGGGTTTGCACCATTCGCAAGAGCTTCTTCATTGCGATGAACGATGAGGTCTGCGCCAATTTCCCGTGCATAGGAATCTCGAAAGTGGATCATCTCTGGAAATTTATAGCTGGTGTCGATGTGCAACAGCGGAAACGGCAGCTTGCCGGGGGAAAAAGCTTTTTGCGCCAGACGCAGCATCACCGAAGAGTCTTTGCCGATGGAGTACAACATCGCGGGGTGCGAGAACTCCGCAACGGCCTCCCGCAAAATATAGATGCTCTCCGCTTCTAGCGAGCGAAGGTGGCTTAGCGTCGGCCCGGTCTTGACGCCATTTAACCCGCTCGCATCGCTCGCATAAGGGAGATCGCGGTCTCCTTCAAATAATTGCGTCATGCTGTGCGCCATTTGCGCTCCCGGTTTCCGAAAAATGCGCCGCAAAAAACAAAAAACCCACCTGCCAGCAAATCTGGCGGTGGGCTAACTACAACTCGGCTAGAACTAAATTTCTAGACTAAGAGCCCTCCCGCGCCAGAACGTACCTGCGTACAACAAGTACAACACGCGCAGAGTGCAATCTGGTTCGGATTGGCGTTCGTCGACATCCCCTTGACTGTACCTTCGTGCGGGCTGAACTGCAAGTGTTGTTGTCAGATATTCGTAATTTGCTGATCGCCGCGTACGAGTTGCCGTGACTCCGCAGCAAACCTCACTGTGCAATTTAATCCCCCTCCTAACGCGCAAACCTTGATCCCGCCGGCCGAGAATCTCGGATAACAAAATATTCGGAATTGTGATAGGTTCACGGCTCTCGTCGTAGCAAGTGTGCGCAAAAGAGGCCGACGCGGCTGCTGTACACCAAATCAAACTCGACTGGCCGGTGTTGACGGGGCGCTGCAGCGCAGCCGAAGAGCTGAATTCCAACTTCATTCGAAAATCGAATCCACCACCTTCGGGAGAATCCATGTTCGGGGCCACAAGAATATTTGTATTGCTGCTGGCAGCGCTAGCGATGGCGGAAGCGGCGCACTCGCAGCAGACACCTTTTCACCTGGAGGAAGCGACCATCGATGACGTGCATCGCGCCATCGGCAGTGGCCAAATCACCTGCAGGGGATTGGTCCAGCTTTATATTAATCGAGCGAAGGCTTATAACGGCGTCAGCGATATGTTGGTTACAAAAGACGGAGAGGCGATTCCGTCGGCGCCCGGCGTAGTTCGCGCGGGCGCGCCACTCAAATTTCCTACCGAGACCGTCGCCATATCCACTTTGCTTCCCAATTTCGATCAGTATGCCGGCCCACCGATTGAGTTTGGCAGGATGGTGTCAACCGCCTCCGATCCGACTGTGCAGCAACAGTTCGGCATGACCATCGGCATTCCCAACGCTGGTCAGCTCAACGCGCTCGGCACGCTCAATATTCGCGGCGAGCGCTCCGTGACCTGCAAAGGCGACCGCGATCGGCGTCCGTCAGACGGCCCGCTGCCGCCCGGCTCGCCGGCGGTTTGCGAAGAATTTCGCAAGCAACCGGATGCGCTGGAGCGCGCGGCCGAACTCGACGCGCAATATGGAACGAATCCAGATTTGACGAAAACGCCGATGTATTGCGTGGCATTCTCGTTCAAGGACGCCTTTGACACCAAGGACATGCGCAGCACCGGCGGCGGTGACGCCAACTACGATATCGATTTTCCGGCTCGTGACCAGACCCTCGTGGCGCAGTTGCGGGAAAAAGGCGCCATTATTTACGCCAAAACTGCGAACACGGAATACAACGGGCGTCCGGTCCCCTCGATTCGCGGTGCCGCGGGAGGAGAGCGAGGCACGAACCGGCCGACGAAAGTATTTGTCTCGGTCCAGGGTTATCAGCGCAGCACTTGGGCGGGCAATCCTAGCGATGTATATGACACCACGCGCGCGGCCTCGCTCGGTTCCAGCTCCGTTTCCGGTGTCTCCGTCAGCGCAAACCTTACCGCCTGCAGCATTTGTGAAGAGACGAGCTTGTCTTGTCGCGGTCCCTCCAATCACAACGCGGTAGCGCTGATCTTGCCTCACAAGTCGCTCATTTCATTTCTAGGCGGCGCGATCGGCGCGGACATTTATCTCGATCGAGCAGGCATTATGTGCCGTTCGATAAAAGACGCGGCAAAAGTACTAGATGCGCTCAAGGATCCGGCCGACGGATTCTATGATCCTCGCGACATCTTCACCACCGTCCCGCGATCCAGCATTTTGGATAAGCCTTACGCCGACAGCGCAACCTCTCTAGGCGCGCGCGGCTCCCTTCGTGGCATGCGCATCGGTATCGTTCGTGAATCGATGTTGACTTTCCCGGGCACCCTGGCCGACGAACCGATTGCGCAAGCGGCCGCCAAAGAAATCAAGACCGTTCTGGGCGACTACCTCGGAGCGACCTTGGTCGAGTCGGTCGATCCCCTCTGGCCAGATGATCCCAGCATCCCTAATATGTCGCCCTCCTACACCCAAGCTCTGGCGCAACTGGTCCCCATATTTTTTCCGGATATTCTTTATCGCCTCAAACCGAACGGGCAGCCGCAATTCCCCGAGTTCGTCGCCAAAATCAAACCTACAGAGTTTGCCCCGGGGAAGACCTTCGGCACCGGCACCATGAAACCCATCGATTACTTCCTCAATTTGGCTGAAGGTCGCGTACCTGTCCCCAAGAACCTGAATATTCGCGCGATCGAAGAAGTGGTGGAGTCCAACGCCTTCACACTGCAATTCAATCAATACGCTTCGCGGCGAGCGGCCGATTGGAAAGCACGCGGATTCACCGAAACTTTGACCGATTTCTCTGCGCTCAATGCACGCTCAAAGTTTTGGGGCGACGATCAGCGCGCGGCCTTCAAGAATTGGGAAGAGATGGAGGGCATGCGCAACGCGTTAGGGGATCGCCAGGGCATCGACGAGCACATCATGATGCGAGAGCTGCTGCGGCGCGTGGAAATGAAAGTCATCTTGGAGAACCACCTCGACGCCGTCGTACGTCTCCACTATTCCTTACCACCGGGGAAAATAGGGTTGGCACCGCAACCCGATCCTCCAGAGGACATCCGCGGCGAACTCCGCATGGGACCTTTCGCCGGTGTTACAGAAGTGCTAATTCCCGCCGGCTATGTGCGAACAGTCTATGACCCAGTTTTTGTATTGAGCGCGGACAAAAAGCGCTATATCCCGACGAATAACAATACGCCCGCGACCATACCGCCGCCCGGCATGCCTTTCTCTCTGGTTTTTCGCGCGGAGCCAGGAAAGGAAGACATCATTCTGAAAATCGCTTCGGCTTACGAAGCAGCGTCCGAACGCCGCATCCCCCCGCCGGAGTTTGGGCCTCTGCCAGGCGAACCGTAAGAGTTGGCCACCACAAACGCATGAACCTTCATTGTGGGTGTGATTCAAAAGGAAAGAATGGTGGAGGCGGGGGAGTCGGAATTCTGAGCCCCACTGATTCCATGCAACTTACTGATTCTACTAAACGCGAGAACGATACAAACAGCGAATTCGCCCGAGTGAGGTACGCAGCGGGTACACGGGCTCAGCCCTGAATTGCCAAACCTTGTTCTCCAATGTGGGTTGCTTTGCCGACTTCCCAGGACCCGTTTCTGGCCAACTTCCGGGAGGCTGGCGCAGGTTCCGAACTTGTTCGGGGTACTGGAGCTGTTTCGGAGGCGGACGGTGCCGAGCCAGTCGGAGTGGTCGAAATAGGTGCCACCGCCGTTGGTGACTAAATGGCGGCTTCCGGTGTAGATTTCGGTTTTGAGAAGTCGTGGTGTCTCTATGCAACCCGGACATAGCTGAAAGCGACTTTGTGCTATTTATTGCTGCCAAAATTATTTCCTAAACGACTCCCAGTCGGCACAAATAAGATGCCACGGCGAGCTGAGGCGGCACAGAGGTGCAAAGTCGTGTTTTAATAAGGCCAGGAATAATTTGAGATTCGATGACGTAGGTGCTGTAGGTTTTGAAGATGTCCTGCAATGTTCGGAACGGTCGGTGCTGAAGAAGGTGGTCTAGCGCGAATGCTTCTGGATTATTACAAACTTCTGGAGCAGCCCTTCGGTGTCACGCCGGATTCGCGATTCCTCTACCTAGGACCGACGCACAGGGAGGCGCTCGCTTCGCTGGTATATGGGACCGAAAGCAATCGGGGTTTCCTGGCGTTGATCGCGAAACCAGGGATGGGCAAAACTTCCTTGCTCTACAATTACCTTTCGAACCTCGGTGACAAGGTCCGGACCGCTTTTGTATTTCGGACCGATTGCGATGCCCGCGAGTTCATTCGACATCTTTTGCTCGATCTGGGCGTCGATCTAGCGGGAATGGACCTACCGGCCATGCACGACGCGCTAAATAAGCTTTTGGCCGAGGAAATGCGTGCGGGGCGGCGTTTCGTATTAGTGATTGACGAAGCCCAAGGCTTGGAAGAGCAAGTTCTTGAGTCCATCCGGCTTCTGTCCAATTTCGAGACGCCCTGTAGTAAATTGATGCAGATTGTCTTGGCCGGGCAACCGCAGCTCGCTGACCGCCTAGCGAGCCCATCGATGGCACAGCTTCGCCAGCGGATTTCGATGGTGATTCGGATTGAGCCATTCAATCAGCAAGATGTGGACGCCTACATCGATCACAGGTTGTGGGTCGCGGGATGCGACACACCTTCTCTATTTACCGTCGGAGCACGAAAACTGATCGCTGAGCAAAGCGAGGGCATTCCCCGCAATATTAATAACCTGTGTTTCAACGCGATGTCACTGGCCTGCGCGCTGAAGCGAAAGTCGATTGACCGTGACATTATTCTCAACGTAATCGCGGACCTTGATCTGGAACCGTTGAAGGAGAAAAAAGTTGCTGCGCGAACTTCGGAAGAACAGACGAAGCAAGCTCCGCCGACCTTTTTTTCCCCTGAGCAAAAGGCACTCGTATTAAATGGTTGGGCTTCCAGATTAGCGATCGCGGGCGCACTGCTGCTAGTACTGGTCTGGTTCGCGCTTCAATGGAACCGAGATAAGCCACGGGCCGCCAAGTGGCTAGGCGGAGTTGCGACTGCGACGCCGTCTCCGAAATCCGCGTCGGTTGATCAGGCGGTGCCCGTCGAACCCGAAGGCATTAAGACGGTACAACTTCCCGAGATCATTCGTGTGATGCCGGGTCAAACCCTCTATCACATAAGCATTGAAAAATTGGGAAAGTACGATAACGAGATTCTTGAAGAATGGCGCCGGCTTAATCCTGAGATTGGTGATCCTAAGCGTCTCCGTGCGGGCCAGCAGCTTCGGATTCCGTCGGCGGGAACGCCGTCCGCGGTTGCACCGCGTGCGTTCGAGTCGGCTCCGAATGCTGCGCCCGCAAAGACCGGGAAAACAATGAGCAAGAGTTTGTAAAACAGATTCATTCCTTGATGAAGGGGTTTGTCCCAAGAGTCGCCTTTGCCGCAATCGAGAGAGACGCTTCTCGGTAATTTCCCCATGCTTTGAACAGCATTGCCGTACTGTCCCGTGGCAGAAGTAGCCACGGCCTTCTCAAAATAGCGGCCAATTACGATAGCTGCCCGAGTATCTTTATCGCGCCAACCGCCTAGATAGCGATATCAATAACGGCGCGGTCAGCGCAGGTACCGGCTGATTTGAGCATAGCCATAGACCAATGTCGATCCCTCGATTTGGTTCGTTCCGGACGCTTGGGGCGAGCGTCCCATTCCCCCGCCGCCGCGAGAACAGTATCGGACGGCCGATTCTGGTCCTCGGGCCCGTTACGCCCAAATCGCGCCAAAAAGTGGCGTTGAGTTCCACTCGGTCCGGGGCAGACACGAAGAAAGGGTGGGGATTTTCGACCGGAATCAATACCATTTCGGGAAGTCTCAACGACAAAAGGTACAGCTGCCTCTAAGACCAGTATTTAACAGCCGAACGCCTTGGTAACCTCGCGTACTGAGGAGAAATAGAATGAAGTTGTCTAGGTCATTGGTTGCAGGATTTTTCTTACTGTTGTTCTGCGTTCCGCACAGTCAAGCGCAGACCGTTACCGTTAATTGGAACAACGTAGATCAAGTCATCGACGGCTTTGGAGCATCTTCTTGGGAAGACCAGAGTCTTACGTCGGCGCAGGCTACGTTTTTCTTCTCGACGGGTCCTGGCGACCTCGGCTTGTCGCTCCTGAGAACAACAGTTCCAAGTAACGGAAGTTGCGCCACGGTCAACGCAACGTGCGCCGGCCAAGTCAGCGACATGCACTTCGCAATCGCCAATGGAGTGAGAGTATGGAGCACGGTGTTGTCACCTCCTGCCTCGATGAAAACAAATGGGAGCGTGGACTGCACCGCTGGTTCTGGCAATGGTGCGCTGAGTCCTGGCTCGTACTCGGCCTACGCCACATACCTTGCTAACTACGTTCACAGCCTGAGGAGTCTTTATGGCATCAGTCTCTATGCACTGTCGGTACAAAATGAGCCAGATGGTTGCCAGCCCTATGGCAGTACATTATGGACCGCCGCGCAGCTCGACACGTTCATCAAAATCAATCTCGGTCCGACATTCGCCTCTGCAGGACTCTCCAGCACGCTCATCATGATGCCCGAAAGCGCTCACTATGCTTCCTTGACGTCACTCGCGGACACCACCATGAACGACCCAGCAGCAGCAGTCTACGTGGGCATTAACGCTTGGCATGATTACGACGATGCCTCCTCAGTCACCAATCCCTATGCTTCTCAAAACAAGCTTTTTTGGGAAACTGAAGCGTCGGCAGGGACAACGGAGTCAGGGAGAGGGTTCGGTCCAAGCCTCTGTCACGGCTGTTGGGACCCGAGCGTGGAAGACGCTCTTCTGTGGGCACGGATCGTAGACAATCGGATGGCGGTTGCAAATGCGAATGCGTGGCATTGGTTCGTGATGATCGGCCCCAACAACGACAACGCGGGACTCGTCAGGTCTGACAATAACACGGTATCCAAACGTGCGTACATGCTGGGCAACTACAGCAAGTTTGTGCGACCTGGCTTTCATCGCATTGATGCAACACATACTCCGCAAATCGGTGTATTCGTTTCGGCCTACAAGAGCACATCCACTGGGGCTCTAGTAATTGTAGTCATCAATCAGAACAGTTTAAATGTTTCTCAATCCTTTACACTCAACGGCGCAACGGCATCGAGCGTGACGCCATGGATTACGTCCGCGAGCTTCGATCTGGCCCAACAGTCAGACGTTCCGGTCAGTGCCGGGTCATTCATCTACAACCTGCCAGCGTCCAGTATCACTAGTTTCGTCGGTACAACGGCATTAGCTCCTCCCCTGGGGCTCGCGGCTAAAGTCCGATAACACCTCTGAGTGTGCTGAGCGTCATGAACTTGGCTTCGGGCTTCTGCACTACCAAATTGCCATGAGAGCGAAATGATGCCAAGCGTTCAACAACTTGATTGCTTGCATTCGATGAAATGCTGTTCGACTCTTGGTGGACTTCGGTGACGCCGAAAGTATTAGTCAGCTTCTGAGTCGATCCACAACGGCATTCGTGAAGGAAACCGCGTCGCGTTTACTCTTCACATGGCTTGTTCGTCACTCATTGAGTCTGTAGCGTTTTTGTCGCTTCATCTCCACTCGCACTTACTGAGATTGGCCAATTGCCATCCTTAGGCTCGGGAGCTGGGGAGGGCAGGATCGAAGCTGATGTTCAACCCGGTCAAGCCGCGCAAGCCTGCGTTTTCCCGCCAATTTAATTTATCGTCAAGTAAAGTAGGCCGCGAGAGCCGGCGCAGAAGCGTATTGAAGGCGATTTGGCCCTCCATGCGCGCCAAGGGTGCGCCGAAACAGAAATGAGCCGCCCAGCCGAACGCCAGATGCCGGTTGTCGGGGCGAAGTAAATCCAAACGGTCGGGATCGCTGAAGCGATTGGGATCGCGGTTGGCAGCAGCTAAAACCACCACAACTTTTGCGCCTTGCCGGATACTTTTCCCACCACATTCCATGTCAGCTGGTGCGATCCGGGCGGTGTGCTGGACCGGCGACTCGTAGCGGAGTAGCTCCTCTACGGCGGAGGCAACGATCTCGGGGTGGCGGCGCAGTTGCTCAAGAGAGTCGGGGTTGCGCAACAGTGTTAGGAATCCGCTCGCGATGAGGTTTGTCGTGGTCTCATGTCCACCAATGATTGTAACGATCGTGCTGGCGATCACCTCTTCATCCGTGAGCCGCTGACCGTCAACCTCCGCGGTCATCAAGGAGTAGATAAGGCCACCGTTGGGGCGCTGGCGCAACTCTTTCATGCGGTCGACAACATAACTCTTTATATTCTGAAGACTCTGTACGATTTCGGCTACGCGATCGGGATGGTGTTGGAAATTGCCATGCACTTCAGCGATATCGTTTACCCAGGCCCCGAGTTGCCAATGATCTTCCACCGGGACGCCCATCAACTTCGCCGTCATGATCGCAGGCAATGGGATGGCAAAATCGGCTATCATATCCAGTTGCCCGGAGGCGATCACTTTATCAATCAATGCGTCGGCGACCGACTGTATCACTCCGCGTAACTCCTCGATCTTGCGCGGGGTGAATGCCACGGAGCAGAGACCGCGCAGACGGGATTGCGCGGGCGGATCCATAAATAACATTTGCTGCCGCATCATTTCGGCAAATGGCTTCATGAAGGAGAGTCCCAACCGGTCCAGGTAGTCCGCAGCCGGAGCGCGATCTGCGGAATAATCCGTCAACACCGCAATCACTTCCGAATAGCCGGTTACCACCCAAACGTGCATATAGGGATCCCAATGCACCGGATCATGCTCGCGCAAAGCACGATAAAGCGCATGAGGCTCAGCGATGACACCCGCATCGAGCAACCGAAGGAGGCTTAGGCTGTTGTCCCTCCCTCCTGGAAACGCATTCGACCGGGAAATCTCTGGCGACACGTAATCCTTCAAATGAGTTTCGGATCTCTCGAATCGTTCATCGAACGTCATCGGGCCTCAAAAGGTTCAGTCTTTGACGGACCGGCGCCATGCGGCCAGCTCGGTACCGGCTTCGCCATTCTTGCCCGTCAGTAGGACCCGGGACTTCGTTTCGCCGGGGTATCGCGGCAGAAACTCGCGACGTGCTTCGGCGAGCGTCGGATGTCGAGCGTCCTTTTCGGACACGAGCGGATTCTCAACGCCCCAGGCGATGTGCAAATCTGGGTCGTTCCAGGCGATCCCATGCTCGTCGGCGGGATCGTAAAAATCGCCGCACTTATAGAGAAACTGAACCGGATCGCTAAGCGCTAGAAATCCGTGTGCGAATCCGGCGGGCACGTAGATTTGATTCTGCTCCTTGGCGGACAAAAGCACGCTGGTCCACTTCCCGAAGTGCGGAGAACCGAGACGAACATCAAGCACGACGTCGAGCGCTTCTCCTTCGATGACCCGGCACAATTTCGACTGAGGATGGCGCACTTGATAGTGAAGCCCACGCAGGGTGTCTTTTGCGGAGCGAGAGTGATTGTCTTGAACAAATGAGTCCGTGATCCCCAAGTCGGCAAATCTTTCGCGATGATAGACCTCCAGGAAAAATCCGCGCGCGTCGCAAATTAACTTTGGGCGCAGTTCACAAGCACCAGGCAGCGAGGTTTCTAGTCGTTCCAAGGAAATACATCCTTATCTGCTCACTCAGAGAATACCCTATGGCGATACTCGGCATTCCTTAGCTTGAGATCAATAGCTGTTCAAAAATTATGAATGCTAAGATTTGGGTCCAGAATGTGCAGTGGCGTGGAGAGAAGAATCGCGCTTGTCATAGTACTTTTCATAATAGGTTCGGTACTCGCCATCGCGAACGCTTGCCACCCATGTGGTTTTGGCTTTGTACCAATCGATAGTTTGGCGCAGGCCTCGTTCGAGCGGGATTTGCGGCCTCCAACCGAGTTCACTTTCGATTTTTTTGCAGTTCAGGGCGTAGCGGCGGTCGTGGCCGGGGCGGTCTTTCACGTAGCTTAGGAGCGTTTCGGGCTTACCCATCTCTTTCAAGAGGGCTTTAGCCATGGTGATATTCTCCACAATGTCGGCGCCGCCAATGTTGTACACCTCGCCGATCTGGCCGCGTTCGAGGACGGCGAGAATGCCGCGGCAATGATCTTCGACGTGCAGCCAGTCGCGCTGCTGTTTGCCGTCGCCGTAAATCGGCAGAGGCTTGTCGTCGATCAGATTGCTGATAAGCAGCGGCAGAAATTTTTCCGGGAATTGGTAGGGGCCGTAATTATTGGAAGCGCGTGTGATTACGGCGGGAAAACCGTAGGTGCGAACATAGGAACGAACCAGCAGATCCGAACTGGCTTTTGACGCGGAGTACGGACTGCTCGGATGGATCGGCGTATTCTCGTCGGAAAATCGATCGGGGGCCATGTCGCCGTAAACTTCGTCGGTCGAAATATGGACGAACTTTGCGAGGGCGAGTTTTTTCGCAGCTTGCAGCAACACGAACGTACCGGTCACGTTCGTTTGAATGGCGGCGGCCGGTTCGTAGATGCTGCGGTCAACGTGAGATTCGGCGGCGAAGTGCACCACGGCTGCGCAACCGCTCATGGCGGCTTCGACCGCATGCGCGTCGCAGATGTCGCCTTTGACGAAGCGGTAACGGGGATCCTGGGCCACGGATTCGAGGTTCGCTAAATTGCCGGCATAGGTGAGCTTGTCGTAATTGACCACGGAATGTTTCTGCCCGAGCGCCAAAACCATGCGGATGAAATTGGAGCCGATGAAACCGGCGCCTCCGGTGACGAACATTCTCATGCCCGCACTTCCGTTCCAGCGGCTGTCGTGCTGTACGCTTCTGCGCCCTGCGTGCGGGTCATTTTGTTTGCGCCGGTTTCGGAAACCAGGTTATTGGCACGCAGCAGGGACTCGAATTGACCGGCGTCTGTCCACCAACCGTCGAGTACTTCGTAGGTGAGTTTGCCTTCGCCAATATAGAAATTGTTGACGTCGGTGATTTCCAGTTCGCCGCGCCCGGAGGGTTTTAAGCGGTGAATTTTCTGAAAGACAGTGGCGTCATAAAGGTAGACACCGATTACGGCGTAATTGGATTTGGGACTTTGGGGCTTTTCTTCAATGCCCAGGACGCGATTGCCCGCGATTTCCGCGACACCGAAACGCTGTGCGTCGGCGACTTCCTTTAAGAGAATCTTTGCGCCGTCTTCTTGCTGCTTAAAATTTTCAACAGCGTGGCAGATGTTGGTTTCGATAATGTTGTCGCCGAGGATGACGCAAATAGGTTCGCCACCGGCAAAAAACTCCGCCAGGCCGAGAGCTTCAGCGATACCGCCTTCGCCCTCCTGATAGGTATAGTTCAGATGCCTCAAGCCGAAATCGCGTCCGTTCCCGAGCAGCCTCAGGAAGTCCCCAGCGTTCTTGCCGCCGGTGACGAGAAGAATCTCCTCGATCCCCGCATTGACCAGCGTCTGGATGGGGTAATACACCATAGGCTTGTCATAAATGGGCAGTAGGTGCTTGTTGGTGACTCGCGTAAGGGGATTCAACCGGCTGCCAGTCCCCCCGGCTAGCACAACTCCTTTCATTTGTTCGCCTCCCTAAGAATTAATCCCGACTCTTCAAGCTGCCGCCCGAGAAGCAACACCCGTAGTGTTCTACCGTCATTGGCTACCCGCCGCCTCAACCTTTCGCTGTTATCCGGGCGCCCTGCCCACAACTAGGCGGTAACTGCGAGTGTTCTCGCTCTGAAGAGTTCGGGCGGTTGACTATGCACCGCTTGTCGTCCGATGCTGTAGTAGACGAGACCGGCGGCCTCAACCTCCTCTGCAATGAGGGAATTTCGCCCGTCGATGACAATAGGCAAGCGCAGCTGTTCCCGGATTAGCTTGAGATCCAGCGATTTAAACTGCTGCCATTCCGTGAGTATCAGCACGGCATCTGATCCTTGGCAGGCTTCATATGCACTACCCGCAAAACTTACGTTAGACAATCCCTTTAACTGGGTTGCCGCTCGTTCCATAGCTGCAGGATCGTATGCGAAAATTGAAGCACCCTCTTCAGCAAGACGCTTTACGATGTCCAGAGCCGGGGAGTCGCGGACATCGTCGGTTCCCCCTTTAAACGCTAGGCCCAACACGGCAAGCCGCTTTCCTCGAAGAGTCCAAAGCGCTTCCCGCACCTTCTCGACGAAGCGTTCCCGCTGTTCCTCGTTCACAGCCATCACTGCTGACAATAGATCAAAGTCATAGCCCACCCCTTTCGCCACAGACCGAAATGCCAGAACGTCCTTCGGAAAGCATGATCCACCGTACCCGATCCCCGGCACGAGAAACTTCGGACCTATTCGTGAATCGGCGCCAATCCCTTCGCATACCTGACGTATATCAGCACCAACGCCCTCGCAAACGTTCGCGACAGCGTTTATAAACGAGATCTTCATTGCCAGAAAGGCGTTTGATGCATGTTTAATCAGTTCCGCGCTTTTCACGCTCGTTACAATTAGCCTCGCAGAGCGATCCCACGGACCAGGAATCGCATCCTCGCGCCCATAGTAGCTGCCGTCGGTTAGCGGAAGATAAATCTCCTTCAAGACCTCGGCGGCATGGTCGCAGTCAACACCAATAACAATACGGTCGGGATAAAGAAAGTCCGAAACTGCGGTCCCCTCGCGAAGAAATTCTGGATTCGAGGCTATCACGAAAGAATTTCGATCCGCGCCGTTCAACACCATGGATCGTTGCAAGGCTTCGCAGGTGCGCACCGGCACTGTACTTTTTTCGACCACCACCTTACGACCATCTAAAGAACGTGCCAGTTCACGAGCGACTCCCTCCACATACGAAAGGTCGGCCTCGCCATTAGAGGAGGGTGGAGTACCGACCGTAATGAACACTACGTCGCAAGACTGGACCGCAGTAACAATATCACCCGAAAAACGCAAGCGAGTACCTAAGTGTCGATGAACCAATTCAGGAAGCAAGTTTTCATGTATGGGAACCTGTCCGGCAATTAGTAGTTTCACTTTCTCTATATCGTTATCGACGGTTATAACCTCATGGCCTAACTCTGCAAAGCAAGCTGCTGAGACCAATCCTACGTACCCAGCACCAATCACAGCGATCTTCATCGTGTCTCCACTTGGAAAAGGTAAGATAATGCCAGGGACATTGCCAGCCCTAGGCAGTGTGCGCAGCCCTCGTTGAAGAATGCAAACGCAAGGTTCAAATCAGGACGATCGAAATATTGTTATAAGATTATGCGCTCCGCTATCACAACTGACGTGTTGCGACGGATTCGGCCAAGTCATCGTAACCGCACGGCGATAGAGCTAGCTAACGCCCTAGCAGACGGCTAACAGCACACAGAATAATTTACTTTATTTATAGAAAATAAGAATCGAGAAATCCGCTCCGATTTTCCGAGCGAAATGGCCGCCGCACCGTAGGGGGCCAATATTCCCACCGACACGCTGAATTTATTCTTTCGGATCTTTTCCGAGCGCCCTCAAGGAGACCCGGCCCCGCAAGAGCCAAACTTTTCTCTTGATGTAGATACGAGGTGGGAGCTAATGACGTCCGCGATATTCCGCACATTTTGTGCCGTCATCAATTCGCGGTGATGCCCATTCATATATCTTGTATGTAGGTTGTAAGGAACAACCGCCTGCCATCCCGGAAGGAAGTTCACATGAGGGGTGCGTTCCGAAGCTAGTAGTAAAAGTACCTCTCCTCCATAATTTTCGGGCCGGTACGCCAAAGCTGCAGATTCGATCAGCTCCTGAGCATCGCTGATCTCGGTCCAGGCGAATTTCGCTCTCATCGAACGCGCGAAATATTTAATCAGACGCTTACGAAGGTTGAATAAGCTCTGCCGCAGGCCTAGCCGCGCATTTCTCTCTAGGAGATATCGCGGCCGGCTCAACTTAGCCGTCAACGAGTTATACGACTCTAAGTATGAAGGGCTCGGCGCGTCCAAGAGCACAAGGAGCGACACCTCGTGTCCAGCGGCCCGCAGTTGGGAGGCGATCTCGTAGGCGAGGATGCTACCAATACATAGGCCGCCGATATTGTAAGGGCCTTCAGATTGCGTCGCCAAAATCTTGTTGAGTAGGCACATGGCAATGCTTTGCAGAGTGGGCTTTTCGCCCAGTGCTACGAAGTCCGTTGCGACAAGCGTGATTAAGAAAACGGGTTGATCGTCTCCGAATTCCTTCGCCAAATTTACGTTCAAGTAATGCACCCAGAATATGCTGGGGCGAGTACCATTCGGCTGCAGTGAAAGAACTCCGGGCGGCAACACGGGCTCAGGCCTTACTATTCTCAGCGTGAGCTCTGCTTGCCGGCGAACTGTGGGATTCTGAAAAAGCTGGGAAATGGGGAAGGACTGGCCGAACTCTGTGGCCATGCGCTCCCGTAGAGCAGCAACCAGCGCAGGCTGGCCACCCAGGTCGAAAAAGTTGTCATCCAGTCCGACGTGCTTCCGCGCCAGCAGTTCCGCCCAAATCGCAGCTAGGCGGCGTCTTCTAAGTATCGTCTCGACCAATAAAGCCAGACCCTCAACCGTGGGCGTCTCAAAAAGTTGTCCCAATGTCAAATCTACACCGAAGGCACGCTGGACGCTCATCACGAGTTGCATGCCTAAGAGAGAGTGCCCCCCCACCAGGAAGAAGTTGTCCTCTGCCGCAACCCTATCGTTCTTGAGAAGCTCCTGGACCATGGTCAGCAGTTTTTCCTCGATCGGGGTAGCGGGCACCTTCGCAACCTTTCGTTCTAGCAAATCTCCGTCCTTTGGTTGCGGCAACATCGACAGATCGAGTTTCCCATTCGGCGATAACGGAAGCGTACGCAATCGCACAAAGATGTTCGGGATCATATAGTTCGGCAAGCTGCACAGCAAATGCTTCTGAAGTTCGTGTACGGTGGGAACACGCGCATTCTTCTTAAGGAGAACGTAAACTACAAGTTGGGTCTCTTTCCCCTGCGAGACGTTGGTGATTGCTGTGGCAAAATCGATGCTCGGGTGGTGAGTGAGAATACTGCCAATCTCATCCAGTTCGACGCGTTGTCCGCGGATCTTTGTCTGCCGGTCGAGCCGTCCACGAAATTCGATCTCCCCGTCCGGCCGTCGCAATCCACGATCTCCGGTGCGATACATGCGGGCACCTACTCCTGCAAAGGGATCAGGCAGGAAACTTCGCTCGGTAGAATCAGGCAGATTGCGATATCCACGGCCGACACCGTTGCCACCGATATAAATCTCGCCGGTACTGCCATCGGGAACCGGATCACCATGTTCGTTCAGCAGATACAAGCTGGCGCCGGCGATCGGGAGACCGATCGGCGGTACTCCGCCTGCTCCGGGTTTGAGCACCGCCCATGTGGAAACCACGGTGCATTCCGTGGGTCCATAGTTATTGATAACCTCGAAGGGCAGCTGAGCGGCTGGCCCGTGGTGCAACGCATCTCCACCCGTGACCAATAGACGCAGAGCAGTTGTTGCTGGCCATGCCATCGCCATCAAGCGCGCGCCCAGGACTGCGGGAACGAGGGCAATCGTTATCCGCTCGCCGACCACCCATTGCTGGATCAACTCCGGCGAAGAGCGCACAGCATCATCAGCGAGACACAAAGTCGCGCCGGAGCAAAGAGGCGCCCAGATTTCCAAGACCGCCGCGTCAAATCCTAGTCCCAGGAGATGACTGGCGCGATCTTGCGACGTGACGCAAAATGTATCGCGATGCCATCGGATAAGGTGAGACAGATTGGCATGCGTAATCTCCACCCCTTTTGGAACGCCGGTGGACCCCGAGGTGTAGATTACATAGGCTAGGCGCTCTGGCTGGATCGGCCTATGCGGCAGTGCGGGACTAGCAGCGATGGCCGCGGCATCGCGGCAGGGATCTACGCCGCGCACTTTGACTTGGAGGCGATTAAGAAGAGCTGTTCGGGCAACAAGAATGGTTGCGCCCGAGTCTTCCACGGCGAAGCGCAAACGCGAGTCTGGCCAAGCCGCCTCAAGTGGCACATACGCCGCACCGGCACGCATTATGCCGAGGGCGGCGATGATCCACGCAAACGATCGTTCCATGCAGATGGCCACCGTCCCGCCCGACACGATGCCCAGCTCCGCCAAATATCCAGCAAAGTGCGTCGCTCTTTGATCAAGCTCTTCGTAGCTCAACCCTTCGTCGCGGTAGCACAGCGCAATCGCACTTGAATATTTATCCCGTACCTCTGAAATCTGTTCAGGAACAGGATGAACATCCACGGTCAAAGTATTCATTGAGGCAGTCTCCGCCCTGCAGGATCACAACGGTCGGGGAGCAAAAGGCTTCTGGCACGGCCAGCCTGTGCAACGCGGGGAGACTGCATTTGCACCCGATCTTCCTCGCACTCATGCGTCTTAAAATTCACGTCTTCGTCGTAAAGTACGAGGTTCGAAAAGCTTCGAGCTTTGCGGCATTATATATTACAAACCGATAAAATTCCTCACAATTCCCGATGAAATAATTCGAGGTGTTGGCCGAAGTCTTACGCGTACTAAACCTAAGACTAAGGTGAGAACGCGGGTTTAGAAACGTCTCAGCACGGTTCAGGCACTATGCTATAGATTGCGGCGCGCAGGCTGCCCGCGACTCAACGGAAGCAGCAGGTGCGAATTGCAGAAGTAGTTCCTCATATGCGGTGAGGATTTTGTCTTGAGTAAACGCCTCGCAGTACCTTTTTCGGCTTGCTTCTTCCATAGTCAGCAATTGCACAGGGTCCGCGTTTAGCGAACCCAGTATTGCATCGACATCCTCGGAAGTCCGGAAGTACCGCGCACCTTCTCCCGCAACCCAGCGAGTGAAGCGGTTGTCATGGGAAATCACGGCGTTACCGGCCCCCAGCGCTTCAACCAAAGACGGATTGGTCCCGCCGACACGGTGGCCATGAAAGTAAGCGCGCGCATAAAATCGGAGGGCCCTGACAATGTCACGGTCGAAGATGGCTCCCAGGAAAACGATCTCGGGTCCTGCCGCGTCGAGCACTTTTTGTTGGTAGGGCGTGCCGTCGGGCTTGTAGTTCCCCAATATGACGAGCGGCATCCCGCGCGGCCGAAGCGAATAGGCGCGTACGATTTCAAGGATGGAGTTCTCCGGCTCGGGTCTGGCGATCAGGAGATCGTATTTTTTGGAACTCAGATCGTACTTCTGGATCAGGTTCACCGGCGCCGAAGTTACAGGATCCGCTCCATATGGGATGACGGTAATTTTTCTGGACGCCGTATGTCTGGAAAGGTGCCTCCCGATCTCCGGATGATCTGCAACCAAGTGATTGGCCACGCGTGCGCCGGCCCACTCATTCAGCCAAAACCAGATACGCGCAGGCAGGGACCACTTCTCCCGCTTCCATTCGATACCGTCCATGTTCATGATGTTAGGCTTGCCGCTTAGTCGGTACAGAAGGTTGAATACCCCTGTATTGTAACCGAGCGTCAGCACGACACCGCTCTCGTCGAGGGAATGCTTGATAGCCTTCCAGTCGAACTGCATGGTCCCGACGGAACCCTCTCCCGCCGGAATCAACACACGGCGTATTCCATTCCAGGTGTCCTCTCGCGCCACTTCATCCTCTGGCACTTGGCAATAGACTGTAACGTCATGGTCGCGGGAGCGCAGGAAAAGAGCAAAGTCTTGTGCGAACGTCTCAAATCCACTGTGCTTAGACGGTACACCGCGGGTTCCTAGGATCAAAACGTGCATGTAATATAGCTCCTAAAAATTAAAAAAAGGGTAACTGTGCCCCGTTGATTTCAGCGGCGCTGACTCAATGGTGAGTAGCACGAGCCACAGAAATACCGTTAACGTTATGCGCCGACCTGGAGTGGTGGATTATTACGTACTCTCAGATAACCTTTTATTAAATTAGTTACCGGAACCTCGATAATTTCATGAAGAATACAACCAGCGCCCAATCCGATCGCAACGCTTATGAATACCGAAAGCCATGGATGATCTAGATGCAGACGATTCAACACCGTTGGCGGCAGCGGACATACGAAAGGATGAATAAGATAAATCGCGTACGAGGCGTCGCCCAGATAGAGAACCACACGCGGGATAAACTTCTCGAGTCTGCCGAGCGAAGCTGCTGACCAAATGATTAAACACGCGGGCACGCCGCTGATCAATACTTTAGGCAGGTGCCAATCGGGCGCCGGGAAGATTAGGAGAAAAAAGCCGCAGGCCAATAGCCAGAAGGCTGTTTTTCTGGGGAAATAGACTCCGTTGATGCAGGCTTTGGCGATAAGCATGCCCAGGAAAAACTCAAGCACGATGGTGTTGAGATAGAAGGCGATGGGGGGCCAATAGGGTTGTCGGAAGTAGGCGCCGATAGAGATCACGGTCAGGATGACGCCGACAAATTTGAAGACGTTCGCACGCAAAAATAATGCCGATGTAAAGAGAAAATAGAAGAACATCTCGAAGGTCAACGTCCAACCGACACCGACAAGGGGCTCGATCTTGCCATCCAAGTTCCTCGCAGGCAGAAACAAGTAAGAGCAAGCCGCAGTTTCGGGGTTTAGTGTGGTATGCAGCGCAAGTCCGGTGGTCAGCAGCAGAATACAAACCTTCAGGGTGGTGACCAGCCAGTACAGCGGAACAATGCGCACGATTCGGTGCTCCGCGAACATCTTCCAGCCACCGGGCAACGCGAGAAGCTTTTGCGAGGCATAGATCATCACAAACCCACTGATGACGAAAAATATGTCTACGCCTCTTGTGCCCCTCTGCCAAACAAAGAAATGCTGGTCCAGGCGCTCGGCGGCATAGAACGTTGAATGGGTTACGACCACGAGGCACGCGGCGATAGCGCGCAATGCCTGGATACCTAGAAATTTTGAACTTGAAGTATCTCTCACTTAGGATCCTATCAGCGTGGCAAGTGGCTAGATGTGGGCGACCAACTCATCGATTACGTCGCTCATCTGTCCGGAGTACCGCGGCAGGCCGAAATTTTCTTGTGCATAGATCGCCGCAGCTTGTCCCATCTTTTCCCGCAGGGGTCGGTCCGCCAGTAACAGTTCAATTGCCGCTGCGAGCGCTTTTGGGTCTGCGGGAGGCACCAGCATTCCAGTTACTCCATCATCAATCAGCTCAACCGTGCCCCCATGATTTGTGGCAATCACGGCGCGTCCCTGCATCATGGCCTCCACCGTAACGCGGCCAAAGGGTTCTGGCTTTACCGATGGCAGCACGAAGACATCTAGTGCGCGGTACACATCGGTTACGCTTGACCGGTAGTCCACCAAATGAAAACTACCTTCCAGACCCAGACTGGTTATCAACAACTTTAATTTATCTAGATAGTGCGACTCATCGGCGAAGTAGCTCCCTACAGCGACGAAGTGGACCTCCGGATGGCTTTGCAGCACCAAGGCCGCCGCTTCTGCCAGAATTTCCTGCCCCTTCCAGTGGCTAATACGACCGACCATTCCCACGAACAGAGCGTCTTGCGGAACTCCCAGCTCTTCGCGCAGCCCGATACCCTGCCCTGCGCCATTGCTTGCGGCCACGGATACGGCGTTGTACAGAACGACTGACTTTCTCGCGAGCTTGGGGGCTTCCTTGAGCACGCTGTCGCGCACGGCCTTCGAGATACACACCACGCGATCGGCGCACAGGCTGAGCATTTTATACAGCAGCCAACGCACGGGACGCGGCATCGCGAGGATCTCTCGTATGTGCCAGAGTACCGGCACGCCCGCTAATGTTCCTCCGATAGCGCCGGAGACGGTAACGAAAGTATTGGTGTAGACCAGGGCCACGCGCCGATCGCGGGCGGTCGAACGAACATAAGCGATGCCCTTCAGTAGCTCAATCGCCAGCGGTAAGAAGGCCAGCGGCTTAAGGTACTTCCTGCGCAATATGCCCAGAGCCGCGAAATGGTATTCCACCCCAAGGCTCTCCAGTTCCAGAGACAGCATGCCCGTGGGCATATCCGAAGGCAAAATCACAATCGGAAAATACTTCTGCCGATCGAGAGATTTGATGGAATGAAGTAAGCCGATGTCCGCACCATACATGTCATTTGCGTGATGAATGAAAAGAATAGGCTGTGGGGGCATAGCCCGCGGGAGTCTCCTAATTCGTGCGCTGCCTCTGGTCTCTATAGCCAGTCTGTCTGGCGCCGAGGCACGGCGCCGATATTCTTCGGGAAAAGTAACGGTCATGAGTCACCACTCGGACGTTTACTCAGCCTGCCCAAGTCGGCCCATCCTGCCGGCCACGCCATCCGCCAGTCCGCGAAGGAACAGCTTGATCTTTTCCCACGAGGCGTCCTCCATCAGTGCAATCTTGAGTGGAATGGTCACAAACTCGCGCAGTGTGGGAGCGATAAGCCGGGGGAAAGTCTGCCCATAGAAGCGCAGAATCCACACCTTATTCCTTGCGTAGTAATAGCGCACTTCAGGGCGGTAATTCTTGGTCGTTAGTGTCATGCCGAGCAGCTTACGGGATGTGGGATGTCCAGACTGGTGCAGCAGAATCGCATCTTTGCTTACGCCAATATAGAAGCCGTTCTTTCGAATGCGCAAGCTGTAGTCATCATCGACACAATAGATGAACAGATCCTCCTGAAACAGGCCGCACTTCTCGAATGCTTCCATGGAAAAGAGGCTGCCCGAAGTAATCGTGAGAAAAACCCCGCCGTCTCCGAAGGTGGAGACGATGCGCTCGATGCCTGTCTCTGGATCGAGGTACCGGGGAATAATCTGCATGATCTTTCTTTGTTGGCTGTAAGTGTGGAACTCCGAAATCATCGTGGCAATAAATCCGTCAGTTATTGCACTGTCCTGATCGAATAGCGCCACCCATCGGCAACCCTCTTTTTGCGCCGCCCGAACGCCCAGGTTCAGGGCCGCCGCGATGCCCAGATTGTCTCCATTCTCGATCAGCCTAAATCCGGGCTCCCGGCTGGCGAACCGTAGCGGCGCTAATTCGCTCTCATTCGAGCCGTTATCCACCACGATCAACAGATCCACTTGCGCCCGTATCTTCGCAAGGTTCTCCGAGTATTCCGGGCGCGGGTGAAAGGTCACCACGATGGCGCTGACGCCTTCATCCTTAGCCATGGGATTCACGTTTCTCGACTGCACTAATTAGGGACACACAGCGCGGCCTCGAAGCTCGCCACCGCACGCTCGTAGGTTAATTGCCGAACAAGTTGAAACCCGCTTTTCGCCAATTGGATTCGCAGCGCAGGATTTTGAATCAAGCGGAGAATATTCTCGGCCATCGCGCTCGGCGACCTGGTAGGGCTGGTCAGAGCGGTTTGCTCATGAAATGCGAACTCCCTGTGTCCATCGATGTCCGTGGCGACGAGAGCGGCTCCGCAGAGTAACGCTTCGCAGCCGGTTAGACCCCATCCCTCCGTCCTGCTGGGGGCTACGAAGATGGCCGCCCGGTTGTATAGCTCGCGCAGTAGTTTCGCGGTAGGCGACTCGTGATACTCAATCCAATCCGGCAGTGCCGCGGGACGCGCGGGAACTCCAAAAAGAATTGCACGCGTCTGGGGATCGCTCCTGCGGACTAAGGACAGCGCCGCGAGTCCCTCCTGGCATCCCTTCCACTCCGCGTTGTGGTACAACATCATCAACTGATTACCGCATCGCTGTTCCGGAGGAGTTACAATCTGAAAGGCGTCAACATCCAGCCCGAGGGGAATGTAGATCGCACTCTCGCCCATACTACGGGCGATCTCACCTAACCATCTCGATGTAACTATCTTCTGCAGGGGAGCCTTCCAGGTGGCATAAACCCTATCCTCCGGTCCATTCCAGGTTTCCAGATGCTGAATAAAGTAAAACCCTCTACCCTTCGCTCTGGAGTACTGAGTGACCCGTTCCGCGGTCTGCCACCCGGTCGCGATAACTACATCTCCGGCCGGCATAAAGCGCTCAGACAAAGATGGCACGCACAAAAGCCGTACCTTGGGGTCCATCTTTAGCCATAAATTGGGTGTATAGCGGCCGTCCAACTTGCGGAGGGCGAAGCGCACAGCATTCTTCACATGGTCCAGCTTTGTCGGATTGATGACCAACCGACCGGGGTGGACAACGGTTACCTGGTGGCCGCCGCGCGAAAGACGGTTGGCGTATTCGTAGACTATTCGTAGTCCTCCGCTCGGCCATTCGCCGGTCCGGGGCGCCACGAAGGTTATTTTAAGATTACAGCTCATCCCCATACCTTTGCTAGGCTTCTCTGAGCGAAAAATGAAAGGCTGGAAACTTGCTCTCCCACATCCGACAGTCGCGGTCGTAGATCAATGCCTCGCACATACAGCATCATCGCCATCGCAAGGGTTACCGCCGTCTCCGTGATAAGCGCGGAGGCCGCCGCTCCTGGAGCCTTGAACCAATAACACAGCGGAAACAGAATAATAATGCTGACGAATGCGGAGATCACGATAGTACGACTGAATTGTGGCTTCATGCCAAAATTCAACATACCCTGCGTACCATAGATGTTGTTGATGGCGCATGCGAATGGAGTCAGGGCCATGAGCTGCAGTACCGGAACCGCAGCCATATACTTTGAACCCATTACGACGTGTACGATAAGTTTCGCGAAAATCATTGCCAGAACACCGCCAACCAGAGTAAGGCCACCAATCACCACCATCGCCTTGCGCAAATAACTAACCGCCAGCTCCTGCGAACGATGAGCTAGCGAACAGACATGGGGATAGATCGCCTGACACATGGGAGAGACCAATCCCTGGCCAGCGGCAAATATCTTGTACGCGGCGCTGAAGTAACCTACTTGGGTCATCCCACACACAAATCCCAGTACCACGGCGTTAGAACTGGTGTACAGCGTGGCGGCCGCCGAGGACATAAACAGGTGCCAGCCATCGGACAGGCGGTGACGAATGTGGGTCAATGTGGGCAAAGTTAATCTAACATGTTCGGTGGAAAACAAAATAATCAGACCCAGGATACCGGCCAAGATTTTGCCGGCGGCCTGCACGATGGCGGCGATCAAAAAATCCGAAGGGTGGCGCACCAGAAAATAGATACCGAAGGTGAATATTAGATTGGAAATTAGGTTTATCATCGAAATCCAATACATCTTTTCGATGCCCTGGAAGAACCATTGCGGAAACATCATAGTTCCCACCACAATGCCGAAGCTGGCAAAAAATATAGATCCATTGCCGTGGAATTTGGGAACGAAGTGAATCAGGGCGCACAAAATGAGAAAGCTCAGCACGCAAAAGCTGCACTTGATGACCATCACCGCCGAATACAGTTCCGAGCGTAGCACCGGATCGTCGCGTCGCACAGCCAACTCTCGCGTGGCACTCAGGTTAAATCCATAATCGTTTAGCGTGACGAAGTAGGCCATCACCGCCTGCGAGAATGCGATTAGGCCGTAATGCTCTGGACCAATCACGCGCAGCAGGTACGGTACATTAATGAGCGGCAGAATGTAGCTTCCAGCCTGCACTGCCATAACCGAAGCGGCGTTGCCGACCACCTTACGACTCATGCGTGTTTCATCCCCGTCAGTATGCTAGTCTAAAATCATTTATGATTTTACATCTTCGTGTTGCATTTCTGTTACTGGCACTCCAGGGAGGTTCCCTGCTTTATGCCCAGCAGTCCGCAAGCATCGTGGTCAATGCGGGCCAGCCGCTAGGCCCTGTAAACCGCCTGGTGTTCGCCCACAATCTTGAGGCCGCAGACAACGCCCACATCTTTTCCAGCGATACCACGGACCCAAATTTGATCCAGGCCGCGGACGGCTTTTGGGACCCCGCCGAGGGTGCTCCAGTGCCGCAGCTGGTGGCGCAGAGCAAAGCCGTGGGCATGAGCATGCTGCGTTATCCGGGTGGGTGCCTGGCACACAACTTTGATTGGCGCAAAGCGGTCGGACCGGGGGCTAAGCAAAACGGCTGGCTGTTCGGCCTGGACGAGTACTTGTCGCTTTGCCACACGATTGGCAGCATTCCGCTGATCACCGTCAGCGACTATGTTCTGCCGGCCGAGCAGATGCCTGAGAACGCCGCACAACTCGTGGAGTACCTGAACTCTCCGGCGGATGCCGCGCACCCGTGGGCCTTGAAGCGCAAGGAATTTGGCCACCCGGCGCCTTACAACGTGGTTTGGTTTGAGCTGGGTAACGAGAGCATGCACGGAAATCATCGCGTGGTGCCGCGGCGGCAATACTCCGCCGAGCAGTATGCCGACTTCGCCAACTCCACCGCTACGGCCATGCGCAATGTGGATCCGAAAATCAAGCTGGGCATAGTGACGGTCCCGGGTCCCGGTATCGACGTGAACTCCGATTGGAACCGCACCGTGGTGCACCTCGCGGGCGGCAGTGCGGATTTCATTGTTATTCATATGTATGCGCCGGAGGAGCCCAAAACCGGCGTTCCCGCTGATCTGCAAATGCAGGCCATGATGGTGGCGGGACAGCACGTGGAGGAGCGGCTGCACGGATACCACCAGATGATCCAGCAGCAATTGGGGCACGATCTGCCCCTGGCCATCACAGAATTTAACGGCGGCGTTGACAGCTTCGGCAGTGCCTACCGCTTCACCTTCGGCGACGCGCTGGAATGCGCGGATTTGCTGCGTGTGTTTTTGAAGCCGGAGTCGCATGTCGCCTTCGCGAATTATTTTAATTTCGTGAATGGCTACTTCGGAATGGTGCGTACTCCCCTGCCCTTTGGCAAACCCGAGCCGCCTGCGGAGGAGCCGGTCTTTCCGCTATACGAACTTTGGGCGCAGCATTTTGGCTCGCAATTGGTCAAGGTCGACGTGCAATCGCCGCGCGCGGAGTTTCCGGGTGCGGGAAGCGAACCGCCCTCGCGGGGCGACGCGCCGGAGCCGCGTCGCCTGTTGCAGCAATTCGATCTGGAGCAATACAGCTCGGTGGTCGGCTCGCTGTGGCCCAAACTGCTCAACGTCCAGATTCAGCGCCAGAATTCCGATTTTACCATCCATGTACAAAACCTGAGCCGCAGTATCTATCCCCTGCTGGCAAAAATTCCGCGGCCGGATGTGCCTCCCGGAACTCCCGTGGAATTCACGGTCAGCTTCGACGCCAAATTTACGCCCGATCCCGCCAGCGATATCTCGCCCCTGGGTATTGGCCTGATGGATTTCCGAGGTTGGGCTCAGACCCACTCCGGCATTGGCCTGGATAATATTGGCACGGAGTGGAAGCACATTGACGGCACCTACCAACTCACGGCGCAAACCCTCAGCGTGGACCTGTCCGCCCGCCTGATCGCTGACGGCAAGCATGTCTCTGGCACCTTGCAAATCCATAATCTTCGAGTAGCAGCCTTTGTTTCCGCGCACGATGCTGCCTATCCCCTGCTGACCAGTTCGGCGAGCACTTCTTCCGACGGCAAAAAACTGTATGTTATTGTCTTCAACAAAAGCGCCAGTGACGCCATCTCCGCGGAAGTTCATCTCCCCGGCTTCTCCGCGGCTAGAGCGCATTATTGGCAGGTAACCGCCCCTAGCCTGTTGGCCACCACCGGCCTCAGCATCAGTCAGCAGCCCACCGAGCTTCCCCTAAGTAACGCCACCACCGCGACTCACATGTTCCCCGCGCGTTCCATGACGGCCGTCGAGTTCAGCAGCTTCCGGTAGCGCGCCGGATTGATCGTGTCTCCGGTCGAGCAGTATTCAGCAGGTCATGCAACCGCCTGAAGCGGGCGACGATAGACTTGGAGGAAGCCTTTAAGCCGAGCCGTCATCGGAATTTCTACCAGCTGATGCAGGATGCAACCGGCGGCCACACCGAGCACAACGCTAAGGACGACCGAGAGCCATGGGTGGATCAAATGGAACCTGCTCAAAATCGCTGGCGGAAGCGGGCATACGAAGGGGTGAATCAGGTAAATTGAGTATGAGGCGTCGCCAAGGTAGAGGATGAAGCGCGGAATAGAGTCCTGCGCTCCCCGCAGCGAAGCCGTTGACCACACGATGAACGCTGCCGGCAACCCGCTTATCAAAACCTTTGGCAGCATCCAACCGTTATCCGGGGGAACCAGCAAGAGCATGAATGCGCAGGCGATGAGGGCATAGACAAGCTTGCTCGGGAGATATTTTCCAGCGATACAGGCCTTGGCGATCAGCATGCCCAGGAAAAACTCCAGCGCGATGGAATTGAGATAGAAGGCGGCGGGAGGCCAAGAAGGCTGGCGAAATGCGGCGCCGATAGCGAGCACGGCTAGGATGACGCCGATAAACTTGTAGACACTGGCTCGCAAGAACAATGCCCAGGCAAAGAGAAAATAGAAGAGCATCTCAAAGTTCAACGTCCAGCCCACCCCCACAAGTGGTTCGAGTCTGCCGTCCAAATCTCTTGCCGGGAGAAACAAATACGAGCAGACCGCGGTTACGGGGCTCAATACCGTATGAAGAGCAAATCCCGCGGTAAAGAGCACGATGAGCACTTTTAAGGTGGTGACCAGCCAATACAGCGGAACGATTCTCATGATGCGGTGTTCCGCGAACGCCTTCCATCCCCCGGGCAACGCAAACAGCTTTTGCGAGGCATAGATCATCACAAATCCGCTGATCACGAAGAAGACGTCAACACCTCTCGTGCCTCGCTGCCAAACAAAGAAGTGCCTGTCCAGGCGCTCGAAGGCATAGAACGTTGAGTGCGTGAAGACCACCAGGCATGCCGCGATCGCGCGCAGCGCTTGAATGCCGAGAAATCGTTGAGATTGAGCATCTCTCATGTGGAGCCTTCGCCTGCGCCGAGTAGCGGTCCGATTACGATGTCTACTGGCTTCGACGAAGTCCGGAATGATAGCGCCTTCGTTAACGGCCTCTCGACCAGCATATAGGTAGTAGACGAGATAGCAATCGTCGCTGCGCCAGCCAGCAGAATGGTTACGTCCGGCGGGAGCCTGTAAAAAATCGGCAGGTGTTTAAGCGCGGAAGCATAGGCCAGCGCCAAGAAGAAGTGAGTCAAATAAATCGAGTAGGAGCAGTCGCCTAGGTATACAAGGAGTTTCGGGGCGGCCGCTGACCCAAGCATGGCCGCACCCAGAACGACAAAGAAAGCTGGGATCCCGTAGAGCGCGAAACGCATCGAATCTGCATCTTGTATCTTCACTGTGCACAGTAGGGCAAAAGCGCCAACGCTTATTAGAGCGATGGGCAAAATTCGCGATAACAGGTTGGTGCGGATCGCTGGAAGGCGAGTAATAATCTCCGCTATCAACACTCCAAACAGAAATTCAATGATGATGGGATTCGTAAGAAGGTATCTCATTCCGCTATCCGGGGTCAGGAACCTGGCAAGTAGAGAAATCAAGGAGAAAGCAGCAGCGAAGAATAATATTTTCCCGGACCTCAACTTTAGGAGGACGCTGCAGGAAAAAACCACATAGAACAACATCTCAAATGACAATGTCCAGCCCGGTCCCAAAAGCGGATGAAAGTAAGTCCCGTTAAAGGTCGGAATGAGTAGATAAGAGCGGATAAGGTACGGCATTGAATAATGTTGCAGCCGTTCAACAAACCCTCCCAGCCACAGCGCCAAGAGCACGGATGTCCAAAACCAATATAGGGGATATATTCGGAGAACCCTCCTCCTTATAAAAGTCAGCGCATCGCCCGCGCCAGCCTTTCTTCCTGTCGTGTAGACCATGATGAATCCAGATATTACGAAGAAGATGTCTACGCCACACATCCCGAGATTTCCTAACCCGCTTCCGTATATCCACGAAGGGCTCGGGCTACCATCCTTATAGAGCCTTGCGAAATGATGGAATACTACGAGACTCGCGGCAATTCCCCGGAGAGCCTGTAGGCTGGGCAACATGCGATCGCGTTCCGCTTCAGCCATCGTCTACCTCGCGCTCAGACTCCAGCGCCCCCTATCACACATTGCACTATAGCGCTATATCTCCGTATGGTACTGATGGGCGTTCGAGGTTTCTCAGTCTCCTGCAAGCGATACCAAAGACAATTCCGCAGTTTCGGGCTCCGAAGTCCGAGCCTCGGGTGCCCGGCGTCGATCCCAAAGTTGCTGGAGCAATATGACGACCACCATAACGACGAGAGCTTGTGTCTCGAAGCGGTAACGCTGGTTCTCTCCGATCTCGACCAGGTTAACCACGATGAGGCTATAGGCGATGGTTAGGGACATGACCATGGCCGCGACTTTCCGGTCGTGGGCGTCATGCCATATAGCGCGACTAGCGAAGGAGAAGATACAGATTAAGACGATACCGTTTAGCAGCAGGGCGCCGATGCAAAGTTTTTTCGCGACAGACGTAAACGTGCGATGTTGATTCGGACGAGAAGCCTGGACAGCATTCTGAAGCGGGACGCTCGATGGTAGCCCGAAAACATTGCAGCAGACCCGCCGAACCACGGTGTCTATGGGTTTCAAGGGTTGATAATACTGAGCGAGTTCAATGAGCTGATTGTTCGCGTCTTCGAACATGGCGTAATACTGCGTAGAAGGATAGAAGTAGATCGCCACACTGTGGAGAACGCTGATAACGTATTCCTTCGGATCGTATCGGAGCAGAACGGAGATATCCCTTTGCGTGGCGTCATTCAGGCGAAGGCCTGCGAGCGAGTTCCAGTTTATGGAACCCCCGGTCTTCTTGATGACGTCATCCAGTTCCGGAAATCCGGACGGTGGGCCCTGCCATTTTGATTGCAGTTGGACCTTGATATCCTCTGCTGGAGCCTGCGGCCCAAGGGAGGTATTGAGAAGGCCTCGGCGTTCCAAATTCTGGACAGCAGGGCCATTCCAATCCCAGTGCTTGGCCATGCTCAGCGGCCCCCAGGTTGTGGAGATAAAGTGATGAAAAATAATCTCATTCTTCATCGGCCAGAGGAGGCTAAGAAACAGGGCCACGAAGCCTGCGGTCCGGATTTGAGTGCGACTTTGGGGAGATTGCCACCAAACTATCGCAAGCACGGCGATGACCCAGATCCATTGGTATGAAGAGCGAGTCAACGTCAGGAGAACCGCCAGCCCGACCAGACAATAGAGAGCGCCCAGAGAGCGGCGCTGCAGGTAGCAGATGGTAGCAAGGACCATGAAGCAGAGAACAGAGATTACCGGAATGGTGTAGAAAGGGTCGAACTCGGACAGAATCTCCGAGGGGTTTAGGAGCAAGAATAGGCTGACGATCAGGCTGACCGTTGAATTCACCCGTAACAATGTCAGCGATAGGTACACAGAAATAATCGCGCTTAAGCCGAGAATAAGATAAAGGGCGACAATTAGCTCCCCATAACTCGGACCAGCAATTTTTTCGGCGAGGCCGACCAGGGCGTTGAGCAATGGCGGCTGGCAGTGGAGGTGAAGAAGGCTTTGCGCGAGGCGGTGGTGCAGCAGGTCCAGATCGAGGAATTGCATAAACCATACGGTCTCGGAGGTCAAGGGCCTCAGTCCGAGCGAAAAAGCCAAGGCACGAGTGGCCGCAAACGCGGCCACCAGAGCGGCAATATTTCTCAATCGCGCCTTCTCAGAAAAAGGAGGGGACGTCACTTAAGTGCTTACCCCGCTTGCGTGATGTTCCGGCTTAGTGGTTTGGGTTGAGCGTCTTGATGGCCTAAATAAGCTGTTCAAGGTCATAACACCAGAGCGTTCTCACGATTTAGGTTTCTCAGTCCTGCGCACGCGAAAACAAACGCGAACGAGCCGAGGGTAGTCGGGAACAGGAAAATAGTCCCCACGAAGCTTCCGACGAAGGTCGCCAGAATCAGGCTCGCATACCAATACACTATGCGCGAGACGGCGGGCATGCGAAAAAGCCTCAGGAAATCCTTGACGGTGGCTAGCATGACGACGAGCCATAGGATTATGCCCGCGATTCCAAACTGCAACATCGTGTCAAGATAGCCGCTATCAGCGCCCCTGATGGCTGCGCGGAGCTTGGTAATAGCTCGAAGGGAGTCCCCGGTGCCCGTCCAGAAACCTTGGTAGCCATAGCCTAGCCAAAAATGTTTGAGCGCATACGGAAAGAGGATAGCCCATTCCTGGGTTCTTCCAGTCAACGTGCTGTCTCGACCCAGCAAAGACAAAATGATCTCTCGGCCAAACACGACTCCGAGTACAGCGAAAATCGTGGCAAAGAGGATAAATGGGAGTTGATCTTTTCGGCTATTTTTAACGAATGGAGCATAAAGCCTCACCACTACCAGCAATATCGCTAATACCAATGATTCCTTTGATTGGGACATAACGATCAAGCCGAAGGGCAGGATCGCTAGCAAGGCTATCCTCCGCAGTCCGTACCCGCTTGGTCGAAACACAAGACCCGAAAAGAGGAAAAACATTGCAAACCCAAGCTCGTTCTTTTGAGCAAAGACACCCTTCCACTCTCCCCCGGAATCGAGTCCATATTTCGGCAGCAGGATCGCCATGGCGGTACTGGACAGCGCCAAAATGAATCCGGCGGCCAGCAGTACGCGCATCTGGTCCGCCGACGGATAGGACGCTGCAAAGAACCACGCGAAAGCGAACGTGAGGAAAAGCAGTGTTGCTTTTCGGAGTGTCAGAGAGGGATCGGGAGACCACAAAGTGGAGAGAAACGCAAGAATCGCGAAGGATAGGACCGCTTTCTGCTCCAGCATCAATCCTCGGATCGGACCAATTCGTTTAACCATGAGTCCGGCACCAACCACCCACAACACAACTGTCAGCATCACCAAGGTGGTGGTCGACGGAGAGTAGAACTGCTTCAGCGTCTTCAGCTTTTCGCCCGCGCCGCTCGCTACCGTAAAAATGCCGTTTCCTTGAGCCAGCAGGAAGAGAGCAAGAAGCAGCCACCACGTTCGCGCGTGCTTGAACAAGAGGGGATCTCCATCCTGCATGTACGTCTGCGCGGGGACCGCAGCAAAAGGGGTGAATGTGGCTGTTGCACTCATCGGGAGTCTCCACCGAAAGTTAAATTGGGTAAACACATCACTGAATTCTAGATCGCAAGGAAGGCAACCACTGCCACGCAAGCGCCGATGAGCAGACTCATGCGATCCGTCACCGCAAAAATCACCGGGTCTTCATCGAGGACGCCGCGTCCGGCGAGGAGCCAAACGCGGCTGATCCACAGGATCATCAAGGGAACGATCAGCCACATGCGCGCGGCGTGGCTATAGAGCATGATCACTTCGTGGCCGCTGATGTAGAGGGCGAACACGACCATGCCGGCGTAGGCGCTGGCGGTCCCAAAGCTGCGGAGTTGCTCAATGTCAGCCAGCAGATAACTGCGGCCAATCGATGGAACGTGGCCGTGTGCCCTATTGTTCTGCAATTCGCTAAAGCGTTTAACCATGGCCAAGCTAAGAAAAAGAAAAACAGCGAATCCGGCTAGCCAGGGGGAAATCTTCACCTGAGCGGCGGCTCCTCCAGCCAGCAACCGTAGTGTGTACAGACCGGACAGGATAATCACGTCGACCAAAACTACGCGCTTCAGGTAGAGCGAATAGGCAAGCGTCGCGGCGGTATAAAGCAGCAGCCAACCCGTGAATGCCTGAGGAAGGAAATGAGCCCCAATGAAAGCTATCGCCAAGAAGATCCGCGCGATCCAGAGGCCCGTACTCGCCGCCAAGTCGCCTGCGGCGAAGGGACGAAACCGCTTCTTGGGATGCCGGCGGTCGGCCTCTACATCCAATAAGTCATTCACAATATAACTTGCCGAGGCGCAGAGACTGAGGCAGACAAAGGCCAGGACAACCTCAGCGATAGCGTGTAGCTTCAAGGTGTGAGACAGCACCAGCGGAACTACGACTAGAATGTTTTTGGCCCATTGATGTGGCCGCACCGCCTTCACTATGGTTTTGAGTACGGGCTTGCGGTCCTCAAAGGTGCGGCTAATCGCAATCTTTCGCTTTCTAAGCAGGGCACTGGTTGACGAGTTCGGATTGGCCAGCATCGGGTCGCCTGCGGCAGCGAGAAGAGGTAAGTCCGGACGCGCATTGCCAACATAATCAAATCCTGTCTCAAAACGATGCTTCAGGCTGGCCAGCTTATCTTTTCCGGTGAGATTTGTCTTTCCATCAGACGCGAGTACGTCGGTGAATATCCCGAGATGATCAGCGACGCGCATCGCGACCTTGCGGTCGGCACCAGTAGTCAAATAGATTTCGCGCCCCTCGCCGCGCTGCTCATGCAGATAGCTGAGGAGCGTCTTATTGTAGGGGAGGTTCTCGACATCCAGTGCGACAAGCGAAGCTACTCTTGCCTTCAGCGCTGCCTTACCCCTTAACACCCAAAGCGGAACCTTCAAAGCTTCTAATGGGTGTGTGCGCACAAGAATCAGCAAGGAGTCAACCAGCGTATCGCTCTTGACGAGGGTGCCGTCTAGATCTACGCACAGAGGACGTACCGCTTGAAGCGAAATAATCTCTTCTGCATATGTCTGTCTTCGTGTGGAGATCACTATGCCCCCAAAATTCTTGCGGAAAGACTATGCCGTTTTCTTCGGAATTGCTGCGAGGACGGGAATTCCCACAATATCGATGACCTGTGCGGGAGTATGGAAAGACGGATCCAAGTAATCTGCCGTGTATGCACCACCAATGCCAAGCACGGTCGCAGAGCATAGCCCGATTAGGCCAATCATCGGCCAACTGAACACCGGCAGCACGGGTATGGCCGGCGGCACAGCGATGGCCACGTTGGCAATTCTGGTGACGTCCAGCGCGTTCGAGGTGCGTTCCTGTTCCCGCTTGGCTAGATACAGTAGATAGTTGGTCTCCGCGGCTTTCGCTTCGCGCTGCAGATCTTGCTGCGAAAGAGACAGCTGATCCAGGTTGACCATTTCGGCGCGGATGCTCTGCACGCTGTGCTTGGTGGCAGCGAGAGTGGCGCGCTGCGCAGAGAGATCCGCCTCGGTCTTGGCCATATCCTCGCGCAGGAGTTCGTAGGTAGGATCGTGATCCGTTGTTTCCGTGACGTACCTCTTTTCCTCGGCTTGGGCAACGGCGGCTTTGTCCTCGGCAATCTCCTGGTCTGCCTCGCGAACCAATGGATAGTCGTCGTTAAATTTCAATACCAGCTGGGTGCGCTTGTTTTGCGCCGCGAGCAGCGCGGCGCGGGAATCGCCGATTAACTTTTCGTTTGCCGCAGAGGCCTGCACCGTGGTCATACGCTGGGGCGTGGCGCTCATCTGCTGCCGGTCATCCTTTATGCGCTCTTCGTCCGCAGCGACCGACTGCTCCGCCAAATGCAAAAGCCCAACGGAACCCGCCGCCTGGGTCGATAAATCTATTCTCTGCTGGTCGGGCGCCGCCACGGCATTTTGTAGTCCGAAACTGCGCAGCTTGCTTTCCGCGTCCTGCAACTCATCGTGATACTTCTGGGTCTCCGCGGCAAAGAACTCTAAGGATCCGGCTGGCCGATGCACGGCTACGTGCTTGGCCACATACAGATCTCCGAGGGATTTAAGTACACCATACGAGCGCTGCGGATCCGGGGATTTATACGTAATCTCGATCAGATTCGAATTCTTGACGTTATCGATCTGTAGCTGCTTCGCCAGGTGCTTCACCGCTCGCGCGGTGCGGTCCTCCGGCGTCTGCCAGGGCATCAGAACTTCTACGAGAGAGAATCCTGTCGGCTTCTTATTCAGCCCGTTGGCCAGCACTACCTGTTCCAGAACATCGCGGCTACTGAGCAACTCGACTTCAGAATTGATCTCTTCCGGCGTCACAGGGTTGTCATTCATCATGAGTTGTGTTGTCGCCTCAGCAGTGACGAGGGGATCCTGGCGCTCGCGATTAACCAGGATTGCCATTCGTGATGAGTATATGGGACCAAGAACGAAGGCAAGCACAATTCCAACCGCTAGCACAGCCAGAAATGTTGTAATTAGAATCCGTTTATGGCGAAACAGCGGCGCGACGAAGTCGCGCGCGGACA
>Ga0182024_10001177_pt1 | contig 67730 bp, 55 predicted proteins | sample P32metaG_FD_120480 | JGI IMG/M metagenome (GOLD analysis project Ga0182024, IMG submission 120480) | Permafrost microbial communities from Stordalen Mire, Sweden - P3-2 metaG (Illumina Assembly) | ecosystem: Environmental > Terrestrial > Soil > Wetlands > Permafrost | place: Sweden: Stordalen...
CTTGAATCAAATAAAGCAGTGAAATGAAAGCACCCGCCACCGCTCATCACCACGTGCCAGATACTGTGGGAATATGCCGATCGAGTTTTCACACAGTCTGTGCAGGTATTTGCACCTTGGCGCATTCGTTTGGGCGGGTCGTTTTACGTTTGTCAAAATTGGTTTGCGGCGGCACATTGTCGAGGTGCGAGTATTCGCTTTTCCGTATCCGCTGCTTTTGCTGGCCGTTTGGACTGGTGTATTGGTTGCGGGCGACTATGTCGTGCTGGAAACGTCCGCTCGTCAACTGCGGGCTGGCGGATACACCAACACGGTGGGCGAGATTACGCGCAGCGATATCGGCCGCAGCGCCATCCGCCGGCGCGGCCTTGACATGAGCTATAGCTACTCGGTTGATGGCGTCGGTTATAAGGGCAGCCAATACCGTTACGATGATCGAAATGGGGCCTTCGATTACAGGGCCATAACCAATGCGTTTCGACGCGGTTCAATAACGACCGTTTATTACAATCCTGCCAATCCCGCCGATTCCGTGCTCTCTCCGGGACTCGATGGTTGTGATCTGCTGTTAATGCTATTTGGCATTCCGCTAAATATTATTACGGTCGCGCTTTGGATCGCATCCGTCCGCGCCAAATCCAGCGCCAGACGATTCGATCCTGCTGGCGGCCTGCGAATTCTTCGACAGGCCGGTGAAACGCGGGTGCGGCTGGCCCTATTTTCCCCGTGGGCGATTGGCTTTTTTGGGATCGCAGCTGCTGGGGCCGCCGCCGCCATGTTGATTGTTTGCCTGCGCGGATTCGAACCGAGCCTGCGCTTTATGTCATACGCGCTGGTGGTAGTCGCGGCGGTGGGAGTGGCGGCATTATTGTGGGCGGCCCGACGGCACCGTTCCGGCCGATACGATCTGCGAATCCAGGACGCGACCCAAATTCTGTTCCTTCCTCCAGCCGACAATCGCCATGAATCGCTTCTCGTGCCTAAGGGGGAAATTGTCGCAGTTTCGATGTATCGGCGAGTCAGTCACAGCCCAAGCGGGCACTATTTCAGTTACGTGCCCGCCTTGGAACGCGCCACGCTCAATGCGCAAACACAATCTCTCCAGTTGGTTAATTGGGGGTGGACAGAGAAAAAAGCTCGCGCTTTCGCAGATTGGCTTAGCCAGCAATTGGGAGTGGGCTTCAAAGCCATGTATTAACCTGGTCCATGCGCAATTACTTGCACGGGCTTTTCGAGGTCCTTCTGGCCATTTCGCTCTGCGGTGCGGGGCAGGCTGGCGCGCAACCGGAGCCACGTCGATTTAGCATCGATAGTTGGGGCACGGGCCAGGGGCTTCTTCCAGATGATTCCGTCCTGGCGTTAACTCAGACCCATGACGGTTATCTTTGGCTCGGAACTCTTAACGGCATGGTTCGATTCGATGGCGTTCGATTTACTGTATTCGACGAAACCAATACCCTCAAACTGCCGAGCATCAAAATTGTGCGGATGTTCGAAGACAGTCATAGCAACCTTTGGGTGGGCACGGAATCGGCTGGCACCGCGCTGATAAAGGGAGGGCGAGTCGAACCGTTGAAGATCGGGCGCGGCCAGCGCAAAGGTCATCTGGTTTCAATTTGCGAAGATTCCACCGGCGCAGTCTGGCTATTGACTGGGGACGGGCAGTTGGGACATTATGTCAATGGAAACGTCGATGTCTGGACGAACTCCGGCGCAGGAAAATCGGTGATTGCCGACAAGCGTGGGCCTGTTTGGATAGGTGCGGGCGACCAGATTTTGCGCCTTGAACCGGCGGGGGTGCGGCCCGGCGCAACGTTGCCGGTAACGCAAGGCCCCGAAGTGCAGCAACGATTGGATTTGTTGCTGGCGAGCCATACAGGTGGTTATTGGTGTTTGGCCGATGGCCGCATTCGCAAATACGCCGGGATAGAAATGGAAATGGACTATGGGCGTTATCCCTGGGGCAATGGAGTGGAAATCAAGGCGGCATGTGAGGACAAGGAAGGGCACCTCATCATAGGCACCGGCGGTCCGGATGGTCAGGGCGTATTCTGGTTTGACGCACCGGATAAGTTCGCGCGGATTTCCACCACCAACGGCCTATCCGGTAACTCCGTCTATGCGCTGCAAACCGATACGGATGGTGATCTCTGGGTCGGACTGGAGGGCGGGGGACTGAATCGAGTGCGTCCAACTCTCTTCAAAGTTTTGGAAGAAGGGTCGGTGGCGCAATCGCTATGCCCTGATGACCATGGCGGAGTCTGGATGAGCGTCAAGTTCAAGGATTTCAGTTATTGGAAGGATGGCACGCTGCGCTCCGTCTATGCTTTCAGGGTTCCTATGAGCAAAATCAACCCAACGGCCATTCTTGTGGACCGTCAACAACAGGTTTGGGCCGTGGCCCAGCCGGTCTATGGGGCCGGATTGTTCCGCCTCGGGCAGGACGGCCTTTTTCAGCCGGCCTTGGATGTGGCTCATTTGCCAGATATGTCCGTTCTCTTTGCCGATCACACCAACGGCCTATGGATTGGCACAGAAGAAGGGCTGGGTCATTGGGACGGATCGGGACTGCAAATGTTGATTGCGGGCAAGGGCCTTTCGGCTAATAACGTCCACGCCATCGCCGAAGACCACAGAGGCGACCTCTGGATTGGCACCGAGCTTGGCGGCTTGAATCGCCTGCACCAGGGACAATTTACCTCCTTTCGGCAAAGCAATGGTTTTCCAAGCGACAATATATCGTCGCTCTACGTGGATAACGATGACGTGCTGTGGATTGGCACTATGGGCGACGGCCTGATCCGATGGCAGGACGGCAAGGCAACCCAGTACTGGAGGCAAAACGGGCTGATCGCAAATAACATCGACTATATAATTGAGGACGACGAAGGTTTTTTATGGATTGGCTGCAATGCCGGCCTGATGCGCGTCAGCAAAAAGGACCTCAACGCTTTCGCGGCCGGGACCATTTCTTCTGTCTTTTGCCGCAGTTACGATAAGCGGGATGGCCTTCCATCCGCTGAATGCACTTTCGGCTCGCAGCCGGCGGCGGGCAAGGCGCAGGACGGTACTCTATGGTTTCCGACCCACGCAGGTGTGGTCTATGCCAGCCCCAAGGAAATCCATCGCAACAGCAATCCGCCGCCAGTGGTCATCGAGCAGGTATTCGTGGATAGACAGGAGCAAAACACCAACGGGCCGCACGCGGCTCCGCTCTTGACCGTCGCAGTGCCTGCGGGCAAAGAGCCGTTGGAAATTGAATACACCAGTCTCAATCTTGGCGCGGCGGATCGCGCTCATTTCGAATACAGGCTTTCGCCGGCCGACGGACCCGAGAACAAATGGACGGAAGCCGGCAACCGGCGCTTTGCGCGTTATGAGGCGTTATCGCCGGGACCGTACCGATTTCAGGTCAAGGCTTGCAATGAAGATGGAGTCTGGAATGAAACCGGCGCCAGCCTCGCCGTGACTATTCTGCCTTTTTTCTGGCAGACAAGTTCCTTCCGCATTCTTGTCGCCGTCGCTCTTTTGGGTTTGGTCGCAGCCGCCGTTTACTTTATCTCCACCCAGAAATTGCATCGGCAGGTCGCCCGTTTGCGCCAGCAGCAGGCATTGGAAACCGAACGCGCCCGCATCGCCCGCGACATCCATGACCAGGTCGGCGCCAGTTTGACGCAATTGGCTTTGCTGGGCGAAATGGTGGAGGCGGACAAAGAGGACCCCGGAGAGGCCGAATTACACGCCCGGCAGATTTCCCAGACCGCTCGCGAAACCACCCGCGCACTCGATGAAATCGTTTGGACGGTCAATCCCTCGAACGACACGCTCGACGGACTCATTAATTACATTTGCAAGCACGCCCAGGACTATTTGGCTGTAGCCGGAGTGCGTTACCGGCTGGATGTCCCGTCTCAGCTTCCCAAAACGGCCATTTCCCCTGAAACACGCCACAACGTTTTTCTGGCCGCCAAAGAGGCTGTAACCAATATTGTGAAACACTCCGGCGCCACTGAAGCCGCCATCCGCCTTGGTTTGGACGCGGCTCATTTCACCTTGGAAATCCAGGACAACGGGCGCGGCCCTGCCGGCCTGACCAGTAAAGCCGCGGAGTCCAGAAATGGATTGCGAAACATGCGCAAACGCATGGAAGATGTGGGCGGCAGCTTTTCCATTGGACCAGCGCCGCACGGTGGGACGATCGTGGACCTGACCGTTCCGCTGGTGACGAAGTGAATTTATGCCGATACGAGTTTCCATCGTTGAAGATAACGAGCAATTGCGCGGCACCCTGGCCCGGCTAATCAACCGTGCGGACGGCTTTACTTGCATGAGCCAATACGCCACAGCCGAGGCCGCTTTGGAAGGCCTTCTTAAAGAACATCCGGAAGTTGTCTTGATGGACATCAATTTGCCCGGCATTAACGGGGTGGAATGTGTCCGGCGCTTGAAGCAATCGGCCCCTGAAATTTCTGCCGTCATGCTTACAGCTTACGAGGATACCGAAAATATCTTCAATGCGCTGGCGGCGGGGGCCAATGGGTATCTTCTCAAACGCGCGCCGCGGGCGGAATTGCTGGACGCCATTCGCGAGGTCCATCGCGGCGGTTCGCCCATGACAACACATATCGCCCGCAAAGTCGTGCAATCCTTCCAGCGGACGGAGCCGGCCTTGCCGCCCGGCCAAGCCCTGTCCGCTCGCGAGCAGGAAGTTCTCGATCATTTGAGCAAGGGATTTCTCTACAAGGAGATCGCCGAGAAAATGGGCATCAGTTATGAGACCGTGCATACTTACATCCGCCGGATTTATGAGAAGCTGCAGGTTCGCACACGCACCGAAGCCGTGGCAAAATTTCTACGGCAGTGACCGCAAATTTTTTGGATAATCGTCGTTTGATGCGCTTTTCCGCCCGCCCACACGCAAAAAAGACTGCCATTGCAATGCTTTTTTTACCATGACCGAACTTGTTCTTTTATGGTACTAGTGCATTTACATTGAATTGTAACGGAAAGCTGAAATACTCGGCTCCAGAAAACACTAAAAAACTGGCCCGTTGTCCGGCGAAAGGAACTTTGCTCATTTGGTGGTGTCACCGCGCTCTTGAATGTGCAAGGAATGAAAATGTCGCCCCCAATGGCCGACCAATTAGAATCGTATGCGCAAATTAATACTCACTTCACTAGCAACCCTTATCTCTCTGGTTGCTGCTCAGACCAACGTCCAAGCACAAGGGGTTTACAGCCCTTTTGCAATCACGCCCGGCAGCTATAACCATCGCATGGTGTGGCCAGCCAGTGAAACACCCGGCGTGCAAGAAGCTGTCAACGCCTTCGTCGGCACGAGCATAGCCCTTACAGATAATACCTTTTACGAGCAGACCCTATATCAATTCCTGCCCGGCCATCCGGGATATAATTCCGGCGCGCCTCATCCAGGTGAGGTGTTCACCAATGTTAATGACCCGACCATGACGTTCCAGATGCCGCCGAGTTATGCCGCCGATGACGATCTGATCATCGTGAATAGCACTACCTATGGCACCAGCACCAGCGGCACTTTAACGTTTACCACGCCCACGGCTGCCACCAATCTGGCCGTCCTCTGCACCGGCGGCAACGGCGGTGCCGGCGTCACTTACATTGTGACCCACAGCGATAGCACCACCGACACGGGATCGCTCACGGTGCCGGACTGGTTTCACGGCGGCCCGACCGTCGCCTGGGGATGCAATGGCCGCATGGACATAAACGGGAATTTTAACAATTATAACAGTAGTCCCACGAACAATAACCCGCCGTATTTTTACGCCGTCACGGTCCCCGTTACGAACTCCGCCACGATTACCAGCATTGAATTTGACTGGGCGACCAACGGCGGAGTGGACAACTTTTTTGCCATAAGTGGCGAAGAGTCGGGCACGTGGACTCCTATTCCCGTAACCGGCTTTAATTTTATGACGATCATTCCTGCCAGTATCACACCTTTCCCGGTTGATGCCACGATGGATAACGGGACAAATGTATATTCGGGTGGAGACGCTGCCGGCAACACTTGGTTCGAGAAGGGCTTTTATAGAAAAGATGCCTCTGCTGGGTTACCTGCTTCCGGAACAACCCTTACCAGCGCGTCCACTGGCACTACCTATCAGTTGGCTGACTACTCTACCAACTGCGCCATCTTGATCAATCCATCTGTGCCTTTGGCCGATATTACCCCGGTTGTGGTGACCAACTACGCTTCCTTCTCTCTGCTCACTTCCATGGGTAACGGCCCAGGGGTTAACGCATTTATCACGCAATACGCGGATGGGACCGTCGAATCCAACAATTATACCATTTACGATTGGTTCCAGGGTGCTCCTCCCTCACCGGCTTGGGTTGCCAATGGCCGGGTCACCTTGAACAGCCGCGACCTCCAGAATCTGGAATCGGGCAACCCCAAGCTGTTTGATTCGATCGTCTATTTGACCAACCGCACCAGCCCAGTCACGAACATCGAAATTCGGCACGTTAGCGGTGGGGGCAGTACTTGCCTCCTGGCCATCGCCGCCATCGGCGGCAATCAGCTCCCGCCTGTTTTCAGTGTAGAACCGATACCCTACGTTTCTTTGCCAGGCTCAAACATTACGTTTACCGCGTCAGCCTTCGGATTCCAACCTCTGACCTATCAGTGGTATGGCCCTGGCACGACCGGTACGGGCCCTAACGGTAGTATTTTGATTCCCGGGGCCACGAACACGACCTTGACTGTAAGCAGCGTCACGGGTGCCAGTTCAGGCCAATACTATGTCGTAGTCACGGATGGAAATGGTTTGACGACCGTCAACACCAGTCCAAACGGGACTCAAGGCGGGGCATTTCTTAATGTTATTACCAACGCTTTGCCCGGCAATTATTTCTCGGCCATCATCAACCTCAATCCCTTGGGCTACTGGCCACTGAATGAAAGTGCTCCAGCTCCGGCATGGCCTGCCATTGCAGCGAATAGCGGCTCTTTAGGCGCCAGCGCGAACGCCGTCTATTCCGGCCAAATGGCATACGGAGGTGGCAGTGCCTTGGCCGATGGCGAAGGCAACTCCGTGACGGGCGATGGAACCACAACCCAAGTCGTTCTTCCATACCAATCCGCAGTATCGACGGCGTCTGTGACCATGGAAGGCTGGTTCAATCCCATTACCGGTTTCAACGGTGGGGGTGAAACTCTGATGTCTGACGGGGAACCCAATGCTGCCAATTATACCGGTTTTTGGATCAATTCCGGTTTCAACATTGCCGCGAACAAAACAGGTGATATTAATCTTTTGACCTATTACGGTTCAGCGCATCATACGGGGGTCAGCATCGATGTGACCAATATCGTTCCCGGAAATTGGTACTATGTGGCTGTCACCGTTGGACCTAATCCCAGCAGCAATTCAGTCCTTAACGGTTATCTGATCACTCTTTATACTAATGGCGTGATGGCTGGATCCGGGACTGCCGACTTCGTTCCAAATGCCGATGCTCCGTTGAAGATCGGCAACCGGTCTGATGATCCGGGCTATGGATCGTACAACTTCGCGGGTGGCATGTCTGAAGTGGCGTATTATCCTGCCGCGCTCTCAGCCGCCAGGATTGCAGCACACTATGCAGCCGCCTCCGGCCCGTCCCCGAGTTATCAGACGGCGGTCATGAGTGACAGTCCGACCCTTTATTACCAGTTGAACGAAGCTGCACCGACCTTCCCGGCGCAAGACACCGGTCCGGTGGCCAACAACTACGGCGCCACTGGCGTCAATGGTAATGGTGTTTATTTGACGGGCACAATGCCGGGGTCGGTTCCTGGACCGGGAGTTGAGCAATTCCCCGGCAGTGACGTTGCAGTCGCATTCAACCATATTTATTGGCTGCCAGGCGGCCCCACTACAGCGGGCACGTTTGATACAGCAGGGGATGGCAATACGGGGCTGACTGGCTACGTTGATATTCCTCTGGATACATATAATTCCTTGGATTACACGGCGGGGCCGGTTTCCCTTGCCGCTTGGGTGGAAGCTACTCCCAACAATGGCGGTCGTTTCTCTACCATTCTCGGAAAGGGTGATCCTTCCTTCCGTTTCGATTCGGATGGAACAACCACTCCCGAAGACCAGATCCATTTCAACTACGGTGGCAACGGCGCCGGCGATGTAAATGGCAATGGTTCGTCAGGTTACCTCGCTGATGGCGTCTGGCATTTTGTGGTTGGAACATGGGACGGCACAAACCAGGTTCTATATGTTGACGGCGTCGCTAACGCGGCCAATACCTCAACGGACCCGATCACTGGTGACGATTACGATTTCACCATTGGTGAAGCGCCCGATGACACCGGCCGCGCCTTCGACGGCGCGATCGCAGAAGTGGCCATCTTCACCCGCGCCCTTTCCTCGGCGGAAGTGCAGTCTCTCTACGTCACAGCGCAAGTAGGGGCCGAAATCGTCCAGGAGCCGATTGCTACGCAGACCGTTGGTGCGGGCCTTACAGCGACTATGTCGGCCACGGCGATTGGAGACGGGACGCTAAGTTATCAATGGTACGATAATGGCCTGCCTGCGAGCGGCGAGAATTTTGTGGGTATCAACAGCAATACGTTGACCATCAACAACAGTTTGACTACTGATTCTGGCACCTATACGCTGGTCGTAAGCAACGCTTACGGCTCCGTGACCAGCACGCCTTCCGTGCTCAACATTCTCGCCACACCGGTCGTAACTACGCTGTTTACTACCCCGTACGACACGTTGCTCGGCAGTACGATTAGTTTGCAGGTGAATGTGCAAAGCGCGTCATCCTACACGAATGCCTGGTTTTATAACGGAGTCCTAGTCACCAACGGGAACGGCGTTTCTGGCGCGAACACCACCGACTTGCTAATTCTCGCTGGAACCCCGGCCAATAACGGGACTTATCAGTACTTCGCCACGAACGCCTTCGGCGTTGGCAGCAGCAGCCCGGTCGCTGTCACAGTTTTGCCATATGCCGAGCCGAACTTTAATACCAACGGCGCAGGCTGGACACTTAATAATAATGGCATCAGCTCAGGCCAGGGACTATTCGTCACGAACGATGTGATTCAGTTGACTGACCTGAATGGCAGCGAAGTCACAGCCTTCTTCTTCGACGCTCCCGTATATATTGGCGCGTTCCAAGCCTCCTGGGTTTACACGGATGTGAATAGCGATGGAAAACAAAACGATACGGCGGATGGGTTCACGTTCACCCTTGCGAACAATCCCAAGGGGCCGGGCGCTCTGGGGACCGAAAACGGCGGGGCTGGCGGTAGCGGTTTGGGTTACACCGGGATAAGCAACAGTGTCGCGCTGGCGGTCGAACTCTACAATAACAGCGACAATGCGCCTGGAGTCGCCTTCGCGACCAACGGACTGGGATCCACGGGTGCTGGAAACCCCACTGGTTATACCTATGGTCATGTGGCGCCCGTTGACATTATTAGCGGCGACCCGATCCAGTTTAACCTCGTTTACGATGGGCAGACATTCCACTTGACCTTAACAGACTTAGTCTCTAACACTGTTACGTTTGAGACCAACATCTTTGTGGGTAACCTTGCGGACGATTCCGTCGGAACCAATGTCGCTCTTGTCGGTTTCACAGGTGCAACGGGCGGTGTGGATGCCATTCAAACGATTGGCAACTTCACCTATATACCGCTGCCTCTGCTCACGGCGTCGGTAAGTGGCGGCAATGTAGTCCTGAACTGGCCGACCGGTCCAGGCCTTGGGCCCTTCACGTTGCAGTCAACGACCAGTCTAACCTTGCCTTGGGCGCCATTGTCTAACCCCGTCAGTGTGGTGAATGGCCAGTATCAAGTGACAATTGGACCGCCGTCGGGCAATGCATTCTACCGCCTGGTAGCGACTCCATAACAATGTTTGAAGGACGACCTGCCTTGCAGCGGCAGGCGTCCGTTGAAATTCAAATCATCCCCAAGTCATCACGGCTTGGGGATGATTGCTTTTATGCACGAAGACCGTAAAGGCCAACTCCCCAAAGCGTTTGGTAAGAATCTACAGTTCGTCTTCCCGTTCCGCGTAAAATAAGGCATAAGCCCGGTCATAATCGCGCTCCTCGACGAGCACCTGCGTTGGGCGGTTGAGGTCCTCGTCGTCTGGGGCGGCAGGATCGGTCCATTCCTGGCGAGCGGGGATGCCGTGCTTGTCCAACATCGCCACCAACAACTCAGCGTTGACCAGCGGACCTGTGTAAAAAAGCTTCATCCAAACGTTCCTGGCGGAAAGCCATGCAACTTTTTCTCTGAATGTTGTTTAATCATCAGCAATTGTGAGGTATTCAATTTAGCTGCATGAAAACGCTCTTGAAAAGCTTTAACGAGCGAAGGAGGGCCGGTCTGTTGGTCATGGTGCTCCTGAGCTTGTTTTGCCGTCCTGCTTTGGCCCAGACCACAGTAATCTCGAATCAGACAGGCTTCAGCAAGGTCCTGGCCGACAGCTCCATCACGGTCATTACTAACTTTTTGACCAACACCATCATCAGCCTTACGACTTCCGGTCAACGCGTCAACATCAACCGTTCTCTCATTATTGATGGCGGCACCAATGGCGTTGTTTTTACCGGGAATGGTGTGGAACGAATCTTCACCGTGGCCAGCAACTGCCAGCTCACGCTTAATAATCTGCAAATAATCAACGGTCAGAGCACTAACGGCGGCGCCATCTACAACCTGGGCACCTTAATCATCAGCAATTGTATTATCGCGGGCAATGCGGCCACCAATCTCTCCGGCGCTGAGGGCACGACAAACAGCGACGGCAATGGTGGTTCGGGAGGCAATGGCGGCGCGGCGGAAGGGGGCGCGATCTATAGCCGCGGCCCTGTCAGCATTTATTACTCGGTGGTCGGAACCAACAGCGCTTTGGGCGGTGCAGGCGGGAGCGGCGGCAGTGGCGCCAGTGGCCTCATTTTTGGCTACTTTGGGGGCAATGGTGGCAGCGGCGGCAACGCCGTGGGCGCAGCGGTTTATACCCTTGGCAGTAGTAACGTTTTTGTGTCGTCACAATTCCTTGACAACACCTGCACTGCCGGAACCGCTGGCAGTGGTGGTCCCGGCGGCAGTGGCTCGGGACTTAGCGGTACGGACGGTGGCGCGGGAGCATCGGGCGGTTCGTCAGCGGGCGGAGCTATTTATGTCGCAGGTTCGGGCGCGCTTTTTGTAACCAATTGCATATTCGCCGAAAACACTATCACGGCTGGCGCAAGTGGCACGGACGGAACAGGTAATAATAACGGCTTTCCCGGCGGCTACGCCGAAGGGGGCGGAGTGTACATTTATGGCACCGTGAGCAATGCTTACTTCGAAAACAGCATATTTTTTCAGAACACTTGCACGGGCGGGGCTGGTGGAGCGGTTACGGGAGAGGGCCTGGCCGGCGGTAACGGAGGCACGGCCGCAGGCGGAGGCCTGACCAGCACGGCACGCCTAACTGTTCTGCGCAATTGCACGCTGGCCACAAATACCCTGGTGGCTGGCGCTGGCGGCAGCGGCACGGCTGCCAATGGCTCATCCGGCGGTCTTGGGGGATGGGACATTTACGGGTACGCGGGCGTGACAAAATTGACTGGGTCCATCCTTTCCGGTGGAACGAATCTTTCGCCCAATCCGACGCCTAATGCCTTGGGCGTCACCGATGCGGGCTACAACCTCAGTTCAGACGCCACTTTGGTGCGCGCTTTCGGCGATACAACATTGATCGATTCAACCAATACGTTGCTGGATTCCGGCCTGGCTTCCGACGGTCCCTTTATTGGCCCAGCCGGCCTCGCCAGTCCACCACAACTTTTGACTTTAGAGATTTTGCCCGGAAGTGACGCGACAAATTTTGTTGCCGGCGTGCCTGGCCTGACTTTTCCCGCAACCGACGAAATAGGAAACCTTCGCGGCACGCCAACCAGCGCCGGCGCGTTCGAGCTTGACCCCATTACGATTGACAGTAATGCGCCTGCTCCCGCACTCAGCGCAATCACAAGCACCGTGGATGGGGTCATAGACACCTCCTCAAATATCGATGTCCATGCCGGGAATTCAGTCACTATGAACGTAAGCGCCGTAAACAATGACGCGACCAACAACCTCGGTTTTCAATGGCAGCTCAACGGCACAAATTTGACAGACAACACTATTTTTTCAGGTTCGGCCACCAGCAATTTGACTGTCAGAAGCGCGGAGTTGGCCGAGCAAGGATCGTATCAAGTGATCGCGAGCGTTTCCTTGCTGGAGAACGCCACTACCAGTTCGATTGTTGAACTTGGCGTCATTACCACGACAAGGATCACGGCCCAGCCGATCAGCAAACCGAAGGTGCCGAATGGGTCCATCGTGAAATTCAGCGTCGCCGTCACCGGCACGCCGCCTTTGTATTATCAATGGTTTCAGATCCTCCCCGGCGGGGCGGATACAAACATGCTGGTCGATGGCGACGAAATCTCCGGCTCCACGAACAGCACCTTGACCATCGATCCGGCCACCACCAATGACGAGGGCAGCTATTTCGTCGAAGTGACAAATCAGTTTGGCGAAGTCACCAGCATCAAGGCTGTGTTGGGCATTGTTCCCGACCTGGGCAAACCTACGGTGGCGTTTTCATTGCCTCTTGCGGGTGCGCGCACGAGCGATCTCGTTGTCACAGGAACGGCGACGGACGATTCGCAAGTGATAAATGTCTTTTACTGGATCACTAACGTGAATGCAGGAAATAGCCCAACTATCACGATAACTTCCAATACGGCCGCCCTCGGCGCCAACGGCACGACGACTAAAACATGGATGATAACCAATGTGTTCCTCCCCGGCACCAACCATGTCACCGTGCAGAGCGTCAGTTACTCGGGACGCGTTTCGCCTTTGGAGACACGTGAATTCTTTTACGAAGCGCCGGCTCCATTTACATTGATTGTCAATGGTCCCGGCACTGTCACCGGCACGGCGCCGTTTGCTGGTGACGTTAAGCCCGCCAATGGGGCCATGCTAAACATCGGCGAAGGCTACACGCTGACCGCTCATCCCGGCGTGGGTTATATCTTCTCGAACTGGTTGGTCTCTTCCACCGGACTGATGCCGAATTCTTCCATTCTCCATTTCATCATGGAAACCAATTTGACGGTCACGGCCAATTTCACTCCGAACTTGTTCATCGGCGCATCTGGCATTTACAACGGGCTTTTTTATCAGCCTGACAATGTTACGGAACAAACCGCCGGAATGTTAAAAAATTTGAGGCTCGGACAAAATGGAACCTATAGCGGCACCTTGATGCTGAAGGGCGTCCCTTATTCGCTGATCAGCAGTTTCAACAGTTCCGGTTATGCCAGCAATTATATTAGACGCACGGCAGCCCAAGGCGGCCCTGTAGCTGTTCAGATGACCTTGGATTGGACCAGCGGCCAGATCAGCGGAAGTGTTTCCAACCTGGACACGGCCGGCTGGGATTCTCCGCTAGAGGCCGAGAAATCCACTGAGTCTCCGCCTTCGGCTGAATACACGCTGCTGCTCGAGCCTGGCACAAACGTCGCCGGCGAGATTCCGCCGGGATTTGGTTACATGCTGATTACAAACCACAATGGCAGCGTAATTTTAAGCGGGGCATTGGCCGACGGCACAGCCTTCAATCAAGCGCCGCCACTTGGCGTCATGGGCGACATTCCGGTTTACGCCAGCCTTTATGGCAATGCGGGACTGCTTTTGGGTTGGCTCGGGCTGTCAAACGGTACGGCGGCGGCAGAATCTCCCATGGTATGGATCAAGCCCGCCGCCCGCACTGGCATTTACTCCGGGGGGTTCACAAATTACTTGTCGGTCATGGGCTCTGGCTGGACGAATCCGCCCCCAAAGACTTCGGCCGTTTCGCTCTTGGACGGCTCGCTTTCGATTACCAATGCCAGCCTCGATCTGACTTTCATGGTTTCCATTACCAATAACAGCGTCGTCGAAACGTCTGGTGCGGCCAATCCACCTAATTCGCTGAAGGGAACTGTCGCGCCGAAAACCGGCTTGCTCACAATCACCTTTGGCAATGGCACGGGCAACGCCACGACGGTCGGTTTCGGTGCTATTCTCCAAAACTCCACCAATGGCGGCGGATATTTTGTCACCAGGACAAACGCCGGGGCGATTCTGCTGTCACCGTGACCTAATATGCGGCTTTGAGCGATTCGCGAAGTTGCTCGATTTGCTGGTCCCGCTGATCGATGGATTGCATGGGCATGATTCTTACCGGCCGGCCCAACAGCGCGGCGATGGTCGTCGCAGCCTGGTCGCATATGCGCCATTCCCGGCCCGCCATGCCTCGGCGTCCGACCATGGGCACTACCGTCATGTCGTCAAGTAGAGGAATCAGGCCCGTGGCCGAGCTATTGGCAGGCGGCGTGCCCAGCAGCATCAACGCGCGGTCCCGCAATTGCGGATCGGCCTTTTTATCGCACGCTTCCGCTTCCAGGCGATGGGCCAGCTTTTCGGGCGCAAGCTGTTTGAGCGCCTTGCTCGCTGACATTGCGTGCGGCCCGTCGAGCAGATCGAAGATCGGCTCCTCCGCCGCCTGATAATTCAGATCTCCCAGCGCTTCGATCAATGCGTCCCTCGCTGGCGAGCCTTCCTCACGCATGGGAAATCCAGGAGCAAGCCCCCTTCGCATGGGACCAAACCGCGCCTGCCCATTTCTTCGGCCCACGCGCGGATTTATGGCAGGATTGACCGCGAAATTCATTGCGAAACTTTGCACCGCTTCACTCTGCGGCTGCAAAGTCTCGGCTGACGGTTCTGGTTTTTGCAGGCGCTCTTGCAGATTTGTCAGCAGCGTCGGCGCGGCGTTCGTCGCCTTCAATTGGCCGAGGGCCGAAACGGCGGCGGCCGTGACATATTCATTGTCCTCGTTTAATCGTTCCAACAACGCCGGGACTTTTTCGGAAAGGTCTCCGCCGGCGTTGCCCATCGCCGTGGCCGCTTCCCAGCGCACCCCGGGCGCGCTGTCGGATAAGGCGCGAAGCAAAACGCCACGGGTCTGGTCGTTCTGCGGGTGGCGGCCCAACAGGCTGCAATAGACGCGGCGCGTAGGAGCGGGCACATGCGCGAAGTTCGTACTAAGGAACGCTGCATCAAGCCCTTCAGTCCGCTGCAATAAAATGGGCGCGACCACTCGAATCTCCTGGCCGTCATTCTTTTCCAACAGCGCCAGCAGTTCCCGCTGATGTGGCTCCCAATGCAGCTTGGCAATGGCCGTGGCGATCCCCTCCGATGCCGGATTTGGCTCTTCACTGAGGGATTTATCCAGCGCCGTGATCAATTCCGGCACATCACGGTCCGTCGCGCGAGACTGAAGTTCCTCCAGCGTTTCGGTTATTTCCTTGTAGTCCGTTGTATCGGCATCGGCTGAAGTCAGCGATTTGAGCAATTCGGACGCTCCCCTTTCGGCATGGAAACTTCTGGTAAAGTCCGGCGGCGGCGGGACGTTGCCGGTGCGCGCCAGCGCCTGCCACGAAGAATCATTCAGAGCCTCCGCATTGGTGCGGACAAATTCCCGATAGGTCATGACCGCGCCTCGGAACAGCCGCAGTTTCCCTTCGAATGGTAGGATAACATAAAGCGCCTGTGGACGCCCCAAGGCCGTGTAAAAGTTGCTGTCGTGCCCGGGACCGATCTGGATACGATTCACGATGGGGAAATCATCGCGGGGCTGGTCTGCCGAAGTGCCCGAATAGGCTTGGAAATGTGCGAGCGTGGCCCCGTATTCCGCGATCCATTTTGTATCATCGTCCGTAAGCGGAGTGCCCTCCAAATGTTTTCGCGCCAAATCGGCGAGCTTGTCGCAGAACGGAGCGAAATCGCGCAACAATTTCGGGACGGTTTGCCGTTCCTCGAAGAACTGCAACAATACGTCTCGATCCGCGTCAGAGGGGGCCGTTTGTGTCGAGCAACGGCGTGCCAGGGCCTCAAGGTCGTTCATGAGTTTTTGCGAGGCGGCCGGATTATTCTCCAGTTCGGCCTGGCGCGGCTCCAGCCTGCGCTTCCAGAACTCGGTGAACTGCTCCATCAGACCCGCGGGGTGGTCCGATTCGTCCTGGTTCCTTCCACCCAATCCTTCCTGCCAGAGAATGCACTCGAGCAATTTCCGTGCGGCCGTTTTGGAATCGAATGGTTCATCGATCCCGGCTTTTTCAAACGTAACGGCGAGGTCCGACGCCAGTTTGCCCAAACCGTCAAAAAATTTGGGGTACGGCGCAACGACCCCTGCGGACGGCTTGCCGATGGCGCCTTCTTCAACCCACACCGAGCGCTGACCGCTCCCAACATGCTCGGCTTCCGCCCAAGCGCCCATTTGCCCCCAAAGTTGCGCATCCGCCCAGGCATCCGTGCGCAAGGCTGGCGCCAGCCGTTCGGGCAACGGTTCCTGCAATGCGGCCAGCAAACCCATTGCCCGCCCGGACAACGAATCTGGCAGTGACGCGATTGGCGTCTTTCGGACTGCATCCATGACTGCACTTCCTTCCGCCGTTTCCAAGGCGCGCTCTGCTGTTGCGGAATGCAAGGAGGGCGACGCTACAAAAAAATCCAATCCCGAAGGAAATTTTCGCCCGGGAATATGTGGATCTGTGGTCCGCTGAAAACAAGCTTCGCTATTCACTCGGCGCGGTGCCAGTAAACGGAAGCCTTTGATGACCTTCCCAAAACGTGCGGAGACATCCACGTCTAGCTGATCGTTGACGGTAGGATCCGGAAGCGATTCTGCAAGGTGCGATTGCAAAGCGGCTGCGTTCTTAAGCAACGCGGCGAGGGTGAAGTCGGTGCCGAGCTGTTTTGTGGCCAAATCCCAATAGAAAGTCACGGTGCCATCCTCCGCCTGGCCAAGCAATGCATCCCACGGATCGGACAACCGATGCCAGAGTTGGAGCAGGTCTTGGTCTTTGTGGATCAGCCATGACAGGCACAGTGCAAGCCTTGTTTCGCGCGCATCCGAAAGGCGGAAATCCACCGTCGCATACCATTGGCGCGCGGCAAAGTACCCCGCCCAGTCCGCATTGGTTTCGCGGCCGTCAGGGTGAAACGCAGGCGCCCACAGCGGAAATCCGAAGCCGAACCTGACCTCTCCCTCTCCCTTCAGTAACGTTTCAGCGACGCGTTTTTGATCGTCCGGCAATGACTTTCGAAATGATTGGTCCTGCAACGCCAATCCGATGGCGGCAAAGCGGGCCAGATCGGAAAAATCCGAGCCAGCCGATTTGGGTTGTTCATTCGCGCTCATGAACAAGCGCCGCGAGAATTCCGCGAATTGCCGGCTTTGGATCGTTTCGAGTCCGTGCATCCCTTCGGCGAGCAAGGCGTGATACGCGTGCCAGACTGAATCCGGTGTGATGAAGACGGGAATTGAGTCATCCATGTACGGCTCAAAAATCTGTTTGAAGCTGGGGTCGGCTACGACGAATCCATTGGTCGCCAGCAGATGCCACGCTCTCGCCGAGCCTTCAAACTTATCCAGGCCCTGGACAAGAGTATAATTTTGCGCCGCGGCAGTCTCTGCCGACAAAAAAAGCGCCATCACACCACCGGCGAGTGCGGCCCGGCATAATTGCGGCACCGTCATAACAAAAGCCCACGTCACCTCTGTTTCCGTCCAAAGCCAATGATCAGCCACAGCGCCAGCGCGATCATCAGCACCAACCACCAGAAATAACGCAGTTCGCGCGCCGCCATTTCGGCGAACCCAAAGGCGCGTGGAAAAATCAGCACCAGAGACAAAACCACCAGCAGTAGCAAAGCCACCTGGATGATTGCCCGTAAACGTGGATTCATGGTCCTGTTGGAGTTTGGTCGGCCCCCATCGGCATCAATAGAGCCGCGCCGTTATTATTGACGCCGACCGGAACGACCAGGGGCGCTTTGCCATTCCACCGCTCGACCATTTGCAGCCGCAGGAAAGCCGGATTAAGTTTCAACGCCTCGCCCCGCACGCGAATCGCTTCCGCGTCGCCTTTGGCTTTGATGACCGCGGTTTCAGCCTCGACTTGTGACTGCATTTGGGAGAATCGGGCCTGGGCCGCCTGCTGCTCGGCCACCATTTTGGCCTCGATGGCTCGCTCCAGGTCCGCTGACAAGTCGATGTTGCGGATGACGACATCTTCTATCCACAGCATGTCACCGACCTTCTGCCGCGCCGCAGTCAGGGTTTTTTGTTTAATCTCTTCACGGCTCTTCACGATTTGCTCCGCCGTTTGCAAGGCCGTGACCTCTTTCAGGGCTTCTTGCACACGCGGGGCGATCAAGCTGTCGAATGGATCTCCGGCATACTGTTTGTAAATCTGAACGACTGATTGCTCGGGCACGCGGTAGAGCACCCGCACGTCAGCCACGATTTGCTGGAGATCGGAAGAAAAGCATTCAGCCTTTACCGCTTGTGTTCGTTGCCGCACGTTCACCGGCACAATCGTCGTAATGAACGGCGCCTTGAGCCCGAAACCTTCCGGCAAAAACTTGTCTTCCGCCTTGCCCAATGTGACCTTGATTCCGCGTGTGCCGGGTTGGACGACATAAGACGAAGAGGATAGGCAAATAACCGCCACAAACACCAGCACCGCGCCCACGATCAACGTCGATAGAGAGGCTCGTTGCATAACTTTAACGGTGGGCCGCATTGGTCCGCGACGAGGCGGCGGAGCCGTTGCCTTGTAATTGACTCAGGCGTTCCAGTTCCTGCGTTTGATAGACGAGACCGCCGCCGCCGATGACCAGCGGTGTGAGACCATCCCACTTGTCCACGATTTTCAAGTCCACGAAGGCGGGATCGTCCTTCAGCGCCTGGCCTCGGATGCGAATGGATTCCGCCTCGCCCCTGGCCTGGATGACGGAGGTATCGGCTTCGATCTGGGCGCGTTGCTGGATGTATTTGGCCTTGGCCGCGTCCTGTTCTTGCACCATTTTTGCTTCGATGGCGGTTTCCAGCTCTTTGGTCAGGGTAATATTCTGAATAACAATGTCCTCGATAACCAACAGGGAGCCGATCTTCTTGCGCGCCAGTTCCAGCGCGCGGGCCTTGATTTGTTCCCTATTCTTGACGATCTGTTCGGCGCTTTGCGAGGCGGCGACTTCTTTCAAGGCTTCTTGGACGCGTGGAGCGATCAGGGTTTCGAACGGCTCGCCATAGTACTCGTGGAAAAGTTTGACCACGGAGCTTTCCGGAATGCGATAGAGCACTCTCAGTTCCACCTGAATTTGCTGCAAGTCCGACGAATAACATTCCGCGTTGTCTTCGGCCGTCTGTTGCCGGATGGACATCGGGTAGATGGTGGTGACAAAGGGCTGTTTCATTCCGAACCCTTCTGGTTTAAAGTTGTCCGATACCTTGCCCATCGTCACTTCGACGCCGCGATGACCTGGGTTGACCACATACGTGCCCGTCGCCGCTACGATTACGGCCACAAACAGCAGCAGCGCGACTCCGACTAATTTAGCCAACGTCCTCGGGCTCATAATTGCTGAACGAAAGAGATCGTAGCCCCGTGAAAGGCCGCAAGCAAACCTTTCCGACGCAACTCCGGCGCAGAGCGATGTCCTCTTTTTTAGGCCGCGCCTTGCGCGAATCGGTGGCTGAGCGATAATGGAATGTGCTCAAATCATTGGATACGGATATTAAAACCGAGGCCGAGGTCATCGCCATTCATGGCGCGCGCGAGCACAATTTGAAAAATATCTCGCTGACCATTCCCCGCAACAAGTTTGTGGTGGTGACAGGGGTCAGCGGTTCGGGCAAAAGCACCCTGGCTTTTGATTTGCTCTTTGCCGAAGGGCAACGGCGTTTCCTTGATTCCATGAACCTCTACGCCCGCCAATTCATCGAACAATTGCCGCGCCCGGAGGTGGACTTGATTACGGGCATACCGCCGACTGTCAGCATCGAGCAACGCCAATCCCGCGGCGGCGGCAAAAGCACAGTCGCCACCGTGACGGAGATTTATCATTTTCTCCGTTTGCTCATGGCGCGCGTTGGGACGCAGTTCTGCCCGCGTTGCCAACTTCCGGTCCAGGCCCAAACGCGCGATGAAGCCGGGCGGCGGCTAATCGCCGAAACAAAACGTCGCGGCGATCTGCTCTTGCTCGCGCCTGTTGTCAAGAATCGCAAGGGCTTCCACACCGAAGTTGCCGAATGGGCCGCCAAACACGGTTATGCGGAAGTTCGGGCCGATGGGAAGATTTATCGCACCTCGGAAAAGTTGCGCCTGGATCGGTTTCGAGAGCACGATGTGGAAATTGTTGTGGGCGTCCTGGAGAAAAAATCTCGCTCGTTCCGTCCGAAGCAAAAGAAGAAGGCCCGCGAACTCATTGAGGAAACATTGCGATTGGGCCACGGCACCCTTTACGCGCTCGGCAATGACCGGCAGATTTCTGTCCATTCGACTGAACGTTCTTGTCCGAAGTGCGGTGATTCCTTTGGAGAACTGGACCCAAAGATGTTCAGCTACAACTCTCCGCGAGGCTGGTGCCCGCGCTGCCGCGGCTTTGGCGAATTGTTTTACCTGCCGGATGTCGAGCGCGGCGCGCGCGCGGAGGCCATTGAAGAATCCTGGTTCGAGTGGCAGGAGGGCAAACGGGAACTTTGCGGCGATTGCCACGGCGCGCGCCTGAACCCCGCCGCTCGCGCCGTGCGCCTGCGCGGCTTTGCTTCTAAGGAGGGGCGGACGATTGTCGATATTTCCAACGATTCAGTCGAAGCAGCTCTCGCGTGGGTGCAGCGGTTGCGCTTGCGCGGACGCGAGGCTGAAATCGCGCGCGATATTTTGCCCGAGATTCGCGAACGGTTGAAGTTTCTGCGCGAAGTCGGGCTTGGCTATTTGCAATTGGGCCGCGGCGCTACCACGCTTTCGGGTGGCGAAGCCCAACGCATCCGCCTGGCCGCGCAACTGGGTTCCAATCTCAGCGGCGTGCTCTACATTCTGGACGAACCGACTATCGGCCTGCACGCGCGCGATAATCAACAATTGCTCGCTGCGCTCGAGGCGTTGAAAGCCCGCGGCAATTCGCTGGTGGTCGTCGAGCACGATGAAGAGACGATGCGCCGCGCCGATTACATCATCGATTTGGGGCCGGGCGCGGGCGTTCACGGAGGAACAGTCGTCGCCAGCGGAACGCTCAAGGAATTGATGATGCACAAAGATTCCATCACGGCCCAAAGTCTGCGCGAGCGCAAATCGTATCCGGCGCGCGGCCAACGCCGGCCCGTCTCTTCGCGCGGCAAGGAGCCGGCGCTGGTTCTATCCGGTGCAACCCGGCATACGCTGAGAAATCTGACTGTTTCCTTCCCGCTGCGCCGTTTCATATGTTTGACAGGCGTGAGCGGTTCGGGCAAAAGCACATTGCTGCGCGAATGCCTGTTGCCGGCCGTCCAGGCCAGGCTGGCCCGCAAGCCGCGGCGGGCGGAGGTTTCTGAAGGCACAGGAACCGTTTCTGGCACGGAGAGCATCCGGGCCGTCCACGAAGTGGATCAATCGCCGATTGGCCGAACATTGCGTTCGGTGCCGGCCACGTATGTCGGTTTCTTCGATGAAATGCGCCAGTTATTCGCGCAAACGCCTGAAGCCCGGTTGCGCGGTTACACTGCCAGCCGATTCTCCTTCAACAGCGCGCAAGGCCGATGTCCCGAATGCCTCGGCGCCGGCATTATCAAACTGGAAATGAGTTTCATGCCTCCTGCCTATGTGCGTTGCGAAACCTGCCAGGGCGCTCGCTTCAATTTGGAAACGTTGGACATTTTGTTTCACGGTCTGAACATCGCCCAGGTGCTGGATTTGAGCGTGGCGCAGGCACTGGAAATTTTCGGCGCCTTTCCGCGTTTGGCGCGGGCGCTGACGGCGTTGTCCGATACCGGACTCGGTTATCTCAAGCTTGGCCAAACCAGCCCGACCCTAAGCGGCGGCGAGGCGCAACGAATGAAATTAGTGACGCATTTGTTGACAGGATTTTCCAAGGCGAGTGAAACAGGCCCGCTTGGATGTCTTTTTCTGCTGGAAGAGCCGACGATTGGTTTGCACGCCTCGGACGTCAAACGTTTGGTGGAGGTTTTGCAGCGGCTGGTGGACGCTGGCCATACTGTTCTGGTCATTGAGCACAATTTGGAAATGATTGCGGAAGCCGATTGGGTAATTGATCTTGGGCCGGAAGCAGGCGAAGGCGGGGGGCGCATCGTTTGCCAGGGCACGCCGGAGGCCGTGGCCAAAAACAAATCATCCCATACTGGACGATTCCTCCGAAAACTGTTCCAATAGGCTCAGCGCGCGCCCATGAGCCAGCTTTACGAAGAAATTGTGCACGGTGAAACACTGATGCGTTTACCGCCAGGGCCGCGCCACGAAAAAATTTGCGCAAATTTGCACGCCCGATTGGCCGCGAGTCTTGCCAATCATGCTGCGGCGCGTTTGCTCGCTCCGCGTTCCATCGTCCAATTATCGCCCGGAACCATGTTGCGTCCGGATATCGCCCTGGTCACTGTTGCCACCGGCAAATTGTGGCTGGCCGCGGAGGTCATAAATTCCGAGGATCACCAGCCTGACACCGTGCTCAAGAAAACGATTTACGAAGATTTTAATGTGGCCCGTTTGTGGATGGTCGATCCGCGCTACGACAACGTCGAGACCTATCACGGCATGCCCTACGGCCTGGCTCTGCGCGGAATCCTCGCGGGAAAAGAGCGCCTGGTCGAGTCGCTCCTGCCGGGCTTCGACGTGGCCGTGTCCGAACTATTTTCTGTCTGATGTCTTTTTAAAGTCGTGATCTTAATTCTGCTCCTAATCCTAATTCATGCGAACGAAGATTATGATTGCGATTAAGAGCAGGATTCTTTGAGTTTATGTTACGATGCCTAACATTCTTGTTGACTTTGTGCGTTTGCTTCGATGTCGAGGTTTACGCCGGTGACTGGCCTCAATTTCTCGGCCCAACTCGCGACGGCGTGTATGCCGGTTCCGATCTCGCCGCCGCCTGGCCGAAGGAGGGGCCGCCTGTTGCCTGGCGAAAAGATATCGGGCAAGGTTTCAGCGGTCCAGCCGTGGCTGATGGCAAGCTTATCCTTTTTCATCGCCTCAATGATAAGGAAGTTGTTGCCTGCTTCGACGCGCGCACGGGCGAGGCGAAGTGGAGCACGGAATATCCGACCGCCTACCGGGACGATTTCGGCTTCGACGAAGGGCCGCGCGCCACGCCATGCATCGTGGATGGCAAGGTTTATACTTTCGGCGCTGAGGGCATGTTGACTTGCTGCAATCTCTCCGATGGAATCAAAGTCTGGCAAGTCAATACGAAGAACGATTTTCACTTCCGCAAAGGATTTTTTGGCGCAGCTTGTTCGCCACTCGTGGAGGGAACCGCTGTCATACTCAACATCGGAGGCGCTGGCGGCGCGGGCATTGTCGCCTTCGACAAGGCAACGGGCCGCGTGCTTTGGAAATGCTCGGACGACGAGGCCAGTTATTCCTCTCCTGCCGCCGCGACCATTCACCAACAGCGTTACGCCATTTTCTTTACTCGCGCGGGTCTCGTGGCCGTCAATCCGCAGGATGGCGCGATTCAGTTTCATTACCCCTGGCGTTCAAGAATGAATGCCTCCGTCAATGCCGCCACGCCGCTCATCGTGGACGATTCGATTTTTCTTTCGGCCTGCTACGGCACGGGCGCGATCTTGTTGCGCGTGCGGGAAAATGGCGTGGAGAAGGTTTGGTCGGGCGACGATATTCTCTCCAATCACTACGCCACCAGCGTTTATGACCACGGCGTTCTTTATGGCATTGATGGCCGCGCCGATCCCGGTTTCAGCCCGACGCCGAGCTTGCGCTGCGTCGAGTTCAAAACGGGCAAGGTCCGCTGGCGTGACGATTCAGTCGGCCCGTCCACCATCTTTCTCGCGGGCGATAAGTTGCTGATATTGACAGAAGGCGGAGAATTGATCCGCGCGCCGGCGACGCCAGCCGCCTTCACGCCGGGTGCCCGCGTTCAACTCATGCCCGGCGGCGTGCGGGCGTATCCCGCGTTGGCCAACGGTTTTCTCTACGCGCGCAGCAAGGACAAGCTCTACTGCGTGAACCTGGGCAACCCGAAATGAATTGATTCTGGCTTCGGAACTTCTCGCAATCCCGGCAGCATGGCGAATCAACCAAAAAAAGTGAACCTTTTGGGGACTTTCCGTTATTAACGGGCATGAAGATCACTCAATCATTCTGTTTGTCTTGGCTCGTTTTGACATGCGCGGCGACGGTCGTTCACGGACAACCCTATCGCACGGACATCAATCCTGCGCTGACGTATTATCAGGCTTTTATGGTAACTCCGGAGCTTTCCGCCGAGGATCGCGATTATCTTTTCACCAACGAATGGCGCAACCAAAAGTTGCCGGAACGTTTCGGCAAACTGGTGTCCGGCTATGACAATGAGTTTCGTCTGTTGCGCCAGGCGGCACAGTCCACGGCGCCTTGTGATTGGGGCATTGATTTTGGCGCGGGGCCGGAAACATTGCTGCCCCATCTGGCCCGAGCGAAGACGGCCGCGCAAGCCGCTCGATTGCGCGTCATGTGGGATTTGCAGCAGAACGACCAGACCAACGCGTGCGCGGATTTGCTGGCCGCGCTAACACTCGGTCGCAATGCTTCCGCCGACGGTGCTTTGATTTCGGTCCTGGTGCAATTCGCCATGGAAAGAATTGTCTGTCAGACTGTGGCGGAGAATTTCGATCACCTTTCGCCGGAAGCGCTCAGTCAAATTTCGGACGGACTCGGCGGACCGCCCGCCCAAGGAACCGTCGCGGAGAGCATTGAGGCCGAAAAAACCTTCAAATATTGGTTTATAAATCGGATCGCGGATTTGGTGAGCGAAAACCCTGGGAATGACGCCAAGGTCATGGAAGGCTTCCACAAACTTTATGATTCTGCCATGTCCGACTCTGACGGAAAGCCGGAAACCAACAACTCCTGGGCGCAGCTTGTCGCGGCCTCGGGAGGAACCAGCGATGGAATCATCAAACTGCTGCGCGAGGAGATGGATCCGTTGTACGACAAGCTGGCGAATATCGAAACCCTGCCGCGCGCGCAGTACGAGGAACAGATGAAGGAGTTTATGTCGGACGTAAGAAACTCTCCCAATCCGTTCGTGCATGAGCTTTTCCCGGCGTTGGAGAAATGCCGGCCCAAGGAATTCGGCGCCACAGCCGATTTGGCCATGGTCCAGGCTGCCATCCAATACAAGCTGCACGGCCAGGCGGGGTTGAACAGCGTGACCAATCCGTTGGGCCAGGGGCCATTTAGCTTCCAGCGTTTTATGTTTGACGGAGTGGATCGCGGTTTCGAGTTGGACGCCGATTACTCAGGCGTCGGCTTTCCCGAAGTCTTCATCTTCGTCGAAAGTGAAGGGCCGCCGTTCGTGGTCTTCGGCAAGAATGCCGGCAAGACGCCGAAACCTTGAGGTCGCGGCAATTCCACTGGAACGGATTGGCTTTACGGAGTAAATTCACGATGTGTTCAGCTTGAGTGTAAACTTTGTGGAAAGCGCGATTCCAAATACTCGGAGTCTTCTTGAACAAGCTCAAGCTGGCGATGTGGAAGCGTTTGGCGAAGTTTGCCGTGTTCACGAAAAGCGGTTGTTTCGCCACGCTGTCACGCTCTGCGGCAACGCGGCGCTTGCCGAAGACCTCGCCCAGGACACGCTGGTCGAAGCCTGGAAATCACTCCGGCGTTACAATGGGCATTGCGCATTCCACACCTGGCTTTGCGCCATTCTTCTGAACCGGTTCCGCAATACGGTGCGCGAGAAACGCCCCATGCCGTTTTCGACGCTCGCCGCCGGAGACGCGGGCGAATTCCAAAGGCGCATCGAGCGGATGGCCATCGATGGACCTCTGCCCGATCAGACGGCCTTGCAGCGGGAAGAGGCGGCGCTGGTGCGGCGATGCATTCAGGCTCTGCCCCCAAGGCATCAGCAAGTGATTCTTCTGCGTTTCTACGTGGACGATTCGTTGGAGGGAATCGCCGCGGCTCTCGGCTGTTCGGTCGGCACGGTCAAGTCGCGTTTGTTCCATGCCTTGGACAAACTGCGCGCCATGCAAGTCATGAATGAACAATTCCATCACCTTGAATCGAAGCTGCTCGCTTTATGAATCCTTGTCTGACAAAACGGAAACAAATTGCCCTGCTGGCGGCCAATTCCCTGGAAAATCAGCAGGAGCAGGAACTGCGCACGCACCTTGATGGTTGCCCGGCTTGCCGCCGCTATTTTGAGGAAATTTCGAGCGTTGCGACAAAACTGCGTGTGTCTGAGCCACAAGTTGCCGACCAGCCCGGTGAATCATTTCATCGCAATTTAATGGGCGCTCTGACAAAGACGAAACGCGAATCCGCCGTGGAGAGACTGTGGACCCAAGTTTGGACTGCGTGGAATTGGCGATTGGCCTTGCCTGCCACTGTCGCGGTTGCCTTGGCCATTGCGGCTTGGTTCGTTATCGGGCCGCGAGCCAAAGTTCCAGTTTCATTTCACGCGTCCGTGGCTGTTCATCAGGTTGCCGCGCCGGTCGCGAAGGCGAAGTTGGAACCGACCATTGCCAATTATGAAATGGCGGTCCGTCAATCGCTGGATAAGTTAGACGAACTGCTCACCGAACAAGGGAATAGGAATCCGCAACCATCGCCAACCTACACCGCTGCCCAACTTCCGCGCTCGAACATGACCGATTGATCAGATGGAGGATCGTGAAAGCGCTGTGTTAGCTGCTTTGTGCTTGCACTCCCAATTAAACGTGGTATTGTTCCGTTGCAAAGCGCTTCGGCGCCATGTTCTTTGACATAATGAGTGGCAAGCGGATGGCGGCCAGGGACCTGGCAGCGCCGAAGGCAAAACTTGCCTGTCGCGGTCAGTCGCACCTGCGATTGGTATGTCCACTTGGCCGCGAACGAAGCAAACTAAGAAAGAAGACTGGACATATCGATTATGTCTGAAGCTTTGGGCCGACTTTGTTTCCTTCTGTTGACCCCGCCCTTTGCAAGTCCTTGATTTCCACGATAATCTCACATAATTCCGGGCGTTTTTTGGCTGCGCGGAGTCCGGGTCAGTCAAACCCAGTCCAAGTGCAGGGCAATTGCGGGCAGGGGAATATTGGGCAAGGGAATAATCCCTGAAATGCTTTTTCCCATTCCACTGCCAATCATTCCCCTGCCAAAATCTTCTCGGAATGAACGACTAGATGTTTGGAATTTACGCAAGTCCTTGATTTCCATGATAATTTGGGATAGTTTCGCATTGTTTTAACGAATTTGGCGAAGCCTCCGGCCGCACCCAGTCAAAGCCAGTAAAACCATAGTGCGAATGCTCTTGCGTCAGTGCCGGTCTGTAAAACTCTTGAAAACGTCTAAAAGGGCATCTCCAAGTTGCAAAGTGAGAGAATTCGACTCTTTTGGCTTATTTGCCGTCGCTGATTCATCTTTGGCCTTTGGGTTGTCAGACACCCCTGTTTTTAGCAGGCACGGCTGTGGTTTGTTTACCACTGCGAACTGTTGCGGCGCCGGTGTGGTCGCAAGCGGATGCTCGCAGCCAGCGAGGACGATAGGAAGGCACAGGAGCAATAAAACCCGAGGGTTTCGCAGCGATCGTATTTTGGCGGCCTTCGACATTGTACTCTATATCGGCAAAAAGTCTTAGCTAACTAAGCGTGCAAGCATGAGCCGCGCCACACTCAGTCATGCGTCCAAACGCAAATCGGCGATGACAACCGACATCACGTCAAGACAATCATAAAGTGCTGATTACCAAATAAATATGGACGGTGAAAGATTGGCGGTGATGCGAAGTTGCAGTCATTCTCATTCACGTGCGGATGACTCATTATTAGGCAGGTCAATCAAACGATGGCCATGGTCCGAGATACTCTTGCCGCCGTGCGGGAAAGAATGTCCGCTCCCGCCGGCCTTGGCTGCAGCCGCCTGACCCGCAACCTTGTGGGACGAGCGGTGTTCAAGTAACTTTAACCATAATGGCCTTGCCGTTGGATCCCGATGCCGCGCTCATGCTCCGCGTTAAAGACGGAGATCTCGAGGCCTTTGAGGAACTGGTCCAGAAATACAAACACCCTATAGTCAACGTGATCTATCGGATGCTTCACGATTTGGAAGAAGCCGAGGACCTTGCTCAAAATGTTTTTGTCCGAGTCTTCCAATCGGCCGGGCGTTATGAAGTTTCGGCCAAGTTTTCGACGTGGATTTTCACGATTGCGCGGCATTTGTGTTTGAACGAAATCCGGCGGCGAGGAAGGCATCCGGCGCAATCGTTGGAATCCAGCCAGAATGAAGACGAGGAACATGCGCCGCGGCAGTATCCGGACGAAAAAATCTGTCCTCCGCCGCAGGCCTTTTTGCAGAAGGAATTGGAACAGAAAGTCCAGGAGGCACTTGGAGAGTTGCCGGAAAAGCAGCGGCTGGCCATTGCGCTTTGCCAGGAAGATGAACTCTCCTACGAGGAAATCGCCAAAGTGCTCGGCTGCTCCCTCTCTGCCACGAAATCTCTCATCCACCGTGGCCGCGAAACGCTGAAGGCCAAGCTCAAGCCGTACTTACGGAGCGGCACCTGGGAAGAACCTGAAACCGAAACTCTGCCCGTCAAAGGGTGTTTACCATGAAAGAGAGTATGCAAGAAGCCGAATATCAGAATCTCATTGAAACCAGTTGGCGCCGGACATTGTCCGAGACCGAGCGGGCCAGGCTGGGCAAATTCCTGGAAGCTCATCCGGAACGGCAGGAATCATGGCGCGAAGATGCGGCCTTAAACGGATTGCTCCGGCGGATGCCGGGTGCGGCTGTTTCGAGCAATTTCACGGCGCGAGTCGTGCAAGCGGCCAGCCGCGTCCCGGCCAAACCGGCGTGGCGCCGCCGCTTGGAGGCTTTCCCCTGGCTGGGTGGCGTTTGGGTTCCGCGCGCGGCGCTGGGTGCGGCCATGGTCTGTTGCGGCGTGCTGTCCTTCCATGGGTACCAAGTTCGGCACCGGGCACAAGAAGCGCGGGCCATGGCCAGTGTCAGTCCCCTGGCTGGATTGGCCTCCATCGATTGGCTCGAAAACTTTGATACGATCAACAAGATGAACAAAGTGCAGGTAGCCGACGAAGATTTGTTAACGGTCTTACAATAACGCCATGCGCAAGACGGTCATCCAATTTACAGGCGTCATCATACTAGGCGCGAGCTTCGCTGTGCTCGGCCAGCCTGCGCATACCAATGGCGGCGGTTTGCATCGCCAGCCGTACTGGTATCAGTGTGTGACAAATGGCGTCACGCTGCATTATTTGACGCCGGTGGCCTACTTTCGCGGATTGTTGGGAATGACTCCCACGGAAAGACAACGCGTGCTGGCAGACAAACCCGAACAGGAGCAGGAACAGGTGCTGGCCAAGGTGCGCGAATACCAGGCGTTGCCGCGCGAAGTGCGCGAGGAACGGTTGCGCCAGACCGAGTTGCATTGGTATCTGCTGGTCCTGCTGCGGCTGGACCCGGTTGAGAGAAATTCCCGCCTAAAGGATATTTCACCGCTCGATCAACCCATGATCCTGAGTCAACTCTCGCAATGGGACAAATTGCCGTCCGATTTGCGCCATGCCCTGCTGGAAAAAGAAAGCTTTTTGCGCAATTACGTCGAGTGGCAGACTCATTCGCCCGCGGCCCAGAAGGATGCTTTCAGCAAATTGCCGACGCAGCAGCGGGCGCGTTGGACGCAGGAATTGAATCGCTGGCAGGCGCTGCCCGAGAGCCGCCGGGAAGAGTTGTGCAGTGCGTTTCGTCGATTTTTCCTATTGACAGAAGGGGAGCGCAAGGAAACGGTCCAGACACTGTCGGACACGGAACGGCGGCAAATGGAACAAGCGCTGCAATCTTACGCCAACCTGCCTCCTGTCCAGCAGAGGGAATGCCTGGTCTCTTTCAGCAAATTCGCCGCGATGTCGGCAGAGGAACGAAACGAATTTCTGCAAAATGCCGCCAAGTGGGAAGCCATGAGCGCGCACGAACGGCAAACATGGCGTTTGCTGGTCAATCGGCTGCCTCCCATGCCACCGGGTTTCTACAAGTCGGATACGCCGCCCGTGCCGCCCGGATGGGTCTCGCCGCCACGTCTGCGGCCCCCGGTCCTTCCGCCAACAACCTCGAACAACACCGCCCAAGCCTCGCGGTAAACGGTCGTCTCATTATTTAATCTCAGATTTCGTCGAATACTTCGCCCTTTTGGCTTTAATTCTTCGTAATAGAGGGTGGATGATTGAATTGCCATGAGCGAACCGCCGAACCCTGAAGTTGCGGTGTTTGCCGCAGCCTTGGAATTGCCCGCCGAGCAACGCGGCGCGTATCTGGACGAATCCTGCGCGGGAAACGCGGACTTGCGCCGACAGGTCGAAGCATTGCTCAAGGTTCACGACGCCGCCGGCGACTTCTTCGAGGAATTGGCATCCGTGGGACGGCCCACTCCCGCCGAGGGGGCGAAGCCCGGTTCAAGCGAGGGTGTTTGTCTTCCCGGTATCCAAACCGAGAAACCAGGCGCCCGCATTGGTCGCTACAAATTGCTTCAACAAATCGGTGAAGGCGGTTGTGGCGTGGTTTATATGGCCGAGCAGGAAGAACCGGTCCACCGCCGCGTGGCGCTGAAAGTTATCAAGCTAGGCATGGACACCAAGAATGTCATCGCCCGGTTCGAAGCCGAACGGCAGGCGCTGGCGTTGATGGACCATCCGAACATCGCCAAGGTCTTGGACGCCGGCGCCACTGAAACCGGCCGGCCATACTTCGTGATGGAACTGGTCAAGGCCATTCCGATCACGCGTTTCTGCGACGAGAACAACCTGAGCACGGTGACGCGGCTTGGTCTATTTGTTCAAGTCTGCCAAGCCATTCAACATGCCCACCAAAAGGGGATCATTCACCGCGACATCAAGCCCTCGAACATTTTGGTGGCGGACCACGATGGGGTGCCGGTGCCCAAGATCATTGATTTTGGCATTGCCAAGGCGACGACCGGCCAGCGGCTGACGGACAAGACGCTATTTACGGCATTCGAGCAATTCATCGGCACCCCGGCTTACATGAGTCCCGAGCAAGCCAAACTGAGCGGGTTGGACGTTGACACGCGCAGCGACATTTATTCGTTGGGTGTGCTGCTTTATGAATTGCTGACCGGCAAGACGCCATTTGAGGCCAGGCGATTGCTGGAAGCGGGATTGGACGAGGTGCGCCGCATCATCCGGGAAGAGGAGCCGGTCACGCCATCCACGAAACTGCAAACGTTGGAGGCGGCGGAACAGACAACCATAGCGAAGCTTCGCCAATCCGATCCGCCCAAACTATTGCATTTGATACGCGGGGACTTGGATTGGATCGTGATGAAGGCTTTGGAAAAGGATCGAAGGCGGCGTTATGAGACGGCCAACGGTTTGGCGATGGATATTCAGCGCCATCTCGATGATGAACCAGTGGCAGCCATGCCGCCCAGCGCAGCATACAAGCTGCAAAAAGCATGGCGACGAAACAAACTGGCCTTCACAGCGGCCGCGGTGGTGGCTGCGACATTGGTTGTAGGCATCACCGTAAGCAGTTGGCAGGCGATCGAGGCCGGACGAGCCAGGAATGCGGAAAAAAGCCAACGGGTCGCCGCGCAGGCGGCGCAGCAAGCCGAGAAGCAACAGCGCCAACGGGCGGAACGGCGTGAAGCCGAAGTCAGCCGGCTCCTCTACGTTGCCAACATGAATGTGGCCCAGCAAGCCTGGGACGAAAACAACATTTCTCGGCTGCGGCAAACGCTGGAAGACACCCAGGACTCTCCCTACCGCGGTTTTGAATGGGATTATTGGCAGCCGCAAACTCATATGGCCTTGATGACGTTGCGCGGGCATCTCGGGCCGGTGTTATCTGTGGCCGTTTCACCGGATGGGCGGCAGATTGCGACGGGGAGTGATGATACGACAGCCAAGATCTGGGATGCGGCCAGCGGGCGAGAGCTGCTCACGCTCAAAGGGCACCGCGACTGGATCAAGCGGGTTGCATTTTCTCCCGACGGGAGGCGGATTGTGACTGCCAGTCACGATCAGACAGCCAGGGTCTGGGATGTTGCCACTGGGCGAGAACTGTTCACACTTAAAGGGCACAGTGACGTGGTTGGCTCCGCGCTTTTTTTTCCGGACGGTCGGAGGATTGTCACCGGGAGCTGGGATAAGACGGCCAAGGTCTGGGATGCGGACACGGGACGGGAATTGCTCACCCTCAAAGGGCAAACTGGGAAGATTTGGGCGGGTGTGGCCATTTCCCCGAATGGGCAGCGGATTGCCACTGCGAGTGAAGACAGTGCCGACAAGCCGGCCATAGTCTGGGATGCGGTTACCGGTCGAGAACTCCTTACGCTCAAGGGGCACACCGATAGGATTGTGTTTCTGGCCTTTTCTCCTGACAACGAGCGAATCGCGACCGCGAGCAAAAATAAGACGGCGATCCTGTGGGACGCGGCCAGTGGCCGGGAACTGCTTACGCTCAAGGGGCACACCAGTTTCGTCTTATGTGTGACTTTTTCTCCGGATGGCCAGTTGCTCGCCACAAGCAGTGGCGATAATACGGTCAAGCTCTGGGATGCGGCCACCGGTCTGGAACTCCGCACCTTGAAGGGGCACGGCGGCGGCATTGCTTCATTGGCTTTTTACCCGGACGGGCGGCGGCTTGTCACCGGTAGCCAGGATCACACGGCCAAGGTGTGGGATGCAGACAGCGGCCTGTCTGGCGACGAGACCGGTCGAAGCTTGTTCACGCTTAAAGGTCATGGCAATGTTGTTCATTGCGCGGCTTTTTCGCCGGAGGGCCACCGTATTGTCACCGGGAGTTGGGATAAGACGGTCAAGGTGTGGGATGCAATCAGTGGCCAGGAACTTCTGACTATACCGGGGAACAGCGGGGAAGTGTATGGAGTCGCTTTTTCCCCGGACGGCCAGAGGATTGTGAGCGGTGGTCAGGATGCCACGGCCAAGGTGTGGGATGCGACCAGCGGCAAGGAATTGGTCACGCTCAAGGGCCACGGCGATTTGATTTCATCGGTGGCTTTTTCCCCGGATGGGCGGCGGATCGTTAGCGGCAGCGCCGATAGCACGGCCAAAGTATGGGATGCGGCCGGCGGTCCCGCACTCCTGACCCTGAGTGAACACGGTGACACAATTACCCATGTGGATTGGTCGCCGGACGGCCAGAGGATTGTCACTTGCAGTTATGATCAGACGGCCAAAGTATGGGATGCTGGCAGTGGCCGGGAATTGCTCACGCTCAAAGGGCACATCGGCCGGGTTTGGGCTGCGGCCTTTTCGCCGGATAGCCAGCGGATCGTTACAGGCGGTGAGGACGACACGGGCAAGGTGTGGGACGCCGCCAACGGCACGAATTTGCTCACCCTAAAAGGCCATTCCGGTTGGGTCATGTCGGCTGCCTTTTCCCCTGATGGTCAGCGCATTGTGACCGGCGGGGCTGATCTGGTGGCCAAGCTCTGGGAGGCGGCGAGCGGACGGGAACTGCTCACCCTCAGGGGGCATACGGGAGGGGCTATGGCCGTGGGTTTTTCCCCGGATGGCCGGAGGATTTTGACCGGGAGCGCAGATCATACGGCCAAAGTGTGGGAGGCCGCAGGAGCCGCGCAGATCGCTGCCTGGCAGCACGAAGAGCAGGCGGCGGCTCAGCATCTTGCCGGCCAGCAGATCGAGCGAACCACCGAGCAGGAGCGCCAAAGGATGACACACGCCCGTGATTCCATTAAGCAGTGGTTGATCCTGGCGCCGATTGCATTGGGCGCCGGTCAGAGCGGAACGGTGGGATTAGACACGGAGCAGATCGAGGGCGAAAGCCAGCTTAGGCCCAAGTCGGGGGACGCGAGGTCCATCGGGGGCAAGGAATTTAACTGGAAGGACGTGAACTTGAAGGACTATGTGCTCGACTTTGACGCGATTTTGGGACAAGTGACACCACGAAGCGTAGCCTACGCGGTTTGCTACATCCAATCGGAAGAAGAACAGCACGGGCTCCAGATGCTGGTCGGTAGTCAGGATGAAGCGAAAGTATATTTGAATGGGAGGGAGGTTTACCAAGCCCCCCTCCCGCACGGCAAAGTGGCGGTTCAAGAGACAGTGCAAGGCATCGTTCTCAACGCGGGTCTGAACGCGCTAGTATTCAAAGTCGTGAATGAAACCCAGTTCTGGAAGGGATCCATTGAGTTCAAGGATGCCCTGGGGAATCAAGTCAAGGGAATTAAAGTGACGCTGGATCCGGAAGCGAAGGCCTCACCATGAAAGTCCCCCCGAGTAGAATCATGGGCCCAGAAGGAAGCCAAGCCTCCCACTAAGTGTCCTCTGCGCCGGTCGCCAGACCGTTGCAACCGGAGTGACCGCTTCCCGCCTAATTCGCTGGAGGACCGCGACGCCATCTGATATTTGTCCCTTGTTGAGCGACGTGACCCGCATCCTCGAGTCCATCCAGCACGGCGACCCGAAGGCCGCCGATGCGTTGTTGCCTCTGGTCTATGCGGAATTGCGCAGGCTCGCGGCTTATAAAATGGCCCACAGCGCAGCCGGTTATACACTCCAACCGACCGCCCTGGTGCATGAGGTCTGGATGCGCCTCGTTGGCGGCGAAAATCCGACCTTCGATAACCGCGCCCATTTCTTCGCCGCCGCCGCCGAGGCCATGCGCCATCTTCTCATTGACAACGCCCGCCGCAAACTCGCCCGCCGTCACGGCGGCGGCCTGCAACGAATGGATGTTGAATACGTGGACATCGCCATGCCCGCCGACGAAGACCATCTCCTGGCTGTCAACGACGCGCTCGACCAACTGGCCGCGCGCAGTCCTGTTGAGGCCCAAGTCGTCAAGCTGCGCTTCTTTGTCGGCATGACCGTCGAAGAATCCGCCGAGGTTCTTGGCCTGTCCGAACGCACAGTCAAGCAATACTGGTCTCACGCCAAAACCTGGCTCTACCGCGAAATTCAGAGCAAGAAAGTTTAGTTTTTCGGGGAGGCAATGCTCGGGGATTCCGGCATCTTCATCCTTCATCCTTCTTCCTTTCTCAATCTAATCTGCCCCCTTTTCCGCGGAATCTCGTATGTCCGTTTGAAAGGGCGAATTCGCCCAAAAGAAAAAGCAAAAACATAAACCAGGCGCTCATCGCCAAAATAGAAAGAGCAATAAATGAAGAATCAATTCATACTTACGAAAATCATGTTCTGGCCCGGTCTGAAGTCGGCCTTGGCGGGCCTCGCACTGCTGGGAATCGCAGGTTTGTCCTCGGCGGCAGAAATCCTCCCGCCGTCGTCACTGCCTTATGGATACAGTTACGAGGAATGGTCAGCCAAATTTTGGCAGTGGACCCTCGGTCAATCCACCAAACAGTTGGAATCGTTGGGTAATCCGGGCATTTGCAGCGGCCCTGCCAGCCGCGTGCGATTTCTTGGCCCCAGTACAATCGGTGGGGAGGCAATCCATATCGAAACCAACCGTATCACCGTTGCTGAGGGGACTCCGCTATTTTTTCCGATTTTTGCCTTGTGGCTGGATAACGGCAACTGCCCCTTATCCGCGTTCACTACATTTACGGCGGCTCAACTGGCGACGTTTGACCAGGAATCCTGGAGCGCCGTTACAGAGACCTCCTGCACGATTGATGGAGTTGCAGTTGATGGCATGGACAACCCGACCAATTCGGTCTATAACGTGGTATCCACACCCTTCAGCTACACCACGGCGAAAAAGGACAATATACTGGCGGGAGAGCTTGGCGCCACATGCCTTCCGGGGGATTTCACCATCTATCCGGCGGTGGCGGACGGCGTGTATTTGATGCTCGCCCCGCTTTCGCCAGGGAAACATAAAATTCATATCCTCGGGGTGGTCGGCCCTCCCAGTGCGCCCTATGCCGAGTCGGAAAGAACAATTGAAATCACGGTGGAACGCTAATTGAACTGAGAACTGTTCAAACGCAGCCGTCAATGGCTTCCTTCAACTTGCGCCCGCCAAGTCGGGCGTAAGTATTTGCATTTTGCGACACGACGGATAATCGCGCGAAGACCGGACAAGACCTTCGTTACGGTTGTTGCCTTCTGTCAGCCGGGTTTGAGTGGATTTGCTTGTATTGACTCGGCTTTCCGCGGTAGAATCCGCCAATGAGCGATGTCACCCGGCTGCTCAGTGCAATGGACTGCGGCGACCCGAAGGCTGCTGAGGTGCTCCTGCCGCTGGTCTATGAAGAATTGCGCAAGTTGGCGGCGCACAAAATGGCTGGGCAGGCGCCGGGTCACACCCTCCAACCGACGGCTTTGGTCCACGAGGCCTGGTTGCGCCTGGCCGGGAATGAACCGGGACAATTTGCCGGGCGCGCTCACTTCTTCGCCGCCGCCGCGGAAGCCATGCGCCATATTCTTATCGACGCCGCCCGGCGAAAGCGCGCGATGCGCCACGGCGGCGGGCAGGCGCGCGTTGATCTGCAGGAGGTGGAAATTGCTTTCATAGCCAATGACGACGAGCTTCTGGCTGTTCATGATGCGCTGGACAAACTCGCCGCCGAGGATTCACAGAAAGCTGAATTGGCCAAATTGCGGTACTTCGTCGGCATGACGTTCGAAGAAGCGGCCGAAGTCCTTGGCATTTCCGTGGCCACGGCCAAACGCCATTGGGCCTACGCGCGTGCTTTTCTTTTCGACGAAATGCGGGCCAATAAGACGAGCTAACGGTCCGAAGCCATAATAGCTCGCGCGAGTGAGACTTTCTTTCCGCGAATTTCGTATGCTTATCAGAGTGTCAACATCATGAGCCTGCCCCACAAAGCGGTTGGCGCGATCTTCGACGCGGCCATCGAGTTGCCGCCCGAGCAGCGCGCGGCCTATTTGGATGATGCCTGCTCTGGCGACGACGCATTACGCCAACGGGTCGAAGCTTTGCTTCGTGCCCACGAATCGGCCGAGTCATTTATGGAAAAACCGGCGGTTGACTCAGGACGGGAAACTTCAGCCGTCAAACCCTCGGAGCAAACAGGTGATCGCATTGGCCGCTACAAATTGCTTCAGCAAATCGGGGAAGGTGGTTGCGGCGTGGTTTATATGGCCGAGCAGGAGGAGCCGGTCAAACGGCGGGTCGCGCTGAAAGTCATCAAGCTGGGCATGGACACCAAGTCCGTGATCGCTCGATTTGAGGCGGAGCGGCAAGCGCTGGCATTGATGGACCACCCGAACATCGCCAAGGTTCTAGATGCGGGCGCGACCGAGACGGGCCGGCCGTATTTCGTGATGGAACTGGTCAAAGCCATTCCCATCACGCGTTTCTGCGATGAGAACAACCTGAGCACAGCGGCTCGGCTCGGTTTGTTTGTTCAAGTTTGCCAGGCGATTCAACATGCGCATCAGAAGGGAATTATTCATCGGGACATTAAGCCGTCGAACATTCTGGTCGCCGACCACGATGGAGTGCCGGTGCCGAAGATCATCGATTTCGGTATTGCCAAGGCGACGACCGATCAGCGGTTGACGGACAAGACAGTCTTTACGGCCTTGGAACAATTCATCGGCACCCCGGCCTACATGAGCCCCGAGCAGGCCAGGTTGAGCGGGCTGGATATTGACACGCGCAGCGACATTTATTCGTTGGGCGTGCTGCTGTATGAATTGTTGACAGGCAAGACCCCGTTTGAAGCCAAGCGCCTGCTGGAAGCGGGATTGGATGAAGTGCGCCGCATCATTCGGGAAGAAGAGCCGGTGACGCCATCAACAAGGCTCCAAACCTTGGAAGCGGCAGAACAAACGAAGGTGGCAACGCATCGCCAAACCGATCCTCCCAAACTGGTGTCTATGATTCGCGGGGACCTGGACTGGATAGTCATGAAGTGTTTGGAGAAAGACCGCGCTCGCCGCTACGAAACCGCCAATGGCCTCGCGGCGGACGTGCAGCGCCATTTGGAAAATGAACCAGTTCTGGCCCGCCCGCCAAGCGCCGCCTACCGGATGCAAAAGGCGTGGCGGCGTAATAGGGCTGCCTTCGTCGTCGCTACTCTGTTTGCTATTGTGCTGGTGGCTGCCACCGGCATCAGCGCGTGGCAGGCCGTCCGCGCCAATCATGAGGCTGATCGGGCATTGAAAGCGGAATCTCTCGCCAAACAGCGGCTTGCCGAGTCTGAAGCCAACGCGGCTCTCGCCAAAGAACGTCTAGCCGACTCCGAAGCCATCTCCAAATTCTTGACTGAGGTTTTCCAAAGCCCCGACCCCGCGCGCGACGGCCCGACCATCACTGTGGCGGAAACTCTTAGCAATGCGGTCAAGAAGCTGGACACCGATTTGACCAGCCAGCCCGCCCGCCGGGCCGAACTCCAAATCACCATCGCAAGGACCTACTATGTGCTGGGCCTTTTCCGCGAGGCCGTCCCGCTGGAAGAGAGTGCTTTCAATTACCGTCGTGCCGTCTTGGGCTTGGAGAATCCGGAAACTCTACACACAATGGACGATTTGGCAAATTACTACTCGACGGCTGGCTTTGAGGACAAAGCGCTCAAGCTGTCGGAGCAGGTTTTGGAACTCGACCGCAAAGTCAGCGGTCCGGAACACCCCAACACAGTCGATGCGATGAACGACTTGGCAATTCGTTACTTCGATGCCGGCCGCCCGAGCGAGGCGGTCAAGCTTGAGGAGCAGGTGCTGGTGCTCCGCCGCAAGTTGCTTGGCCCCGAACACCTCAAAACGCTTCTGGCGATGAACCTATTGTCTTATCTTTACAATCAGGTCGGCCGCAGAGAAGAGGCCATCAAGCTGGGCGAACAATCGCTCACGCTCATCCGCAAAGCCAACGGTCCGGAGCACCCCAACACACTCGGAGCGATTCGGTCATTGGCGGTTTCCTACGATAAGGCCGGCCGCCGCGATGAGGCCCTGAATCTGCGCGAACAAGTGTTGCCACTTATGCGCAAAGTGCTTGGCCCGGAACACACTGCTACGATCGATGCAACGAAAGACTTGGCGAGTTCTTACGAGGAGGCCGGTCGCCGGGCGGAGGCGCTCAAGTTGCGAGAGGAGGTGCTCGCTCTTGACCGCAAAGCACTCGGCCCTAAGCACTCCGAAACGCTCGATGCTCTCAATCGCATTGCCTGGACATTGGCTACAAGCGATGATCCAGAGATTCGGAACGGGACAGATGCGGTGAAATCTGCGGAAGAAGCAGTGACTGCGATTCACCGAAAAAACGCCGGGTTTCTCGACACTTTGGCCGCCGCTTATGCCGCGACGCAACAATTTGACGAGGCCGTGGCCACGGAGCAAGAAGCCATCGGCCTCGCAAAAAGTGAGGAGGAAAAGAAGGATTACGACTCGCGATTGAAGCTTTATCAGGCGCACAAGCCTTACCGGGAGAAGGCAAACCCCTGAGTCAGATCCGGGAAGGGAAACGTGGGAGGGGCGATCTCCCGCGAGTCCGCAATTTTGCCCTGGACACGGCAAGTTGAATTCACGGGCTCGCGGAGCCAGCCAGAAAAACACAGGAGATGCCCGCTTGGCGGCCTGCACCTCCCGAAAACATAGCAGGCAGGAAGCATTCAGCTTTTTTCTCCATCTGCCGTGATACTTTTCGCGCCCGGATTTCGTTTGTGTGTATGAGCGTGTGAACTCAAACAGCAAAAGCATGAACCTAAAAAGCCACAAAATTGGCATCACCAACCTATGAAGGACACCATTATGAGAACACAGACTAAGTCGCTGGCTGATGGAAATAGAACCTGTGCAATACTTGGCAGCAACGCGGCTACGCGTCCGGGCCGCATGACAGAATTCCTCGTCCGGATTATTTTACCTCAAAAGCTTATCTACGCCCACCGAAAATTCGGGTGGAGCGAGCTCTGCCAGCTCCTGTCTAGATGTCAGGGCGTCGCGGCGCTCCGCCCTCCCGGAAACCGAATATGCCCTGCGGTCTCGGCGCTGCTCATGCGACTGTTCTGTACAGCCGCGCTGGTGCTGTCGGCTTTTGGCGCTTCAGCCGGCGTTGTCGTGACCACCCTTTCCACTTTTGAGGGTTTAACCAATGGCGCAGCTCCCTTAGCCGGGCTGGTGCAGGGCAGCGACGGCAATTTCTATGGCACGACTCTCGTCGACGGAAATCTAAGTGTCAACAACGGCTTTGGCGATGGCACCGTGTTCCAAATCAGCGCCAATGGGGCGCTGACCAATTTGTATTCCTTCACCGGCGGCAATGATGGCGCAAATCCTCAGGCCGGGCTGGTGCAGGGTCGTGACGGCTATTTCTATGGCACGACCTCTGAGTCGCGCGGCACCAATAACGGCGCTGGCACCGTATTCCAAATCAGCACCAACGGGGCGCTGACCAATTTGTATTCCTTCTCCGGCGGCAATGACGGCGACGGTCCCAATGGCCTGGTGCAGGGCAGCGACGGCTATTTCTATGGCACGACTGAACTCGGCGGCACAAATAGCAATGGCACGGTGTTCCAAATCACCACCAATGGGACGCTGACCAATTTGTATTCCTTCACCGGCGGCAATGACGGCGACAGTCCCCAGGCTGGGTTGGTGCAGGGCAGCGACGGCTATTTCTATGGGACAACCTCCAGCGGCGGCTTGGGCGGCCCTATCAACGGCGCTGGTACCGTGTTCAAAATCGGCGCCAGTGGGGCGCTGACGACTCTCTATTCCTTTGGCAAGGTCACTAACGCGCATGGTGTCCCGCTGGATGGCGCAAATCCCGTGGCCGGACTGGTGCAGGGCAGCGACGGCTATTTCTACGGCACGACTGAAGGCGGCGGCAGGAACAACGCTGGCGCCGTATTCCAACTCAACACCAATGGGACGCTGACTAATTTGTATTCCTTCACCGGCGGCAATGATGGTGGGCTTCCCCAGGCTGGGTTGGCGCTGGGAAGCGACGGCAATTTCTATGGCACGACTGTAAACGGTGGAACGAACAACGCAGGCACCGTGTTCAAAATCAGCACCAATGGGGCGTTTACCAGTTTGTATTCATTTACTGGCGGCATTGATGGCGCGAATCCCTATGCCGGGCTGGTGCAGGGCAGCGACGGCAGTTTCTATGGCACAACCGCAGAGGGTAGCCAAGGCAATGCCGGGACCGTTTTCCGGTTGACCATTGTGCCGGAGTTCCTGAGCGTGTCGGTCACCAACGGCGTTCTCAGTCTGACTTGGAGCACGGAGGCTGGAGGAACGTATCAATTGGAGTACAATGACCATTCTGACTTGAATTCGAGCAACTGGGTCAACCTGGGAACGCCAGTCGTCGCAACCGGAGCGACGCGTAGTTTCACAGACGCCAACACAACCCCAAACCAAAAGTTCTATCGGGTGTTGCTTCTGCCGTAAGGATTCTACCAAAGGAAACGAAGGGGCATTTTCCGGGAGGGGCAGCCTGCCAACCGGGCATCTCCTATGTTGTTCTGGCGGGCTCCTGCGAGTGCCATTTCCAAATGTCACGGCGTCGCGGCGCTCCGCCCTCCCGCAAACAGGCTCCCTCAGAAAACTTTTATCACTTTTTGTATGGCATTCCCACCGAACTATGGTAATATGAGTTGTATGGCGCTCCGGCGCCCTGTTCTTTGAAAACTTGGGATTGGGGTCAGCGGCCAGCGGCGGCGGGCGGCAAAATTTGCCGGTTTATCGACGGCGGAAGTTTAATTGGTTAAGGCCAATTTAGGCTAATTGCGCCGAATTAAGGCATGAAAATGGAAAACGTTGCAGAAGCCTAACGAAGCCAACGAAGGGTTTAGGGAAATCGTAGGAGTAAGTAGTAGCAGGTAGTAGTAAATCGGACTGTTAAAAAAATATTTTGCAGTCCTATGAGAACTCTAAAGGGCCAAACGCGTTGGCAAGAGGCAAAATTTGCTGGATGCAAATAACCGCAAGAAAATCGCGCCCAAGGCTGCGTTTTTTGCAGGTATTTGCACTTTGGCGCTTAACCCAAAAGACGCCGAACCCAGCCGTCCCGGCAGTCCTGTGGGGGTCGCAAAAACCGGATTGCCCTCGCACTCATATTGTTCCGCGCGGTTTTGGCGTCCAAACGTTCTCCTTGGCAGAGACTATAATTCGGCTAAGGTGGCTGGGTGATTGGTCTCCTGAGATTCGTGGGAATTCTGAACGCGGCAGTCTGGTGTGGTTCGGCCATTTTTCTCACCATCGGTTTGCCGGCAGTTTTTTCACCGGATTTAAAAAAGCTTCTGACGGCGCCGGGTGTGGGCTTTGCGGCGCAGGCTATCATAGCGCGCTTTTTTTTGCTCGAATACTGCTGCGGCGCCATCGCACTGGCGCATTTGCTGGGAGAGTGGATGTATTGCGGGCGCCCGGTGCGGCGCTTCAATTTAACAATGGTGCTGGCGCTGCTGGCGATGGCGTTGGCGGGCGGACTCTGGGCGCAGCCAAAAATGCGGACCCTGCACGAGATCAAATACTTTGGCAAAACTCCGCAACAGCAAGCGCAGGCGGCCAAAGAATTCTCCGTTTGGCATGCGGCCTCGGAGTCGGTCAATTTATTGGTCATCGGCGGCTTGATTATTTACCTTTGGCGGGTCAGCGCACCATCGGAAAGCCAACGTTTTAGCGGAATTAGTAAAATCCGGGGTTGACAAATGGTCGTTTCTGCTAAACTTTTCTATGGAAAGCTAACGCCGTCGATTGTAGGCGGGAGATAGTGAAAGAGAAAAACGTATTATGATTTCAAACGAACGTCCATCGCATCACGGCGGGGGGTATCGCTCATACAGCGCGGGTCCTCCTAAGCCGCCGGTGAACGAGGACACCTTAAAAACGGAAAAGATCCAAATCGAACGGAAGACTTTTATATTCACATTAAAAGAAAATCCACGCGGCCGTTTTCTTCGTATTACCGAAGATGTCAATGGCCGCCGCGACAATGTGATTATCCCCTCCACTGGTCTGGAAGAGTTCCGCAAGGTTCTGGAAGAGATGGCCAAGGCCTCCGCCGAATTGCCCCAGAAAGCCCCGTAAGACAGTTCCTTTTGCTCGGAAGGATTTCGCCGGCGCGACTCGTCATCCCGCATCCGCAGCAGTCTTAAGCGCGCGCTTGCGCGGCTTGACTGCCCCGACGCGCGGAGCGTCTCCCCACAAACTCTCGAGGTCATACCTCTCGCGGGCCTCTGTGCGCATGACGTGCACGATAACGTCGAAGTAATCCAATACCTGCCAGGCTGCGGACGGACCGCCTTCAATGGTTCGTGGACGCAGTTGATGGTCCTGGCGCAATTTGTCAGTCACTTCGTTGGTAATGGCTCTCAGATGCGGCTCGCTCGAGCCTGAGACGATGACGAAGTAATCAGTCACGGACGAGACCTTGCGAACGTCAAGAATAATAGAGTTTTCGGCTTTTTTGTTTTCCGCCAGTGTGCGGCAAAGCAGCGCCAATTTCTTGGAATCCATTAGTGGGTAATTTAATGCAAAGGGTTTAAAGATAAAGACGATTGTTTTCGAGCGCTTCGGCCACTGCGGGCGGCGTCAAATGGGCCACGGAAAGTCCCGCCTTGAGCCGCGCGCGAATCTCCGAGGAGGAAATGCCCAGTGGCACACCGCGCAATGTGCGACCGCGAAACGGCGCGGCTAACCCCGCCACAGGCTCGCCCGGTCGTGGAATGACCAGGAATTGCACCAGGCGCGCCAATTCCCCAGATTCCCGCCAGAGATGCAATTGCGAAGTTTGGTCCGCGCCGATGAGGTAGAACAATTCCGCCCCCGGAAATCTGCCAACGTAATCTCGCACGGTGTCAATGGTGAAGGAAGGCCCGCCGCGCCGGATTTCCTGGTCATCGATTTCGGCTGTTGTTTCGCCGGCCAACGACAGGCGCAAACAGCGCAACCGCACCGCAGCAGGCGCCGGTTGCGTGTCTGGCTTGAACGGGGATTGGGCGGCCGCAATAAAAAAAACGCGGTCCAAGCCAGCTTCTTCACGCGCCGCCCGAGCCACCAGCAAATGCCCCAAATGGACAGGATCGAAAGAACCGCCGAAAAGACCAATTTTCATGCGAATTGTGAATGCATCAGCAGCACCGGTTTACGCCGTCAAACCGTTTTTGCGCAACTTCCAAATAAGCCCGTCCCGGGGGCGGTTTGTTCTCTGAACAGCCGCAAGGCCGCTCTTGCGCCCGATCGATAGCGGCTTGGCCGGACACTTCCCTCGCCAAGAGCAACGCCAGCAAGATCACGTTCGGGAAGCCGGGTGGGCGTGACTCCGCTACGGCATATTCTGGCAACCACACTGGCGGCGTTTCGGTTAAGGCGGAAGTTCCCGGTTTAGCCAACAACCGAATCCACTCCTTCACACTGAGCGTGACTATCGCCATGATCATAACCAGAAAAACCGCGGTCACGGCTGCATCCAATAACGCATTGAAGCGCAATTGTGGATTGACCGTTATCCGCGCCGCGCTTAAGAAACCGATCATCGGGTCCGGATGCCAAATTTTTTCCAGTCCCGCCGTGACGGTGACGGTCAGAAGCCACATCAATGGGACCAGAGTGATCCAGGCATAAATCGGCCGGCCGGAGGTTGAATCTTGCAGTTGCATTTTAAGAATGACGGTGGTGGCCAGGCAAAGCGCGATGGCCGCCAGCAATTGGTTGGCGATGCCGAATAGCGGCCAGAGTGAGTTGATGCCCCCCATCGGATCGCGCACGCCTTGAATCAAAAACCATCCCCAGGCGGCAACGATGAGAATACTGGCCAGCCACGCCGGCCCCATTTTCTTGGTTTCACCCAACGGCTGCCAAAGCAGTCCCAGAAAATCCTGCAGCAGATACCGTCCCACGCGCGTGCCGGCATCTAATGTCGTCAAGATGAACAAAGCTTCGAACATGATCGCGAAGTGGTACCATAGGTCCAATCCTACTCCGCGGAAGACGCCGGAAAAAATCGAGGCCATCCCGACGGCCAGCGTGGGAGCGCCGCCAACGCGTCCAAAGAGCGTTTTCTCTCCTGTCATGGCCGCCAGGCTGTTCATCTTGTCAAGGCTCACCTGGTAACCAAGCGCGGACACTTTGGCGACCGTTTCCGCCGGGACGCCCTTGATGTTCATGCTAAAATAAACTCCCGGCTCCAATGAGCAGGCCGCGATGAGCGCCATGATGGCCACGAGCGATTCCAAACACATCGCTCCGTAGCCGATGGAACGCGCGTGTCCCTCCCGCGTGAGTATTTTCGGCGTCGTCCCGCTGGCGATCAACGAGTGGAAACCCGAAATCGCGCCGCAGGCGATGGTGATGAAACAAAAGGGAAACAATTTGCCGGCGAAAACCGGTCCATGGCCAGTCGCGGCAAAAGGCGTGAGAGCCGGCATTTGAATGTTCGGCAGGAGAGCGATAATTCCGAGGGCGAGCAGAAATATGGTGCCCAGTTTCATGAAGGTGCTCAAATAATCTCGCGGCGCCAGCAGCAGCCAGATCGGCAGGACGCTCGCGGCAAAGCCATAGACAATCATCCCCCACGCCAATGGTTCAGCCTTGATCGACAACGGCCCGGCCCACGCAGGATGCCTATACACGTACTGGCCGCCCCAGACCGCCAGGGCCAACAACACCATGCCGATGGCCGAAGCTTCAAAGACCTTGCCGACGCGCACGCCGCGCAGGTAACCACCCATCAAAAGCGCTATGGGAATGGTGGCGCCCACTGTGAAGACGCCCCAGGGACTTTCCGCCAGCGTGTTGACCACCACCAGCGCGAGCACAGCCAGTAGAATGACTAAAATTGAAAGAATCGCCAGCAAAGCCAGCCAGCCGGCGGACGAATTCAATTCGTCCTTGACCATTTGTCCGAGCGACCGTCCATCCCGGCGCAGCGAACAAAATAGAATGACAAAATCCTGCACCGCCCCTCCCAGCACCACGCCAATCAGAATCCACAACGTCCCGGGCAAATAACCGAATTGCGCCGCCAGCACGGGTCCCACCAGCGGTCCCGGACCCGAAATGGCCGCGAAATGATGGCCGAACACAATCCATTTATTCGTTTTGACAAAGTCCCTGCCGTCGTCGTGTACTTCGCACGGGGTCGCGCGGCGGTCATTGAGCATCAAGACGCGCGCCGCGATCCACTTGGAATAAAAGCGGTAGCCAATGGCATAACTGCACAGCGCGGCGGTCAGAATGTGGATGGAATTGATCTGCTGCCCGCGGCGCGAAGCCAGCGTCAGAAACGCCCACGCACCAAGCACGGCGACAAGCATCCACACAATCTTGCCAAAGACTTTTTTCACCGCGCGCATGATAGGGTTGGGACGGCCGGATGCAAATATTTACCGTATCATGGGATTGCATACGTGACAAATGCCTGTTCATCCGGCGAACGGTGCCCTATCTTGCGCCACGCATTGGCTTTGAAGTCGCGAAAATTCTGGAGCGCGGCCGTCATCGTGCTCGTGGTTACGGCGTCGCAGCCAGTGTGAAAACTTCTTCTGCCCTTTATGTGTTTCGACAAAAGTAAATGCGCAACATGAAAATCCTGGAGGTCATTCAGCGCAGCACGGATTTTCTGGCCAAGAAAGGGGTCGCTTCGCCGCGTTTACAGGTCGAGTTGCTCCTGGCCCATTTGTTGGGGATACCGCGCCTCCAGCTCTATCTCAATTTCGAGCGCACGCTGACAATTGCGGAGCTGGATGCCTTGCGCGCGAAGGTGCAGCGCCGCGGGCAGCGGGAGCCGTTGCAATACATCATCGGTTCGACGTCGTTCTGCGGCGTTGAGATTGCGGTCAACCGCTATGTTTTGATCCCAAGGCCGGAAACTGAATTGCTGGCCGAGCGCGCATGGACTTTCCTGCAAAAATGCGAGGGAATCCCGACCGCGTTGGACATCGGCACGGGCAGCGGATGTCTGGCGATCTCACTCGCCCATCGCGTGCCCCTGGCGAAAGTCTCCGCCACCGATATCTCCGGCGCGGCCCTCGAACTGGCGCGGCGCAACGCTCAAAGCCGTCAAGTTTCTGACCGGATCGACTTCCGCCAGGGCGATCTGTTCGCCGCCGCGCCGAAGGGTGCGCGTTTCGATCTGATCGTTTCCAATCCGCCCTACATTCCCACGGCGCGAATCGCAACATTAGAGGCAGAAGTGCGTGAGCATGAGCCTCGCGGCGCGCTGGACGGCGGACCCGATGGACAAAATTTTTACCGGCGCATGGCGGCGGAGGCACACCGGTGGCTGCGGCCGACAGGGTGCGTCATGGTCGAATTGGATGAAGAAGGGGCATCGATGACTCGTGAGATTTTCCAACAGGAAAAGTGGCTCGTAGACAGCCTCGAAAAAGATTACCAGGGGCATGACAGAATCCTGATGGCGCGTCCCGCAAAACGAATATCACTAAATACGGGCTACTAAAGATTGTTGTGGTTGCATTTCAGCCACAAGGTCGGAACCCGGTCGAAACCGTCCCCAGGCCAAGAATGGAGAAGATTTCTCTCGCTTTCTCGAGTAGGAAGAGATACTGCTTATTCAACAAGCCGCATCAAACCAATTGACTATGGACATCAGCTTCAAATGTCCGATTTGTGACCAGGAATTAGAGGTCGATGCCAATGGCGCGGGATCCTCCATTGAGTGTCCCTCCTGTTCCAACGCCATTACGGTCCCCCACCCCGACCCGGCGGCAGTCATTCCCGTCGCCGTCGCTGCTGCGCCGCCCGAACCGCCCAAGGTGGAAAAGCATTTCAGTGTGCCCGTGCATGAACACGCTCCCGCGTCCGAACTCATTCAAAAGCCGAGCCGGCCTTTGGATGTCGTGGCCAAAGACGGTGACAAGACCATGCGCATCAAGACCTTCAAGAGGAGCGATTGCGTGGAGGTGGGCAAGGACCGTTTTGATGAACAGGTTTCCGCATTTCTGGAAAAGGTCGGCCAGACCAATATCGTGAGCATTAACCCGATTTCCTACAGCTACGTGGAATTGGGCAGCCGGCAAGTCCTGGGCGATTACGGGGTGATGATTGTGTTCAAGGGTTAGGCGCGTCGATTTCCCGGATGCGCTGCAAATGCCTCCCGCCGGCAAATGCCGTGGTCAGCCAAATTCGGACAATTTCCAGGGCCAAATCGACCGGCATCATTCGCTGGCCCAGAGACAAGACATTGGCGTCATTATGTTCGCGGCCCAGCCGGGCGCTTTCCAGGTTCCAACATACCGCGCAACGGATGCCTCGGACGCGATTGGCCACCATGGCCTCGCCATTGCCAGAGCCGCCCAGGACGATGCCGCGCTCCACGTCGCCTTTGGCGACCGCTTCCGCCACAGGCCGGATGTAAACCGGATAATCCACCGGTTCCGTGCTGTTGGTGCCGAAATCGCGCACCTCGTGGCCCAATTCGCGAAGTAAAGCCTTGATGCGTTCTTTGTATTCGAAGCCTGCGTGATCTGAACCGATGCCAATTTTCATAAACAATTCGAATGATGAATTTTCTAACGCCGCTGCCCGAGGAATCTTTCCATTCGCCTGGCCGCTTCCTCGATACGATCCAATGCGGTGGCGAAACAACAGCGCACGAATCCTTCTCCGCTCGGTCCGAAGGCGCTGCCAGGAACACAGGCGACTTTCTCACTCTCAAGCAACTTAAGCGCGAACTGCTTGGAGTCCAGGCCAGTCGAAGTGATGTCCGGAAAAGCGTAAAACGACCCTCGCGGCATGAGGCAAGGGAGGCCCATGCCGTTGAAGGCATTGACGATGAAGTTGCGCCGCAAACGGTATTGTTCTCGCATTTCTTCCGTGTCGGCCTGACCATGTTCCAAGGCCTCCAGCGCGGCTTCCTGGCTAATGATGCTCGCGCACAACATGGAATATTGGTGGACGCGCATCATCGCCTCAATGACATCTCCCGGCCCGCACGCGTAGCCGATTCGAAAGCCCGTCATGGCATAAGCCTTGGAGAAACCATGCAAAAAGACAGTCCGGGCATTCATACCCGGAAGAGACGCAATGCTCACGTGCTCGCCTTCGAAGGTGAGTTCCGAATAGATCTCATCGGTCAGCACGAGCAAATCCCGGCGGCGCGCGATTTCGGCAATTTTTTCCAATTCGGCCCGGGCCATGGTTCCACCAGTTGGATTGGTGGGAAAGTTCAAGACCAGGAGCTTGCTGCGGGAAGTGGCCGCGCGCTCGATGGCGTCCGCAGTTACCGAGAAACCGTCCTCAGCGCGGCAGGCCACGGCCACCGGAACGCCGCCAGCCAGGGCGATGCCGGGAGCGTAGCTGACATAGCACGGCTCGTGGTAAATGACCTCGTCGCCCGGGTTAATCAAAGCGCGAAACGCAAGATCCATGGCCTCGCTCACGCCCACTGCGACCAGGATTTCTGTTTTAGGATCGTAAGAGACGTGGAAATTCTTCTCGACGTTTCGAGAAATGGCCTGGCGCAGCTTCAGAAGGCCCAGGTTTGAGGTGTAAGAGGTCCGTCCCTGTTCCAGCGCATAGATGGCCGCCTCGCGAATATGCCAGGGCGTGACGAAATCCGGCTCTCCCACTCCCAAAGAGATGACGTCTTTCATCCCTTGCACGATGTCGAAAAAATCGCGTATGCCGGAGCGAGGTATGGCGCTGACATGACGGGCGATAAATCGTTGTGGGTTCAAGTCCACGGCAGTTCGAGAATGGCCGGTCTCGCTAGGGCAACCAGCCGGTTAACTTCAGGCCGCGGCCTGATCAGTCTTGCGCCGCACCAGCGGCTTGGCCTCACCCAGCACGGCGGGGCGGGTCACAGTCACGCCGGCAATATCCTCATTGGCGGGCGCTTCGTACATGACATCAAGCATGAGTTTCTCCAGAAGACTGCGCAAGGCGCGCGCCCCAGTGCCCTTCTTAACGGCCTGCGTCGCCAACTCGCGCAAGGCGTCCGGCGTAAAATCCAACTCAATGCCCTCCATATAGAGGAGCTTCTGGTACTGCTTGGTCAAAGCATTGCGGGGATCGGTCAAAATTGAAACAAGTTGATCTTCCGTCAATTCTTCCAAAGCGGTGGTCATGGGCAGCCGCCCGACAAATTCCGGAATAAACCCGAATGAAATCAAATCTTCCGGTTCAGTCAAGGCGAGCACTTTATCGCGATGGATGGCAGTCGTCCTTGCACCCTGCTCGGCCGCGGCAAAGCCCATCACGCGGTTGCCAAGGCGGCGTTGAATGATCTTTTCCAGACCGATAAATGCTCCGCCGCAGACGAACAAAATGCCGCTGGTATCGACGCGAATGTATTCCTGCTGCGGATGCTTGCGTCCGCCTTGCGGCGGCACATTGCAGACAGTGCCTTCCAGGATTTTTAGCAACGCCTGTTGCACGCCCTCGCCCGAAACGTCTCGCGTGATTGAAACATTTTCGGTTTTGCGCGCGATCTTGTCGATTTCGTCGATATAAACAATTCCCATCTGCGCCCGCTTGACGTCGTAGTCCGCATTTTGCAACAGACGCAAAATGATGTTCTCAACGTCCTCGCCGACGTAGCCCGCCTCAGTCAGCGTGGTCGCGTCTGCAATGGCAAATGGAACATCCAGAATTCGAGCCAGGGTGCGCGCCAAAAGGGTCTTACCGGAGCCGGTCGGACCAATTAGAAGGATATTGCTCTTTTCAATTTCGACCTCGTCATGGCGCGCGCCTCCCAATTCGTCGGATGAGGCGTGCGGAGTCTCCTGGGTCAAACGTTTGAAATGGTTATGCACAGCCACCGCCAGCGTCTTCTTGGCATGGTCCTGGCCAATGCAGTGCTGGTCCAGGTGCGCCTTGATTTCACTTGGCTTGGGGATGGCGAACTTGGGAGCGGTCCGCTTGGTTTCGGCCGACATTTCCTTGTCCAGGACGCTCTTGCACAAGGTTATGCAATTGTCACAAATATACACTCCGGGGCCGGCAATGAGCTTTTTGACCTCCGCGTGAGATTTTCCGCAGAAGCTGCAAAGAGTGATATTGGTCGGTCGCGCCATGTCTTGTATCAGGCCAATTTATCAGCCGGTTTCTGATCCGTCAAACCGGGAATTTCCTTGCGCGATTGCACCACCTCGTCCACCAGCCCATAAGATTTGGCCTCTTCGGCCGACATGAAGTTGTCGCGGTCACAGTCCCTTTCGACTTGATCGAATGGCCGGCCGGTATGTTTCGACAGAATGGAGTTGAGCCGATGTTTCAACCGGAGCATGTACTTGACGCGGATTTCAACGTCGGTCGCCTGCCCTTCCGCGCCGCCGAGGATCTGGTGGATCATGATATTGGCGTTGGGCAATGCGAAACGTTTGCCCTTGGTGCCGCCGCAGAGCAAAACGGCTCCCATGCTCGCCGCCTGGCCGATGCAGTAAGTATTCACGTCGCAAGTCAGGAACTGCATGGTGTCGTAAATCGCCAGCCCCGCCGTCACGCTGCCTCCAGGGGAGTTGATATAAAGATGAATGTCCTTTTTGGGATCGGACATCTGCAGGAAAAGCAGTTGGGCGATGATCAGATTTGCCACCATGTCGTCCACCGGCGTTCCGAGAAAAACAATGCGGTCCACCAGCAGACGGGAATAGATGTCGTATCCGCGTTCGCCGCGACCCGTCTGTTCCACCACCATGGGCACTAAGAAATTTTGCATAAAATATTCCTCACCGAAATTAGAGTCCAAGCTAATGGAAGAGAGAGTAGCCGTCAAGCGCGGCGAGGCTTGTATCGTGGAGCGCTTGATTGTGTTCTCCTTGATCTGTGTTACACTCTGGCGTGTCCGTTTAACTACTCATGAAACTTACTATTCAACCACTTTTGGCAGCTTTGCTCCTAGGCGCCTGCGCTCTGCACGCAACGCCTCTTTCAATCACAGTAAGCCCGACAACGATCAGCAATAATTACGTCGGCACAATCCAACTCTCCATTTCCAACCTTTCCTCCGCTGGCGTTACGGTGCGGGTGGACCGATTCCTGGATGTCAACAGCAACGGCATTGTTGACGCTAGCAAGTGGGCTGGCCAATCCTTTTACATAACCGATGGCCGGGAGCTACTCATCGGCGGCGTCCGCAATTCTAATGTTCCCGGCGACGATGACGGGCTGGCTAATCAATCCATCGTCACCCACGTGCCCTACCCAAGCGTGGATCTGACGCTCGATCACATTTCAGGACAGTACATCTACCGGGTTGCGGACCTGGGAAATGGACAGACTGCGACAGCCATTATGGGCATTGCACAACAAGTCCTGCCTCAAGGTGTGAGGGGCCAGGTTTTTACCGGCGGCGGCCCCCCCCTGGCCAACACGGCGGTAGTGGTCTCGCAGCAAAATGGCAATGACGGTTGGGGCACAGTTTCCGATAGCAGCGGCAATTTCACTGTTTACGCGCCCCCCGGAGATTACCAGTTACTCACGGTTTCTTCCGGGCAAGTGGCTAACCCCGGCGTTTTCACGATCAACTCAAATTCGTTTGCATCGTTCGATCTGACCAATTCCGCTACGGACGGAACGACGATTTCCGGCAACGTGACTGACAGCAGTTCGGAAGTGGGGTTGCCCGGCATATCCATCGAGGCGCAAACCGATTCCGGGCAGTTCACGTTCCTAACGACAGGCACAAATGGCGCCTATAATCTTTTAGTCAATTCGAATAACTGGACCCTCAAATTGAGCGGAGACGAAGGAGCGATGATCGGTTATTGTCGCGGGCCAACGAATAAAATTTCCGTCAATGCCTCCTCCGGCAGCGTTTCCAACGTTAATTTTCAAATGATCAAAGGCAACGCCTTGGTCTATGGAAGCGTTACGACGAGCCAATCCAATCCGATCGTGAGCGTCCAGATGGATTCAAGTGATACGAACAATAACGTATTCGACGGCAAGGGCATCACTGACGCCAACGGAAATTACTCGGTCGCGGTAGTGGCTGGCGGTGACGAAGTGGGACCGGACAATTCCAGCATAGCCGGATTTATCAGCCCTCAAAATGACTTTTTCACAGTAAACAGCGGGCAGGCCATCCAGGAAAACTTCGTCTTGCAACCTGTTTTCGCCTACATATCGGGAATAGTGGAGGACAATTTCGGCAGCCCGCTGGGTAATATTCAGCTTATCGCCGATCCGACTAATGACCCAACCGGCTCGCTCAACGAGAGTTTCCAATCCGCCCCGGACGGCACCTTCTCGGTGGGAGTAGGCCCTGGAGCGTGGAATTTATTTGTGGAATGCAACACAGCCGACAGCGATAATTTGATCAGCGAAATTCTCACGATCAATGTCACGAACGGCGCCAACGTGAGCAACATCGTTTTGGTGGCGCAGCATTCAACGGCCACTATTTTTGGAAAGGTAACTGATTCCTCCAGCAACGCGCTTTCGGGCGTGAATATGTTTGCCAGCGCCAATGTGGGCGGCACCAATTACGTCAGCGGCTGCGCCAATACTGACGGCAACGGCAACTATTCGCTCCCGGTCTTTCCAGCGCAATGGACGGTCGGCGGCAACTATCCGGGAATGATGAATGAAAACGCGATTGTCACGGGCACGTCCAGCGTGATGCTGAATTTTGTCGTTTCGTCCCAGCCTGGCCCACCAAGCCTGGGCCAGCCGGTCGTAAGTGGAGGGCAAGTGCAGTTCCAGGTCATGGGAAATAACTTTCAGGGCTATGCCATCGAAGCTACGACAAATCTGACCGGCGGTTGGCAGCCGATTTACACCAATTACGGCAGCTTCTCCTTCACGAACGCTATCAGCACAAACCGCTGGCGATTTTACCGGGTCGTGGCCGTGCCGTGAGGCAGAGCTTCAGGCTAAGTCAGCCACGTTGCGATCAGCCAAAGGATAAAAACGCCTGCGGTGGAGACTTAATCCAGTGACGGCGTCCAGCTTTCCGTAGCTTCGGTGGAGGTTGGCGATGTCGACGACGGGCTTGTTGGTGTCCATATTTCTTCCTTTTCCTTTCTGTCGGATTCGGCGGCGGACTTCTTGCGATCAAAGAATTGGATTCGTTCCTCAACCAGGCCAAGAAAAACCTGTGGGCCGACTTGCATCTGGTGGGCCGTGACCACGGCTTCGTCTATTTTAGCCACCAGCAACTTGCGGCGCGCTTCTTTGGTCAGCGGGCTTTCGTTTTGCTTGAAGAAGCAGCCCTTTCCGGCAATAGTTTCGATGATTCCCAGGCCCTCCAACTCGGCATAAGCCTTGGCGACGGTATTGCGGTTGACGCGCAATTCCTCGGCCAACGGTCGAATGGAAGGAAGCGGATCGCCCTCGCGCAAGGCCCCGGAAGCGGCGGCGTAACGAACTTGATCGACCAGTTGGAGATAAACCGGTTTACCGGACTTAAAATCAATGCGGAAGATCATTGCTAACTGTCCTATGACGGTAGGACAGTCAGCCAGAGTTGTCAAATGGATATTTTCCTGACGCAGCTACCCTTCCCACACTTGGCCTAATTCGTTATCTCAGAGGGACTAACGCCTCGATAAGAATTTGCTAGCTTTGCGGCGATAAGGAGTAACGCAGGGACAATATGCGACCGCGACCGCCTAAAAGCCATAGGCTCGCCAATATCAGGCCGGCGTTTTCCAGCAATTTGTGGCAGATGAATTCCTCGCCGATGCCGCAGCCGCAATCAAATTTAACCGCGCAAAAGGGAATCGCTCGCGCCCCCTGCAAAACCAGCGCGCGATGCCAAACGACCGCTGTAAACGGAATTAAAACGGCGACCAACGTCAAAGCGGTGCCACGCACGGCAATCCCAGCCAGCAGCAGCAACCCGCAAAAGACCTCAAACCAAGGCAAAGTGGCGGCAATCGAGTTTAACAGAAACGGTGTTTGGACAAGATCATATTGGCGCACCAATTTGAGAAATGAAACGGGATCAAGTCCCTTCTCCAATCCGGTATAAACGAAAAGCGCGCCCAGAAACCACCGCGCCGCTACTGTGGCGAAATCTACGGCCTTGGCGCTCGGCTCGTTCATTTGCCTTCGGCGGGTGCAACGCCGCTGCCACGCGCACCTTGTTCAAGCGGAAGATGGTTGGTCGCCCACTCGTCAAATCCACCGCCATAGACAAACAGCTTTTGGATGGGAACCCCGGCGTCGCGCAGAAGAAGGGCGGCATATTCGGCGTCTTCGCATTCACCGCCCGTGCAATAAACGACGACCTGCTCCGCAAAGTCGCAAGGATTTAGATCGGCAGGGAGGTCTTTTTCAGGATGATACCGGTCTAATTTGTAAGCGCCCGGAACATGGCCTTCGGTATAATGGGTATCGTCGCGGGCATCTATAAAAACCAGCAGGCCTTGCTGATAACGAGGATCGTGAAAAAGCTTTTCCGTTTCGGCGCGGTCAATGGGTTGCAGCCCCTTGTCCTTGATCCGGCGGTCAATCTCCGCTACCTCTGAATTCTCATTAGTCGATGCCGGGTGAACTGCGACAGATTCCGGCGTTTGCCTTGCCGAACCAACTGTGTTCGTGGCTTTTGGGAAATAATCCCGCTCCAAATTGAGACCCTTCGGCGAAAGTGCGTTGGTAGCGAAACCAAAACCAGCCGCCACCACTACCACCACCACGGCCTCAAGCAGAATGGCGGAAATGGACCCTCGGCTTGGCACAGCTTGCGTCAGGGATGCGCAGTGGCCGGAGGCGTAGCGGGATGCACTGCGGCGTAGGGCTTCGGACGCGGAATCTGCATAATCGGAACCTGGATAGTGGGATTATGCGGATGATTGGATTCGACCGTCACTTCCGCACGCTGCCCCGGTTCAAGGTGGAAGTTGGGCGGGGTCACAATCATCAAATTAAACATCCCGGGGCGATATCCGGGCTTGATAGTGACTTGAATCTGGCTGTCGCTAGCCTTGGCATTGGACAAAGCGAAATTAGTCATCGTATTGCAAACAATCGTGACCACATTGGTCGTGGCTCGATCCGGCAGCGAATTCAGGACGATTTGGCTTGGGCGAATTTCCACCGAAGGCGTGACTCTCGCCATGGCCGACACAGTTATCGATGGTGTTCCCGCAAGCGAGGTGTTGACGGTGATCGTTCCCCCTGTATTGCCGGCAGGAAAAGGCGGATGTGCAGTGATAAGCAAGTCGTATTCCTTGCCCGGCTTGACCTCCTTTAAGGCTGCCTCAAAAAGGAGAGGCTTGGAGCTGACGGCATTTGAAAACGTGACTGGATTGTCAGTTTGATTCACAATCTTCACTGAAGTGGACTTAGCTTCGGTGGAATCAGCAGGGATCATGATCGTTGCCGAGGATGCGTATTCGATGGGCTTCCAAATCAAACCTTTGAGCATCAAGATCTTGTGCGGTTCATTCTTGGCATTGGAATAAACGTCAACCGTCCGCGTAATCGGACCACTGCCAAACCCGGTGGAGTCGAATTGAACCGGAATCCGCCCCGTCTGGCCTGGCTCTATGGAATGCGTCCATTCGCCGGGCGTGGTGCAATGGCATCCGGGGTGAACATTGGTAATTTGAAGTGTCTCGGTCCCTGTATTCGTGACCATGTAAGTATGCCGCACCTTTTCACCAACCGGCACCTTTCCGAAATCATACGTGACGTTATCAAACTCGATGACTGCTTGAGAGGCTGGTGAAGTCGGCGCGGCAGTCGCACGAGGGGCGGCCAGTTGAGGAGGAGGGGGGTCAACCGCCAGACAAATTCCTGCGGTGATCATAGTGAACAAAACCGATACGGCGCAAAAGCGCATAAATTTCATAATAGTATATTACCTTAGCTCGCCTACCAACAAAAGCCTAGACTGAAGAAAAGTCAAGCCGTCATCAAAACGACTGGGCAACCCTACGCCTGCAAGGACATGAAGTTCTTGAGGATTTGCCGGCCGCTTTCGGTCAGAATGCTTTCCGGATGGAATTGCACGCCCCAGATAGGATATTCTTTATGCCGAACTCCCATAATCTCTCCTTCTTCCGTTTCCGCAGTGACTTCCAGGCAGTCAGGCAGCGATTCGCGCTGAATTACCAGCGAATGATAGCGTGTGGCGGCGAAGGGATTCGGCATGTCGCGGAAAAGATCCTTGCCATTGTGGCGAATAAGGGAAGTTTTGCCGTGCATGATCCGATAATTGACAATGACGTTTCCTCCAAACGTGTAGCCAATACATTGGTGCCCAAGGCAGACGCCGAGCAACGGTCGCTTCTTTCCGAAGTCGCGGATGATGTCATTGGACAAGCCGGATTCGCGCGGGGAACACGGGCCGGGTGAGACCAAAATACGGTCGGGATTCAGTTCGCGGATTTGGTCGAGAGTAACCTGGTCATTACGGCGGACCTCCAGCGGCACCTTCATCTCGCCCAGGTACTGGACGAGGTTGTAGGTGAACGAATCGTAATTATCTATGACCAAAACCACGACGCAGAATAACCGGGTCCTGGATTATTTGCAATTCCCGCTCAAGGCATCCCGAATCCATTCGGGCGGAACTTTGTGGCCCGGCTCGACTTGACCGATGCGGCGCGCTAAAACAAACCGTACCTGGCCATTGGCGACCTTTTTATCGAGGCGCATGGCCTCGATCAATGCCGTCTGCCGCCGCGGTGAAAGTTTAATGCTGGTCGGCAGTCCGGCACGCGCAAAGATATTCTCGATGCGCGCCGAATCTTCGGCAGTCAAACCAGCGCCGCGGACGGACAGTTTCGCAGCGGCAGCTTGCCCGATGGCAATCGCTTCCCCATGCAAAAATTTGCCGTAGCCCGCAGTGGCCTCAATCGCATGGCCGATGGTATGACCGAAATTGAGAATGGCGCGCAATCCAGTCTCCGTTTCGTCCTGGCGGACGACCTCGGCCTTGATCTCGCAGCAACGGGCGATTATGGCCGCCAAAACGCTGCCATCGCGCTTAATGAGTTTAGGCAGATCGCGTTCCAGCCGCGTGAAAAGAGCCGCGTCGTAGATAATGCCGTATTTGATGACCTCGGCCAGCCCGGAGCGAAACTCCCGCATTGGGAGCGTCCGCAAAGCAGCGAGATCGCACAGCACCAATCGCGGTTGATGGAAAGCGCCGACCAGATTCTTTCCCGCCGCCAAATTAACGCCTACCTTGCCTCCCACCGAACTGTCCACTTGCGCCAGCAAGGTCGTGGGCACTTGCACAAACGCAATGCCGCGCAAATAGGCGGCGGCGACAAATCCGGCCAAATCGCCCACCACACCGCCGCCCAAAGCCACGATGAAGGATTTTCGCTCCAGACGATGGCTGGCTAACGTGTCGCAGCAGCGTTCGACCATTTTGAGATTCTTGGAGGTTTCGCCCGCCGCGACGGTCGCCAGAATTGGTTCAAAGCCGGCTTTGCGCAAAGAGCGGGCGGATTGGGCGGCATACCGGGGCGCAACATTTTTGTCCGAAATAATAGCGCAGCGCCGTCCCAATTGCAGTTCCGCGCAATGCCTGCCCAGATTGGCCAGGATTTTTTCCCCAATTAAGATGGAGTAACTCCGATTGCCCAGCGAAACATCGACCGTGCGCATGGCCGCACAATAAGCCGCCGCGCTCCCCGCTGCATAGCGCAAAATTCAGACAAGACAGCGCCTTATTTTCAAAATGGTGGCAAAAATTGTCCGAGGTAAGAAGGGACTAAAATCGGTGGGTGCCCGCAGTTTTGCCAGAAAATGCGATGCTGCATTTCTAACAAGCACAACTGCAGCAACTTACAAATTGCGCCTTCCAAAACGGGTTGCAAAAGGATGTTTTTTGGCAGAAAAACGGGGGTTCAGTGGAAATTATTTCACACTTTTCTTTGTGTTTTTCCACTTTTGTGTGAGATTTGTCTTCCCAACCCCTTGCCGGCCAGCCACAACCGCGGCCTGGAACCCTTCCAAAAAAATCGTGCCTAAAAACCTACCGTAGGTTTTCTGGTTTTTCTGGCCTGTGCCAAAATCGCCGCCATGAATAGAAAATTCAAACCAGGCGACCAGCTCCTGCCTTACCAGCGGGCTTGGGCTGACGACCACTCGCGCTGGAAATTCGGACTCATGGCGCGCCAGGTCGGCAAGGATTTTTCCTCCGGCTTCGAGGGCATGGCCGATTGCGCTTTGGCAGAATGCACCGGCAAGCGAACCGACTGGCTGATCGCCTCTCCGAGCGAGCGGCAATCTCTCGAATCCCTCCAAAAGTGGAAGGCTTGGGCGGAGATTTTCAAACTCACGCTGGCCGACGAGCAGGAACTGCGCGAGGCGGGCAGCGAAAGCCTGCTCAAAGCCGCCACCATCACCTTTCCGCATGGCATCCGCGCAAGCGCGGGCGAAACATCATCACGAGTGACACGAAAGTTCATCTGATAAATTCCAGGCGAACAGCGTCGCGGTCGCTGTACGCCCGGTTCGGATCGCCGCGAATCATAACGACGATTCCGAACCAAAACTGAAAATCTTCACCCACGCTGCCATAAACGCGCTAGCAGCCTCCACAACGAAAGCTGGCCTCCTACCGTCGCCGCCATTGCTTGAGATGCGCTGGCGTGGCAGCGCCGCATCGGGCGATGCCTTTAAACCCCGCATGAGATGATTTTGCATGGTAAAAGGGTGAGAAATTCCCAGTGAGAATTTATCAGTTTTTAGCCGCGTCCGCTACATTGGCCGCTTCTCTGGCGGCGATACTGAGCTTCGTGTTAAGTGCCTTACACAACCATTCGTTGCCGCTCCAGCCGTCTTGTACGCAGGTTAAACCACATTCGATTGCTCCGATCCCTGTTTGTAACGTTTGTTCCTTCGATTTTGGATCCGCTTCCAACATCCCGTCTTTAAGGAATTGCAGCCCCGTTCTCAGCATTTCTAATCCCCTTTGGACGCTTCCCGCATTGTTTTGGAAAACGTAAGCGTATCGGCGGCTGATGGAATGTCGGATTTCATCGACTTTAGCGCCGGTACTGCGCGGCGGGATCGTTGGCATTGGCGCGTTCGTTGGCGGCGAGCACGCGGGCCATGCCTGTAAGCCCTGTGTCGCGTTGCGGATCGGCACTGAGTCTCGCCTGCCGCGTCGATTCCGCAGCGGCGTTGTTTCTGGCATTTTCACGCTCAAACGCGGCAAGCGTGCGGGCAATTCCTGTGATGCCTGGCGGCGCTGCCAAAGCGGCCGCCGCCGATAGCTTGGCGATGGCCGCGTTCTCTAAAGTCAAGCCATACACCGATCCGGTCCGCGTCAAAGAGACACTCGCAATCCCAATGACGCGCCGCGTCTTGGAATCGTAGATCGGAGTGGGGGAAATATCCTCGTAATCAGGTAAGGACTGCTCCCCAGTTTTGCTCCAATCAATCGAGCTCAAGAAAATCCCTTTACCTGTCGCGGCCTCGACCGTGGCCATCCCCGCAATGGCTCTTGGCTCTTGAGTGCGTTCGTACTCTGGACTTCCTTGGTCAATATTGTGCTCGAACCCAATCGGCACACGCTCGCGGCCTATGTCGCTCTGGAAGGCAGCAAGCCCGGCCAGCGTCTGGCCATCCACGATAAACAACCCTTGGTTGGAATCGTTCTGGCCAAATTTAAAAATCTGCAACCGCGTAGGCAGTGGGTCGCCTGGCTTGCGGGCTTTAAGTTGCGCGGTGATGTTCATGGAACTTGATTGCATAAAAGGTTAGCGAGGGTTTGAGCACCTGCCGGGCCGCGCTGGATCGCGGCTAAAATTGCTTTCAAGAGACCTACAGCGTCCAGAGCCGCGCGGGTCGCCGGATTGTGCTCTATGTGATTGAATCGACTGGTTGGACCGCCCGCGCCAAAGTTGAACCCCATTTTTTCAAAATTTGTCACCGCCATCAGCCGCTCGATCTCGAACTTCCGGGCTTCCGTAAATTTCTTTCTGTACTCGGCGTCAGCCATCTGTTTTTTTGCCAGGAGGGCCTTGGCTTCGCTTTCCTGGTTGATTTTGAGCAGCTCCCTTTGCTGATCAATCTGGCCTTGGTAAGTGTTGATGACGCTTTGTTCGATCTCAGCCCTTTTGGCAGCTTTTTCCACCGCCGCATCGTAAAAGGAAGCTTCCCGTTCAAGCACGCCCAAGTGTTTTTGGGAAGTCAGCAATTCCATTTCAGCATTCACGGCCGCTTGTTGCTTGTCATTGGTCATGCCCTTTGACGCCATGAAGTTCTGCGCGGCCTCCGGTGTGGCCAAAATTCCGCCACGCAATTGCGCCTGTATTGTCGAGATAGCCATGTCCCGAATGTTAGCCATCACACCGACTGAATCCGCGCGTCCTTCGGTGGCGGTTTTGAGTGCTTCATCACGTTCCTTTTTTCTGAGTTCGATTTCTTCGCGTTGTGTGTCCAGGGATTCATGGACGGGCTGGGCTGCGCGGACAGCTTGATCATGGGCGTCCTCTGCTCTCTGCAATCCGCCCCCTTGCGCCTCACGCAGGCGATTTTCCTTTTCAGTAATCTGGTTTTGCAACTCCGCGTTTCGGCCCTCTATTTCCTGAATAGAAGCCGTCATGCTGGCATTAGAGCGCTGACGCTGCGCGTCAATGGAAGTAATTCTTCCCTCGGCTTCGGCTAGCTCGATGCTCGCGTCTGTGGCCTCCCGTTGCGCCGAAGCCACTTCGCGTTGTCCCTGTACCAACGCGCTGAAAAGGGCAATTCGCCGTTCCATTGCCTCACTCTCGCGGTCAAGCGAACTGGCGCTTTCATCTATACCGATATGGAATTTGGTAATCGCCATTGTGGCTTCATTGGCGGCACTCACCGAAGCCTCCATGCGTGAATTGACCTGCCCTTGGACAACGGCCATCGTTTTTACCAAAGTCTCCCGCAGCGCGTCCCATTTCTGTTTCAGGATTTGCGTGGCTATGATGATCCCGGAAATGGCCAGCAACCAAGGGTTAAAGGCCAATCCGGCGAAAGAACTAATTCCGCCAAGTTGAGCGCCCATCGTTTGGGCGGCCTCGCCAACCAAACCAAGTTCATGGCGAAGGTGTCGCACGCTCCCGGAATGATTTTCCAAGCCACGCGTGTCCAAGTTTGGCGGTTTGACCTTCTGAAATTCTTTCAGCATCCGTTCCGTCTCATAGGCAGCGGCGGCAGCGTAGTTTTTGAACTTAAGTGTGACCGCGTTTGATTGCTGGACAGCGACATTGTACTTGCCGTTATCCATTCCTAGAACGAATTGTAATAAACCAGCCATTGCGTTAAGCCGCCACTGGCTCATTGGCGGCAACCATCCGTTGCCCGTTCAACCGCCGATTTGGCCTAGGAGGCGTCAAGCCGCCATATTGAGGCTTATCGCCGGTTGCGGGTTCACCGGCAAATACGTCGCGCTTCGGCAGACGACCCTTTTCCGGTTTCGGCGGGCAGCTTTGCGCGGCCTCTTCGGGAGTGAGCAGGGATGGGCGAACCAAAAACCCTTTGTCAATAATCATACTTGCGATTCCGGTTGCCGAATAGGGATCGGGAAAAGTGTGGGCTTCGGTGCGTTCGCAAAAGTCGAAGTCATTGATAAATGGAAATCCCTTTATCTGGACCGGGCGCACTGAATCCTCGCTGACTCCAATCAGCAGAATATATTTTCGATTTTGCTTTTCCTCCTCGGCAATCCGCTTAACCGCAAGCGCCTGCCTTTCCGCTTCCTGGGCCGTTTCCAATTCATCATCCATCAAACTGACAGGGACAATGTCGTAACCGGGAAGATTCATCGTCCTTCCCTTGGTTGCCGCATCCATCAGGTCGTTAAATCGGCTGGCCTCTGTGCGAGAGGAGCAACATTCAAACTCATTTCCCCACCCCCGGCCGGTCAATCGAATCGGTTTTGCGTCTTCACCCTCTTTGAGGGCGACAAGTATAATCCGCGCCTGTGAAACGTACTCCACCTGTTTTGGAAAAAGAAACGCGTCCAACTTTGCGAGCAAAGATTCCGCTTTTTCGACGCGGGCGGTGAGGGCGGAAATTAGTTGTTCCGGGGACTCTTTTTCAGTGGCGGGTTTGTCAAGCGCCGGCGCTGCCTTGCGGTTTAGAAAGTTGATCATAATGTCTATTGAGTTTTGGGGCCGCTAAAGGTTGCCATATCGCGATAGACGAGTTTCGGCGCGCCGCCAGTCCTAGGGCCGGATGCAGGATTAGGATCGCGGACGAGGTTGTTGGGGCCAATGCGCGGCAAAGCTCCCAAAGTGTTGCAATCTCCCCCAGCGACGCGAACGTCATTCATATTCTGCCGCACAGGCGGAAATTCGACGGCTTGTGGCATGGGACTCGTTTTTCCACCAGTGGTTACATCGGGATCATTACTTCTTGGATTCATAATAGTTTTATTGACTTAACTTTAAATTGTCCCGCTGGCAGGCGCGAACATCCCGCCAGCGGGTGTCACCTACAACACTGCCAACTATTCCGCGTCGAAGATAAGTTTCGTTCGTTTGTTTCAACGGCAAACCCTTTCAATGTTTTTTAAGACGCTGGCGCAGCGCGTCCAAAGCGACTTCGCAGACATCCTCTGGCCAAAGAACTGTCTGGCCTTTACTTTTGGCCGGGCGAATAATTCGATGCCTTCCGCCCAGCTTGGTTTCCTCGCCCAAAATCATATTGGAAATCACCGTCTTTATTTCAGACCGTCGCTGCTCTGGCATGTTTTTCCAAAAGCGAAAGTGGATGGATATACCCTCAAGTTTCCGGCCAATGAACAGGGCGAAGTCTTTGCGATCTCCCCCTTTTCCCCCTTTCCGCTTGCCGTTCGCCGCCCTCGTTATCCTTGAGTCGGGATCGGTCCCTTGAAGCACACATGCCGCCGCCTCAGTCAGAGTCTTGTCAGTTAGAAACATATTGAAGGTCGCCTGGAATGTTCGCATGGCCTCCGTGGCCTGGCCGTCTGGCATTGTTAGAACGGCGCTGATAAGATGTCGCTCCCCGTCCAGTTCTATCCATACAGGCACATTGGTATGGTGAATTTCCAGCAAGTGAGCCATGACTCGATTCGCCGCCGCCATCCAGTTGTAAGCGGTCCTCTGTGAAATTTCTTGGCAGTTTTCAGCCAGCCATTTTTTCCATCCGGATTCGTCCGGCTTCGTGCGGTCGTACCATGAGTTGCCATCGTTGCAACGCATAATCTCCTCGCGTTGTTCGCGCAACATCTGACCACATATAACCGCTTCATGGACAAAGGTTGCCTTGGCTTTTTGGGCGCTCTCGTAAGCGGCTAAAATTACCGGCCAGCCAGGGCCTCTTGTTTCTGTTGTTTTGATTTGGTCCTCCCGCGAATATTCGTTCTTCCCAGTTTCTCTCGAATAGCCAATCGGATAAATTGCGACCGTGGAATTTCCAGTTGAGTCGCTGCTTCGTCCATCGCCTTGCAAAGCTCCTTTTTTAGGAACGATTGCACTTGGACTTTCGCCTTCGCGGGGCTTACGTCGTTTGGCTCCATTACTAACATCACTATCGAATTTAACATTTTCAAATTTTGGCATAAAGGGATTTTTGAAAAAACTTATACGCACGATCTTCTCAGTGCTGTTAATTTCTCACCTGACTTTAATACGACGGCCTTTTGGATGACTTGCCACGGTTGCAACGCATATGCGGAGTGACCGTTATTTAGCGGTTTGTCTGAGCTAATTTGCATCCGTTGCAACTCTTGCAACGCATGTGCGGAATGACCGTCATTTGCCGGTTTCTCTAGGGGAATTTGCATCCGTTGCAACTGTTGCAACGCATCGGCGGAGCGGCAATCATTTGCCTGTCTAAGCCACTCCAAAAACCCGCCTTTTTTCCAATGACTCAGGTTATTTTCCGTAACCGGCGCGGCGGCAAATTCAGCGGCCATGACTCCTTGAACCTCTGGCAAACCATTGAGCCAAGCCACAAGTTTTTTGCCTATCTCACCATTCCGCAGCCGTGTGTTCAACTCCTCGCGAATAGCCAACGGCAGCCGGGCGACTTTGCCGTTTCTGCTGGTGAAGCTGATCGGGCTAGGTGCAACGGTGGGAACCTCTTCGTCGGGAGCGGCTGCCGGCGTCGATTCTGTGCCTTGGATGATCCTCGTCAGATCGCCATTTCCTTGACGTTCTTCCGACTCAGTCACCGCGGCGATTGTCTCTCGCGTGCCGATGATTCCTCGCACTTCCCGGCGCAAAGCCGTGTGCGCGGCGCGGAGTTGCGCAATCCCGTCACTGCGCTCCTTGCTCCAACCCATCGCCTGACGGATGTAATCGGTCGTACGATTGATTTGCGGCGCGGTACCAATAATTTCACCGGCTCGGTGATTGTGCCAGGCTTGAGCCAAAACCAATGTGGCGACACAGTGAGAATCAGCCGGATCGAAGTACGCTCTGACTTCCGCGCCGTGAAATTTCAAAAGGAACGGCGCTTGGAAGTGGTAGGGAACGGACACCGCAGGAAACAGGGGAACGCGGCCGCCTGCCGTGTTCCCCCGCACTTTCCAAGCCCGCATGAAGGGAGAGAAAAGCCATTCACTTTCGCCGTTGAGTCGGGACAGCGGCCGGGCGGCGATATCGGCAGTCCATCTTTCATCCGGTACCCACCGGCCATAGTTTGCCGACGTGATCGTGCTGGCGTTGTGGTCCGCAATCGCAGCATGGAAAGCGGCGATAACATCTGCCAGCGGTGGGAAGCACAGGCGAGGGTCCTGGTATCCAAGCTGGCAAGCGGTCAACAATTTGCTGGCCTGCTCGCCGTCGCCCTGGAATCGGCCCACAGAGGCGTCCGGGAACCATACCGCGAGCTTGGTCCACAATTTGTTAAACAATCCCTCAATGAATGGCTTGGCGTGCGGGCTGTGGACACATAGGCGACCACTCCCCATGAGCTTCACTGCGTCAACCACGCGCTTGGACGCCCATATCCCTTTTTCCATTCGCCACGCGCGGGGGATATCGTGTTGGTGGCAGACGCAGCGCATAAGCGAAAGAACATCCTCAGAGCGATACTGGGATTTGGCGCGGGCCGTGTAAGAAAAGCCCAAAACGCGGCGCGATCCGGCGTCTATTGATACGAGCCATTGGAACCTCGCAACCTTCACGCCATACCGTTCCGAGCAAGGGCAACCTCGCATGGGCCAATCAACAACGCATGGAAAGTTCGCGGTTGAATCGTCTGGCTCGACAATGTCCCCGCTGCGGATGAAAGATTCCACGCCGGTGTCAGGATTGCGCAAAAGCATCTGCGTCCCATGAGCGGACACATAATCCAAGCCGGCGTCTTTCGAGTTGCGATGTTGTTTTACAAAGGGCGCAGCGATGCTGATTTGCCTTGTGATACTCTCTGGCAGCATCGGCTTGCCCGCTTTGGCCCGCGCAAGGATGTTGTCGCGGAGATCATCGGGGCACGATGGCAACTTTTCGCCGTTGCCCGGCTGCCATCCAGCATCCGCGCAGACCTTGGCAACGCGGCTTTGCACGGCGGGAGGGCAGGACGGCAGAGAGATAGTGCATCGAATCGCCTCTGGCACGCTCCCGCGCGTGCTCGTGAGGTTGCTGGTCAGATAGTAAAACCTTGCCACTGGCAGGAACCAAGGCGGTAGATCGGTGAAAAGATGCCTTGTCGCGCCAAGCTCGCGGCGCTCTGGCATGAGCGCCGCGATTCCCCCGCGTGCAAAGCGCGGATACTTCTGAGAGAACCAAGACGGAGAGCGGCCTAACGCAGCGGCCGCCTGATTTCCTGACAGCCTTTTTTCGATCTTGAGTGTCTTCCAGGCGCGTAAGAGAGCGGCCTCATTTTGAGCGGCGGTGTAAGCGGATTCGGTTGGCATAGGTCAGTTCCTTTCCGCTAGTTTGCGCTTGGCAGCGGCTTTGAGTTGACGGGACCAACGGGAAAATCTGCGAGCAAGAGCAAGGGTTTCCCAAGCGGATAGGTATTGTAGTCTAGTAGCTTTCCAGAGGTCCGCGTCAAGCATCGAAAAATTGCCTCTTTCCTCTCCGATCACGATAATATTTTTCATCGTGCTTCGCCCTTTTCTATTTATATTCAGAGGTCCAAAATCGTCATCAGTAGCATCAAGTGTTGACGCTATGGCGAGCCGTATCACTGCGGACTTGGAGATTCCAAGGGCCTTTGCGGCCAGTGCCAGGCGCTCCCTTGTTTTGCGGTTCAATCTTACTCCCATCCTTGTCCCTGTTGTCGTCTTTTTCATTCTGTTCTCTTTCAAAAAGAACAACCGAGCCAGAAAGCCTGAACAGCTTGTTGCCCTGAGGGGCTTCCCCCTTTTGGGCTATTCTGACTCGGAAGTTCGTTTCTTCGTGTGAGGCCAGCCCGCAAGTTACGGGTCCGAGAGTGGCCATCCGGCATGTTCAGTGCCGGACACGGTGACTGTCGCTAAATCCGGGCTGGCAGTCAAGTGAGAATTTCTCATTAGAGGCGATTTGATGAGAATTTCTCAGATAAAGTGGCGGTCAACCCATCCGTTGCAACCATGGCAAGTCATGGCGCGGCAGGTTGTAAATTCTCAGTTGACCGGGTTTGTCAATCATTGGTTAGGTGTCAAATCACACCCATTCCAACTTGGAGCACATGAAGTTTGAGGTTTTTGAGTTGTAAGTCACACAGATTCACACCTTTTCCAATCGTTTCGCGGCGTTCCCTGTTCCACCGTATCGCCTTTGAAAAATAAAAAATGAGCCAAAAACATCCCCAAGGCCAATGCCGAAGAAATCAAATCAGCAGGGCTATCCTATTGACTCCACCGACCCCTGTGGGTGGTATTTCGGGTTGTTGGACCCGCCCACCAGAGCATGATACGGAGCCGGCGACAGCTGCACGGCCTGTTGCGCCAAGCGATAA
>Ga0182024_10001178_pt1 | contig 67699 bp, 54 predicted proteins | sample P32metaG_FD_120480 | JGI IMG/M metagenome (GOLD analysis project Ga0182024, IMG submission 120480) | Permafrost microbial communities from Stordalen Mire, Sweden - P3-2 metaG (Illumina Assembly) | ecosystem: Environmental > Terrestrial > Soil > Wetlands > Permafrost | place: Sweden: Stordalen...
CAAATTGGGCGCATAAGTCTCATCTGCAGATTTACCCTTTTGTGAGACACCAGATGTGATGACAACGACATCAGAATCGGACACCTGGTCACCACTCTCATAAACGAGTTTAGCCGCCGCCTGAGGCGAGGCGCTGGCTACGTCTAAAATGGCGGCCTCAGCAGTTTCTCGCCGTCGGCTGACCACTCCCACTCGATCGATCGCCTGGTTGTAAGCCAGTGGAAACAAAAGCGCCGCTCCCACATTGCCGGTGCCAACAACACTAACTTTCATATGCTTGCCCCCGCCAAATGAAGATCAATTGAATGCGCAGATTTCCGTTTACATTGATGATGATTACTTCATGCTCAGCTACTTACTTTCGTAAAAACGGATACATCAGTATATACTCCTCCAAACGTGTTGTTTCGACTTACCGCCGCTGCATCCGAATGAGGATTTTTGCTTGATTGCCTGCATTGATGCCTTGTATAGAGATGACAATGCAACCGTTGCTCTGGTCATTTTTGACGATTGGATGAGCGACAGGGCTTCAATGGTGTTGATGCGCAAACTGAAAAGCTTGCAACCCTATGAGCCGGGCAAGTTCTATAAAAGAGAGTTGCCGTGCGCTCTTGCCGTGTTGCAGGAAGTGGCTGTAACTCTTGAAGCAATCTTGATCGACGGATATGTCTGGCTGGGTCGGTCAGCTGATGGAACGGATGAGCCGGGTTTTGGTGCATATTTGTTCAAAGCTCTCGACGAGCGAATACCAGTTTTAGGTGTTGCCAAAAGCTTTTACAGAGAAAGCTCGCCGGTGGAGATTCTGAGAGGAAAAAGTACTCGACCGCTATATATCACTGCTGCTGGAATGGATCCGTTAGTGGCTGCTGAGCATGTCAAAGGTATGCACGGGAAACATCGAATCCCGACCTTGCTAAAGCTTGCCGATGAAGCTACTCGCCAACCTTATTGATAATTCCATTTCCATCTCGCAAAACTCACCTATTGATTTCGATCCATATGCTTATACTTGTAAAGCATGAACGAAACACTACGCAAAAACCAGAAACTGCTCACGGTTGCCCTGATTGCCCTGCTTTCCACGGCATTCGGTCTGTCCTATTTCATGAGAATGCACCAATCTTCTACTGAAATAGTCAGCCTTAAACAGGAATTACCTGATCCAGACAAGAAATATCCACTGGATTCCGGATTGGCCGATCGAATCAGCAAGTCTTATGGACTGGCTCTGGTGTTGGTGATTAGCGAATACAGTCAAAGGAACGCCGTGGCCCTCGACGGCATCCGAACCTGGGCAAAGCAACAGTACCTGAAAGATGCGGCCTTCCTGCATAGCGAGCCCATCGAGACAGCGCAAGTGCGCCACGTCAGTATTATTGAAAGTTTGTGCTACAGCCTTTTCTCGGCTCCTCGAAACGGATTGAAGGATCTTTCTCTGGATTTTGTCAAAAACCAGGTAGCGAAATTCCATAACACCGCAGCCTACCTCAGTTTTCGCGACAACTATTTTGACTCATTTGGCTTAGATCGAGAGGCCGCACTGCTTCTGGCCAGATATCAATCGGATAAGGCCAAAACAACAGTCAATATCCTTTTATCATGCATGTTCTGGTCGAGTTTATTTTGTCTTTGTGCCGCCTACACCTGGCGCACTAAATATGGTGCCCGTTCCACGCGCACTCAGCGCTTGCTGGCTTACTATTGGATCGTGTTGGGCGCCTATTACCTGAACGTCGCCTGGTCGCAAAATCAAGTAGTGCTGCTGGTTTCCGCGGTAGTGTGCGGTGGTGCCGGTCAATATTTGCTGCACCCTTTTTGGGTTGACTCGACTGACGGGAAAGGCATTTCTTTCAGGTTGATTGAGCTAAACAGACCTGTGATCATCTGCTGTGTGTGGATAACAATCAGTCTGGTGGCAATACAGATAATGACCTGGATCAAAACCGGAACCCTTGTAGATCCTGATCCGCTCAGTCTTTTCCTTTGCAGCTGGACGGGAAACTTTCTGCACGATCCAGCCAGTGGCAAGCGCAGCATCAGCCATGCCGTGGGAATATTCTGGATTCTTTCGTCATTGTGGGCATTTCGCGAAATGATTTTTGGTTCGCAATCGAGGGAAATTGACGAGGAACTGGCTTTGTTGAATCAAACCACCCCTGTTTCGGCGGCCGCGTCCGCTCCGGCGGCCACGTCAAAATAAGCTAGTTTGACCGAGATGATCGCATCATTGTTGAGTTGGTCCCATCATTGTCAGCAGTGTAAAATATCCTCGACACGCCCTTGTGTCGGAACTGGTATACGAGTCGCACTTAAAATGCGATGCCCGTAAGGGATTGAGGGTTCGAATCCCTCCGAGGGCATTTTTCGCGCGTCTTTTATTTTTTGCTACTTGACTGCGGCGTATTCCTTGGCGCAGCGATCCGATGCTGCTACTCGCACCTTATTTTCCAGTACGCCGATGCCTTCCACTTCCATGTTTATGGTGTCACCATCTTTCAACCAGCCGTACTTGGCCGGCTCAAGCTCAGCGCCCGTTTTAGGATCCATTTTGGCCGAGAATTCGGCGATGCAACCGTTGCCCACTGTGCCTGAGCCAATCACATATCCGGGTTGAATGGCGATTGTTTGTTGCCCCAACCACGACATGATGCGCGGGAAGCTCCACGCTTGTTTGGCACCAGTAGTCGGGTGAGTGTGATAGAGCGATTGATAATTGCTGCGGCTGCGTTCCTCGCCATTGACCCGCAAAGTCATCTCAAAATCCAAGACGCCGTTTTCATCCATCTTTAATTGAGACGCCTTCACCAGCTTCGGTCCGATGCTCTTGCCGATGACAAACTTGCTGTTGGTGGGGCCCAGACCCTCCATGTCTTTCTTCTGAATGTCGCGTGCCGACCAATCGTTGATGATTGTCAGATAGCAATGCTCTTTGAAATATTTGAGCGCCTCTTCCATAGTCGTGAGAAGCGCCTGTTTTGTCGCCAGGCAAGCGATTTCAAACTCGTAGTCGGGCGCTTTGACGCAGGCAGGAATAGTCACTTCCTCACCCGGTCCGTACAGTTTTTCGGGCGGTATATCAATGACGTAATAAGCCGCGTGGTCGTACCAGCCAGGATAGATACCGGCGCCGCGCTTTTCGCGAATTTGAATTACGTGGCTTTCGAAGCCGAGAAAGTCAAGAAAGACTCTTGGTTCGGGAACATCTGTTCCGAACAGGTTTACAGTCGCAGTGTTGCGTGTGAAAAGCATGGTCGCGCCTCGCTTATGAAGTCTGTGGCATTATCCCATCTGGTCGGCCCCAACTTGCTAATCTCAATGTTGCTGTTATAAATCGCGGCCCCGGATACAATAGAATCGGCAAGGAGGCAGGCATGAAACACACCGAAGCGTTCGAGAGGCTGGTGGCCGAGGTCATGCCGCGCGTGAAAGAGATAGCAATTGATGAGGTTCGCGCAAAACAAGCCAGGCACGAAAGCTTCAGGTTTGTCGATGTGCGCGAAGATCATGAATGGGTGGAAGGCAGAGCGCAGGGAGCTGAGCACATCGGTCGAGGCATTTTGGAGCGCGATGTGGAGAAACACATTCCCGACTACGGCGCTGAGATTATCGTCTATTGTGGAGGCGGTTATCGCTCAGCCCTGGCAGCAGACAATCTGCAAAGAATGGGATACACAAATGTGCGCTCCATGGCTGGTGGCATCCGCGGTTGGAGAGAGAATAATTTACCGGAAGATAAATGAGTTGCTGAACAACTACCTTTTTAATCAGAGCAGGCGGGACGCCTGCGCTCCCGGGGTCAAACTGGTGGTGCTGACTGTTTTGTGGGGCGCCGGCAGTGAAGTTAGGGCCAAGTCTGTAGTCGACGCCATCTCAGAAATGGGTGGAGTTTCGACGACTGATCCAAATGGTGTCAAATGGATGTTCGTTTGCATTGGTCTATTGTTTCTGGTGGCAACCACTTTGATCAGCGTCACGCTGGCCTATTACCTGAAGAGTCAAAAGAAGAAATAGCCAGTCGTTCGGGCATCGAGGTAGCCAAGGGTTGCCATTATGGGTGATACCACGCATAATGCCATTGTTTTGTATCGCCTAGAAAGCGCAGATCGATGAGCCTTAATCAGAAGAACGTTCCAATGTCCCAGGGAGATCCTCTGGAAGGATTGGAGGGTCTACTCGACCAAGCACACGTTGAAGTGGCCGAAGATCTTAGTGACAAGACGGAACAACAGTTGATCCGTCATGCCCTCAATCAACTGGGAAGCGTCACCGAGTTGATCAGAGACACCACTGAGCGTCTGGCTGCGGCAAGACAACGACTATCAACGCTCTCGCACCTGGTGGCGCAGCAAGAGAAGCAGATGCAGCTGTTTGTCCAATACGAAGCTCAAGCCGCCCGCGCTGACTCTCTTGAGAATCAGTTAGGAATAGCAAAAGCGGAAATCGCACATCTGCGACGTCCGATTTCGCAAAAGCTGAAGTTCTGGTCAAAGTAAATCTATAAGGACGCTGCGGCACTTTGTGTGGTGGCATCACCACTATGCTCCATTGCTCGAACAATCCGAGAATTGTTCGAGCTTTTGATTTGATAGTTCGCAGGCCTCCCCTTCCAACGCTCCTTAAACGAACAACCATTATTTGCTCAAGAAAATGAAGAGGGGTGGGGAGGATCTTGGCGTGCCCTATGCTGAGTTATGTTTTTCGATACCTTGGCAAGCCGTGCAAGAATCTCCGGTGGCGGCTGAAATCCATTACTGGAAGTCGCTTTCAGCGATCCGATCTCGTTTGGCGTTTAATCTTACAAAGTATGGAAAACGATAACCCGACATAGTGTCCAGATCAGGGGACCCCTGACGCACAATGCGCATTACAGTTGACACTATCCACGCTCAAGCTCTATCAGTGCTGAGACGGGCAGGGGAGAACATTAGGCCAATTCCTGGCAAAACTGCATCCGGGCACACGCCGCACAACCTGAAACTCGGTGACGCTCTAACTTTCGAACATCCAGAAAAGAAAAGGTATCTCTGCCAGCACATGCAGCGTGCCCACCGTTATGTAGATTTCGTTGGTGGTTTCATAATTAAGCGAGAAACCAATCCAAAAGCCGACTACAGCGAGCGCGCCTACAGCCGTAACCAGCAGCAATAGTGAACGCAGGTTTGCCCGTTCGCGAGCCACTGCAATGCGCCCGAGACTCCATTTTTTCCAACCTTGAGTGGCGATCGGCATCGCAATCAACCAGACACAGTAATGCAGTGTCTGCAAAAAACCGAAAATCGCGAACAACATATAGGCGTATTCGCCGTTGAATATTTGAGCAGCCGCGCGGCTGCCTATGTTTGCCGCCAGTCTTGAAGATGGTGGCGCACTGCCATGCAACGCAAAAACGAGCGCGACCAGCGCCAGCGCAACTGCCACCAGGCACCAGTGGTAGGGGCGCAACCAACTCTTTCTTGAGCGTCTCAATTCTCTTTCAAAAAGCACCAGTGCTACAACAGGGTGCAGGTAAGTGAGGGCGATGGTAAAGACAGAAGGAGCAATGCAATTGGCTACGCTGGCTAATCCTGCTATGAGCAAATTTATCGATAACGTGTCGATTGGCATGCCTCTATAGCGCAGAAGGCAAAGCGATACCATCCAGCCGATCAGGAGTTCATTCCATATGAGCAGCACTGTGTTGGCTGTCGACAAAGATAAAAGTTTCTCGTGAACCAAGCAGATGAATGCAACTTCAGCTATGAACAGAACTGACACGCCGATAAACGAAGTGAGGAAAAATGGACGCAACGGTCCGAATCTTGATGGCAGCCTGGATACGAAGTAGCGAAACTCTGCCAGGTTGTGCGCACCACCAAACAAGAAAACCGTTGCCGCCGTAAACAACATTGGTGTTGCTGCAGACGCAAGGGCGACAGCAACAATCATCGCGATTGAAACGATGAAGAAAATTTGGTGATCGGCAAAGAAAAACTTGAAAGGTTGAGAAGCGGAAGGCGGGCCAACCGAAAGCGCCCCAACGGCACGACCTCTCCCAATGCTTTGGGTACCTACTCGAGCATGAGCTGCATTGTTTTCAACGGTCTGCATTTGAGGTGGCCAAATCGCGTCCCAGCTGCCATATCAGCCAGCATAACCAGCCTTAGTATGTCATGAACCTGGCGGCAACGCACCTAAAGTATAATTGGCTGGTTTCTGAGGGTAATCCGGTGCGAATTCGTCCAACAAAGGTGCAAATCGTCCTTTTAGGTGCAGCAGCTTTACTGCTTATCGCGGCTGTCGGATCTTCTAATAGGCAGACCACCGCCCAGCCTGTGATGCCTGCTGACCAAGCTCATTTTGTGCCCAATCCACAGCCCGTGCCCAACAAACCTGCAGCGGACATTAGCTATGTGGTGGTGGTGAAACCCTTGGCAAAAGGCACTGTAATCACAAAAGACTCGATTGAGCTGCGGCACACAGAGAACAGTTTGGGAGGTGCGGTGATCGAATCGGTAGAATCGGCGATTGGACGAAGAGTGACCAGAAACCTAAAAGCTGGTGATCCCCTTCAACCCGGCGATATAGTCAGTATTGCCAAGCCCAAAAAAGCTAAACACTAGACCGCCTTCACTGTTTTGTGCACGTACTCGTGGTTTGAGGCACCTCAGGTGGTGCCCTGAGGACTTTGCTACTTGCGCATTTCCTTAAGTTGGTCTGACAACGGCTTCAAGGTGTCCTTCTGTTGTGTAGCCAAATTATTGATTTGATCGGGATCGTCGGTCAGTTTATAGAACTCGCGTTCACCAGTGACATATTCAACGTAAGTCGAATCTGGACTGCGCAGAGCGTGATATTCGGGTATGCCTCCCATCTCACCTCCCCCTCCCTGTCGCGGCCGAGCGCGTCGTCGTCTAGGACGATTGGGCGTCTCCTTCAGGTCCTGGCTTTGGTTCGAATTGCCGGCACCTGAGGAAGCATCCGGCTTCGAGTCTGAGGCAGCTGGGGCAGCCGGTGTTGTCGGCGAGTCCTCTTTTGCTATTTGATAAGTATCCAGTTCTTCGATCACTGTTGATTCGGTTTTGATTGTCTCCTCATGAGTGGCCGCAGGGGGCTCAAGCGATGCGCCGGCAGCTTGCGGTGGCCCACTGGAAGCGATTGGTTCACCACCCCCTGCCGATTTCTCAGTGGAAGCAATTGGTTTCTCGCCCCCTTTGGTTGTCGTCTCAGGTGGTGGACTGGCGTTTCCCTTGCCCACCGTCCAATGTTCGACCAGATAAGCTTGCCGCCATTTCAGCGACTTGCCTTCTTTGGCACGCAGTATCGGTTGCAGAGAGCGGCCATCAACAAATTGTGGCGCTGTGGCACCAGCCAGGTCAGCCCATGTAGGCGCCAGATCGATGTTGCCCACCAGTTCCGCCGCTGTCGCACCATGGGTAATACCAGGTCCGCGCACGATCAAAGGCAAGTGTATATCTGTTTCATAAGCTGTCTGCTTGCCCCGGCGCATTCTATGCTCTCCAAGGTGGAAGCCGTTGTCTGAGGCGAAAAAAATGTAGGTGTTGTCGAGTTGCTTGTTTTCACTCAACGTGTCGTAGAGCTTCTCGATCGCCTCATCTACCGCCTGCAGCGAACGCAATCGTTTGCCATAGTAGGCGTCTTCGCCATTTACTTCCTTATCGGTCAACAGATTCAACTTTTTAATGTAGTCAGGCTTATTTGAAACATCGCTCTCATTGAATGCCTTGGTGCGCACAATTTTGGCATCAGCAAACATATTCAAATGTCGATCTGCCGGTGTCGCTGGTCCATGAGGTGCATAAAAAGCAAGGTACATGAAGAACGGCTTGTTTTCGCCACTGCAACTCTTAATGAAATCGGTTGCTTTGTGCAGGTAAACATCGGTTCCATAGTCTGATGGTGTATTACCGTAATGCACGGATTTTCCGTTTTCGTTGAGATCGTAGTTATATTCAGTGTAGGGATTTCCAGAACATGGGCTGGCCCAATAGTCCCAACCGGGCGGAACATAACTTAAGCCTTGCCCATCCGGATAATGATTGAGATATTTGCCGATTAAGGCTGTCGTGTATCCGCGATCGTGCATCCAGGTCGCTATCGTCGAGTTCTCGATGCCTCGCTTGTGCGCTACGACAAAGCCGCCGTTGTTGCCACCGTTGGTCATCACACCCGTGTTGTGAGCATATTGACCACGCAGAATACTGGTGCGGGAGGGACAGCACAGAGAAACGGTGGAAAAATAGTTCTCGAACGACATGCCCTGATTGACCAACAGTTTGTTTAGGCGCGGCATGTGCTTGATGTCTTCCAGACGCTGATCGTCTGTCAAAATGAACAATATGTTTGGTTTGCTCTTGTGCTCCGCCGCTACAGCACTGTCAGGAGATAACCATGTCGCTGCAAGCATGATGAGCACTGGCAGTACGATCATTATGAGAGATAGTGAACCGGCTCTATTCTTCATGCGCCTCTCCAAAGTCTATTCGCAACCCGCCGTATATTATGGCACTGCGATAGACTTTGAACAAACTGCCCGCTAAATAATAGAGTCATCATTTGCAGATAACCGTCGAGCGGCTGAGATTTGCTTTTACCAGCCTACTAAATGAATGAGGTCACATCTTGGTAGGCCGTATCGGCCATCTCTACTCCCGCATGCGCCATAGCGCCGACCATATTCACTGCCTGGTCAAATGAACTTGTTGCCGCGTAAAGCCCGTCAGATGCAACTTGCAGACTACCATTGTCATAGTTTGCCAAATCGCTGCCCACACCAGCCAAATTACCATGAACCAGATCGGACACGCCTTTGGCCCCGCTGGCCATAGTTACTGCCATATCGGTTTCGACATTCTGCACATCAGTGTTAACGGGGTTTTGATTTGCGAAGTTGACATCGCTGAAGGAGTGCGTGAAAGTGTTGAGCGACATCTCTAAATTTCCGCCGCCCAAGCTGGTAATACCGTCTACGGTGACACCAGTCTTCGCCAGCGGTGTATTGTCATTATGTCCCCACGGGTTACGCACCACCACCTTGTCGGTTTTTGGATCGTAACTCAACACGCTAAAGACATGATCGCCTTCGAGTCCTCCACGATTGTTTGATGACGGGCCAGTAGAGGCTGTGACCGGGTCACCATTTTGCAGCGACTGTGTCAGGGAACGCGCAACGTCAGCATTGCTCACGCTGCCTAAAGTAGTCTCCGTATCTTGGTTGCTAAATGCCATAGAATCGGTGCTAGCGGTTTGCCCAGTGAGTAAGTGCAATGCACTGTCGCTGTCTGTAACTTTATGATCTTGGGCATCAGGTCCGGTTCCATAGCTTCCGATATTGTCGTATTTCAGGAATGCAGTTTGTGCGATCCTCGCCCACTTGGCGGTATCGTCGACTTCACCCGACGCGTTGGGATCGGTGGCACTCTTCGGATCGGAGGCATTGGCGAGTTCAGCCTGCGTGATGTTCACTGGATTGCTGGTGTCGCCGGGGAAGGTGACTGTATAACTACCGTCGCTGTTGGTTTTGATCATGTTCTGAAGTGCAGCTTCACCCTTACTGCTATTTGCTAACGACGCAAGAGCTGACTCAAAATAGCAGTCTCCGATGATGGTCTGATCGACTCCTGCCGCACTAGCAGTAGGAAGTCCAATATCTCTTGGATCCGCAGGTTGAGGCTGGTGTTGTACTTTATCTATCTGAACCTGAGGATTAGGATTGACCGCTCCTAAAGCTTTCTTGGCGGCGACTTCCGATTCTTTCGCTTCGGTCTCTGCCGTGGTCCCTTTGGCCCCCGCTGGCGTGGGACCCAACTTGCCTTCCGACGGTGTGCCGCCCGTGTGCGAACCTTGGTTGCCATAAAGACTGCCGACGTTACCAAAATCTAGCTGTCCGTTCGACACAGCCTGTGATCTGGTACCGGTGTCAGGGGATGGACCAAGAGCCGGCGTGCCTTTCAGAGTTTTTGGATCGTATGCTTCGGTCACCAGAGTGTGGGAAGCATCGTTTTGCTTCGGTAAGCTCTTACTTTCAACAGCGTCGGTAACACTCATATGATTCGCCAATCTATTTCTAGAGAACTGGGGGTTCGCTGCACCGACAATCCGAAGTTTGTCAGGAGAGGCACATGCTCGCTTGAAGCATCTTTTGATGCCTCTCTACCAATTTCGGCGCAAGGCAGAAGTGGGAGCTTATTTATGGATGGTAAGGCAATTCGTGAAACCACCATATCGTAGAGACCGTGACAAAGTCGTGACTGGTGGCAAACCGGTGACCGCTTGCCGGGACTGATTTTACTGAATCTGCTACCAGAATTAAGTAGTAATGCTGTCCGGTATGTTCCGGCCATTTTAAGCTGTCGTGAGAGATGTACCAACGATAACCAAACCAGAAAAAGCAGCCCAACGCAACCAGTAAAACTGGTGCTCTATGGCGCCGACAAGAGTTCTAACTTGTGCTGGCAACTGTCCACCTTGTCTGATTGTTTGCACTCTTTTGCGACGGAAATTGCATTAACCAAAGCATGTTTGGCGTCATCGGTTTGCCCCAATTCTGCATAACAATCCGCCAATTTTACATACCAGTCGGATAGGAACTGCCGATCGCTGCGCACCCATTTATAGTTAATTGCTTCATATAATTTTTTGATTGCTAACGCATACTTCTGTTCGTCCATAAACATGTTACCTTCGAACACGGCATTAAGCGCTATCTGGCGTCCGACGTCGGAGATGTCCGATGGGTTTGCCGTTTCGGCTTCTGTTCTGACCTGCTCAAAATTAAATCGCGCTTTTGCAAAGTTATTATCGCGGAAGTATTCGACGCCAATCTTAGAAAGCGCATCGACTATCTCTTTGGTGGAAGCATGCGTGGTCTTGAGCAAATGCAAGATTTTGAGACGGCAATCGATGGCTTTTTTCTCATCCTGCAGAAAAAAGTAATTCCACGCTTCTGCGTCCAGTGTTTCCAGGCGGGCCTGTGCAGAAGCGAGCAGCTTTTCCTGGGCTTTTTCCAGACAAGAGAGAAACTCTGCTGCTTTTCTGCGTGAGTCTGGGCTTTTAAGGTCTACCAACATTTTAGGATATTCAATACCGATTGCGAGAATGGCCTCTTGATCATTCGTTTTCTGCGCATTGGCAAAGGCTGCACCGTATGTTTGTATCGCCATTGATTTTTGTGCCTGTTCGATCAACCTTCGCACTGTGGGATAAGAAAAACAAATGGCGACTACTAGCACTAAAAGTAGTGGCATTGACCTTAGAAACAATCGAGAATTATAGGCAGAAAATGGTGGTTTCAGTAAACTGCCGGGATGATTCTTGCCATCTCGAATGCCTTCCAGCGCTGCATGCAATTCGTCTATTGAAGCGAATCGATCGGTAGGATTCTTGTTCAGGCACTTAAGTGTAATGGATTCGAGTCGCGCGGGGATTTTTAGATCCGGCCGCACTTGAGCAAATGTTTTCGCCGGCTCTTGGCAGTGGAGATACATCGTGTTGAGCGGGTTTGTCCCTACATGTGGTGGCACTCCAACTAGTGCTTCGTAAAGCATGCAGCCAATTGAATAGATGTCCGTTGCCGGTGTCAATTGCTTAGCATTGCACTGTTCAGGGCTCATGTATAGCGGACTGCCAAAGACTTCTCCGGTCTTTGTCAGAGACAGCTCGCCTTCGCGCGAGAGTTTGGCGATGCCAAAGTCGAGGATTTTGACCACATTTTGGCGTTTGCTGGTCTGAGTAAGCATGACGTTACTTGGCTTTAAATCGCGGTGAATGATACCTTTTTGGTGAGCATCGCTAAGCGCATCGGTGATTTGGAGGAAAGTGTCAACGACTTCGGATGGTGGCAGCTGCCTGAGCTGTTCGATCCGTTTGCTCAGATCTATTCCTTCGACGTACTCCATGGCGAGATACAGCTCGTCTGCTTCAGTTTCGCCGAAATCGTAAATGGCAATTGCATTGGCATGATTGATCGCCGAAGCCGCTTTCGCTTCCTGATGGAACCGCAGTTTGGCTCTGTCATCGAGGACATTTTGAACCAACATTTTTATCGCCACAACCCGGCCGGTTGCTAGCTGTTTAGCCTTGTATACCTGTCCAACACCGCCTTCGCCAATCATCTCCAGGATCTTGTACCTGTCTGCAATGATTGATCCGATTTGGTGCAATTCTTGCTGGCCTGGTGCGGAACCAGCTGGCAGTGCAGCTCTGGAAGTGGTGGTCTCGCCAACAACAAGATGCTGCTTAGTTTTGAGATCTTGCTGCTCGTCGAAATTTGTCATGGTTCAGCATAGCTGATCGGTAGCAAAGGAGAGATCGGTAGCCAAAGGAGATGTACCCGATTTTGTGCCAAATTTCATAGTCAGTAGCTATTCAGAATGATTGATTAGAAAAGTGGCGAACGATTCGAAGAATTCGTACAAGGCATGTTTGTGCGTTTCGAACTCTGGCACCATATCCAATGCCTGCTTCATGTTTTTTAGCCAGGCATCTCTTTCGGGCATACCGATGCGGAATGGCATGTGGCGCGCTCGCATCCGTGGATGTCCTCGCTCATTGCTGTAGGTAGACGGTCCACCAGTGCGCTGCACTAAAAACAGCGCCAGGTGCTTCTTAGGTTCAGTCAGATCCTGAGGATACAACGGACGCAACACACTATCGGTCTCGACGCCCTGATAAAAATGCTCCACTAGCTGATAATAGGGTGCGTCGTTATTTAGCGCTGAGAAGATATGACCAATCGGGTCCGGTTCTTGCATCCTTCAACCTTTCTGTATTGGTTAACAATGATAGCGTCTCTACACCCTGCAATTCCGAATTCGACCTTCTTCTGACCGAGGTTGTCAATATTTCCGTGTAGAAGCTTTGAAATTGAAAAATGGTATGCTTTTCGACCGAATGACTCAAAGAATCCTTGGGGCGATTTTGGCATCCATCATCATTGCGGCGACCTTCTCGGTTGGCGTCGATGCACGATTGCTGACCGGTGGAGTGGAGCACAGCGAAACTCTTGAGCCCTTGGATTCGGCTCTTGCCCCGGGGCAGGTTTTCGACCCTGACAAATTGCCTGAAGCGGAATCGGAAGGTGCTAACAATTGGTACAAAATTCCGGACTGGCTGGCTGGAACCTGGCATAAAGATACACAGACAGATTATTATCGCTACAACTACAAAACCAATCTGGTCGATACAACCACCCGCACCGAAACAGCAAAGGCGGATGGCACTTGGGGAACGCAACAAGACAAGGATGGAGCGATCTGGCAATTTGATCCAGCACCATTCAATGCCACCGTGGATGGTGGCGATCAGTTTATTGTGCAATTGGTGCGCACCAGTGATCCTGTGGAGATCAGCGATAAGAAATTTGTGCGCAGGAGCGTTGACACACAAATTCGGGTGGCCAAAGCTAACGGCGTTATAGAAATGGTGGAATCCGGTGAGCAAATCACCACATACACTCCTGAGGGAGACGACTTGATCAAAAGGGAAACCTCAGCCAAGGTTTTTGACCCGAGCGGACAACCTGTCTTGCTGGGAAAATCATTTGCTTACGAAAAACGGATAGCCGTTTTCATACCACAGAACACGTACAAAGGCAGAGACATGAAGCTGCTCTTTCAGCAGTTTTTACAAAAACAAACCGGGACCGCTTCTGCCGGGTCCAATTCGCAATGATGAGGGAAATGATGGGTACAATGCGGACCGAGAAGCTCGGCTTCTCCTTGCTCACAACAATTTTGTCGGTAAGCGCTGCCACAGCAGCTCCGGCAGCCAAGTCCTTTCGCCTGCCTGATATTGCCGTACCTAAGACCTACAATTTATATGTAGAACCTGATCTGGTGAAAAAGACATTTGCTGGAAAAGAAACTATTGCCTTGAGCACCAAGACTGCCAGCAATGAGCTTGTCTTGAATTCAGCGGAGATTCAAGTTAGCAACGCTGTTCTGACAAACGCAAAGGGAAAAACGATCGCTAAGCTGAAGGTGGAACCAGAGCCGACGGTAGAGCGCATTCTTTTTCGGGCTGAGAAGACTTTGCCCCCTGGTGACTACTCACTGGTCATCACCTTTAGTGGCATCTTGAACAATCAGTTGCGCGGCTTCTACAACTCCAAGTTTAAAGATGCCGCCGGTAAAGAGCACACAATTGCCACCACGCAGATGGAACCGGCCGATGCCCGCCGCATGTTCCCTTGCTTTGACGAACCGGCTTACAAGGCGGTTTTCAACCTGAGCACAACCATCGACAAATCAATGGTGGCAATTTCAAACAGTGCCGTTTTGGAAGAGCACATTGATAAGTCCGGCAGGAAAAAGCTGGTCAAGTTCGCACCGACTCCGCCCATGTCTACATATCTGGTGGCACTGATCATTGGACCGTTCAAGTCTACGGCGCAACAAACATCAGACGGAATTCCAATCAAAGTCTGGAGCCTGTCGGATCGCCCCTCCATGGGCTCCTATGCCCAGAAATGCGCGCTCAAACTGATGCATTATTACAACTCATACTTTGGCACCCCATACGCAGCCAAGAAACTTGATCTAATTGCCATCCCTGATTTTGAAGCCGGTGCCATGGAAAATCTTGGTGCCATTACGTTCCGCGAGAGCGCTTTGATAATCGATGACAAAACCGCTTCCACGCCTGCAAAAATGCGCGTAGCCAGCATCGTCGCGCACGAAATGGCGCACATGTGGTTTGGCGATCTGGTGACCATGAAGTGGTGGGATGACCTCTGGTTGAACGAAGCATTTGCGACATGGATGTCTGTCAAAGGAGTGGACGTTCTCAAACCGGAATGGAAGGTCTGGGATGAATTCGCTGATGACAGAGTCAGCGCTATGAGCACTGATTCATTGGCCAGCGCCCGGCAGATTCAGTGTGCGGTAAATGATCCTTCCGAGGCAGTGGAGATGTTCGATACCATCACCTATGAAAAAGGAGCATCGATCTTGCGCATGCTCGAATGCTACGTCGGGTTGGATAATTTTCAGAAGGGCATTCAAACATACATATCGAGTCATAAATTTGCCAATGCCACCACCGATGAATTGTGGAAAGCAATTGGTTCTGTCACGGGAACCGATATACCAGGCATGATGTCACACTGGGTGCACCAGGCGGGAGTGCCCCTGATCCGCCTGTCGGACAGTTCACCTACTGAGCTGACTGCGTACCAGGAGAGATTCTTTGCTGTTCCTCAAAGTGATGAGAGCAAGAGGAATGTCCTTTGGCAAGTGCCGCTTGCCATGCGTGCGTTGGCTGAACCAGGCAGCGCAGAATCCGGGAGCGCAGGCGTTTCGCCTGCTTCGGGTTCGACCTCCCAAACATCCGCCCTCATGACCGATCGAACAATGGGCTTGCCCCGTCCTGCCCGCGTCTTTGTGGGAAACGCGCACAGCAACGGATATTATCGGGTGCAATACACAAGCGAATCATTGAACAGTCTCGCAGCCTCAATCGATCAACTGACTGTCACAGAAAGGTTGAATCTGCTCACGGATCAATGGGCGCTAAGCCGCTGTGGAAAAGCACCGATCGCAGACACACTGCATCTTTGTGAAGCGTATAAAAAGGAAACGGATCCTAACGTTCTCGGTCAGTTGACTTCGATTTTGGAGACTCTGTCCGATTATGTGGATGACTCGCACAGGAAGGCTTATGAAAAATTTGTGCGGGACGAGCTGCAGGGGCAAAAGAATGAGTTGACGTGGACGGCTAAAGCAGACGATTCTGATTTAAGAAAATTGGCTCGGGCACACGTTCTAGGTACCCTCGGTAGATATGGTCAAGATCAATCAGTAATTGAAAAAGCCCGATCGCTATTTTCACAATACAGGAAGGATCCAAAATCCGTGGATCCGGATTTGGTCAGCACCATAACTGGTATCGTCGCCCGCAACGGTGGCCAAACAGAGTACGAGCAAATTACTTCGCTATGGCAACAGGCCAAGACACCAGAAGTAGAGAAACGAAATCTCAGTGCCTTAGCGGACTTCCGCAACAAAGAGCTGGTCGAGAAAACTCTGAACCTGACCTTGACCCAAAAGGTGCGCACTCAGGATGCCCCCGGGCTAATCGGAGATCTTTTGTCCGATAAGCTGACACAAGATCAAGCCTGGGACTTTACGGTCAAGCGTTGGCCGGAAATTTCTCATCGTTTTGTAGAAGAAACACTACCAAAGATGATGGCTGCAACGCACCATATGAGCACGCAAAAGCAAGAAGCGGCTGTGACCGCATTCACTGCTGCGCATCCCCTGAAAGCAGGAAAGCGCCGCATCGCAGAGACGCTGGAGCAGATTCATGCAAATGTGCTGTTCAGGAAGAAATCGGCGGCGGAGTTAAACTCATGGTTGCAAAATCGTGGCAATTGATCCGGGAGCGGCAGGCGTCCCAACCCGGGAGCGGCAGGCGTCTCGCCTGCTTCGGAGCCCGGGAGCGCAGGCGTCCCGCCTGCTTCGGAGCCCGGGAGCGCAGGCGTCTCGCCTGCTTTGGATAATCTCGTAGGATCATGACATTGAACAAACCGCTACTCTCGATACTGCTGTCCCTGGCGCTGTTGGCCACTAGTTCGCCGATTGCGTCTGCCTGTGGACCATTTCTACCTGATGTCGATTTCTCATGCACAGGTCGACCAGATCTGCCGCTGAGAAGATTTGCCGATGGAGAATTGGGAATCCTGCAGCAGAAACTCGCCCGCTCATATTTGTTTGTCGCCTATCGCGTTCTAAGCAAAACTCCTCTGACGGCGGTCGAGAAAACTAGTCTCGTATCATTTTGGGAAGCACAACTCCTCAACGATAACTCTTCCGTCGATTTGCCAGAGAAGGCAGCTAAGGATTGGTTGGTTGCTCGTACAAAGTTAGCCAATGCCGGCGCAATCGACGAGATCAAGCTTTATCGCAGCATCGACATGACGCCTGAGAAGCAGTACCAGACCTATCTGAACTGCCCGGCTGACGCCTTCACCAACGCCAGCAAAAGACTGGCAGATCGTGTGCGCGCATACGGAAAAGATTCGCAGGTGGTAAAAGATTGGCTCAAAGCCCAAGATCTGGTTTTTTGCCATTGTTCTACGCCGAACTACGATTATGGCAAGAAAGTCTTTGCTCCGGAACCTGCGTTTCCCCAAGCGGTCCGCGCTGGTGCCGACACCCTGACGATAGCTGACAGAAGCTATCAGCTGGCGGCAGCGCACTTTTATTGCCAAAATTTCGATGAAGCAAAGAAAGAGTTCCTTAGCATTGCTGCCGATAAGCAATCGCCATATCGTCCGCTGGCACCATATTTGGCGGCACGCTGCGATATTCGCAAAGCATCTCTGCAAAAATCGCCAGATATGGGGCTGTTCGCCCAGGCGAAAAGGGAGTTGCTCAACATCGCTAACGATCCCGCTAGTGCGGCAGTGATGAAACAGCTGTGCCTTGATCTTGTCGATTATGTAGACGCTCAACTCATTCCGCTGGAGCGTTTGAAGACGTTGTCCAATAATCTGGTCACACCAAGCAACAACAGCATGGCATTTTCGAAAAATCTATTGGACTTCATCACAATCCAACACCAGATTCTTGGTGGTGATTCTCCAATTGACTCCTCCGGGGGAAATTCGGATATACCCCAGAGCGCCAGGACAGACTTAATTGATTGGATTCTCTGTGTGCAGATTCCAACCGATGACAACAGAAGGCACGCTCTGGAAAAATGGCAATCGACACATTCTAACCTCTGGCTCATACCTTGCCTTATCTTTGCGCACGGCGCAGACCCCGGTTGCGATCAGTTGATCAAGGCGGCCACGGCGGTCAGCCCGTCGTCACCGATATACTTGACGGCAAGATATAACCTGATCAGATTGTTAACTGAGCAAAAAAAGATTGACCCGGCAAGAGTGGAACTCAACAAAGTGTTGGGCCCCACCTCCAAGATGCCACCGTCATCGCGCTGCTTGCTTATGACTGAAAAGAGTCAGGTGGCTAGCAACTTTGACGAATATTGGCAAGACGTACTGCAGGTGACGGCGGTAGTTACTAACTGGGGTGCGCCGGCAGGAATTGAAGGCGACGTCAAAAAGCTCGATAAGTCGATTGATTATACCCATGGACCTGTGTGTTTCACCGTAGATGGTGCCGACGCACTGAATAACTCCATCCCACTTCGGCTTTTGCCGACTGCAATCAAGTCAGCGCACCTCGATAAAGATGTCAAACGCGATTTCATTCAAGCGGTGTGGGCCAGGGCAGTCATGCTTGGCGAGTTGAAAGTGGCAGCCGACATCACTCCAGCGTTGGCGGCATCGGCGCCTAAACTGGCCGCTTCCTTGAAGACATTTACGCAAGCTCCTACTCTTGAGGAAAAGCACTTTATACTTGCCTGCCTCGCCTTGCAAAACCCGGCCATGAGACCATACATTACCGCCGGTTTCCAGCGAGTAACAGCTTTCGATAAAGTCGACGACTACCAAGACAATTGGTGGTGCCAGGGAGCAATCTCCGTTTCTTATGGTGATGATGGAAAGGTGAAAGTTCACAAGTCGACCAAGTTGCCATTTTTGACCGATGCCGACTCTGCGGCAGCTCGCTCCGAATACGAAAAATTATGTGCTCTCGGGCCCGGTCCTGAATATTTGCTCGGTCAAGTCGTGGGCTGGGCAGCCAAACATCCTCACGATCCTCGATTGCCTGACGCTTTGTACCGGGCCATTCGCGCTCCCAAATTCGGCTTTGGCAGCAAACTGGCTTCTACTTTATCCAAACAAGCATTTACGATTTTGCATCGAGACTTTCCAAACGATCCTTACACAAAAAAATCACAGTATTGGTATTGATAATGAGCCAAATTAAGCGCTCCCTTTTCCTGCTTATCCTTATCCTCATCCTCTCATTGCTGCCTTTTGCCACGGCCCAGGCGAAGAACCGTGAGGAGAAGGAAGAGATTCAAGTGCAAGAGCGCGCACTGGAAGGCAACAACACCGCTCCCTGCATCAGTTGGACTAATCCAATCATCAAACCGCGGGCGGTGCTATTGTGCATTCACGGGCTTGGTCTATACAGCGGTTCCTATCAAAATTTTGGCGTTCGCATGGCCCGTCAGGGAATTGCTACATATGCCATTGATGTGCGCGGTTTTGGATCATGGATGAAGGCGCAAGGTCATGCGCAGATAGATTTCGTTGACTGTCTCAACGACGTACAGAGTGCCTTGAAAGCTATCCGGGCGGCCAACCCGGGTCTACCCGTTTTCTTGCTGGGGGAGTCAATGGGTGGTGCCATCGCCCTTAGAGCTAATTCTCTCTTTCCGGAGTTGATCGATGGTTTGATCTCCTCAGTGCCAGCTGGCGAAAGGTTTAAACAGAAAAAAGAGGATTTAAAAGTAGCTCTCGACTTTCTCAAAGGTCCAAATAAACAGTTCGACATTGGTAAAAGTATCGTCGATCAAGCTACTGATAATCCAGCTCTACGAAAGGACTGGGAGGATAATCCGCTGGACAGAATGGATTTATCAGCCAAAGAGCTAATGCAATTTCAAAAATTCATGAATGAGAATCACGATTCAGTCAAATCAATCACCAAAACTCCGGTCTTGATGATTCAGGGCACTGAAGACAAGTTAGTCAAACCGACGGGAACATGGGATCTATTCATCGAAATTCCCAGTCGCGAAAAAACATTTTTGGCGGTGCCAAGCGAACACCTGGTATTCGAGGACCAACAAGATAAGAACAGAGCCTTCGACGTGCACATCGATCACACCATAGCAGCTTGGATTCTGGCGCTGGCGGCTGAGAGCGTGGCTCAGGCACCGCCTGCAGTGCGCCCTGCCGCTCTGACTTCGGCAATCACTCTTATGATTTCAGGACAATATGCGCAGGCCCAACCGAGTCTGGTCCAATTTGTTCAAGATCATCCAGACAGCAGTGAGGGGCATTACTGGTTGGGAATTGCCTATCTCAAAAATCAAAGACCATTCTTGGCTCGCAAGGAGTTTGTCGCCGCTATGAGATTGGGAAATGATTCAGGGCACGCAGACGAAGCCAATCGGTATCTGATGAGCATGAGTAACAATGTTTCGGATCCGAACTCTCAGATGCAAACTGGTGCACCACCAGCGAACGATCCTCCAAAATCAGTTACTCATACCGATATCACGATGGGTGAACCTGCGGTGGTGGCATTTTATGCACCATGGTGTCAACAGTGCAACAACCTGGATCAAATCCTCAATCAAGGGCGGGCAATTTTTGGTCAACGTGTGAAGCTCCTGAAAATAAATGTCGAAGACCCGGCCAGCCAAAGCACCGTCAAGTCGCTCAACGTTGGACCGATTCCGACTTTTGTCTATCTGTCGGCTGATGGACAGGTGGCTTCTACCTCAATCGGCAGGACCACATTTCTAAATTTTGCCAAGGGCGTCTCAACAATCCTGAGAAAATGATCCCAATAATGATTGCTTATGCATCATAATCGGGTGACTAACTTGATGCGGTGCACCTACAATGACAACTAACCCTTCGCCAGTGCAGAATACTACGACCTTGTACCAGGCTGAAACGCTATGGGACAACGCTCATCAAGCCCGTGCAACCCGTCAATATGCTAGCGCCGAACGACTCTATAAAGAGGCAATCACAAAGCTGCAAGCAGTTCTTGGTGATGACCACAGCGTGGCCAAAGCTATGGACGAACTGGGCACGCTTTACATGGAGCTTGGCAAGGATGCCGAAGCTGAGCAGTCATTCAAGAGCAGTGTTGAAGTGGCAGAGAGAAAATATTATGCCGGCCATGCCGACGTCGCTCCCGCTTTAGATCATCTTGCCGATCTTTACATCAAACAGGGAAAGTTTGCCGAAGCTGAACCGGTAGCCACTCGCGCTCTGGAAGTGAACGATAAAACGCTCAGTGGCGAGCATCGATGCACATTGAAAAGTCTGCACAACCTGGCTCTGGTGCAAATGAAATTAGGAAAGTCACCGGAGGCTGAGAAGACACTGACCAAAGCGCTCAAGAGTCTTGATACTCCGCTTGGTCCATATCAGGAATTTAAATACGATCTGGCTCGGCTCTACCAGGAGCAAGGTAAGACTGCAGAGGCTGAAAAAGCCTACAAAGAAGCGATCGAGGGATTTGAGTATAGACGCAATATACCGCGCCTGGTGGAGTGCCTTGAAAGCTACGCCGATTTCTTGAGCAAAGGCGAACGTAAGAGTGAAGGAGCAAAGCTTAAGACTCGAGCCGATAAGATGCGCGAATTAGTCAAAGACTGCCACGATAAAGGGGATATGTTTCCATCCACTTTGTTGCGCGCTTAGACAGATCCGGTAGCGCAGATCCGGTCACCAACGATTATTAGAGCAACCGTGCCGCAGCCAGCCGGGCGACGAAGTCCGCGTGCTCAGTTGATGCGAGACCTCGATTGAGCGTGTCCATTAGTGGATGATATTGATCGCGCAGCAGATGCGTGCTGCCTATCCATAGCCCTGGAAAGGCAATCGAGCGAAATACTCCGTCGCTGTCTGCGCTCAACTCGGAATTTCCGCGCAGATCGAACCACCTCAGTTGCGCTGGCTTCAAACATAGAACAATATATTCGAGCACGCCGGCGCGGGCATAGCGTTGCTTTTTCAGATGTAAATCAATTGACTTGCTGGTGTGCGCGACCTCTGCGGTTAGCTCCGGTGCGCCCTGCACATATAATCCATCCTTCTTCGACTCTTTGTCTCTGGATTGCCCCTTGCAAGCAGGCAGCACGCGCAAAAACAAATCGGGTTGCACTTCATCCTTTTTGCCCAAGATCACGGTAACCTTGTCGCCCGCTTGCACGCCTGGTGTGGATGCCTGATATGCATCAAATACCGATGAGAGCCGCAGATGGCTGCCTCCATGCGGCAGGCCAAGCGGCTCGCAGACAAATACAACACCACCAAGCAACTCCGCCTTGAAGCCCTCAGGCATTTGCTCGTACGTTCGGTGAAACTCGGGCTGCATCATGCAGTCACCATTATGCAGTTCTCCAGCAGCGACCTGCCCGGATCGATTCTTATGCACAACTGCCATTTGGTCTTCTCCTGTACAAAACGCCCCAACGATTATTAGAGCAACCGCGCCGCAGCCAGCCGGGCGACGAAGTCCGCGTGCTCAGCTGATGCGAGACCTCGGCTGAGCGTGTCCATCAGTGGATGATATTGATCGCTCAGCAGATGTGTGCTGCCTATCCATAGCCCTGGAAAGGCAATCGATCGAAATACTCCGTCGCTGTCTGCGCTAAACTCGCAATCATTACGCAGATCGAACCACCTTAGTTCTTTTGGATTCAGGCAGAGAACAATGTATTCGAGAACTCCTGTGCGCGCATAGCGTTGCTTCTTCAGATGCAGATCTATGGACTTGCTGGTGTGAGCGACCTCTGCTACCAGCTCAGGTGCGCCCTCTACATATACTGCTTTTTTCGAGCCTTTGTCTCTGGATTGTCCCTTGTAGGCAGGCAGCACGCGCAGAAACACGTCAGGCTGCACTTCATCCTTTTTGCCCAGGATTACCGTACCGTTGTCGCACACTTGCACTCCTGGCGTCGATGCCTTATACGCAACGAATACCGCAGAGAATTCCGCATGATTGCAGCCGTGCTCCAGTCCAAGCGGCTCGCAGACAAAGACGACACCACCAATCAACTCCGCCTTGAAGCCCTCAGGCATTTGCTCGTAGGTTTTGTGAAACTCAGCCTGCGTCATGCTGTCACCGTTGTGCAATTCTGCAGCAACATGCGCTCCGGATCTATTCTTGTGCACCACTGCCATTGCGTTTCTCCTGTAGGAACGCGTAATAACCAGGCTCGGAGATTTAGCCATTTTAGCATGACAATCAACCAGCCATTGGGTTACAACTTAACCGTTGCGAGCCCGATTGACTATGTTGAATTGCACAGATCTGGTCCCGGGAGCGCAGGCGTCCCGCCTGCTTCTATGCGCCCTATTCCCTAAACCAGTTCTGCCCATCAGAGATAAACCTATCTAATTTGTAGGCAGTTGAATTGGTTAGGGATCCTGTCTGGCGCCCAGAGATGGTCTCACCGTTGGTGGTGGCATAGGTGATGGTACCGTCGCTGGTATTGCACACTATAATCTCTTTCCCGCCGACACCGACGGCTGTCGGCAAAACACAGATGGCAGAATGAGAGGCGAAGTAAGAGCCGGTGGCTGATGCTTTGAAGTCTGATGCTTCGTTTACAGCTGTAAAACTGGAGCCGGCGATCTCTGAGCCGTCGATTTCAATCGGGCTGCTTTTCATATTGGAAGTGAACCATCCATGATGTCCACCAATGACTCGAATGCCGCCCGAACCAACTAACTCATATTTTTCGCCCGCCTCGCCGTAGATCATGGCCCCGTTAGTGTCATTTTTATCTTGAGCAGATTTGTTCTTTGCCGACGCCGGCAACAATAGCAATATCATGGACATCGGTACAATGATGATCTGAGACCAGAATCTGAGTTTCATAAGGGTCCTCCCTCTACATTTACTTTGCAGCGGCTTCGCTATACATAGACCAGATTGGATCAGCAGCGGCGTTGCCACCACAGATAATGGCTGCTGGATTTCGATATTTCGCGACACTGCATCTTCCACTTCTCAAGGCGGCAATGACCGCGGCTCCAGACGGTTCTACAAGTTGATTGTAGCTTTTCCACAACCACTGCATTCCTTCGATCATTTCAGTGCAAGAAACAAGCAATATGTCATCGACATACTTCTGTGTCAGAGCTAAAGTCCTTTCGCTGACCGATCGTGGTGCCAGCGTGTCGGCTATTGTCTTGACGAAGGGAAGTTGCACTACTTTACCTTGCGTTACTGCAGTCTTCATAGTGGCTGCTCCTTCAGGCTCCACTCCGATAATTTGAACATGGGGTTTCACTTGCTTTATCGCGGCGGACATGCCCGCGATCAAGCCACCACCGCCGATGGCGATCAATATGCAGTCCACATCCGGAAGATCGTCAAGCAGTTCCAGCCCCAGAGTACCCTGCCCCGCGATTGTCGCTGGAGCGTCAAAGGGATGAATGTAATGCAAATTCTGCTCAGAGGCCGTTTCCATCGCTTTCGCATGAGAGACATCCCACACATCACCATACTGAATAATCTGCGCAGACCATTGCCGCGCCCGTGCCACTCGGTCTGGGCTGGCCGTTTCAGGCAGATAAACAATGGCTGGAATCCCCAGTCGAGTGGCTGCATACGCCACCGCAAGCCCATGATTGCCCCCGGAAGAAGTAATTACGCCCTGTTTCTTTTGCCCCTCACTCAATTGAAGCAATGTGTTGAAGACGCCCCTCGGCTTGAACGAACCCGCCACCTGTAGATTCTCAAGCTTAAGTCTCAGGCGCGGATGGATCTCATCCACCAACGCCGGCTCAGGCGCCAGAGGGGTGTGGCGCACATATGGGCGGATGCGCTGCCGCGCTTCCTTGAAATCACTCAGTGCTATATCGTAACTGATCATCCCCGTTCATCTTCCGCGGCAAACGTCACGCATTATACTAAAGAGCGAATAAGCGCTAACCTCTATTTGTGGAAGATCGCACGGTATTTTGACATGACGCCACTTGCTCTGCTCCTAATCGAAATATTAGTGCTTGCCTGGGGGCTGCCTGGCTTCGCCCAAGATGCTAATTGGCAGACCTTTACGGTCCCCGACCATCAAATGAGCGTTAATGTACCTGGTGTTGTAACTCCTGGACCGCCGTCAGAAGATGAAACATTCCAGGCAGTTTCAAATGGCAACGTATTTTCCATCTGCGAACACAAACTGTCAGACGATGAACAATCAATGTCTGATGACGCGCTGTGGAAAGCTTATTTTAAAGGAATTAGTGAAGGCATGGGCGCGGCAGTCGGAACTAAACCCACAACCGTTGAAGAAAGAAGCGGCGGAACTTACAAAGGAAAAGGCTACACGCTGGAGCTTATGGACAAACCAAAGCTAAGCGGAGTTTACGCTCTTGGTTGGAATCGGGACATGGCGTACTCTATAACTCTTAGTGGACCTCTATCACCTTATGAAGCGGACAGGTTTTTGCGCTCCCTTGTGGTAAGAGAAATTTCGGACCCGATGAAAGGAGTAGACAAAGACTTTCTTTACGTTGGCATTCTGGGGATCGTAGGAGGAGTTATCTACTTAGTGCGCCGTAAAAAGAAATAGCCAGTTGAGACACGCAGGGATTCAAAGAATGCGCACGTTAAATCTAGTGGTTCTGGTTCTTATCGGCTCGGCGCTTTTTGGCTCGCCTACCTTTGCACAAAGTGCGCAGTGGCAGCCTTACAATTCGCCGGAGTTTCAATTCAGCATTCAGGAGCCGGGTACAGTAACTGTTGGAACGATCCCGAATGGACACGCTACGACATTCACAACCGTCTCCAACAATTGCCAATATATCGTCATAGCGCGAAAGTTATCTCCGATGGAATTGGCGGCCAGTTGGTTTGCTTCAGGGGATGCTTTATGGAACGGTTTCCTCAAGGGCTACGGCTCTAAACCCACTACCGTTAAAGACATGACCGGCCAAGGTTGGACAGGAAAGGCCTTTACGCGAGAGCTAGAGGATCAACCGCACCAATCAGGCATTTTTTGCCTTAGCACCAATGGTGACATAACTTATTGTGCAATTGTTGCAGGACCCACATTGACCGACGATGCAACAACGTATTTAAAATCTTTTGTTGTAACGGAAAAGCCCGACTCATCGGCAAAGGCCATCGCTCTGGCGATATTCTTGATCGTCGCCGTTGTGATAGCGCTGGGGATCATTTTGCTGGTGCGGTTTAAGAAGAAATAGCTAAATATGCAACTTCTGTTTGATCCAACTTTTAGTGCGAGGCATATAGTGAAGCACAGTGTCAGACGTGTCGTCACCAAACTGCGACCCACCCAGCAATCCACCAACTACTTCAGCGCATCCTTCCATGGGAATTTGGAAATAAGTAAGGCGGCTCTTTACGTCTGCTGGCATGTCTATAATATCTTGGTGAAAAAGCACAATCAAGTTCGAGTCATTTTGTGAATATGATCCCAGAGAATTATCAATCGCATGACCAAGTTCATGATAGAGAGCATGCACCATTTCTCTCTCCGAGCGCGCGTCTGCCAGGGTTGATGAGCGTCTTATCTTCGTGCGCTCATAAATGTTTACGTCTTTTCCATATGTGCGACCCGGCTCTTCACCAAGGGTGGTATTAGAGGACTCTGGCCTCAGTTGGTCTCCTGTGCCCGGCCATTTGTCTTCGATGTTGGGCGCAATGTTGACGGTGGCACCACTGTCATCCAGTATCTTGTACACCGGTCTGGGTAGACTCTGAACCGCTCTTGTCACCGCCGCAATTGTCCTACTGCTGACTGCAGGGTGTCCCATCTTCGGAGGCACAACGACGATGCGGTTCACAAATGGAAGCTTTCTGGCCGTGCCGTTATTTTGCACGGACTGGGGTGCAGCCGTGAATTTTTGCGCTGCCGCAGGATCAAGACGCTGCAATGATTGCAAACCCTGCGCTGCTTCGACGCTGTAGGGAAATTTGTCTACCAATGTCGAATAGGCTTGAGTCGCTTGCGCTTTGTCGCCGCTACCAAGATACGCATGTCCCAGATAGAGCCACAGCAGTGGAGTATTCTTTCCCTGACTGGCAGAAAGTTTGAAGTGTTGAGCGGAAATATTGTAGCTGCCAGCCTTGTATGCCGTCAGCCCCTCGTTGTAATCCGATTCCGCAGACGCAAGCGCACCACTGGCGAAAGCAAAGTAAGTGCAGAAGAAGAATAATACGAGTGACAACAATCGGCGCATGTTCTGCTCATCGTAGTTGTTGGAAGACAACCGAGTCACCATCGCATAACCCCCTGCCTGACACGAATTGAAGATTGTGAGTATCTTGCCGATCGATATTTATCACATAGGTGTGACTGGATTCGTCAAAAAGTTTCCAGCTGCCGTTGGCACCGGAAGTAGTTTGAACAGTTCCATCAGGAAGAAACTTGCAGTCTCCTAGCAACGCCGTGTAGCCACTCATCTGTTTGTAGGTCCCGATGACCGGATCTGTGTTGCTCTTCTGCCCGAAGCTGACAGCTCCAGTAGCCTCAATTTCATAATCGCCTCCCATGCGCACGAATCCATTTGGAGGTGGAACAACCTTTAGCACTAACTTCGTGGGGCTCTTCAAGTCGCCGTCAAACGTGCACTCAGCTTCTAGGGTATCAGAGGTCATGATCTTGGGAGTGTGCCAGGTGTTTGCTGCATCATACAGAGTGATAGTGATCGTAGCTCGGGAAGGATTGCCCATTAAACCCATAGACTTGAATTTTGCATGCACCCGCGTCTTACCCGGGCCGCCGGTAAAGGACCAGTAATGCGTGCCAATCATGTTGTCGATTGTACCCTTATTGATTCCAGGCTGGAGAGGCGCTGGGGCCTCCGGCTTCAAGGATTGCGCCCAAGCCGAAGTGGACGAAAGAATCATTGCAAATCCACAAAGCAGTAGAAATTTCATTTCACACCTCTGTATCCGAAAGAGCTTTGATATATTAGCAAAACAGACATACGGACCAGGCAAAATGAACAATGCATTATAGAATCATCTTAGAACCCGCAATCAATTGATTTTCGCTGGGTTAGCGCATCCCTGACTTGTGCAATCAATGAAACACTTTATCTTGTCTTTACTCATTCTAGCTTTTTCAGCCTCCGCCTGCGGTGCGGACGAGCAACTGATCCAGGTATATGTTCTTGGAGAAGTTTCGCACCCCGGACTTTATACATATTCAAAAGCAGAAGATTTCTTTTCTGAGGTCGGACATCCCTTCCGAGTTCCTTACGCGATTTAAACGAATTCGTTTAAATCGTTGGGCGCATTTCCATGGCCGAAATTTGCCGTAAAGCTGTTCTAGTCAAGGCTTTCAGAACCTAATCTGCGGCTGATTTGATTTCAAAAGACTTAGACACATTCGTTTAAATCGCGTAGGGCCAAAAAGTCTCATCCCTCAGTTAATGAGAAGCACACAGACACTGTTCAAGCTAATATGGGTGGATGCCCTTCATCATGGCGCCGATGTCTACTGTCTTGTAACCAGCAGGCAAGGCAAATAGGGACGGGCTGGGGTTTGCTGCAGACCACGACTTCAACTTCTGCATCGGTGAACCGTTAGTTGTAATCAACACTGCGCAATCAGTGTCGTCTCCGGTCCAGGTTTCCATGACAATGCGGCCTTGTGTGGTGCGCTTACCCTGGCAGGGATGACCTTCGATTACTTTATTGCCGATTGGTTGCCATTGCGCTGAAGCCGGTTCAGAGAGAGGCACCTGCGTAATCGTTCTGGCTTCATCATTGATTGCATAGTTTGTTTTGGTATTAAGGTCCATAATCGTGACATAGTTTTTTCCGGCAACGGTCGTTTCGGAACGCAAATGACCATGCCCGTCGCTCCATATGTGCTGCGTGCTGCCTGTTCTGCAATCTTCAGTTGTGGCTTCATATCCCTTTGGTGTTTTGGCTGTAGCTGGCAACGCCAGCCAGAGAAGGCTGAGAAGGGTCAGTAAGCTCAATAAGTTTATAACTGACTTGTTCACAACTTTACCAGGCAACAATTTTGTCATGGTTGTCTTCTCCTACTTAGCCACGGAATACTTCGTTATACATTCAACGGCGCCCAGCAGATCAAATAGAAGTAGCGGAAAAAATCTGCATAGTGAACGATGAGGGTGATGCGGCTGTTGTATGGATCGATGACATAGACTTTCTCGTTGGCATGATCCACTTTTTCCAGAATGTGATCGTGCCACGGTCCAATCTTCATGCCCGGATCATGATAGGAATGGGCATGGGGCATGCCGAATGTGCAGACTGTGGCAATGTATTTTTCGGGCGCAAGGGAAAACAGTTCTAGTTTCTCCAAAACCTGTTCGCGTAACTTAGGATTTACTTCAAACTCTTCCGCAAAAGATCTACTGCTATCATCTACGGTGCCCGAGGCATGCAACGTCTCAACCTCCAGTCCGCTTAAATCGTGGATCGACATGTCTGCCCGATAATGGAATTTTGGTTCATTGTAGACTTCTACGACACGCTCATCGGAAACATTATCGAACAGTTCGGCGTGCAGTCTCTTCTGATATTTTGCGTATGCACTCTCCAGAACTCTCACTATGAAATCGCCAGAGGCGTGCTTATATCGCGGCGCCGAAACGGTTGAAACGAACCTCTTGGATTCGGCGTCGCAACGCTGCTCGATGTCTCCATCGATCGCGGGAAGGCAAGACTCGTCAAGGAAATTATGCGAATGCAGATCTGAAGCTTCTATCTGGACTGGCTCCTCGCAGCAGGGAAACTTGACTGAAAATCCGTCAGCGTTGCGAGTCAACATCTTACGCAAAATTGCTTCACCGCTCGGTTTCAGCGATATCGCTCCGATCGCCGCGAGCGTTTGACAACTCGCCAATCTGCCCTGAGCAAAACTTAAAATCACGATTTTATCCTTTTTGGGTCTGGCAACATTATAGAAGCAGGCGAGACGCCTGTTGCTCCCGGATATAGAAGCAGCCGGGACGCCTGTTGCTCCCGGGCACACCTAACCCGTATTCTGCAAGCCCTCAGCCACTCCATTAATGGTCATCAACGCCGCGTCGAGAAGCAGATCGCGATGTTCAGGCTGTGCCAATTTATCTGGTCCTTGCCCCTCACAATGCACATTCGACCGTAGTTGCTTGAGAAAGCGCACTTGCAAATAGCTGAGCGGATCAACATATGGATTGCGCAAATTTATCGAGTGCCTCAAATATGGCACTTCTTCGTTCAGTATGGACTTGCCGGCAATGCGTAAAACTGCCGCTTTGGCGAGCTCATATTCTCTTTCTATACGACCGAAGAATTTATGGCGCAGCTCGGCGGAAACAAGCTCTTCGGCATAATATCGAGCGATGTTGAAATCGGCTACAGCAAGAGCATTTTCGATTTTTGAAATCAATCCCCGGAAGAATGGCCAGTCCTTGTACAGTTGTTGCATCAGGGCCAGACAATGTGCACCGGATCCTTCCTCGCCATCGCCATCGCCTTCGGTTAAGGCCGCGACTGCTGAGCCGATTCCATACCAGGCCGGCAGCAGATAACGGCACTGAGTCCAGGCAAACACCCAGGGAATCGCTCGTAAGTCGCTGATGGCGCTGCTGCCCTGTGTTCGGCGAGTCGGTCGTGAGCCCAGGCGCAGTTGAGCAATCTCTGATATCGGCGTCGTCTGATTGAAGAATTCAACAAACGAAGGATCGCAATAGACAAGATCCCGATAAGCCTCGAAAGATAGCGTGGAAAGCCGTTCCATAAACTCGAGCCAGGCGGGCTCGTCTGCCTCTTGACCCGGTTTATTGACATCATTCATGCTCGATTCGATCACGGCTGCTGCCAGTCGATCGAAATTGCGCACCGCTATATCATGCAAAGCGTATTTGGAAGCGATCACTTCTCCTTGCTCGGTCAGCTTAATCCGCCCCGCCACCGTACCTGGTGGCTGAGCGAGGATTGCGCTGTGTGTCGGGCCGCCACCACGGCCGATACTGCCGCCTCGTCCGTGAAATAACCTCAGCTTCACACCTGAAATCTGAGCTATTTCCACCAGCCGCTTTTGCCCTTTATAGAGTTCCCAGTTGGATGTAACAATGCCGCCATCTTTGCCGCTGTCAGAATAGCCAATCATGATCTCTTGAACATCATTATGTTTGCGCAGATAATCGCGATAAGCTGCGTTATCGAGCAATTGTTTGAGGATGTGCGGTGCATGCCGTAAGTCCTCGATCGTCTCGAAGAGGGGCACCACACTGATAGTGCGCTCCGGATGGTGCTCATTGGCGTAAATGCCCGCCTCTTTAGCGAACAAAAGCACAGCCAGCAAATCGCTTACATTTTGCGTCATGCTGACGATGTATGTGTCTACGGCCTCCACCCCATGCAGATCCTGGCATTGCGCCATGGTGCGGAAAATTTCCACTGTCTCATTTGTGCTGTCGGAAAAATACAGCTGGGCGGGAATCAGCGGACGCTTGGCGGCCAGCTCTGCGCTAAGAAATTTTTGCTTTTCTTCTTCCGACAGCAAGCTGTAATCATCCACCAGGGCCAGCGAGCGCGATATCTCAGCCAGAGCATCTGCGTGCCGCACACTATGCTGTCGAATATCCAACTTAGCCAGGTGAAAGCCGAATATTTCGACCGCCACCAGAAGGCGCTTAAGGCTGCGCGAACTGAATCTACAACCGGCTGCCTCCAGAGCATTCACTTGCACCGTCAAGTCGGCGATGAACTCGCCGGCATTGCCATACGCCAGATTCGAGCTGGTCGGGCCGGGCTGGCTAGTTGAACCCTGCAAAGTTTGGCGCAGCCTTTCTTGCACAAACAAAAGTTTTTTGCGAAAAGGCTCATAGACAAATCTTTCGGAGACTTTTTGCGCCACCGCAGGAAGTGCGGCAACATCATCGCGCAGAGATTGCTCCAACTTCGAGTCTTCCGGCATCCAATTATCTGAATGACTCAAATGATTGAAGATTGTCTCCAGCTGTGCAAGATACTTCTGCAAAATCACTTGTCTCTGGTAGGAAAGTGTTTGCCTGGTAACGTCGGCCGTAACAAAGGGATTGCCGTCGCGGTCGCCACCAATCCAAGATCCGAAAGTGATGAATTTTCGTTTGGCGCTCCCTTCACCCAGGGTACTAAGTTTGCCTTGCAGCTCCTCATGCACATCGACAATGGCGTCCATGACGACATGCTCAAAGTGATAGAGTCCATATTTGACCTCATCCATCACCGCCGGTTTGAAGTAAACGATGGTGTCAGTCAACCACAGTGATTCGACAATGCCACGCAAGCCAAACTCGATTGAGGCCCACTCTTTCTTTGTCAGAGGCGGATGGTCCCTCCTTTTCAAAAGATCGGCAAGCTCTAGCTGCTTCATCAGAACGGTGCGTCGCGTAATCTCAGTTGGATGCGCAGTGAACACTACCTGTATATCCAGCGACTCAAGCACCTGAGCCAGGTCGTTGTTCGATTGATCGCCCAACTTGGTGAATAACTCTTCAAGAGAGCCACTTTGAGGTTTTGCTCCGGCTTTAGACTCGGCCAGAGCACGTCTGCGCCGGCGATGATTTTGCTCGGCGATATTGATCAAGTCAAAATAAGTGAGAAATGCTTTCACCACTTTGCGAGCCATGTCCAGATCGATGTTATGCACAAGCTCCAGCAACGCTTCTTTTGCCTGTTTGTCATCGCTTTCATGGATGCGCTTGAACAAAGCTCTGAATTTTTCCACACACTGAAAAGTTTCTTCGCCGTCAAACTTTATGATCATCTCTCCGAGCATGTTGCCCAACAAACGCACATCATCTCTAAGCGGTTTGCTGCGCTCGATGAAATCGTCTGCCGACGCTGTCTGTCTAGTTGTAAGTTTTTCCATAAGGGGACATTCTACTGGTGCTAGTGGCGATTATCTAATTTGTGTAAATGAGGATAATTCCAGGTTAACTTTGCCACCTGAAAACATCCCAGCCCCGCGCATTCGGCTTTTTAGAACGAGGGCGTCAAGCGGGCGACGGAACCAACACTAAACAAGAGACGTCAAACGGCCCAGTCTCGCCGGTCAGAATTCATGTTAAGAGCCAGCGCTCAGCAGTTGCCATCATTACCACCTTCGCCACGGTCACCAGGGCGATTTCTTAACAAGAAGACAGCTCAGATATTGGGAATTTTGCTGTTTCTTCTGGGCATCGGCTTGATCATCCTATGGAACCTCTTCCACGATTGGAACACAGTGGCCTTGCCCGATGAACATATTGGATTGCAAGTGCTCGATCGGTTCGATCGACCGGTGTGCACCTTGTTGCAGAACAAGGAATTTTCTCCCGTTCCTCTGGGCAAAATGTCCAAATATCTGCAGCAAGCCATTGTTGCCGCTGAGGATCACGGTTTCTATCATCACTCAGGCATCAGTCTGGAGAGCATTCTTCGTGCTGAATTTGCCAATTTAAGAGCTGGACATGTGGTTCAGGGTGGCTCAACCATCACACAGCAGCTGGTAAAGAATCTTTATTTCTCAGATGACAAGCGCACTTTCCTGGCCAAGTTGAAAGAGGCGGTTATGGCTGTGGAGCTGAATCAGCGATACTCCAAAGACCAGATTTTGGAAGCTTATTTGAACTACGTCTATTTTGGTAGAGGGAGCTTTGGCGTAGAACAAGGTGCGCAAAAGTATTTCGGCCGCCACGCCTCGCAGTTGGATCTTGCGCAATCTGCCTACCTTGCTGGTCTGGTCAATGCGCCATCGCGCTTGAGCACACACGTCGGTGACGCTCAAACGCGTGAACGTGAAATTCTTGACGAAATGGTGCAACAGAACTTTGTCTTGCCCAAGGCAGCCGAAGAGGCTAAGAACGAGAAGCTCATTTTTAAGGGATCGATCACTCAACAAGAGCGCTACGGCTACTATCTCAGTTATGTGGTCTCCTTGTTGCAATCGCAGTTTCCACAAGACCGCATCAGCAACGATGGGTTGAAGGTTTACACAAATCTGGATCCGGCAGCCCAGGCATTGGCTGATCGCACTTTAACGCAACGAATAAAGACCGCTCCCAACGGCATTTCGCAAGGGGCATTGGTGTCGATCTCGGTCAAGGATGGCGCCGTGGTAGCCATGGTCGGTGGAGTTGGCAGCTTTGAGCAAAGCCCATGGAACCGAGCTGTAAGCCCGCACACTGCCGGATCAGCCTTTAAACCGTTTGTCTATCTAACTGGCTTGATCACCGGAGCGCTCAAACCAGATTCAGCCATCGACGACGCGCCACTCACAATCAAGATACCTGGCACGTCGCAAATATACGCGCCAAAAAACTTTGAAGGTGACTATATGGGCGTCATTACCATTCGTAAGGCCCTGGCGCTGTCGCGCAACACTTGCGCGGTGCGAGTAGCTCAGGCGGTCGGTCCGCAAGCAATTGTCGACACAGCCAGCAGAGCCGGTGTGACGTCCAAACTTGATCCGACACTGGCTCTGGCGCTTGGTGCTTCAGCAGTCTCTCCGCTGGATATGGCCAACAGCTATGCCACTTTAGCTCGTGGTGGTGTGCGCATAACACCGACCTTCATTCGCCGCGTGGAAGACAGAGAAGGGCATTTACTAGCCTCGTACCCGGCCAAGCAGGAAAGAGTGTTTGAGGCAGAACCAGTGGCGGAACTGGTCGACGCCTTAGAGGATGTTGTAGCCAAAGGCACTGGTACACGAGCTCGATTATTGGGCAGACCGGTGGCGGGAAAAACAGGCACCGCTGATGGTGCCAAGGATATCTGGTTCATCGGTTTTACGCCAGATCTGGTTACTGCCGTGTGGGGTGGCAACGACAAAAATCAAGCGGTGCACGGCAAACAAGTCACCGGTGGCAGTATCATGGCGGGAATCTGGCAACAGTATATGCTGGCGTATTACAACAGCCATCCCACTCCAGCAGGCACTTTCCTTGCAGCTCAAACCCCGCTGGCTCAAGAAGCAGAGGAAATTCATTTCTTACCGCAACCGGCAGGAATTTTTGACAAAATCGACCATTTTCTTGATCCAGGCGATTACCCTCAACCTGCTCCGGCTTATTCTGCGGGCAATGCACCGGCGGTTGCTCCGGAACGAGTTCATTTCGGCACTGTGCCACCTAAATCGGGGCATGCAGGGTCAGAATCTCCGCCTCGTCACAAAGGCCCGGTTAAGCGCTTCTTCAAGCACTTATTTGGCTTATAGAACCAGGTCCAGAATCCCTGATCCGGGAGCGCAGGCGTGCCTGCTTTGATCTCCGTCTCATCTTTGCGTGGGAGTTCCACCATCGACATATTTAGAGGAGTGCGTAAGATATCCTCAACCCCTTAGAATCACCAATTTAAATATGTTTGACACCCCTTCAGAAAGCAAGGCATCCGCACCCGTACAGGGTGCCGTAGAAGTAGTGCAGGGCAGCAACGGGCAGGTTCAAGACAAGCCGCTCTCCCAGCTGTCCACTGGCGATCACACGATTCAGTTCGACGATGGGCGGCAGTTCTTAGTGCACGTGCCCAAAACTGAAAGCACCGCAAGTTTGCCGGCGATGTTTGTTTTTTCAGGCTCGGCAGAACCCATTTATAACATCAAGGATTTTGCACCGGAATCAGGCATGAGCGGCGTCGCTGATGAAGATCCGAACCATCCATTTGTGGTTGTCTACCCATTGATGAAAGAGCACAAGATCGGGATCTATTCAGACACTCCGGCTTTTGCATTCAACGCCTCCGGTTCTTTGATCGGCGATAACGACCGCATACATGCCGGATACAACGATATCGACTATGTCAAATCAATCGTCAACCTGATGCCCCAGATAACCAACGTCGACAGTTCGCATAAAGACTGGGGCGCGGTTGCCTTTTCTCAAGGCGGAGTTTTCTTGAACGATGTCGTTGCCACGATACCGAACCTCTTTCCGTCGGTTGGTTTGGTTGGAACGGCAATGCAAAAAGGCTACAAGTATGATGTAAAAGATGGCAACGCAAAGAATGTGGCGATTGTCGAATTGCTCGGTGACAAAGACACGCTTCCAATCAGGGGGCTGACCACTCAGAGCTGGAAATACGACAAAGATTATCTGATCAGATTCTTTTTGCGCGATTTGAATATTGGGCCGCTTCATGGAAATAGCGTCATTGATAACGCAGATCCATTGGCTGCCATTCACAACGAAGAAGCCAGTCCAATGTTGCAAAATAAGCTGTACACGCACAGCTTAGGCAAACAAGGGAAGGACTATTCGGTCACCACCAGCAATCTGGCGACACCTGTGGCGAGCGATAAAAAAGACTTCGAGATTGACTATGTCCCCAAAGATCCAACCGATAATCGTCGGGTCACAGTCTGGGGATTGACGCAGGCGCAACATGCATATCCGGCACCGCTCTATGGTCCGCGCACCAACGCGACCACCAAGTATACGGAGTTTGATGCCTCCAGACGATTCGCCCAACTGTTTGAACAATACAACGATAAGGTGCATGGGGCGCAGCAGGCAGATTTGAGCCAGCCGCATTAGATAGCCAATCACCGATTAAGGCTCGCAAGAACTCGACGCAGTCAACAAAACCTGCAACCTGCCGCTAGGCACCATGCTTTGCGCATCGTGTATCGATACACGATACAAATCCCCAAAGGGCATATCTCCACAAGAGAATCGGTGATCTCTGCTGCTCGCTGCGAAAAGTCAGCTCCGGTCCGGCAATTTGCAAATGGCAAAGACGCCCCAAGAGGATGGGACGGCGCTTGGCGCTACATTGTGACCGAGCTGCTTTCGCTCAGCCATGCCATGCTGCAAAAAACCTTAGGATCGCGACGGAACCTATCGTTTGGACGATCTTGGGTAATTCCTGATCAAAATAGGTTGACGGACCAAGGCAGGCTGCAAACCGAAATTGAACAGCCAGGAAAGCCGTTTTAGTAAAAGTGCCAACAAAATCGGAAACCTCAGATAAAAAGGTTGGTAAAGGGGTCTGGTCTAAAAACTGAGAATAGTAAGCTTGGCCATTGTCAAGGAGAACGATAGGGAAGTCAAGTTAATTGGCATCGGGAAACTGAAATCCAGCGCCGGTGCTGCGCCTGGCAGGTTCACCAGCCGCCACTGGAAATGGGATCACGCCCAGGCTCGCCGCCAAAAACCTGACCCCTTACGCTGGCTGGATATGTCGACCACAAGAGTCGCGATTGGTCTTTACTCATTGCCCCAAGCAAGCGACTGATAAAGGAATCTGACAAGGGGCCAACACAGGGATGAAAAGGTGTAGGTTCGGGAGAACCCTTGCTCACCAAGACCTGACCTGGCAAGCTCAGGCTGGTGGCGTAGACCGTTGAAATTGGCACGCCAAGAGCGATCAGCAGCGAGCTCAAAACTACAAGGAACCATCTTACTTGTGTTCCATTAATGAACGATTGTTTGATTGTCATATTTCCTCCTATGTCTTTGGACGCCAAACCAGTCGGTCGGCGAAATAATGGATGTAAAAGACGAGCATGGACCAGCCCACCGAAAGCGTGTCTGAGCCAAAAAATTGGCTTACCGTCTGTGAATTCGGGATGATGATTTTAACAAGCAACGGAAAAAATAGCACTATAAGCGATACCGTTTGCACAGGCAGCACCAGCCGGCAAATGTCGCCGACGCGTGTGCTGGGCAAGACAAGTCGTTGCTGAGCCGCTTCGCTGCGCTGTGTGACCCACGCCAGTGCCCAGTGCTGAGATGCATGGAAGAACACAGGCACAAATAACCAAACATAAAGCATCACCGGTGGTATCGGCAACAAGACAAAGATTGCCAGGTTCATCCACATGATTGCCGCTCCAGCGGGGAGCCATTCGCCGGTGGCAAGACCTCGTCTCAAAACATGGACGATAAAGGCAAGCACCGCGAACGCAGCACCTGCAACACAAACCTGACTGAGAAAAGGTGGTGGCACAGAGAAACTGAATGGATTGGCAATGCTAAATCCGCCTGCGGCTGTGAGCATCCAGGCAATCACAGAAATGCTGCTTCTTTCGGATTTGCTGACAGTGTAGCCGTTCACGCGGCAGTAGATGAGCCCCACTGCCATTGCCTGCGCACAGAAATGCTGGATCAGCACCACAGGGAAAAGCATTTCCGCTTGCTCAAAAATCGCGAGCATAGTCGCCACAACTTGGTTTGGTACGAAATTCTTGGTGAACAAGATGCAGACAACGAGAAAACCAGCTGCATACAATATCCAGAAGGGAATCCTCTGCAACCTGTAAGCTTTTGCCCGAAGCCGGAACGACCCGTAGTATCTCAAAATCGAAGTGAACTGATGGGCCTCACCAATAATTAGGGAGGAGGTCACAAAGAATATTGTCAGAGCACGTTGATGTGGATTAGTCAGCGGATTATGGAGTTGATCGTGCATCGACCCGCCAACCAAGTAAGCGACGAGTGCCAATATCCAGGGGGCAAGACCGCAGACGAACAGCACATCAAATGATTTTGATACTATCCATACTGGTGCTTTTTCAGTGGTTGTGGTGCCCCGAAGCGCGCGAAATTCTTCTTGCACATTTCCGTGATTTTTTGAATAAGCAGTTGCGCTGCTCAAAGCAGAAGTCGACACAGATGTCACCCCGGTGGAGTAGCTTGTTTGGCTGGTTGGCAGTCATTCAGTCGAGCCAGCTGGATCGTGCACACGCCATTCAGCATGGCTGTCTGCACAAGGGTCTGGCATCGTTCAGATTGGTAAGTAGGTCTAGTATCGATCCTGACGCCCTGCTTCTCAATAGGGTTATCCCCAGAACTGATCTGCAGTACATCTGATGGTGGCTCCTGTTCACATCATTTCTTATGTGTCCCAGGTCTGGAATAAGAAGAGGCACGCATTTGCCGTTTAGCATCACATATGGTGCCTCCATTTGCCTCGCGATATGGATGCGCCGAGAAATACATGACAAGAGTTTAATCACCGAAAAGCTGGTTCAGCGCTGACTGCGGGTAAGATGTAAAGGGGCTTCTTAAGTTAGCGTTTGCATTGGTTTATCTATATTGAAAAGATCAATCATGTGTTCCTGGTCTGGTTGGCGAATAATAGCGCCTGGGTAATCCCTCTCCCTTCCTTCCTTCCTTCCTTCGTTCCGTCCGTCCATACATAGCAAACTGACCGCAACAATTTTGCGGTCGGGAAGTCGTGTGCGCAGTTATTAAGCTCACCAAGAGCCAGTTTCCAGCGCGATTTTTGAGCCTTCTCTCACCACAAGGAGGTGTGTTATGAATTCGAAAGTAGTCTTAGCTGTAATGGCCACAGTAGCCACTACGTGCAGTATCGCTGCGGCGAGGGCACAAAGCGAGAGCTCCGAAGAACTCACTTATAGAGTCAGCAATATGGCTCGCATCGGAAAGTGCGGATTCCCTGCATTTTCGCCAGACGGCAAAACCGTCGCTTTTGTCTCCGACATGAGCGGTGTGCAACAAGTGTGGACAGTGCCGGTGACCGGCGGCTGGCCTGAGCGCATAACCGCTCTTGATGATAGCGTGATCGGTGAACAATGGTCACATGAGCGCGACTGGATCGCCCTGCTTGACGGCAGTCACAATCGGCATCTTTACGCGGTTCATGGAGACGGCACCGGGCTGAAACATCTAGCTGCCAATCCCAGCGAGGTAGATGTTATCTCCGATTGGACGCAAGACGGACAGCGCATTATGCTCAGCGCCAATCGAGATCCAAATGACGTTATGAAAGCTTATCTCGTCGAGCCTGACTCAGGGCAGCTGAAAAACTTAGGGGGCGACGAAACCGGACTGCCCGAAGACGTCAGCAAAGACAATAAGACAGCCATCGTGTACCGAGGCAACGGCAATGGCAATAACGATCTATACCGAATTGATCTGGCCACGGGGGCTGATCAACTTTTGACTCCACATGAAGGAAAAGCCCAATATTATGGCGGTTATGTGAATGGATCCAGCGCCAGGTTGTCTGCCGATTGCCGAAACCTCTATTTCTGCACCACTCAAGGACACAAGAATCCAACCCTTGGTCGCATAAAATTTGCCGCTGACGGCACTGCCGGCAAAGTAGAGTTCATCGCTGATAGAGGAGATGATTTCTCGTTGTATGGATTCAAGTTGAACAGAAAAGGAACCATCGCTGCTTTGCTCTGGAATAAAGATACGAAAAATCAGGTCTCCTTTCTTGACTTGGCGACGCTGAAAACAACGGCGGCACCACCGCTTCCGGTAGATCAACTGCTTGAATGGGATTTCTCTCCTGATGACAGCCTTCTCGCTATGTCGTTGCAAGGAACGACCAGCCCGGAAGATGTTTGGGTGCTGAACATCAAGTCCGGCAAATACCGCCAGTTGACGCACAGTCAGCATACCGGGCTCAATCTGGCTGATCTGGTCAAACCTGAGAAAGTGTCGTTTAAGGCAGCTGATGGCACGCAATTGAACGGCTGGCTATCGAAGCCTCGCGGCATTGTCGGGCCGGCACCATATGTGGTTAAGCTGAGCGGAAGCGGGCGATATTTCGATATTGACGATCAAGCATTGCTGTCCAGAGGTATCGGTGTATTCACACCTTTAATTCGAGAGGTAGATCCCTTTGAAGGCAAAGATATGTCGGCGGTGATCAAGGAAAATTCGATCGAGCAGGAAAAAAGCGACATCAAATCTAGTGTCGACTATCTTGTCGCCAACGGATTGGCCGATGCAAAACGAATCGGTGTCTTTGGCTTCAGTCATGGAGGAAGGCTGTCTTTGACCGCTCTGGCTGCCTACCCTGAGATGTTCAGGGCCGCTTGCGATCAATCTGGCGTCGTAGACTATCAGATGCTGAAGAAAGATTCGACCACAAAGAAAGAGATGGCTGGCGTAACGCCCGCGCAGGAAGAGGAGATCTTGCAAAAGTTATCTCCCCTGTACTCGCTCGATCGCATAAAGGCACCAGTTATGGTGCAGCAAGGGGCGCTAGACACCTATTGCAAGCCGAAACAGGCTCAGCAGTTGGTCGATAACCTGAAGAAGAACGGAACTCCCTGTGAGTTCATTCTTCTGCCCGACGAAGGGCACGTATTTTTGAAGACCGACAATAAGGTCAAAACAACTGTGTCCATGGTCGAATTCTTCTGCCGGTATCTGCAACCTGACAAACCCACTTCAACCTCAATGAAGTAAAGGTTGCGCGAACAAAAGGGGCATCTCCGTTTTGGAGGTGCCCTCTTTTGTCCACTATCCAAATTTCCCCATCGCTGAACAGGCGCTGCTATAATGCCTGCGCTGCGCGAGGTTAAACGTGAACCCGAAGTATTACTTTATCGGTGTGGCTCTCATTGGCTATCTGGTACTTGGTATCCAACAGACCTATCCTCTGGTGCACGCGGCTGCAGCGATCGTGTTTGTAGGCTGCCTGCCATGGCTAATCGCCAGCGTAAGGGGAGTGCCCATGGGCATTTGCGAAGGCGGGCGCCGCGGCTGGGGCACGTTCATATCGGGCATCGTAGCCGTTGTCCTCGGAATTAGCGGGCAGTATGTGTTAAGCGGAACAAACAGTTCTCTCGCATTAATCGGCATGGGTTTCTTCGTTCTGTCTTTGTGGCTCTTCTTCCAGATGGTGCACGCTTTCACGGCAAAGCCTCAGCCTGGAGCAGGCAGCGCCGCTCATATCTTTTTCCTCGTCTACACGCTGGTCGGCTTTGCCATGATGGGACTGTTCAGGAACATTCTGGTACCAGGGTTCGACGATTCTCTATCAAATCACATTAACACCACAACCACTGCCTTAGCGCCCAAAAAGGAGGAGGAGAAACCTCTGACAGACGCTGAGAAGGCGCAAGAGAAGCAACTCGAAGGAACCTTTCATGCGACGATGCCATACGGGAAAGTGAATACAATATTCAGCCAACATTTTCCAGATGGAAAGCTCGTCGGCGAATTCAACATCAATCCGAAAGGCGGAGCTGTAGTGTCTGGAACCCTCACCCAAAAAGATCTGATCAAAGATCATCAAGTTGTTTTCCTCTGGAAAGATCCATACGGCAATGGCTTCTTACACGCCACCTTCGACAAGAATTTCAACGCCTTTAAAGGGTTGCACGGCTCTGAGGCATGGAACGGACAGCGGGCTAATTCGATTGCAAACTGGGACGGCATAAAACTCTATGAGCCAGGCAGTGTTGCGAGCCCGCAAACTACAAGCGCTCCAGACACGCAAACTGCAAGTGTGCCGGAGCAGGAAATTGGTATTTTCCATGCCGCCATAGCAGACACGCCAATCGACGAGAAGAGCATAAACACGCGAGCAGACAGCGTAGCCACAACAATCGCAAAATATGGCTTGAAGCGTAATGAGACGCTGGACGCTCTTAAAACAACATTGGCAAATGATCCACGATTGCCCTTAGAAAGAGTGCAATTCCAGCAGGCGCTGCAGAAGAGTCTTGCTGCCCACGGATGCAAGTGCGAGGTGCAGACTGGGGAGTATGCAGATCTTGATTTTAAAGATGCGAAAAACACCTTCGAGGTCCAAATAAGTCATGGACAGGCGGAAATAACCAAGTTCCAACCACCTACTGACGGGGTGAAAATTAAGGAACGAACCGACAAGGTGGCGAAAGCGATCGCTCAATCCGGATTGAAGAGTGATCAAAGCGCGCAGCTTATGCTGAAGATTCTGGCCAACGATTCTCGATTTGCGCAAGACAATGCCCGCATTAAAGACGCGTTGCAGAAAAGCTTTGATCAACAGGGCGTTAAATGCACCGTGCTAAGCAATGACGCTGGCGATATCGAAATCAAAGACACAAAAAGTGGCGACGATGTATTGATAAAGAATGGAGCAGTCGAAATATCGGGCTCGAAGTAGTTGACCTAGTGGATGGAGAGTTGGCAACGTCACGTAAAAATGGTCCACTTTGCTGATTTCAAATCGATTAATTAGCGAGACTCTACGGGCTTCGGGCTGGACCGAAGAGAGACAAGTTGATATTGGCCGTTGGGTGAGGGAGTTGGAAGCGGTGGGCCACCCCATCAACCAATACGCTCAAAATGTTTTGTCGTCGCTGGGTGGTTTAACAATAGAACCCATACGTAATCAATCGCAAGTTATGGAGGTATGGAGGATCCGCTTTGAGCCGTATTTGGTCAAGGGAGGAGCAACTCCATGGGAGCGTCAATTGGGGACCACGTTGAGTCCGCTCGGCAAGTGCAGCCAGCTCGGTAGCAGTAGCATAGAAGACTGGTGTTTGTTCATCGGTAACGATGGTCGGTTATATGCAGTCTATGACGAATTAATTTGCTTTGGAAACGACTTCGAAGACTCTTTATCCACGCTGCTGTTTGGCACGAAAAAATGCCGAAACATCGACGATGACCCTGACCTCGTTGTAGACATCATGGAAGACGGTTCGTGGCTCTGTGAGCATGCCGATGAGCCTGCCCGAGTGGCGCCACCGACAGTCCTGAATCTGAGTAACGCGGTCGACGAGGAGTTTGGTACGTCGCCAGCGCGAACAGCGCAAAAATGTATTTGGTGTCCAGATTGTGGCACTTACTGGCGCGTGTGGACTATCCAACTCGACTGGGGATTTTCCAGCGGAGGATATGCTAGCCAGCATGACTGGAGATTTCTCTGTGGCGGATTTGCTAAGCCGTATGTCGACCTGAACACCGAAGTTCGTCGTGGACTGAATCCTAAATATCAACGTGTTCCTATCCGAGACATCGACTGCATAATTGCAGCGGCGCTAAAGCAGCTCCCTGACTTGCGCGTTAGGCAGCAGATGCAACATTCTCCAAAGGATGACGACAAACTTTGGTTTTTCTGGCTGCCTTCTGCTGAGAACAACATCGTTCAACTGAGCCCGTGGAGGGACAAAGATTCGGAAAACGGTTCGTGCCCGTTCCTGGTTGAGCACGAAGGACTGAAGCCACACAAAGCAACAACGATCGAACAAGCCGCCCAGGCGGTCATCGATTACCTGTCCAGACAATTGCCGGCGTAAGGAAATGGAAGCAATCGACAGGTGGCGCTTGCTTGCCAACCCTCGGATATTGCTCAAGCAGATTTCGCAGGGTATAGATAGAATGTGATCCGGGAGCGCAGGGGTGCCAGCTGCTTCGGACTAATGGTGGGAGAATCCGAGCGGTGTTCTGGAAAATGTACTCCAATCTGTATGTGATGCTTGGAGTTTCACTGGAGATCAAAACCGTGTTTTGGAAAATTTACTCCATTCTGTACTTGCTACTTGGAGTACCCGCATGCCTATCAGCCGTGGTGGCGCCATTTTTGCACTCCGCAGGCTGGCTTCTCGATCTAGCACTAAGTATTGCCGCCTGTGTCATCTTGCTGAAATTTGCTTACGGCAAGCCAGCACACAACCTTGTGCTGTGGAGATTGATCGGAATTTCTTTCATAGTATTTGACCTGTACCACAATCTAGTCGGTGATATGTCCAACGAAAACCTTGCCATGGTACTGGTATCTTTGCCCGCATATATCGGCGTCATGCTCTATGCAATGGGCAAGACGGCCAAGGTTAAGGCAAAACTGCCCAAATTGAGTAAGCCCGTCACCATAGACTTCGATGCCGAAGATGATGCACTTTGGGCAGCTATCGAGAAAACGCATTTGGAATCCATCGCTGCTACTGCTGCAGCTGATGCTCTCAAGAATAAAACGTCGGCACCAGCACAACCGGCAAAACCAGCTGAAACGGAACCTGCGATTGTTATTTCAACCAGGAAGCAGTGCGAAGAGTTAGAGTACATTTCAGGATCTTGAGTGACAAGGTGGTGCTGTGGTAGCGCAACGTATGATTTTCGATGTCATTGGAAACCTTGAACTATGGAACCATGGCTAATATGAAGAAGAACCTACCCGGCATTTTGCTCTTGCTCTTACTCGCCGTTCCAGTCGGTCTCTGAGACAGGTAAAGGCGATCATAAGCACATAAAGGAAATCGAGGAACCCTACGTGTTTTCCAGTCTTCAACAACTAATCGCCGATTTTAGAGCCGACATAATCAAAAACGGAGGCATCCTATGAGAACAAAGAAGCGACGTATCCGAATTACCATAAGGTCTGCGACGAGGTCATGGACAAGGCCAGGCGCCTCGACAAAGGCTTGCCTGTCAGCGAAGCAGAAACCGAACTGAGCTTCACCGATGGTGCTCAGATGCTATCCACGTTGTCGGAAAAGCGGATGGAGCTACTAGTGTTCTTGCATCAGCACGGACCTATGAACATCAAACAACTGGCCAAAAAACTCGAGCGAGATTACAGCAATGTGCACTAAGAATCTTTGGAGGTCCTTATTTGCGGTCCCATTCGTGTCACCACATTCGGTTATTAGTTCTTCCAACCAAAGCCGCTCATCGATATTGTATTCTTGCAACCAAACACAGATTGTGTCAAATATCTCCTGAGCTTGCTTCAAATGAGACTCGTCCATTTCTGCCTCCTACGATTGTTTCGAGTTTGGGATGCTCTTCTGTGCTTAACAAAATGGTTCTTTTGTTTAGCCAAGCAGATCCGGCCTAAAGGCAGTGACATTTTAGCGTGCGGTCTTACTGGCTTCAGTGGGGTATTATGCAAGAGTGATGAATCAACATGTGCCCATGACCCTACCGACGGTGCCTGACCCGAGAAAGCTTGGAAGCCTGGTCTTTGATCTGTGCGAAGTCTTGATTGTTTTCTTTCGAAAATGGTCCTATAAGTCGGCTGCTGTTACAATCTTGTCGGTAAGTGTGTTTGCTCGGGCTGTGCCGGTGTTTTCCCAACACAAGCTTCGGGCTGATCTCAACGAAGAAATTATTACCATCCCGGCATCCATTCATGATCACGAATACCATCTCGAGACAACGCTTTTTCGACCAAACAAAGTCGATCGATTTCCGCTAATAGTGATTGCACACGGCACCAACAAACCTCCCCCGGGGGTAAAGTATCAGCAACCTCGTGAACGGTCTATTGTTCTAAGCGAAACTTTTGTTCGTCAGGGCTTTGCAGTAGCCATTCCAATGAGGCGTGGCTACGGCAGTTCTGCTGGTGAACAGGTAAGAATAAAGAACAATGACTTAACTGCATATGGTTTGGAAAATGCGCTCGATATCCAACAAGCAATTCGCTTTTTGGCTAAACAGCCTTATGTAGATCCGAATAAAATCATTATCAGTGGTTGGTCAACGGGAGGCCTGGCTGCAATGGCTTACCTTAGCGAGCCGGATGACGGTGTTTTGGGAGTAATCAACTTCCATGGTGGCGTCAGACCACACAATTTCAAGCATGACCCTTTGCTCACGGCAAGAATAGACGCATTTGTTCGTTATGCAAAAACAACTCATTTGCCTTCACTTTGGTTTTATACCGCCAATGATCACTCAAGCCGTCCGCCATTTATTAAACGATTGCATAAGGCATACGTCAGCAATGGTGGCAATGCGGTATTGGTTCAACTTGGTCCTTTCAAACAGGATGGACACATGATTTCCCAGGATAGAGATGGATTACCATTTTGGCAAGAGAAAGTGCGAGCCTTTCTCACTGAGCTTACTAACGAAGCTGCCAAATCCGCTGGGCAGGATGCTTCAAAACAATAAATACTGATCAGCAGTTTCATTGGCGCAGAATAGGGCGAAGACCTAACATCTTCGCTTTGGGGATTTTCCAGTGGCGGACATGCTATCCAGCATGACTGGAAATTTCCCAGTGGCGGATTTGCTAAGCCGTATGTCGACCTGAGTTCTGAAGTTCGTCGTGGACTGAGTCCTAAATATCAACGAGTTCCTATCCGAGACATCGACTGCATAGTTGCAGCGGCGCTTAAGCAGCTCCCTGGACAAAGATTCGGAAAATGGCTCGTGCCCGTTCCTGGTTGAGCACGAAGGAATGAAACCAGACAAAGCAACAACCATTGAACAAGCCGCCCAGGCGGTCATCGATTACCTGTCCAGACAATGGCTGGCGTAAGGAAAGGGAAGCACTCGGATAGTGCTCAAGCAAACATTGAAGGGTATAGATAGAATGTAATTGCTGAATCTAATCTGGGAGTGCAGGCTCGCTACTTTTAGCTCCTTGGGAGAGCCGATCAATGTTTTGGGAAATCTACTCCATTCTGTACGTGCTACTTGGAGTCCCCGCATGCCTATCAACCAGGACGCACCAAGAAGAGTTAGAGTACATTTCAGGATCTTGAGTGACAAGGTGGTGCTGTGGTAGAACGTATGATTTTCGATGTCATTGGAAACCTTGAACCATGGAACCATGGCTAATATGAAGAAGAACCTGCCTGGCATTTTGCTCTTGCTCCTGCTCGCCGTGCCAGTCGGTCTGTCTTACTATTTTCCACAACAATCACGGCAGTTGGTGGCAAACATTGCTGCTTCGCTTTTACAGTCGATCAAAGAGCATTCCAAAACTCAGGTTTCCACATCTGCTCCAACACCAACAACCCCGAACCCGCCACCGAGCACCGAGCCGTCAGCCAGCGAATCACCGACTGCACCTGAACCGCCGAATCCTCCTGTTAGCACCATATTCGGTTTGCCTGTGCCACCATTCTTCATGCCGCCTCCACCACCGATTAATCGTCCTCACATTTGCCCTGTAGAGTTCACCAAGAAGACAATTTCTCAATGCCCCTTGTTCGAAACCGTTGTGCAGTTGCAAGATGCCGACACTTTTCTGGACATTGGCCTGCCTGGTGCAGCCAATCACGCGAACGACGCTAGCACCACATATGGTGACGAAGCTTTTGAAGAGTTTGTAAAGCGCTGTCGTGGCGCCGTTGTCGTTAACGGCACGTTCTTCAGCAAAGATGACCAAAAGCGGGTGATGGGCAATATGGTGGCACGTGGAGAATACTTAAAGTACAGCCGCTGGGAAAATTATGGCACCACGTTGGGGCTAAAATCAGGTAACAAACCAGAGATGATTACCGCTCGCGAGGAAGGACAACCGCACTGGGAGAATTATTGGTTCTCCATTACTTGTGGTCCTCGGCTGCTCAAGCATGGTCAAACTCGGGTGGTGCCGGATGTGGAGGGCTTTACTGACTCTCATGTCTTGGGCATCGGTCCAAGAACTGCAATCGGATTTTCTCAGGCCGGTGACAAGCTTTACCTCGTCACTTTTGTTAACGGGCTATCCCTGCCAGACGAGGCACACATCATGAAAGAGCTGGGCTGCTACGAAGCAATGAACATGGACGGCGGTGCTTCCCGAGCCCTGGCGCATAATGGCGCCATCCTTATGAAAGCAGGCAGACCGTTGACCAATGTCATTGTTGTTTACGATTCGGCACATCATGCACCCGATGGACTGAGGAGATCCTGGTTCAGATTTCAGGATGGTATGCATCCTACTGCACCGTTGAATTGAAGCATCGTGAAAGCCGCTATTATGTTGATGATAATCGCAGGCGGTGGCCATGGAAATCAAAACAGCTGAGTACACTAGTCTTGATAATCTGGAATTTGACTGGGCAATTCTAAGTGATGAGGAGCGTTACAGCCGCTTCCGGGAACTGAGTCGACGTGAGGGCGAGGATCTTTTTCTCGGTCTTTCTTCGCTTGAGCAAGCTCACTTGTTGCAGGCTATGCCCCCAGATCTAAGGCGAGCATATGTGCGGCTGCTTGAGCCTGACGATATAGCTGATCTGATCCAGGAAACGGATAATCTTGATCAGCGCAATGAGATTTTGGCGCTTGTTGAAAAGGTGACTCACGATCAAGTAGTGGCACTGCTGGCTTACGCAGAGGACGTCGCCGGCGGTCTAATGAATCCGCGTTACGCCAGATTGAGACCGGATATGGCCGTTGGCGAGGCGATCAGTTATCTGCAGAAACAATCGCGTGAGCAAGCAGAGCTGATTGCCTATGCCTATGTTTTAGATGCTGAACAACACTTGCTGGGCATGGTTTCTTTCCGAGATCTGTGCGCTGCCCAACCTGCTGGTCAGAAAGTGCAAGATGTGATGGAGACTGATCTGGTCAGAGCGTCCGATCAAACCGATCAAGAAGCGCTTGGCAGGCTCTTTGCTGAACATAACTTGATGGCAGTTCCGGTTGTCGATGCTGAAAACAAGATGAAAGGAATTGTCACCATACACGACATCGTCGATGTTTTTGAAGAAGAGGCCACAGAAGACATTCAAAAGATGGGAGGCAGCGAGGTGCTGGGAGCACCATATCTGCGTGTCGGTTTGAAGGGAATGCTGCAAAAAAGAGCGCCCTGGTTGACCATTCTTTTTGTCAGCGAGATGTTTACCACTACGGCGATGGGCTATTTCGAAAACGAGATAGCAAAAGCAGTTGTCCTGGCCGTGTTTGTGCCTTTGATCATCAGCAGTGGTGGCAACGCCGGCTCCCAAGCTTCGACTTTGATCATTCGGGCAATGGCGCTTGAAGAAGTGCAATTGCGCGATTGGTACCGGGTAGCTGGTCGGGAAGTAATTGCTGGATTGCTTCTGGGACTCATTCTTGGCACAGTGGGCTTAATGCGGGTAATTTTATGGCAGTACTGGTTTAACAGTTATGGACCGCACGCGTTTTTGATCGCTTTGACAATTTTTACCAGCCTGATCGGCATCGTCGCTTGGGGCACGCTCACAGGAGCGATTCTACCGTTCATCTTGCGAGCCTGCAAACTGGATCCGGCGACGGCATCAACACCATTTGTGGCAACGCTGGTTGACGTGACGGGATTGGTTATTTATTTCACAACCGCCAGCGTGATCTTGCGAGGCACGCTGCTTTAGTGCTGTTTTGTTTAGTGCTGTTTGCAAGCTCTTCTGAACAACTGCCGACGGACGGTCGAATGTTGACAGCTACGCTCTTGCGGCTCGATCCGAGGATTTGAGTCCGGAGGTCATGCCGTCGGTGACCATACTGATCACCAGAAGCGCCAATCCGCCAAGAACTGCTGCTCCCCACCCGGCAACGCTCAGGTATTGAGGCATGAAATCTGCAACCAGTTTTAGGGCAAATGCAGGCAGTAACCAGAAACCTAAAATATACGCTGGTACAAGGATTAACAAAGCCAGTCCAAACGTAGTGATAGTGAACCAAGTGGCTAGGGCAATGGCGCCCAACTCAACCACCCAGAGCAAGATGCCAAAAACAATTGCCAATCCGGCTGCGGCCAGGAAACCACCATGAAAATGAATGCCGCCAATCATAGGTAGCAGAAATATAAAAGCCAGGGCCTTACAGGCCACCCTTATCAAGAACTGCATTTGTGTCGTCCTCCCTCTGATTCTGAGGGCTGTGACGTAACGTGAACAAATAAAGTGCCAGAGGCTTCTGAAAAGTGTGGGTAGTTGTCGATAGGATCTGATTTGTAGCCAATATTTGGTGGTATTAGTAAACTGGTACCGCTTGATGGTTCAAAGCGGGCGGATGCACTGCGAAGGTATGGCAAAAATTGTCGGAAGATAAGCGCGAAGAAGACTCTAAAGTTGAAGGATCAGCTGATCAATCCAAAAAGGCTGTGTCTGAGGCCGGAACGCAGGGATTTGGCATCTTGGCGGCACGCTTTCTCAAGAAGACGGCGCCGGCCACTATAACTGGAGAACATCCCACTCTTGCAAATGGAGATATTCCAACTATTGATGCCAAACCGGGGGCGCCGGCAGCGCCAACTGGCTCTTTGATAGCATTAGTTGATGATGACGACGTGATCATTCTGGATGACGACATTGATGACCCAGTGCCGTCTTCACAGAAAGAGACAGGTGAAATACCGAAACCTGAAATAGGAAAGCCTGAACTAGCCGATTCGCCTGAATTAGGCGAAGAGAAAGAAGATATTGACGCTGAACCGGGACTAGAGGACACACGTTTAGAGTGGCATGACCCCATTATTGAGGAGGATCTCCCGAAGGCAATTTCAGCCAATGAGGAAATTGAGCAGGGAGAGCCCGCTGAACAGCCGGAAGAGGTCGAATCTTCCAGCTATGAGGTTATTCCTGAGCGCGACGAGGAAGTTGCAGAGCCCGTGTCTGGACAGGACCAGGAAGTAGGTGAGGAATTTGCCGAACCAATCTCTGCCCAAGACCAGGAAGATGGCGAGGAAATTGCTCAACCAATTTCTGCGCAAGACCAGGAAGTTGGCGAGGATTTTGCTGAACCAATCTCTGCCCAAGACCAGGAAGATGGCGAGGAAATTGCTCAACCAATCTCTTCCCAAGACCAGGAGATACAGTCCTACGCCCCAGAAGAGAGTACACCGCTTCAGTATTCTGATGAGGACGTAAGCGCCGGCCAGGAGCAGCAGAGAGAAGATGCTGAACCAGCCGACGAAGCCCCAGAGGCGAATCCTACAGACCTGACCGGCTATTCACAGGCAGACCTTGAGTCCATTGGTGCAGGGGGCTTCTCCAAAAATACATTAGATGCCATTGAATCGACCTCAAGCGGATATTCAAAATCGGAACTGGATTCGATTGGAACGTCCGGCAGTTTTGACAAGTCCGATCTGGATTCGATTGGAACCTCCCCCAGTTTTCCAAAATCGGAACTGGACTCGATTGGAACCTCGAGCACTTTTGAGAAGTCCGATCTGGATCCCTCCAGCAGTTTTGCAAAATCGGAACTCGACTCGATTGGAACCTCTGGCAGCTTTGCAAAATCAGAGCTGGATTCAATTGGAACAGCCACCCCTGCAAAATCCGCTCCATCTGCTCCAGAAGCCAAATCCACAGAGGCTCCGGCAAAAACAGGTTTGCTGGGCGGAAGTTTCGGGCGAAAAGCAAAAAGTTTCACGGATAAAAGAGCTGGCCAGATAAAGGCTACCAGTGCTGCCATTGAGCAGCGTGACACGCCTAAGAAACTCGAACTGCAGAATCAATTCACCCCATTAGCCAAGGAAACTGCGCCGGAACCTCTTCTTGAAACGCCGACTGAGCCGGTGGAGCCGGAGGCTTTAGTTGAGCCCTTGACTGAACCTGGTGCTGACGCTTTAGATGAGCCGCTGACCGAGCCTGGTCTGGAAGCTTTAGCTGAGCCCTTGACCGAGGCTGGTGCTGATGCTTTAGATGAGCCCTTGACCGAGGCTGCTGCTGATGCTTTAGATGAGCCCTTGACCGAGGCTGCTGCTGATGCTTTAGATGAGCCCTTGACCGAGGCTGGTGCTGATGCTTTAGATGAACCCCTATCCGAAGCTGCGCCGGAACCGACAGTTAGCCCCTCCCGCCCGCCCGCGTCCGCTCTTACCCTGCCCGCCTCATTCAGCCCGAGTAAGCCGGCTGAACAACTTGAACCAAAAGAAGAATTGGCTTCACCAACTTCTGAACCAGGGCGATTGCTTGCTGATGCGGATGTTGCCTTTCAGCAGAGGCAATATGCAGCGGCAGAGCCAATTTATGCCCGGGCGCTGACAATATTGGAGAGAGCCGGGGCAGATCACGATCCACTCCTGATCGGCTGTCTGGACAAGGCGGGCGACAATCTATTTGAATTGCGCAAGTACAAAGAAGCGCTTCCACTATATAGAAAGCTGATCATCTTGCATGAAAAATTGTCGTCATCTGATCGCGACTTGATTTCAGCTATGTATAAAATTGCCAAGACATCCGAAAAGCTGAACTTAACCACCGAAGCTGATTCGATGTACAAACGTGCATTCCGCCTCGGTCAACAATCTCTCGTACCTGGCGACCCGCTTCTGGCCAATGTCTTAGAAGGCTATGGCAATATGCTGATGCGCAGCGAAGGAGCTGATGCGGGCGCTGAGCCGGCAGCACCCGAGGCACCACCACCGACGCCTGCGTATTCTGCGGCCCAGTTAATAGACATTCCCACACCGCGGGTAGTGGCAGACGGAAGATCCGCCGGCGTTCAATCGATCTTGAGCCCGGAAGAGATTGCCTTATTGAATAGGCTGGAAGTCAAAGGGGACGAGACTTCAAAGCAGCCAGTCGCCATGCCTCCACCGGCGACCCCGGCGACTCCGGTTCGTGCAGCGGCGGCTGAGAGCGTCGCAAGTCAGATGGACACGACCGGCAAGCGTGCCACGTTACGTGAAGTAGAAGATAAGGTCAAATATCGCCCCCCCAGTACCGGAGGCGCGCCTCCCGGTTCTGCGAACATGGCCATTCGTCTCATCCTCTTTTTGTTGTTGGCATTTGGTTTCGTGCAATATGCGTTCAACGCCGTCCACATGAACGTATCCAAGCCTAAACCGGTCGAGATCAAGGTGATTCCCGGAAAGTACACAGGCAATACATACAAGGCACTCGATGGCTTGACCGTGTTCACGATCTGGACTGACAACCGCGCTTACAAAGAGTTTTTGTCGTCCAAAATCGCCTACGATTACAAACCCTGGAATGGGCAATTTGCCGATGACATGGAGATGTTTAGCGGGAAGATCCGGGACAAGGACATTGGTTTCCTTGTCGAGGAAGGTTATAAGGATCCCGATGGCAACCTCTTATACCGACTTGATGCGCCAGAAAATGACGTGGTGATCAGCATGAGGGATGTTGGGGCAAAAGTTCAAGCTTATTATAAATCGCACGGCAAGTATCCAGAAGGGGCTGACTTAGCCAAGGCCGCCAAGATCACTTACAAGAATCCTTTTGTTGGCGGTCCGGAGACAGTCACCACCCATAGTATCAAGTGGCCTAAGAATCTCAACGCCAAGCAGATCTTTCTCATGTCGCCGTTTGATATTAATCTGGAAAACGGTGGTGCCTGGGAAGGCGAGTCAGGCAATCAGCGTGGCGAAATCTCAGCGCTCAGCTCACACACCGTAAGCCCTGCTGCCTCGGTTTGCTATGTGCACGGTCGAGACAGGCATGGTGAATTCCTGAAGCGGTCTGACGGAAAGGTCTTGCTTCTTGTTTATAAAAACGGATTGGATGTGACTCCAGTAGCCGCTCTTCCCGTCGTAAAAGACAAGACTGTGGTTCCCCTAAGAGTGACTTCCAACCCCATCGCACCCAATTTTCTCACTATCATCTTGGGTTACCTGGTCATCCTGGGATTGTTTGTCGGCACAATTTTCTTGGCCATAAAGTCCGTCGCCCGTTGGCGCAAGAAGGGCTATGCAACCAGACCGCCAATTATTCTGCCCTTCGCCACCTGCTGGACGTTCGTATTGTTCCTGCTCTGTTTGACTCCCAAGTTTGCTCCGGACATCCCTCTGCCGGTTGTAAACAAGAGTGTTGCAGAGATGGCCACAATGGCCACTCTGCCTGTCTTTATGCTGGGAATTGTATTCATGCTGGTCTATATGCAAGTGACTAAACCGAAGCCGAGAAAGCCTGGCACATAGCAATAACAAGCGAGAGTGAGAACAGCTGCTTGCTTCCAGCTGCTTGCGGAAACGCTGCTTGGGGCAGAACTTCTGTACATGATGATAATCATTATAGGCAACTTCACAGGAACACTCTTTCAATCTAGTCGTCGTCTGGCTTAGAACGGGCGATTTCAGGCGATCGCGGCGAAGGGCGGAGGATTATTATGTGTAGAATTCGTGAACGGTTGCTGCCATCAATTTTATCTGTGGCATCCGTGGTATCAGTGAGTTTACCCGCATCTGCGGCTGCAACTCCATCTGCGGCTGCATCTGCCACCAGGCAATATGCGCATGTTCAGGTCGCTCGTCACCCTGCACCTGTGCGCACTGTCTACGTTTACGTGCATGAGAAGAAGAAGAACCCTTCGTTGCACGAGTATATGCAGGCCCATCCAAAGGTTCACGGAGCCATCGTTGGTGCCGGCGTTGGCACCGCTGCCGGTGCGCTCACCGGCCTGATAACCGGGCGTGGTATCATGCGAGGTGCATTGATAGGCGCCGGCACTGGCGCTGGAGTCGGGTTGATTCGCACGTCCCAGACCATGCAGCGGCATCCGATTATGAGAGATGTAGCAACGGGATCAGCGGTTGGGCTGGGATTGGGCTGGGCCACCAGCAATCGTTATCAGCGCTTTACCGCTCCCGGCACCGCCATTGGTGCCCTAGCCGGGCTCGGTGTCGGTGTATATAAAGCCGGCGGGCTATAAATGAAGCAATGGTTCACTCAACCCAGAGATCGAAGGCTTTGAAGTTCTTGTTGACGAAGTAGATAAGCCAGAGCGAGAAAACAAGCAGCGGCCAGAAATTTGGATTAATCAAGCCGTGCTCGTTCAAGAAGTAATAGTAATGAATGTAGATAGAGAACGGCAGCATGAAGATCAAGCCTCCCATCATTGCCAAAAGCAATTGCCAGGGAGCAATCAGGTCTTGCAGCTGAGGTTTCATGAGCACAACAAGCGCCGGTAGAAGAACAATCAGATCGTAATCGAAATAGTACAAGGTGGTGACCAGACCCAAAGGCATCGCCACAAGCACTCCCGCCTGGATCCAGCCTGCCGCTCGGCGAAATTTTCTTCCCGCCCAGAAAATATATCCCAGCGCCACCAGATGAATAATCGAGCAGATCACGGTCCACAAAGACTTGGCTGACGGAAACAAGCGGTAGAGCTGCCCGCGCAGCGTGGGGCTAATGTCGGCTTGCAAATATTTGCTGTTCTCTACAGTGGAGGCCATTAAAGTTTGATAGTTCATCACTCCGGGCAACCCGAGCTCGATGAAGGAGACAAGTGCTACAAGGGCAGTGCAAACAGCAAAAAGAAAGAGCACTCGATATCGCCTGGCGCCAAGCAGAAAGACGAGAAAGGGCAGCACCTCCTGCGGTTTCAGCATGAGAAAGGAAAGCATAATTGCTGCGATCAACGGTCGATCAGCTTGCAACGCCCAGATCAGTGTGCACCAGGCGAGGAGCAAGAAGAAGGCGATCTGGTCTATGCGCAGGGCTTCGTAGGCGCAGCCGGAAAAAAGTGCGACTGAGATCAACCACAACGTGCCCTTTGCATCGAGCTGAAAAACTCGTTTGATTAACCAGAGGCTCAGACCAAGTGCCGCAAGAAGCAGTGCTTTCCAAACGTACCTGACGATTTCCACGGGAACCCAACCAATCGGCACAATCCAGGCCAGTGAAAAAGGCAAAAGGAAGAAGCCGATCATTCTCTGACCCAGTGCTGGAAAAAGCGCTTGCTGTGCGGCCAGCTGCTGTGGCAAGAGATAGACATCCGTACCACGCCCAGCCAGAACCATCCTGGCAGCCGCATAGAATTCAGGCAGATCGCTTATCTGCCCAAATGATGCGTGCGCCAGCAAGACCAGGAAAACCGTCAAGGCCACGGCTGACACAGCAATTACGGCCGGAATGATAGTCTTTATGGAATATTTCAAAAATTTCTGACCTGCGGAACTTTGAGCAATATACCCTCGTCACTGCCGCTCGCATAGGAAACCTGAATCGGTTCATCGTCGCTGTCATATCGTAGACAGCCAAAATTTGGAGGAAAGTGAATGCTAATAAAGAATCTTAGAACGCCTATCGCGGTGGCGGCGCTGTTGACAAGCGTCTTGTTTACCGGAGCGGCCAGAGCGCAGCTCAGGGCGGGCGTTGTCAGAGTTGTGGTCGACTCCAGTGGACACCTGGTCCGCGGCACGGTTAATGTCACCGGCGACATTGTCGATACTACAGGACGTGTTGTCGGTCACGAAGCTAACGGCACGATAGACACTACGGGTAATATCGTTGATTTATCCGGTCACATCATCGGTCACGTATCCGGTGACGGCGGCGAAACCATGGTGGTATCAGACACGCTGTCGAGTACGATTGATTCGCGCCGTTTCGGTTACGACCAAATGATTGCTGATGCGCTCGCCAACAACAGAATCAACTCGGCTCAAGCAGCTGAGTACAGAGCTACTTTGCAAAGAGTAGCGACTGACGAATCTAACTATCTGGCTGACAATATCCTCACATATGCCGAGGCCACCACACTGGCATCTCAGCTCGACAGCTTCGGTGGCACACTATATACAGTGGCAAACGTGAGCCCCTGGTCGCCGCTTCTGGTCACTGGCAATGGTGTTACACGCATAACCGTGACTCCGACCTACTACGCGCCGGTCGCCTCGACTACGGTAATTTCCTCCTCACCTTCATCGACAACGACTACAACGACTACGTCTACATCTTCGTTTACGACTGTTGGCGCCCCTGCTGTTGTATCGGCTGTGGTCTCTACCAATGGTGGAGGGCTGGTTAGAATCGGCACGGCTTCGCCTGAACTGTATGTAACAACAATTGAGACACGCAGGAAGGATCTAGATCGACTGATTGACAGAGCAAGAGACTCCGGGCAGATCACTGGCAAGCAAGCAGATGTGATGAAATCGGAAATCAGACGGATAGCTCACGAAACTGGCTCCAACACAATCTCGTATTCACGAGCGGTCATGTTGGCTGAAGACCTTGACCTGATCGGCAACCGATTGGGAACAGTGGTGACCACTGGTGGCTATGTGCCAATCATCCAAGGTTCACACTTCACCGTCTACAACGGCACGATTCTCCAACTCGACGATCTTTCTGTTCGCCGCGCCGACCTGGAGGCAAGAATCACCAAGGACTATCTGGAAGGTCGTTTGACCGACTCGCAAACCGTCAACCTGAGAGCCCAGCTTGATGCCATTGGCACCACAGCTGCCGTCTATCGTGAGACGGGAGGAATCGACTTCAAAGAAAGCAAAGCTCTCTACAGAGACTTCGACCATGTAGCAAGCGAAATTGAAAGATACGCAGGCAAAGATAACAACTAAGCCCATCTCGTGTTTTGATGCTAAAGAGACGCAGCCCGCAAAGCTGCGTTTTCTTTTTCTGGACCAGCCGCTGCGCTTCCTGTTTTCTAAGCGCTGCGCCCTACGTCCCGCACAAGTAGTCCTCCGCAAAGTTGTTACGCGTTACGTAACACGTAACAACAACAACAACACATAACAACACCCTACCCGCCGCTACTACTGCCTGCTTCGAGCGAGTATTCCAGACCAGCGCTATGCGATTGCAAGCACTCGTACCAGACCTTGCGTATTTCATGGGCACCACGAACGTTGGGCTCAATCCTGCTTGAATTCCAATACCAACGATCATCGTGATTGGCGGATTCACCGTGCCCAAACATCACCTTGTGGACATCTGCGACAATAACATTCTGGTACGTATCTGGCATCGCTCGCACAAAATCGTTAAATTCGGCGAATTCCTTAAGAGGGACAATTCTCACTAGTTGGTTCTCCGGCAATTCTCCCAGACCATCTGTCGGGTCGTATAGCGTGGTGAGGATCGTCAATCCCTCTGGCACTGCCCTTTGCAACAACTGGAGCATGTTCAAATAGTCCGACTTCAGTCGCTGCAAAATCTTACCTGCATCCTCTGGATGATCTTCGATCTCGAGCAAATCATTGCCACCGATCGTCACGGTTGTCAGCACGCAAAATTTTGTCAAACTGCTGGAGTCGAGCACCAGTTCAAAGTGAAGCATGTCATCTGCGGCGGCACCGTCAAACGCGTAATCAAGCTGCCGGATGCCTGGAAAGTTTGTTCGCAAATCGCGACCATGGAAGTCTGCCCACAGATCGCTACGATTCCTGAAAAATAAGGACGCAGCCCCGAGTCCGGTTGCCGACACCGTAGGCAGGCGCTCCTCCAGATCCTTAGCAGGGTAGAGGTCCATGCTCATAGAGTCACCCAAGACAAGATAAAAATCAAAATCGCGTCTTCTCAAATTTCCAACCAAAATACCGCTATATGTATTTTAGCCCGGTCTGGAATCAGCATTATCACAACAAGAATGGAAATGTTATCAGGAAGGTTGGCTCGACAAGCACTCCTCTACGGATCTATGCAACAATAATCATCGCTTTGAGGGCAGTCCAATCATGATCAAGACAACTTTTTCCGCAGCAGAGATTTTGAGTCAGCTGGATGATTGTGCAGCCGAGTTCGCATTCCCGATGCTGGACAACGGTTACATTTATCCCGCCGACGTGCGCCTTCATGCATTTGCAAACGAGGAAAAATGGGCCATTGTTATAGAGCATCTTGGATACGATTACCGCTCCGGCGATCATGATGGTATGACTGATTGTGTGCACTATTTCGGCAATTGCTTGCGCCGCGAACCCGGCATGGCAAACGAAGATTTCCTCACATTTACTGCTGATGGTCCAGACGATCTCACTTTCCAAGAAGAGATCAACTGGCATTTAAAGTCTCCTCGAGGCTCCATCTATATAAGGGATGAATTGGTGGAGTACGACGTTACCCCTGATGCTCTCAATAAAAAAGGTATTAAACAAGTGGAGGATCATCCCGGTGGTGCCGACTTGTTGCGCAGCTTGTTGCCAGAGCATCGGCACTTGTTGCTGGCCACGGACAAAGAAGTGCGGCATCAAATTGCGCAGGAATTGCCCTTGCTTTTGAACCTTGATGAATGGTATCACCCAGATCTTGCGGCAGATGAAATGCCAAGCGGAAATGAAACTTTCCAACTGATTGCTCAAGTCTTATGTTCCGGCGATCCTTGCCAATACAAGCCAACCATGAAACCCAACACCCATTGGTCGAATTGGCCCGCAGGGGGCACGCTTTGAGCACAGCTAATCAGGCCGCGTCCTCGACGCTTTGTCGTCGCGGAGATTAAGTATATGGGCGCCTGGACCTTAGGTTTGCTTATCGTATTGGGCGGCACGGGAATGTCCATTGTCGGCATGTTGGCAGTCAGGCGCTGGACAAACTTGAATTCGATGGAGTCACATCATGAAGTGGCGGGATACTTGCTGTCAATTATCGGCACGTTATGCGCAGTGTTGCTCGGTCTTGTAGTGGTGGACGTGCAATCCAAGTATCAGCAAGCTCAGGTGATGGCAGAGGGTGAGGCTAACGCTGTCATGGATCTATATCATCTGGCCAAGTCGTTGCCCAAAGAGCAAATGGTGCCAATCAAAAAGTCTCTCCTTGATTATGTCACCACCGTGGTAGAGCGAGAGTGGGACGGCAAACCAGTGAATGCCAACGCAGAGGGCAGCGTCGTGCCATTACGTCAACTATGGGACATTTTAAGCACCTACGAACCAGTCTCGAACAGACAACAGGCTTGCTACTCCGTGATGTTAACCGACCTGCAACAGCTGGGCGACAGCCGCCGTTTTCGAGTCGTCACCACCAGGGGAGGCGTTTCACCGATACTATGGGCGGTGCTAATCGTTGGCTGCATTTCGACAGTTTTATTTACCTATTTCTTTGGCGTCAAGAATGTGAAAACGCAAATTCTGATGACCGCTCTGGTCTCCGTTTGCCTTTCACTAAATGTGCTTCTCGTGGCACTATTCAGCAATCCCTATCGGGGCGACCTGAGAATCAGCCCAGATGGATTCCTCTACGATATCCAGACAATGAGTCACTTAGCGGCAAAAGGACTTTGATCCCGAGTGCTACTTATCGCTGGTATCAGCAGCAGTACCACTATCCGTGCCGGTGTCGGTAGCAGGAGAAGTGTCACTGCCTTCAAGTCTGGCCGCGGTGGCACCATCCTGCGCTGCTGCGGCATCATTACCCAAAGACTGGTTAATAGATTGTCTCGATCTGAACGCCTCCGCTTCATCAGAATGGAGCCTGGCATGGATGTTGGCTGCTTCCAGGGCGGCAGTAAAATGACCAAGCCGGTAGTTTGATTCCGCCAGATCAGCGAAAGCCTGCCCATTAGTGGCATCCAGTTGAGTTGCTCGCTGCGCTATTGGAAGCGCTTCCTGGTAGCTTCCGTTCTGGTTTAGCACATATGCTTTCTCAGCAAGCAATGGCGAACTGTCTGGAAAAGCTTTCAATGCCACATTGGCGCTGACCAAAGCCTTTTGAAAATCATCGCTGTAGAAATAAGAGTACGTCAGATGCTCCTGCGCCTCTGCATATTGTGGATTGAAACGCAAAGCTGCCTCAAAGTGTGGCACAGCCTGGGCATAATTGGCTGAGTCGTACAGTTTCATACCTTCGGCAAACTCCCAATTAGCAGGAACTCTCGGCAATGCAAACACCAAAAACGGTATCGGCACAAGAAGGGCCCCAGCCCGAATAAAACGGCGGGTAGCGGTAGAGAAATTGACTTCGAAATCATTTGGATGAGCGCGATTGTTGATTGTGAAGCGAAGCGCCAAAAGACCAGCTACAGCCAGAAAGGCGACGACGGGCCAGAAAATATGCAGCTGCAAGTAGTTGATTGTCGCCGCAATCGCAACACCGGTGACGACAAAGTAGAGAGCGTTGAAGAGCTGTTTGGCTCGCGAATCTCCACGATCTGGACCGCTTGCAACCGGCGGGTAACCGACATGAGGAAGCGGTTTTGATGCGCTCTCTTGTGAGACCGGGTTGTTAGAAGATGCCTGTATTGATGAGGCTGTCACAATCGCCGCCGCCTCAATTCCCGCCATCACAGGTGTCACCGTTGCTTGAGGCACTGTGACTGTGACTTGGGGATCTTGAGATTGAGATTGAGCCGATGTCCCTTCCAATTCAAGATCAGCCGCTCGTTCACAGGAGCCATTCTCGGGCTCACAGACGATCTCCAGACCCCTGTCTTCGGCAACTTCCGTTTTAAATCTGCTTTCCATTCCCAATCAACCAGGTCAAGTAGGGTTCTTTCCTAATTTGTACCCGATGTGGCTCTTTTTCGCGTCGCTTTCCGCCGCTGATACAGGTGGATAGGGTGCAGATGTTGAATTAGTTCGGATTCTTGCTCTTTTGCCTGTTTAATCTGGAAGGCATCTGGCTCTTGGCAATGAGTAACAGTGTGCAACCAATATAGTTAATCGATTAAATTTTGGCGGTAGCTGGCGCTAATCTGTTAATGTTGGACATTCTGGCTTCAGGACGCGAGCGAAAATATCGCCACCGCAGTCGGAATGCTTTGTTGGTTCTCGAAGCTTACTTCGAAAACCGTGTTGCCTATTCAGGAGAGCTGAGAATGAGTACCGTTAAAGTTCGAGTCAATCCCTTGCGCGAGTTGCAGAAACTTGGTCAGTCCGTATGGCTGGATTACATTCGCAGAAGCTTGATTACAAGCGGAGAGCTCAAGAGATTAATCGACGAAGACGGTTTGCAGGGAATGACCTCCAACCCTTCTATCTTCGAAAAAGCGATTGGCGGAAGCACTGACTACGCCGAATTCATAAGCTCAATAGATCCCAGCCTCACGCCATTGGCTGTCTACGAGCAGCTGGCCATTCGAGACATTCAGGATGCAGCCGACCTCCTGGCTCCTGTTTATAGAGAGTCCAATAAGAAAGACGGTTATGTCAGCCTGGAAGTCTCTCCTCTTCTGGCAAATGACACCAACGGCACGCTCACCGAAGCGAAAAGATTATGGAAAGAAGTCAACAGACCCAACGTAATGATCAAGGTGCCCGCAACCGAAGCCGGCATTCCGGCCATTCGCGAGCTTATCTCAGAAGGCGTTAATGTCAACGTAACCCTCCTGTTCTCCCAACAAACCTACGAAAGAGTTGCCGACGCTTACATCGCCGGTCTGGAATCGCTTGCTTCGCGTGGCGGCGATATCTCAGGCGTGGCCAGTGTGGCCAGCTTCTTCATCAGCCGCATCGACAGTGATATTGATGCCATCGTCTCCGCCCGCTTGAAAGAAACCAAAGATAACACCCAGAAGAACCTGTTGAACAGCGTGCTTGGCAAAGTCGCTATCTCCAACGGCAAGCTGACATACGAACGCTACCAACAAATCTTCAGCGGCAGCCGCTGGGAGAAATTGAAGGCTAAAGGCGCTAAACCTCAGCGTGTACTGTGGGCCAGCACCAGCACCAAGAACCCCAAGTACCCAGATACTTTGTACGTCGAAGAGTTGATCGGACCAGACACAGTCAACACGATTCCTCCTGCAACCTTTGATGCTTTCAGAGAGCATGGCAAGGCGGCAGAGACTCTGACGCAAAATCTTGATGACGCACATCAGGTTATGGATAACCTGGAGAAATTGAATATTTCCATGAAAGACGTGACTGAGACGCTGGTCGTGGCAGGGGTCAAGCTCTTTGCCGATGCGTTCACAAAGTTAATCGACACAGTGGCAAAACAACGTCAACAGCAGAAATCAGCAAAAGATTTGTTCAGCTATAAGCTGCCACAAGATTTGCAGAAGACTGTCGACGATGTTCTGAAAGATTGGAAAACAAAAGACAAAGTCAAGAAACTCTGGTCGCGCGACGCTTCCTTGTGGACCAATGAAGACGAAAGCAAATGGTTGGATTGGCTGACCGTGGCTGACGATCAACAAACGCATATTTCGACAGTGAAGAAGTTGGCGGATGAAATCAAAAACGTCGGCTTCAAAGATGTTGTTCTGTTGGGTATGGGTGGATCGAGTCTCTGCCCCGAAGTTTTCGCGATCACATTTGGACAAGCCCTGGGCTTTCCGCGATTGCATGTAAATGATTCGACGGATCCGGATCAGATTAGAACTCTGGAAAGCAAACTCGACCTGGCCAAAACGTTGTTTATCGTTTCCAGCAAATCAGGCAGCACGCTGGAGCCAAACATCTATAAACAATACTTCTTCAAATTGGTTTCAGATGTAGTCGGCGCCGATAAAGCCGGCAAGCAGTTCATCGCCATCACAGACCCCGGCTCGAAGATGCAACACGTGGCCGAGGCCGACAAGTTCCGCCACATCTTCTACGGCGTGCCTGGCATCGGCGGTCGCTATTCCGCCTTGTCCAATTTCGGCATGGTACCAGCTGCGGTGATGGGCATGGACGTGCAAAAGTTTGTCGAGCAAGCGGAAGAGATGGTGCATGCTTGCGCAGCCACAGTGCCGGTCGAAGAAAACCCTGGCGTTGTCCTGGGAGCAATCATGGGAGCGCTTCACAATGCCGGCCGCGACAAAGTCACTCTGGTCGCCTCGCCTAAGATTCACGACATTGGTGCCTGGTTGGAACAGCTGTTGGCTGAATCTACCGGCAAGAAGGGCAAAGGTCTTATTCCAGTAGATCGGGAAGAGCTCGGACCGCCTGAAGTTTATGGCAAGGATCGGCTGTTTGCTTATTTGAAGTTGGAGAACAATTCCGACGCCACCCAGGACAGAGCCATAGATGCAATTGAAGCTGCCGGACACCCGGTTGTGCGCATCACTGTGCCGGGCATCTACGCTCTCGGTCAAGAATTCTTCCGCTGGGAAATCGCTACAGCAGTTGCCGGAGCGATTATCGGCATCAACGCCTTTAATCAGCCGGACGTTGAAGCGAGCAAGATAGCTACCCGTGAGCTGACTGAAGCTTACGAAAAAACTGGTGCTCTACCGGCTGAAAAACCGTTCTTTGAAGCAGACGGCATCCAGCTTTTTGCTGACGATAAGAGTGCCGCCGCTCTCACTAAAGCAGCAGGCAGCGACAAAACCATCGCTGGCTACCTGAAAGCGCATGTGGACAGGCTCACGGCCGGCGACTATTTCACAATCCTTGGCTATGTACAGATGAATGATGCCCATGAGCAAGCACTGCAAGTGGTGCGCATAGCTGTTCGCAACAGCAAAAAAGTGGCTACCTGCCTGGGATTCGGACCGCGTTTTCAACATTCGACCGGACAAGCCTACAAGGGCGGTCCTAACACTGGTGTATTCCTTCAAATCACCTGCGATCATAAAAACGATGTGCAAGTGCCCGACCAGAAATACACTTTCGGCATCGTTGAAGCTGCTCAAGCAAGAGGCGATCTGCAAGTTCTATCGGATCGCGGCAGGCGCTTGCTGAGAGTGCACTTAACCGATGTTCAAGCCGGGCTGGCGACGTTGCAGTCGGCGATCAAAAATCTATCCTAAAGAACTCCTGATAGGACTCTCCCAAATGGATCATCCTTAAAAAGGACTATCCTCCAAGGACAATCGAAAAAGAAGAACTCATCGCAAAAGGACTAATCTAATGCAAATCGGAATGGTCGGACTCGGCCGCATGGGCAACAACATGGTGCGTCGTCTAATGGCTGGCGGACACGAGTGTGTCGTTTACGATCGCTTGCCCGCCCCGGGCGAAGAACTTAAAAAGGCAGGAGCGATTGCCGCCCGCTCAGTTGAAGAGTTCGTCCAGAAGCTAAGCAAGCCGCGCACTGCCTGGATAATGGTGCCGGCAGGCGAGCCCACCGAAGAAACAATCAAGAATCTGGCCAGTTTTATGGAACCAGGCGACGTCATTATCGATGGTGGCAACTCCTACTATAAAGACGACGTCAGGCGAGCTGGTGATTTGAAGGCGCGCGGCATTCACTTCGTTGATGCGGGCACCTCAGGTGGTGTGTGGGGCATCGATAGGGGCTACTGTTTGATGGTCGGCGGCGAAACTGATGTCGTGCAGCGGCTTGACTCGATCTTCAACTGCCTGGCGCCAGGGCTTGGCGACATACCGCTGACACCGGGGCGGGAGAATACCAGAGGAACAGCGCATCTGGGCTATTTGCATTGTGGTCCGGTCGGCGCCGGTCACTTCGTCAAAATGGTGCACAACGGTATCGAATATGGCATCATGCAAGCTTATGCCGAAGGATTTGAGATCTTTCAAAATGCCGATAGTGAACTGCTGGAAGAAAAGTACCGCTACGACTTGGATGTAGCTGACATAGCGGAAGTGTGGCGTCGCGGCAGCGTCATCGGTTCATGGCTTCTGGATCTGACTGCCATGGCGCTTGTTGAAGATCCTGAATTGAAGAAATTCTCCGGCTATGTCCAGGATTCAGGCGAAGGGCGTTGGACTGTGAACGCCGCCATCGAAGAGGCAGTACCAGCAGAGGTGCTTACGGCTGCTCTGTATACGCGATTCAGATCGCGTCAGAACAACCCGTTTGGCGAAAAATTGCTCTCGGCGATGCGCAACAAATTTGGCGGACACGTGGAGCAAATGCCGGACCGAGTTAAGGTCTAGATGTCCAGAGCGGGTAAGGTCTAGATCTCCAGACCGAGTAAGGTTAGATCTCCAGACCGAGTAAATGTCTAGATCTAACTGCGAATCAGCAAATCAGCCTGGACCGGAAGTCCAGAATCAACTACGAATAATCACATGGCATGAAAGCACAATCGATAACTGTACTTGCCGGTGATATTGGTGGCACCAAGGCGAATCTTGCTTATTTCAAGTTCGCGGATCAAGCTCTTGAGCCGATTGAAACTGATAAGTTTGCCAGCGGCGACTACCAAAGCTTGCAAGAACTGATTCGAGTGTTTGTCAACAAGCACCCGGCGAAAGCCGACCTCGCCTGTGTGAGCGTAGCCGGCCCTGTTGTGCACGGCACATGCAAAGCCACGAATCTGCCCTGGATCATTGAATGCCAGGCATTGCGCACTGAGCTCAAGATTCCCAACATGGAATTGATCAACGACCTGGAAGCAAATGCGCATGGCATCGTGGCGCTGCCTGAGGAGGATTTCGTCACCATCAACCGGGGCGATAAAAAAGCTTACGGTACCGCCGCTGTAATTTCAGCCGGCACAGGATTAGGTGAAGCAGGAATCTTATGGAACGAGCAGAAGATGCTTCCCTTTGCTTCAGAAGGTGGGCATGCCGATTTCGCTCCCACCAATGAAATTCAAATTGACTTATTGCGCTTCTTGATGCAAAAGGAAGGTCGTGTCAGCTATGAGCGCGTGTTGTCTGGGCAGGGATTGCATAACATTTATAAGTTTCTTTTGTCGACGGGAAAATATGATGAGCCGGATTGGTTGAAGGCGCAGCTAAACACTCCGGACGCGGACGCACCAGCGGTGATATCAGAGAATGGTCTGGCAGGGAAGAATGGTGCTTGTGCTGAAGCCCTTAATATTTTTACAGACATATATGGTGCAGAAGCTGGGAACCTGGCTCTTAAGCTTATGGCCACAGGCGGTGTGTATCTTGGTGGTGGCATTGCGCCCAAGATAATCGACAAGATTAGAGAGCCGAGATTCTTGAACGCTTTTTTGGACAAAGGCAGGTTGCGATCTGTGCTGGAGCAATTCCCAATCAACGTGATCATGAACGACAAAACCGCGCTCATCGGAGCGGCGCGCTACGCCCTAATGCACGCCGGCGTGCTGCACGCAGCCGAGCAACCAGCGCCGGTGTAGCCCTACCCGGGAGCGCAGGCGTCCCGCCTGCATCATAATTTCCTTTGCGCTAATTCCTATAGCATTCGAGTGGCATGTAATATGAGAAGTCATGGGTCTGAGAATCGTCGTTATGTTTCAATCACCGCGGAATTGGTGTCCGGGGATTGGAAAGAGGAAGAATAAGCAACTCAAGAGCAGAAGCGAAATCACTGATAACGAAAACATAACAACGGCGGACTTATCACTTCTGCAAAAAGCAATCGCGAGGCATGAAGGCATCGTAAACAGCATGCCTACAGCGAACATCGCGAAGCATTCTTCGTAGACTCTTAGATGCGTCGTGGCAATGACAAACAGAGCCAGTAGTAACACAAGTGGCAATATCAGCGGCATTTTGCCTGACAGCGAACGTGGCATTTTTGTGTCCGAGAGCCTCATAAGCTTCATTATGTTTCAGAGGGGGTAAGCGAAGGATCCGTCGGTGGCCACTCACCCGTACTGTACAGGCGTCGATAGAAAGCCTCTGCCTCGTTCATTCCGAAAACCTTTGCCGCGCTCATAGAATCAAGAAGGATCTTCCCATTTATTGGCATCGCCCAGAGTTCATGTGGCTCGAGCTCCAGTAGTGTTTTGAACATGGACAAGAGCTGATCTCGATCAAGCACACCATAAGCTCCTGCGACTGATGAGAAGAGGGGAAGATCCGGGCAACGCCGAATAAGCCATTGAAGCTGGTCAAACAGAACTGGATCGACACGGCTTTCCGAGTACATGTTCTCGATGTAAAACCCTATAAGTTTGAACCGGGCCTGGACATCGTCTGGGTCGTGATACAGCGAGCTGGCAAGTCCAATCGCTTCCCTCTCAGCTAACTTCGCGCCAGCTTGTAGCAATGACTCTTGCTCGTCTAGTCTTGGCCTTTCCACGTGTTTGTTCTCTCTAAATCACGAGCGTCGGGACGTCCCGCCGGCATAATTCGCTTGTCGCGAATTAAGGCGCTTGGGCGCATTCGGTCCGATAAGATATATTATGCGCAGCTTCGCATTGTATACATTATCAGAAGCTCCGGATTATGCGAAGTTCGGCTGATAATCGCTCCAGGACTGTGGACTTGCGGTAACAGCAGCTTGGCATAATCTGCTCGGGCTTTACCGTTGTGGTCAATCAGCC
>Ga0182024_10001179_pt1 | contig 67689 bp, 48 predicted proteins | sample P32metaG_FD_120480 | JGI IMG/M metagenome (GOLD analysis project Ga0182024, IMG submission 120480) | Permafrost microbial communities from Stordalen Mire, Sweden - P3-2 metaG (Illumina Assembly) | ecosystem: Environmental > Terrestrial > Soil > Wetlands > Permafrost | place: Sweden: Stordalen...
AAGCACTTAGCTACCCCCACCTTGGACAACGGCAAGAGAGTCCCGACAGGTCGCATCCGCAGAATTCCTGCGCTTTTCATTGTGCCCAAAATGCTCCCGGAGAGATGTGTGAATACCGTAGCCCACAAGGGGAGAGGGGACTCCACGCGCTGATTTTCCGGTGTTGATGCAAGACTCCGAGTTCCCCTCTCCCCTTGTGGGAGAGGGATGCAGCTACGGGCAGTGAATTCCGCTCAGGCGCGGGTGAGGGGTTGACGGGCGTTGCCATTCGAGCCGCTCAGCCGAGATCGAGTGGCTCGACGCGCTCCGCGCCCTTCGCGCCGGCGACCACTTTTTCCAGGCGGCTTTCGGCCGCTTTCAGTTTGCTTTCGCAATGCGTTTTCAGGGCTTGGCCCCGCTCGTACAGGCTGATGGAATCCTCGAGATCCACCTCGCCTTGCTCGAGCCGGGCCACGATGCTTTCGAGCTCCTGCAGCGCCAGCTCAAAACTCAAGCTTTCGATTGCGGCGGCTTGCACGACTGGCTTCGCGGACATTGTTGCCTCCCTTCAAGGCCGCGGATGTGAGGCGGCCATCAGCGCGCGCACATGAGCTGCCGTCGAACTTGCCAGCGCGTCGAGGTCATATCCACCTTCAAGAGCCGAAACAACGCGGCCGTCACAAGACCGCGCGGCGATCTCGCACAGACGATCGGTGGCCCAACCGAAGTCCGATTCGTGCAGACGCAGACCTGCGAGGGGATCGGCCTCATGCGCATCGAATCCCGCCGAGATGAAGAGAAATTGCGGCGAGAATCGGGCCAGCGATGGGAGGATCTGGTTCTCGAAAGAGCGGCGGAACGCTTCGCTTCCCGAGCCCGCATCGAGCGGCACGTTGACGACGTTACCGGAGATACCACGCTCGCTGATGCTCCCCGTGCCCGGATAAAGAGGAAATTGATGCGTCGATGCATAGAAGAGATTTGGATCGTCGAAAAAAATGTCCTGTGTCCCGTTGCCGTGATGCACGTCGAAATCGACGACCGCGATTCGCTCGAGTCTGTAGGTGGCGCGAGCATGCAGCGCACCGACCGCAACATTGTTGAACAGGCAGAAGCCCATGGATCGGTCGTGCTCCGCGTGATGACCCGGCGGTCTCACGGCGCAGAAAGCGTTGTCGATACGCTCCTCCATCACAGCATCCACGGCCTCCACGACGGCGCCCGCCGCTCTGAGCGCGGCTTCCGCGGAACCTGAGGATATTGCGGTGTCGGCATCGATTCGCGCGAAACGGCCGGGCTCGACCTGTGCGTCACGAATAGCGTCGACAAGTGCGGCTTCATGCACGCGAAGAAGCGCTTCTCGTGTCGCCCGAGGAGCGTCGATGCGAACAAGATCCGGAAACCGCGCGGGTTCGAGCGAGCGCAGTACGGCCCGCAAACGTTCGACTCGCTCGGGATGACCCGGGGGCATGAGATGCTCGAGGCAGGAAGCGTGGGTAATCAGGCCGGTGGTCATTTGGGTTCCATCGTGCGTCCGCAACTTCCTATGCCTTCGTCATGGCCGGGCCGTTGTCCCGGCCACCCATGAACACAATGTCAGCCATGGTTCCCCGCGATGCCTTCATCGCCGTTTGCACGATGAGCAACGGGAAGCATGACACGCCGCGCGACCAATCCCCATTGTAACGACCTGCACATGGCGCTCGTCTCATGAGGCGGTGTTCATAGGTGGCCGGAACAACAGCGCGGCCATGACGAGGGTTGGGGCGATACACCACACTCTCTTGAGCACCTTCAGAACCCTCCTTGAGCGCATCTCGAATAGATGCACAAAAGCCACAGCTACGAGATGAACGGCGATTGAATGCGAATTGGCTTTTGACCGGGGCCGGTCTGGTCTTCTAGCCTAGAATCAAACGGGCAATACCGTGCAGGCCATTCGGCGCGCGGGGGCAGCTGCCGCCATTGGCAGGCAAGGTCCGTTGGTGGCAGTCGTCGTTACCGACAGAACTAAGGGGGTTCCACGTGTTCAAGATCAATCAAGATACCCGCAATCTGCGTTCCGCCCTGCTCCTCGGAGCAGCTTCCGCCGCGACTATCGGGATCGTTGTCCCGGCTTCGGCGCAAACGGAGGGCGGCGGTAACGTCGAAACCGTAGTCGTCACGGGTTCCCGCATTCCGCAAACCGGCCTCTACAGCGCCAGTCCCGTCACCGCTGTCGGCCAGCAGGAAATGAAATTCGAGGGCACGACGGACGTAAGCACCCTCATCAACAACCTGCCCGAAGCCTTCGCGGACCAGAACTCGACGGTCACGAACGGCGGCAGCGGCACGGCCAACGCCGACCTCCGCGGCCTAGGTTCCAAGCGCACCCTGGTGCTGGTGAACGGAACCCGCCTGATGCCGGGCGATCCGGCCGACCCGGTTGCCGACCTTGACACCATTCCGGCCGCTCTTGTCGATCACGTCGAAGTTCTGACCGGCGGCGCCTCGGCAGTGTACGGCTCCGACGCTCTCGCCGGCGTCGTCAACTTCATCATGCGCAAGGATTTTGAAGGCATCGAAGTCGACGGCCAGTACACGGTCAACGAAGCCGACAATACCAACGGCTACGTCCGTTCGCTGAACACGGCCGCCAGCTTCCAGAATGCGCCGCAAAATATCTGGGACGGTGCCACGTCCGATGCGACGCTGATCATGGGCACGAATACCGCCAACGACAAAGGCAATGTCACCGCCTATTTGGGCTACCGCGACACCCAGGCGATTCTCTCCGGCGCACGCGATTTTTCAAGTTGCGCGTTGATTTCCACCAGCATCACGGCCGCTGGCGAACCGGCGAATGGCGGGCTCAGCTGCGTCGGCTCCAGCAACTTCAATAGATGGGAATCGCTCGACAACGGCGGAGATTTCTTCGAGACCGGCACCGGCAAGCCCGGGAGCGGTCAGTTCATACCATATACCGGCACGCCGGCTGAGCACTTCAATTTCGGCCCGCTGCAATACCTCCAGCGGCCGGACACGCGCTACACGGGCGGCTTCTTCGCCCATTACCAGGAGAACAAGGAGCTCGACGTCTATTCGAGCTTCATGTTCACCGACGACCACACGGTCGAGCAACTGGCGCCAGGAGGTCTGTTCCTGGGCAGCGGTGTCGTCAGCGGCGCTGCGGACGAAATCAATTGCTCCAATCCGTTGATGACGGCGCAGGAGAGAAGTAAAATTTGTACGAACGCCGGCCAAAAACAAGCTCTGTTATTTATCGGCCGCCGCAACATCGAAGGCGGCGACCGCCAGACCGATCTGCGCCATACCGCCTATCGCATGCAGGTCGGCGCCAGGGGCGATCTCGGAGCGGGCTGGACCTACGATGTCTACGCCCAGTATGGCATCACGCTCTTCCAGGAAATCGTCAGGAACAATATGTCGAAATCCCGTGTCGAGAACGCACTGGAAGTCGACCCGTTGACGGGCAAGTGTTTTGCAGCAGAGCCCAATCCGACGACCGGCATCACCGCCGACCCGAGTTGCGTCCCCATCGACATCTTCAACGGCATCGGATCGATCTCGAAAGCGGCGCAGAATTATGTCGCCCAGACGAGCTTCCAGCAGGGCTTCACGCAGGAGCAGGTCATCAGCGGTTCGGTCACGGGCGATCTGGGCGAATATGGTCTCCAGTCGCCCTGGGCGAAGAACCCCGTCGCCGTGTCGGGCGGTGGGGAGTGGCGCGACGAACGCCTCGAACTCAACGTAAGCCGCGACTTCTTTACCAATGACACCTTCGGCGCCGGCGGCGCCACACTGCCGGTGCCCGAATCCGGCTTCAACGTGACGGAAGCCTTCACCGAGGTCAAAGTTCCGATCATCCAGGGCATGCCTTGGGCTGAGGATCTCACCTTCAACGGCGGCTATCGCTATTCCTCCTATAGCATCGCGGGAGCGACCAGCGCGTGGAAGGCCGGTTTGGAATGGCAGCCCATCGACGATTTCCGCCTTCGCGCCAGTCAGGAGCGAGCGGTGCGGGCGCCCAACGTGCTGGAGCTCTTCGCTCCGGCGAATCAAGTTCTCTTTAGCGGCCAGGATCCTTGCTTTACGAAAACCACGGGACAATGCGCCAACGTCCCCAATGCAGGCACTTTGCTTCTCCAGTGTCCGGCGTCCCAGTGTAATCAGCTGGTCGGCGGCAGCACCCTCCTCAAGCCCGAAGTCGGCGACACGAAATCGATCGGCGTGGTGTTCACGCCGACCTTCATCGACGGCTTCACGGCCACCATCGACTATTTCGACATCAGAGTGTCCAAGTTCATCGGCCCGATCGGCGCAAACATTACTCTCTCCGAGTGTTATGGCGCGACTGCAACGGCCGCGACCGAGGCGATATTCTGTCCTCTCGTCCACCGCAATGCCTTTGGCCAGATCTATGGCGGCGGCTTCGTCAGCAACCTGACACAAAACACCGGCTACCTTCTCACCAAGGGCATCGACTTCGAGGCCAACTACACGGCCAACATGGACAGCTGGGGGATGACGGGCGCCGGCTCGCTGGACTTCAATTTTGTCGGTACCTACCTCGACTCGCTCACCACCGAGCCCGTGCCCGAGCCGGGATCCATCGGCACCTATGAATGCGCGGGATTGTACGGCACGGTCTGTCTCGCTCCCAATCCCAAGTGGCGCCACAAGTTCCGCATTACCTGGACATCGCCTTGGGATGTCGACTTCTCTCTGAACTGGCGCCACATCAGCGGTGTGAACTTTGACTCCAACACCACCAATCCGCTGCTCAACGGCGTGTGCGGTGGGCCTTGCGGCGACGTCGCCGACAGTCACCTCAGCTCGTTCGAGTACTTCGACCTGGCCACAAATTGGCAGGTCCGCGAAGGCGTCGAGCTTCGCGCCGGCGTGAACAACATCATGGGGCGGGAACCGCCGATCATGGACACCAACTCGATCGGAGCTTCGAGCCTTGCCGGTTTCGGAAACGGCAACACCTACCCAGGCGTCTACGACTCGCTTGGCCGCACGATCTTCGTCGGGGCGACCATCAAGTACTAGACGTCAAGCGTTCGTTTTCGCGAAGACGGCGGCCGCATCTGGCCGCCGTCTTTTTTTTGACCGCGAGCGCGGGAACCATTTTTTCCTCCCCCAACGTGGGGAAGGTGGTTTGCGGAGCGGAGGGGGCCGCGCACGGCGCGTGCGCCTCCCCCGCCACCTCGCTGCGCTCGGCACCTCCCCCACGATGACCCCACGATGGGGGAGGAAAGACGCATAATTGCTGTCTCGGCAAAGGCCAGCCTATTTGATGTGCATCGGTGCAGGGCGAACGCGCGGGGCCTCGGAGCGTGCGCGGGCGAAGAGCTTCTCCCCATCGCAACACCGTTGTAGAACGACCACCCAATGGATACTCGCTTGCAATCGGTCACGCGCAGGCTTGTCGGGGCCCGTGAAGTGTATCTTTGCGACAGCCTCTTCGACGAGGTCACGGTCTACCGGGTGGCCGACCTTTTGAAGACGCTGCGATATTGCCGCGTGGAACGGAGCCGTACCGATACCGATGTCAGCGGCGGATCGGCCGAGGTCCCCGAACACATCGCCAAATCGGAGCCCTTGTTCGGGCAGATGAAAGCCTTTGCCGAAGAGACCTTCGCCACCCCGGGTCTTAGGCCCCAGCGGCTCTACGTGAATTCGACCGTCTATGGAGACATGTATTATCCCCATCGCGACTCCGGCGAAGACGAGCAGCACATAACGGTGCTCTACTATGCGAATCCGAAGTGGAGCGCCGACTGGGGTGGCGAAACCATCCTTTATGGCGACGACGGCGATGCGCAGATGGCCGTGACGCCGCGTCCTGGACGCATCCTGGCCTTTCGTGGGGCGATCCTTCACCGGGGCGGCGTTCCAACGAGAACCTGTTTCGAAGAACGGCTGACGGTCGCCTACAAGCTCCGCGTTCCGGAAGTGACTACCGGCGAAATGGACGATGGAAAAGCCGGCACTCCGCGTTCGATTGCTGACGCTGTTGGAGCGGTTTCTGCCGCAATCGCGGCAAATGACTACCCTTTGGCGGCGCGACTTGCCGAGGAATTGCTCGCGATCGGGTTGATCCATCCGTTATTCTTCAAAGCTCGCGCAGTGCATGCCGAGCGCGAAGGTCACAATGACGAGGCCCTGGCGCTCTACGAACAGGCGCGGGCGCTGACACCTCGCGATGCCAGTCTCCTCGGCGCGATGGGCCTTTGCCTGACCCGCCTGTCGCGCTTCCAGGAAGCGATCTACCTTTTCGACGCAGCGATCCGGATCGTCCCGGCGCACGCCCCGACGCATCACTGGCTGGGCCTGGCGCTTGGGCAGGCGGGGCGCTGGGACCTGGCGGAGCGCGCCCACGCCCGTGCCGCGCAGCTCGATCCCCGTCACTCCGAAGCGATTGCCAGCGTCGCCGCCATCGCGGCACGCAAAGGCGACGAGAAAGTCGCGCGAACCCAGGCCGACCGCGCGCTGAAGCTGGATCCCTCCAATGCGACGGCCCATGCCGCACTGGCGCTGATCGAATCTCGAGCCGTGAACGACAGAGGCTCATGATCCTCAGCGATGCTCATGACATCCTCCAACGGATGCTCCATCCGATGCCGCTCGATGCGTTCCTGGACGACGTGCTTGGCAAGCGGTTCATCAAGCTGGAGGGCAGGCTTCACGATGGCCGGCGCGAATCCCTGCTAGGCGAAGATCCCGAGCGCGTCATTCTCGGCTCGTTTGCCCGACTCTCGCCCAAGATAGGTTGCCACGCGGCCGCTCCCAACGGGCCGCCGCCGAACATTGAGCCACTTCCCGACGCGGCCTCGTTCCGGGCCAAAATCGCCGTCTTCCATGCACGAGGATACACCGTGCGCCTGCCCGAGATCAGGGCTCTGACCCCGGATCTCGACGTGTTCATCCGGGCCCTGGAGCTGGTCCTGCATCAGCCGGTCAAGGTGGAATCGTTCTGGAGCCGCGGCGACGCCAAGGCTCCGGTGCACCACGATGACTACGACATCATCGTCATCCAGCTTCGCGGCCGCAAACGCTGGTTCATCTCCACGGCGGTTTCGGACCTTCCAAACGCCTGGAAAACCCCTCCCGATGGTCCCCCGCGAATCGACCGTTTTGCTGAAGTCTCAGTGGAGCCCGGCGACCTGCTTTATCTGCCACGAGGCACGACCCACCATGTCGACGCAATCACGGACTCGATTCACTTATCGATCGGCTTCGTGCCACTGACACTGCGGGAGGCGATCATCGCCTGTATCGACCATCTTTCCGATTTGAGCCGGCCACTACGTGAAACCGTCGGCGCGCGCATCGGCGCCCAGGTACAAATCTCCGACTTCGGAGACCTGGCGGACCGCGTGCGGACGGGCGTTGCCAGCCTGATGACCCATTGCAGAGCGGACGCGTTCGTTGTCGAAGCTTTGCAACGCCGTTCGGCGCGCGTTATCGGCAGTCTGGACAAGCTGAACCCGCCCGTCGAGCACATTGCGCTTTCGCCGATGACTCGCTTGCGCCACAACCGGTTGGGCGTCTGCCACATCGTCGGCAACGCGAGCAGGATCGATTTCGCCTACCCTGGCGGGCACCATTTCATCCACCGCGGCGTCGAGCAGAGCGTCGCCTTCATCGCCAAAACCCCAGAGTTCTGCATCCGCGACATCCCGGGCGAAATCGGCGACGACGTTCGAATCGCACTGGCCGAGAAACTCGTCTCGAGCGGTTTTCTGGAAGTCGCGGGGGACCCCTCACCCATTTCGGAGCGGTAGTGAGGACTAGAATGTTTCCCCTCTCCCCCAAGGGGAGAGGGAACCGTCGTGCTGATTTTCCGACATCGATGCAAGGCTCCGATTCCCCTCTCCCCTTGTGGGAGAGGGACGCAGATACGTGCAACGATTTTTGCTCCGGCGCGGGTGAGGGGTTTTCGGCCTATCTCGGCGCCAGGCTGTCGGAGCGTCCTTGACGGGCCGGCGGCGGCAGAAGAAACGTTGATCCGCATCTTGACGAGTGATCGATGGACGAAGAATCCGCGGTGCTTCGGGAAATCCAGGCGGCGGTCGAAGCGCCCGACATCGCGCGCGCGGTCGATCTCTCGCGCAAGGCTCTTGCCGATGGGCGGGAGCACCCTCTCCTGCTCAACCTGCGCGCTTATTGGCTCGAACAGCAGGGACGTGCACGCGAGGCCCTGGCCGATCTCCAACGCGCCCGCATCCTTGCGCCCGACGATGCGCTGGTCGCAAACGCCCTCGGCCTCTGCCTGGCGCGCCTCAATCGATTCTGGGACGCCAGGGCGGCGTTCCGGGATGCCGCGAACCTGCAGCAGGATTTGGCCCCCGCTCACTTCAATCTCGGCTGGGTTTCGGAGGAGCTGGGTTTGCTTGAAGAAGCCCGGCACGCCTTCCTGCGCGCCGAACAGCTGGACCCGGCATCCGCAGCTCCGCCGGCACGGTTGGCATATCTCGCCGCCCGCAGCGCCGATATCGAATCGGCTCGGCGGCACGCCACCCGTTCGCTCGGAATGGACCCCGGTCAATTCATGGCGCAGCTCGCGCTCGCCACCTGCGATTTCGAGGACAGGCGTCTCGACGCGGCGGACGCACGCCTGCGCGGGATATTGGGGGACGGACGGATCGGCCCTCTGGATCGCGGGATGGCGATGGGGCTCCTCGGCGACTGCCTGGACGCCGGCAGCCGCGTCGAAGAGGCGTTCGCAGCCTACAGCGCCGCCAACAACGAATTCCGGAGTTTCTATGCGACCCGGTTCAGCGAAGCTCGAACGGAATCCGTTCCCGTCTATTTATCCGGGCTCGCAGCCTATTTCGAAACTGCAGACGCGAGCCGCTGGAAGCGAAGGGGTGAAACTGCGCTCGAGATGAGCCCCGTTGCCGGGCACGTGTTTGTCGTCGGCTTTCCACGCTCCGGAACGACCCTTTTAGAAGAGGTGCTGGCCGGTCATCCACTGGTTTGCACGACGGGAGAGCGCGATGGACTCGATGCCGGCGTGCGGGAATTTCTCGGCAACTCCGACGGGCTCGATCGTCTGTCCAGGTCGGACACGACCGCCCTGCTCGTCTTTCGCGAAAAGTATTGGCGGAAATTGCGCGAATTGGGGGTTGAGTTCGATGGCAAAGTGTTGGTCGACAAGCAGCCCTACAACACCGTCAAGCTTCCGCTCATCGTGAAACTGTTTCCGGAGGCAAAGATTCTGTTTGTCACCCGCGATCCGCGCGACGTGGTGTTCAGTTGCTTCCGCCGCCGCTTCCGCATGAACCCGTCCAATTACGAGCTTCTGACGCTGGAAGGCGCGGCGCGCCTGTATGACTCGGTTATGGGGCTGGCCGATATTTTTCGCACGAAGCTTCCCATCGCCGTACTTGATCTTCAACATGAAGACATGGTTGCGGATTATCGCAATTGCGTAGACGGCATCGTTCGCTTTGTCGGCCTGAATGCGCGCGATGCCAGCTGGAATCCTGCGGAACGCATCAGGGCGCGCGCGATCGGCACGCCCAGCGCCGCCCAGATCGCGCGGGGACTGAGCCGGGAGGGGATCGGATCGTGGAGGCGATATGCCGATCAGCTTGCTCCGGTGTTGCCGATCCTGCGGCCGTGGGTCGAGCGATTTGGCGTGCCTCGTCATTGATCGAGAAATGCTTGGATTTTGGGCTCCATGCGGACCGCAGCCAATTCCTGTCCGTATAGCGCCTACGGCATCTACAAAGTCCGACCTGCGCAGGTGGTGCTGCCGGTCGATGATTCCTCTAACCTCCCCCTTGCGGGGAGGTCGAAAAACGCCCTTCGCGTTTTTCGGGTGGGGGTGCAGGCTCATCGAACAAGCATTGGAGAAAGTACGTGGCTGACGAGCGGGCACGCGCACTCCGGCAAAGTTTGACTGACGCAGAGCGCGCTCTGTGGTCTTCTCTGCGCCGGTTGAGGGCGCGGGGACTTCATTTTCGCCGCCAGGTACCCTTTGGCCGCTACATCGCCGATCTTGCCTGTCATAGCGCGAAGATTATCGTCGAGCTTGATGGTTCTCAACACGCCGAGTCCGGCTCTCAGCAATACGACGCTACGCGTACACTGTTCCTGAATGGGCGTGGGTATCTCGTATTGCGCTTCTGGAATCTCGAGGTGATCAAAAACCGTGACGGAGTTGTCACGGCAGTACTTGCTGCAGCGGCACAGGACCCCCACCCGAAATCGCGTGCCGCGATTTCGACCTCCCCGCGAGGGGTTAGATGAATCGTCGGCGGAAATTCGCGTAATAGCCGATACGATGCGCACATGCCCTCGCGCATAACGCAAGGAAGTTGAAAATGTCGAGTGGATCTCCTGTCGGCGCGCAATTGGACCTCGAAAGCGTCTTGAAACGGATCGGTGCGGCGGTCGAATCGTCGGATCTCCGCCGGGCTTTCGAGCTGGCGGATGCGGAGATTTCTCGGGGCGGTGTTCATCCGTCATTGTTTGGCGCGCGCGCCCTGTGGCTGGAGCAGCAACAGCGCTTCGATGATGCGCTGGCCGATTTTCAGCGCGCGCGCGCGCTCTCTCCCCGAGATGTCATACTTCTCAATGCGATCGGGCTTTGCCTTACGCGACTTTACCGTCTTTACGAGGCAATTGAAGCCTTCGACGAGGCAATCCGCATCAATCCGACCTACATGCTGACCTATCACCGCAAGGGCATTGCGCTCGGCATGACCGGTGATCTCGATGGCGCGCAGCGCGTGCACGAGCGTGCCATTGCGCTCTTTCCGCAGAATACCGAAGCACTCGCCTGTCTGGCTTCGGTCGCAGCTCGAAAAGGCGAATTCGCCAAGGCGCGGGAGCATGCGCGTCGCGCCCTCAAGCTGGATCCGCAGCGGGCGACCGCCGTCGCCGCGTTGGCCATGGCCGACAATGCCGAAGCCGCATTTGCTTCCGCGGAGGCGCTGATCAGGCCGTTGCTCGACAATCCCCGCGTGTCGGGCCGCGGCCGCGCCTCCGCGCTGGGCATTCTCGGTGACGCGCTCGACGGTCAAAATCGCACGGAAGAAGCGTTTGCAGCGTACTCAGAAGAGAATTCCGAGCTCCTGAGATTCCACGCGCCACGTTTCGCGGAAAGAAAACGCATTTCCGATTTCGCCGACGATCTGGCTGCCCATTTCGAGAACGCCGCCGATGAGCGTTGGCTGGCCGCCACGGGCATCGACGCATTCGAAGGCGCACCCGCGGGACATGTTTTCCTGCTTGGATTCTTTCGCTCGGGCACGACGCTTCTGGAACAGATACTGGAGAGCCATCCCGAGATTGTGACGCTGGAGGAGCGCGACGCTCTGGCGGGGCTTGCCGAGCGGTACCTGACGACCAAGAGCGGCCTCGCGGCACTGGCCGGGCTTTCCGGTGAAGCTCTCGCGAGCGCTCGCGCCGAATATTGGCGGCTTGTCCGCTCTCACGGCCTGGCGGTCTCCGGCAAGATCATGGTGGACAAAAATCCCCTCAATACGCTCAAGCTGCCGCTTATCTCGAAGCTCTTTCCGAATGCGAAAATCCTGTTTGCCGTGCGCGATCCTCGCGATGTCGTGCTCAGTTGCTTTCGCCGCCACTTTGAAGTGAATGCCGCCATGTTCGAACTGCTCACTCTCGAGGGAGCGACACGCACCTACGATTCGGTGATGCGATTGGCTGAACTGTTGCGCAACAAGCTTCCGCTTGCCCTTCACGATCATCGCTACGAGGATCTGATCGAGAACTTCGACATGCGCGTCCGCAATGTCTGCCTGTTCATCGGAGTGCCTTACAAAGAAGAGATGGTGAATTTCAGCGCCACAGCGCGCTCCCAGGATATCCGCTCGCCGAGTGCCCAGCAAGTACGGCGTGGACTCTACGGCGAGAGCGTTGCCCAATGGCGCCGCTATGCCGCGCAGCTTGAGCCGATGCAGCCGATATTGCGACCCTGGGTCGAACGGTTCGGATACCCCGTTGATTGATTCGCCGCTCCATGGCCGTCCCGTACCCGGCATTCCAGATTCGATAATCGCACAGGCTGCCAAACTCCCGGCGCATTTGCCGGGCGGCACTGCGCTCGGCGCCTCGATCGAGGGCAGGCCGGGCGCACTTCTCTTCGAGGTTCCCGGTACCGCGCGTTATCTGATCCATGACGGCACGACGATCGCATTCAAGTCTTCGCCCGGCTCCGATCCGGCTACAGTCGAGCTTTTCCTGAATGGCAGCGCGCGCGGCGTGTTGATTCATCAACGCGGCGAGCTGGCGCTCGAGGCGTGCACGATCCTGGCGCCGAATGGGCAATGCGTTGCAATCTCCGGCAACTCGGGAGTCGGCAAGTCCACTCTCGCCGCGGCTTTGTGCACGCGTGGCTGGAACCTTGTCGCGGAAGACGTCACGCGCGTCACATGGAACGGCAGACAGGTATTGGCGTGGCTAAGCGCCGAGGCGATCAAGCTGTGGCGCGACGCGTGCGAAAGACTTGGCCTTGATTGCAGCGGACGGGATCAGGTGCGCCGCGGCATGCAAAAATATATCCTGCCCATGCCAGTCGCGACGCAACCTGTCGCCCTGATGGCTGTAATCAGACTGAGTCTTGGCGCCCGCGGCTCACCGGTCGGCATTGAAGGCCCTGCCCGGCTCGAGTTGCTCGCGCAATGCACATTCCGGGCCCGGTTTCTTGAACCATTGGGACGTATCGGCAAGCACGCGCGGATGATCCGCCATGCAGACGTGAGGTGCCGGATCTTCGCCCTGGCGGGCGCCCGCGACCACTTGCCGGAGGACCTCGCAGACAGTATCGAACGGGCAGTGTCGTGAGCCGTAATCTCGTGCTCATTGCGAGCTACCCCAGGTCCGGTAGCACCTGGCTGCGTGTAATCTTCGAGAACCTGCGCCGGCCATCGTTCGACCCTGTTTCGATCAATGCGATGACCGCGGGCTATTACGGGCTTCCGCGTCGCCTTCTGTTCGACGACATTGTTCCGGTCAATGCGGCTGACCTCCTGCCCCCGGAAATCGACACCTTCCTTCCGGAAGTGTTTCGCCAACTCAGTGCTGCAATTGCCGACACGATCATCATCAAGGCTCACGATCAGGCGCGTCGGGCGGAGAATGGGCAGTGGCTGTTTCCTCCCGAATGCGTGCGCGCGGTTGTTCACGTGGTTCGTCACCCCTTCGATGTCGCGGTCTCCTACGCCCACCATCTCGGCATGGATTTGACGCGGGCGATCGAGCTTATGGCCGGCCGCGACGGTGTCGTGGTCGCCAATCCCGAGCGGCGCCTGCCCTTTCAGCTGCACGAACATATCGGGTCGTGGAGCGAACATGTGGAGTCCTGGCGTGATAACGGCGAATACCGCGTCTCGCTGGCGCGGTTCGAAGATCTGTTTGGCGACCCCCTGACAGGATTCCGTCGGCTCACCGCTGAAGCGGGCCTGCCCGCAACGGACGATCGCATTTCTGCAGCCGTGCGAGCAGCCACATTCGCCCGCCTGCAGTCGGAGGAGCGTTCCCAAGGCTTCCGCGAGCGCCCCAGAACGGCCACAGCCTTCTTTCGCACCGGAAGACCTAGTTCCTGGGGCCAGGAACTCACCGCGGAAATGCGTGAGAGTATCTGTCACGATCACGGAAGCGTCATGCGCCGAATGGGATACGAGCCCGACGGATCCGCTCTTCCTATTTCGAGCTAAGGTGCGTTCCGGCGAGCGCGCGTCGGCGCGCATCATGTGCGTTGTACGTGATGCCACTGAGTCTCCGCTTTGCGGGTTAGAACATCTACGCACCGCATTGCTTAAGCGCGAATTTCGGTCGACATTTGATCTTACCTCCCCCTTGCGGGGAGGTCGAAATCGCGGCACGCGATTTCGGATGGGGTCTGTGCGATGCGCGATTACCCCCACCCGAAAAACGCGAAGTGCGTTTTTCGACCTCCCCGCAGGGGGGAGGTTAGACGAATCCTTGACTGGCACACCGGCTGCACGGGCCGGATCCGCGCTTCAACGGGGACGACGCGCCTTTGCAGTACGCGCTCCGGTTCGCAATGTGAGATGAGCATTGAGCTGTTGGACCAATGCCCGTATTGATGCGCCCGTCGAAGAAGGCACTGACAGATCGATGGAAATCGGAGCCACGCTCGAAGAACCGCAGGTCCGCACGCTGCTGCAATCGGCGATGCGCCATTTGAATCGCGGCGAAACCTGGCAGGCAGAGGAGATTCTGTCGCCGCTCGTCTCGGGCGTCGCACCCGACGCGGATGCGCTGCAGCTGATCGGCGTGATTCGGCGCGCGCAGGGCCGGCTGGACGAGGCAGAAGACTTCTATCGCCGTTCATTGGCGCTCAAGCCTGAACAGCCGCAAGTCCACCACAATCTGGGTAATCTTCTTAGAACCCAGGGCCGTCTCGACGAATCCATCGCCGCCTATCGCGAAGCAATCCGGCTGAAGCCGAATTACGCAGAAGCCCATCTCAGCCTTGCGCTCGCACACTCCGCCCAAGGTGACCATGCCGGAGCGGAGAAGTGCTGCCGAAGCGCACTTCGTCTGCAACCGAACTACGTGCCTGCGAAGCAGACCCTCGCCGCAGAACTCAATGAGCTCGAGCGGCCGGCGGAAGCGGAGCGCCTGCTTCGGCAGACGCTTGCGCTGGGCGTGCGCGACCCCGAGCAAGCCGCTGCGCTCGAGCACAATCTCGGCATTTCACTCAATACGCAGAAGCGCTATCCCGAAGCGCTTCGCTATCTCGAAGCGGCACAGCAAAAGGCGCCGGATCTGCCGTTTGCCGACTACAATCGCGGCAATGCGCTACAACACCTCGGCCGACTCGATGAGGCGCTCGCATGCTATCGGCGCGCAGTCGCGCACAACCCCTTGAACATGCTGGCGCACCGCGAACTCAACCATTTGCTCTACCGCCTGGGCGACGACGCAGCCTTTCTCAGCTCGTTCGACGAAGCATCCGCGCTTTATCCGGAGGTTGGCGAACTCCCGCTGCACAAGGCCGATTTTCTATTGGTTGGCGGGCGGTACGATCAGGCGCGGGAGGCCTTCGAGCGCGCGGCATACCTCCTTCCCCAACTGGCCCTGCCCCATGACGCGCTGGGTGTGATCCACACACAATTCAACGAATTCGATGCTGCGATGCGCGAACACAGGATCGCGCTCGATCTGGAACCGCAGAACGCGCCAGCCTGGCGCAATTATGCGGAGACTCTGCTGCGCGCGCGCGCCGCCGAGGACGCGTTCCACGCAGCGAAGCAATCGCTCGCAATCGAACCGCATAACCAGAACACGATTGCCATCTGGGGTCTCGCGTTGCGCCAGCTCTCGGATCCGGCCGAGGAACGGATCAACGACTGCGAGACTCTGGTGCGCGTCTACGAGATCGCGCCGCCGACGGGATATGCGGACATCCAGAGCTTCAACGGCGATCTGAACACGTATTTTGATCGCCTGCATCGCGACAATCGCGAATGCATCAATCAGACGCTGCGCCGCGGAACGCAGACACTCGACAATCTGTTCGGCGCGGGTCATGAGCCGGTGGAATTGCTGCGCGCGCAGATCGACGTGGCTGTTGCCGATTATGTGCAGCAGATGAAGCAGGATGATGGCCACCCGCTTTTCAAACGCCGGCGCGCTCGTTTCGGATACGCTGCGTCATGGTCGTCGCGTCTTCACGATTGCGGCTTCCATACCAATCACGTGCACCCCAAGGGTTGGATCAGCTCGGCCTACTATGTCGCGGTGCCCGATGCGGTACAGCGCGGGGATGGCCAGGAAGGATGGCTAAAATTTGGCGAGCCGAATTTCGACTGCGGCCTGAAGGAGCCCGTCCGGCGTATCGTGCAGCCTATGCCAGGACTGTTGGTTCTCTTTCCATCCTACATGTGGCACGGAACGTTGCCGTTCCACTCGTCCCAAAACCGCACGACCATCGCCTTCGATGTCGTCCCGCGGGGATAGGCCGAAAACCCCTGGGTCTGCGGAGATGCTCTGAGCGATGACCGCAGCGACCGACCGCCAAGACGAGACCCAAGCCCATATTCGGGAAATCGCCGCCGCTGCGCTCTCCGATCTCGACCGAGCCAACAGCATTGCAAGTTTGGCGCTGAGCAAGGGATTGCGCCATCCCGCCTTTCACAGCACGCGCGCGCTCTGGTTTCAGCGGCAGAACCGGCACGCGGAGGCGGTGGCCGAATTCGAACAGGCTGTCGCCATCGCGCCGCGCGATGTGAATCTCCTTACTGCGTTGGGTGCGAGCCTCGTTCGTCTCAATCGTCTGAGCGAGGGGATAGCTGCGTTCGATGCCGCCATCGCCGTCGCGCCAGCCCGCTCTCAAACTTACTACAACAAGGGATGTGCTCTCGCCGCCGTCGGCGAGCAAGGGGCGGCGTTGCGTTGCTATGAGCGCACGATCGCGTTGCAGCCAAATCACGCGGACGCTCTGTCCACGCTGGCGGCCACGGCCGCAAGGAACGGCGAGACAAAGAAAGCAAGAGCGTTCGCGGATCGCGCGTTGAGGGCTCGCCCGGGCGATCCCACGGCGGTGATCGCGCTGGCCATGTCCGATCTTCACGCGCGAGAATTCGCTCGGGCCGAGCAGCGCCTCGACGCCTTTCTGGCAGAGATGCGAGCGAAAGATCAGACGCGGGCTTTGGCGCTGGGGCTGCTCGGAGATGCTTTGGACGGCCAGGATCGCACGGCCGCGGCCTTTGAGGCCTATTCCGAAAAAAATCGAATTCTCAGGGGCCTGCACAAGGTGCGATTCGGTGGCACGGCCCGGCCTTTGAACTTTGTCGAACGTCTGACCGGATACGTCGAGCAAGCGGCCCCCGGGCGCTGGAACAAAGCCAGGAGCTCCTCCGCACTGCCTCGGTCGCAGCAGCACGTGTTCCTGCTCGGATTCATGCGTTCGGGGACCACATTGCTCGAGCAGGTGCTCGCATCGCACCCGGACGTCGAGGATCTCGAAGAGCGCGAAACGCTCCGCGAACTCTCGGCAGTATATCTGGGCAGCGCGGCCGGCTTGAAGGAACTGTCGTCATTGAGCGAGCCGCTGCTCGATCGGGCGCGGGATAATTACTGGCAGCGCGTCCGCGCATTCGGCGCCAAGCCCGAGGGCAAAATCTTTGTCGACAAGCAGCCCTTCAACACGTTGAACCTTTTTCTGATCGCAAGGTTGTTCCCGGACGCGAAGATCGTGTTCGCGGTGCGCGATCCGCGCGATGTCGTGTTGAGCTGCTTTCGCAGGCACCTCGAAGTGAAGCCGACGACGTTTGAGATGCTGACTCTGACCGACGCGGCCCGTTTCTACGACAGGGTCATGCATCTCGCCGAAATTTATCGCTCCACATTGCCGCTCGATCTCCTTGAATGTCGCTATGAACATCTCGTGTCGGATTTCGAGAGCTGCGTCCGTTCGACCTGTGCGTTCATCGGTATGAACTGGAACGAAGCCATGCGCGATTTCGACCGAAGCACACGAGAACGAGTCGTCCGTTCACCCAGCGCCCATCAGGTTCGGCTTGGGCTCTATTCGCAGGCCATCGGCCAGTGGCGCCGGTACGAAAAAGAATTGTCGCCGATCATCCCTTTCCTGCAGCCCTGGATTGAGCGCTTCGGATATCCGCTGCATTAGAGCGCGTTTCGCTCAAATAGAACTAAAACATGTCATCCCCGCGCTGATCCCCCGGTTAAACCGGGGGAGGACCCAGATGAAGTGCTTACGTAATTTCTTCACGGAGCTGCGTCCGGGCTCTCCGCTCCGCGCCTGCCTGCGCGAAGCCGAAGCTTCGCTTCGGCGAAGGCAGGTTGGCCGGGATGACACGCTTTTTATAGTGCGCGGAACACGGCATTTCTTCTTGGCGTGCTGGCGACGTACAAGTTAGCAACCGGGAATCGTCCGTCAGAATTTGACTGCTATGTTCCCGAATCCCGATAATAGTCGGTCACGCCGCTCAGCAACGTGGCGACCAGCTCGCGCTCGGCGTGGGTCAGGTACGGATTCCATGTGTCGATGATCAGAATGACGCGGACCTCGTCGCTGTCGTTCCAGGCTTCGTGCTCGATCGTGTCGTCGAAAAGCCAGGCCTCTCCGTAACGCCATTCGCGGATCTCGTTGCCGACGCGGAACCGGCAATTTCCAGGCAGGATCAGGGGCAGATGGCCAACCAGGCGGGCATTGGTGTCGCCGTAATGAGATGGAATGCGGGTGTGAGGCGCAAGCAGCGAAAACATTACGTTCGGCGAAAATCCGGCCAGGTCCATGAGCGGAAGATTCTCGATGATGGAAACGGTGCTTGGGCAGCGCGCGCAATGATCGTCGATTCGCTTTCCGTGCTCCCACAGGAAAAAAACGCTCCAACGCAACGAATGATTCAACTCCGCCCATTGGTTGAGCGGGGCTCCATCGGGATGGGAGACATAGGGCCGCATGCCCCCCATGTCTTCGCGCAGCACGGCAAGAAATTCGTCGCGGATCACGTCGCTGGCGGCCTCGAGCGCCGACAGCCACGGAAAGTCGGCACGTTCGTAGAACTGGATCGCGGGCAGACGCGGAACGTGCAGCATGCTCGGCTGCTGCGTGTAGACTTTCCTGCGTCCGAGCGCGATGTCCCGGCACTCTTCGAAACGGGAAAGATTTTCGTCTTCGTGGCGCGACACGACCGGGTCAAGACGCGCCCGCAGATACGCGTCAAGTTCGGCGGCGTTCTCGTCCACAGCTTCACGGGCGCGCCGCAAAGGGCCACGCAGTTCGGCGGCGACCTGCTCTTCCGGGGGAGCGATCGTCAGCACGTCCTTGTAGACCCGCGCCGCCTTTCTCTTCTCGCCCGTCCGTTCAAGAAGCATGCCCTTGGCCAGAAGTGCCGGAAAGAAATAGGGATCGATGGCGAGCGCGTCCGTAAGCGCCGTCATTTCGGCAGCGGCGTCGCCCGTCGCGCGATGCACAAACGAAAGGTTTAACGGGATCGCGGGCTCTCGAGGCGCCGCCTTGGCCGCGCGCTGAAGCAATTGTCGCGCACGACCCGTATCCTTGCGCATAAGAGCGTGCTGGCCCAGATGAAAAAGTGCTTGCGGATGCTCAACGTCCGCCGAAAGCACCTCGCCCCACAGCTGCTGCGCTTCGTCATGGTGGCCAGCGCGCATGGCATTCTGGGCTGCAGCCACGAGGTTTCCTATGCGTCCAGGCAACCCGTTCGACATGCGCTGCGCCTTGGCAAGTTCCGAATGAACCACCATCTTGTTCTACGAGTCATCCACGGCTTCATGCAACGCTCGCGGCGCCTGACGAATCCATTGTGACAGCAACCACTTCTCACCCGAAGACGGCGGCAGGCCTGCATGAAGGGTTCGTGCGTCAGGCTGACCCGCCTGCGTGACGTTCCAGAACAGCAGTGCGTCGCCTTTGCGGCCTTTCCAGCGCCAGCCAAGCTTGGGAAACTCCGTCTCGCCGCCTTCAAAATCATCGTTCAGATAAAGGAGGAACGTCGCGACCCGCTGTCCGCTCGCAGCGGCATCGCGGGCATAGCCGGGAACCGCGGGATCGAGGAAATCGAAATGTGGTTCGAATCGCTGGCCGGGTGCGTAGTGCAAGATTGCGGAGCCCTCCAGGCTCGTCAGCGGATCGTTGACAATCGCAACGATGCGCGCGCGCAGCAACATGAGCACGATGTCCGACTGCGCAATGTCGAAGGCGACGGAGCTGTTGCTGCGTGCTTCCTCGACCCGTCCCCCGCCGCTCGCCGCGTCATAGACCTTGGCACGGGAAACACGCGGACGCGCCCGTTCGATCAGCCAATCGCAAATCTCAGGCGCGGCGCAGCCTTCGACCACGCCTATGCGCGGTGAATCGAAGACGCTGCGCATCGGCACGGACCCGGTCAGCGCGGACACACGTGCGGCCCTGTCCGCGGTGCCGAGAAATTCCAGTTGCGCTCGCGCCGGCTCCCAACCCCGCCCGGCGGCGCGTGCGAGACACTCAAACGCCACCTCCCAGCGCTCAGGGAGGCCGGTATCCTGCGCCGCCAGCATCCCGCAAACATAAGCGGCTTCGGCGTCGCCCTTGTGCGCCGCCGAGCGGATCATGTTCACGCCGTCGCGCTCCACGATCGGAAATTTCGTGAGGAGATTGATCGCAAGCGAACGCAGTGCCGCCACGTCGCCCTGCTTGGCGGCGCGCGCGAACCAGCCGCGCGCCATCGCGGTCCTGTCCTCGGCCTCGAACCGGTGGGCGAGCGCGATCTGGGCATCTCTGTCGCCCCTCTCGGCAAGCTGTTCGAGTTCGCCGGTCGCGGCGCTCATTCCGGCGCCTCCCGCCGCTGCTGCACCCCATGATCTCTCTCTTGTCCAGATAGGTCCAGCCGTGCAGGTTCTCGAGAGGACTGGAGACAATGCCGTTGAAGGACGAAGCGCAGGTCGCGTCACTGGCCGGTTCGCAGATGGGCTTATCCGAAAACCCGTCGTGGTTTCCGGAAGGCTTCGATCGGGGCCGCGGCGAGTTCCTGTTCGTGAAGGTAGATCGCGCGGACGTCGCCTCACAATCTTTTCTGGACTGGCGATGGAACCGGTCGGGCGCGGCACGCCAGAGCGCGGGCGCCGCAGCCCTGACTGCGAACCTCTCGCATGAGCAGCCGCAGCCACGCATTATCTGGCATACCGGCTTTTGCTGCTCTACGCTGCTTGCAAAGGCGCTCGACCTTCCGGGATGCAATCTGTCGCTTTGCGAACCAGGAATACTGGTCGAGATCGCGGATGCTTATCGTGCCGGCCTGTTCGCACGCGATTTGCCGACGGCAGTTCCACAGCTCGCGTTCCATCTTCTCTCGCGGGACTTTGTGACCGGAGAGCGCGTGACGCTGAAGCCCGCGCCGGCAGCCAACACACTTCTGCGCCACGCGGCGATGCAGACCTCCGGGCCGATGCTCTTTCTCTATTCCGATTGCCGCAGCTTTCTCGTGTCGATTTGCAAGATGGGGGAGAGCGGGCGGAAATATGTCCGCAATCTCTTTCTTGCCGTGCTCCACGACGATCACCCCCAGGGCCAATGGCCGGCACCGAAACTCCTGTCCCTGTCCGATCTCGAACTCGCCGCGATGGTCTGGCACATGCAGATCGCCGAGTTCCTGCGAAACTGGCCGCTCCTCGGTGTGGGGCGTGCCGCGTCCCTCGATTGCGACGCATTTCTCGCATCGCCAGTCGATACGCTACGCAAGCTCGACGATTTCTTTTCACTTGGCCTGGGCGAAAAACATCTGGAACAGACGGTGAGCGGCCCGCTTTTCCATCGCAACGCAAAAACCGGCAAAGATTCGTTCGACGCGAGTCGGCGATTGAAAGAACACGCGCAGACTGCACAGCAATTGGGGGGCGATCTGGATCGCATCGTCGCCCGGAGTTATGAAGTCTGCCGCACGACCCCGCGCGGTGCCCCTCTCCCCGAGCCTCTCGTGCCGGTCGACAAGGTCTATTGCCCGTGAGTTAGGAATTTTTTGGTGCAGCGTTCGGGAGAACGGCGACGAGCACGCGCGGCTCGACACGAATCTAGGCCCCATATATTCGATCAAAAAATTCGGCGGGGTGCTGTTAGTGCCGTTTCACGCAACCTTATCTTGTCATGGCCCGGCGACGCGACAGTGGAGACCGGGCCACCCAGCCCGTACGAGCTATCGCACGTCTCTCCCGTCTGGGTGGGCCGCTCTTCGGCGGGCCATGACAATCATATTTTGATTCACCGCATTCAGAAACCGCGCTAACCGAAACAACTCTCAGCACCATCCTGTCGCGCCACATCACTGCACCGGCAGGCCGGTCGCTCTCAACTCGACACGGGCGCGTGGAACGTCGGAGAGCGCCCCCAAGACCGCGCGGGCCGCCGGCGCCTGCATGATCGTCGACAGGCCCTCTGTGGCCCTGATGCCGGCCTGCGTGCCACTCAGCAAGTCGGCAAGTGTGGCCAGGAAGCCCTCCTTCTCGGGATATCGTTTGAAGATCAGGCGCACATCGGGCGTCACGCCCACCGCCTTTTTGACCTCGCCCACCGCCGTCCAGAATGTTCCGAGTTCGTCCACCAGGCCGCGTGGCTGCGCGTCGGCGCCCGTCCAGACGCGGCCCTTGGCGATGGATTGCACCTTCGCCAGCGGCAGCTTCCGGCCCGCGGCAACTTTCTTCATGAAATCGGCGTAGATTGCGTCGGCCTGCCCGTTCAGATTTGCCAGCTGCTCCGGGGTATAGGGCTCGATGCCGGAGTCGAAGAGCGCGTTCTTGCCCACGCCGATCTCGCCGGCGCCGACGCCGATCATTCCGAGCGACTTTCCTACGGCGACCTTGCCCGTGAGAACGCCAATGGAGCCCGTCAGCGTTGCTGGCTCTGCGACGATCTGGTCGGCCGCACAGGAGACGTAGTAGCCTCCCGACGCCGCGAGCGGGCCCATACTGACGATCACCGGCTTGCCGGCGGCTTTTGCTTCCTTGAGCGCTTCGAGAATCTGGTCGGAAGCGGTGACCGACCCACCCGGCGAATCGATGCGGAAAAGAATGGCCTTGATGCTGCGGTCCCGCGTCGCCCGGCGGAACGCCTCGGCATAGTCGTCACCCGCGATCACAGTGCTGCCGCCGAGGGCGCCGTGATCGGCCGTGCCGTCGACGATTTCACCCGCCGCTTCGATGAGGGCCACATGCGGCCCCGACCCAACCGCCCCCTCGCTCTCGGTCGCGCGCGCATATTGCCCGATATAGACGAGCTTGGCGCGGTTGGCGCGCGCGCGGGCTGCGTCCTTCGCCTGATCGTCATAGCCGAGCCGGTCGATCAATCTGGCGCGCTTGGCGTCTTCGGCGAATTGCGGGCTGGCTTGAAACGAAGCGATGACCGTTCGCCTGTCGAGCTTGCGCTCGGCCGAGACGGCAGCAACGGCGCTGTTGTACCAGGATTGCAGGAACGCGGTCGTCTGCTCGCGGTCGGGCTGCGTGTAGTCCTTCTGCATGTACATATCGGCCGCGCTTTTGTAGTCAGCGCGTTTGACGATCTGCGGCACCGCCTGAATCTTGTCGAACAGTCCGCGCAGAAAAATGGCACCGGCGCCGGTGCCCGCCGCGCTGAACGGACTTCTCGGCTCCATCCAGATCTGGTCGGCACTGGCAGCCGTGAGATAGTCGCCGAGTCCTGTGCTGTTGAATCCCTGGGCGTAAGCAATGACGAACCGACCGGTGGCGCGAAAGCGGATCAGCGCAGCGCCGATCTCCTCGCCCTGTGCGACGGAGAGGCCCCCACTGCCGAGTTGCACGAATGCACCCTTCACCCGGGAATCGCGGCCGGCGCGATCAAGCGCCAAAACCGCGTCCATGACAGTCGGGGTGCGCCGATCGGCGAACAGGCTTGCCGTGTTCGAAGAGTCTGGCGGCGAACTTCGAAGATCGAGATTGAGCACCATCCGCGCCGGCAGACCATCGCCCTCAATCAATCCGATCACGATGAGCACGGCGGCCAAAACGACGATGAATACCGCCAGCCTGACGACGCCATTCAGGGCGCCCAGCGCGATATCCCGCAGCCAGCGAAGGAAAGCGATCATTCGGGATGTCCTCTCGATTGGAGCCAGGGGCGGGTTTCCTATATGGGAAGCGGCTTGACGACGGCCAAGCCCGCGCCGGCCGAATTGCATGCACCGCCCCAGTCGGCGGCTTGATTCTCTCCAGGCGACCGGGGGACAGTATTGCCGCCGATACAGGATGTCGCCAGTGCGGTTTTGACGCTGGAGCGCCGATGACGATTCCCATTCGCGAGAATGACAGCGCAATCCAGGCGGCCATCGCCTCCGCCCACTATCCGTCGCTCGCGGCGGCACTTGTTCATCTCACGGGCGACGCCAGCCTTATCCGGGGCGGCGTCAAGCCCGTTTATGAGTTTTTCGGGGATGGACAGGGCGGCCTGAGCGACCAGCAGAAATCCAAAATCGCCGCGGCCGCGATGACGACGCTCGGAGCGCTTAGGGATGGCCACATCGCCCGCACCGCACGTCCTCCCCTCTCCACGATTCGCGAGACGATGAATTTCGTCGCCGGCACAGAAATTCCCGACCGCTACGTTCCGTTCCTCGTCGAAGAGCTGGCGCTCGAAGGCCAAGACAGGGTCGGAGACATGCTGGAGGACATCGAAGCAGGCCGAAAGCAGGCGTTCCACGTGCTGATCATCGGTGCGGGCATGTCGGGCATTCTTGCGGCGATACGTTTGGGTCAAGCCGGCATCCCTTACACGATCGTCGACAAGAATGACGAAGTTGGGGGGACATGGTTCGAGAACGCCTATCCCGGTTGCCGCGTCGACAATCCCAATCACATGTATTCCTATTCCTTCGCGCCCAATCACGACTGGCCGCACCATTATTCAACCCAGGATGCATTGTTCGCCTATTTTCGGGATGTTGCCGAACGATACGGAGTGCGCGCGCGAGTCCGTTTCCGCACGGAGATCGTTGGGTCGGCATATGATGAGCGCCGTAAGATCTGGGTTTCGCGCGCGCGGTCGGCGGACGGTCGCGAAGAGACCGTCGAGAGCAACGCCGTCATAACCGCTGTCGGTCAGCTCAGTCGTCCAAAGCTTCCGGATATCGAAGGCCTCGGCTCATTCAAAGGCGCGGCGTTTCACTCCGCGCAGTGGGATCACTCCATCGATCTCAGGGGCAAACGCGTCCTCGTGATCGGCACGGGAGCGAGTGCCTTTCAATTCGTGCCCGAAATCGCTGCCGATGTGGGCGAGATGTTCGTGTTCCAGCGATCTCCCCCCTGGCTAGGCGCCACACCCAACTATCACGACCCGGTGCCCGAGGGTCAGAAATGGCTGCTGAAGCATGTCCCAACCTACGCGCAGTGGTACCGCTTCTGGCTGTTCTGGATGTTGACGGACGGGCTTCTCCCTTACGTTAGTGTCGACCCCGCGTGGCAGGGATCGCCTGGCGCAGTCAGCGTCGCCAATGAACAGCTGCGTGGTCTCCTCACCGAATACACGCGCGCGCAGACCGACGGCGACGCGGACCTCTTCCGCAAGGTGGTTCCCGATTACCCGTTCGGCGGGAAACGTTCTCTTCGGGACAATGGCGTGTGGCTTGCGACGTTCAAGCGGCCAAATGCGCATCTGGTGGACGATCCCATTGCGGAAATCACGCCCGATGGCGTGCGCACGCGTAGCGGTAGGGAATATGCGGGCGATGTCCTCATCTACGGCACGGGATTTCACGCGAGCCGCTTCCTTGCGCCGATGACGATCAAGGGGCGCGGCGGACGCGATCTTCATACGGTCTGGGCGGGCGACGCACGCGCCTATCTTGGCATTACCGTTCCGGGATTTCCCAATTTCTTCATGATGTACGGCCCCAACACCAACATCGTCGTCAACGGCAGCATCATCTTCTTTTCCGAATGCGAGATTCGCTACATTCTCGGCTGCATGGCGACCCTCTTGCGCAACGGCCACGCCGCGATGGAGCCGAAACAGGAAGTCCACGAAGCGTTCAATCGCCGAGTGGACGATGGCAACAGGAAAATGGCCTGGGGCGTTCCCCAGGTGTCGAGCTGGTACAAGAGCGCGTCTGGACGTGTTTCACAAAACTGGCCGTTCGCGCTGGTCGACTACTGGGAGATGACGCGGGCGCCCAACCCTGCCGATTTCGCCTTCATGCCCAGTGGCGCCGACACAGGATCGGAAGTGTGATAGGATCGCAGCCAGTCAAGGGGCACGAGCACTGGGAGGGAACTATGTTCCAGAAATTATCTGCCGTTGCAGTTCTGTTCGTGGGTGCCGCCAGCTTATTTGCGCTTCCTGTTCTGGCTGCCGATGTGAGCGCAGAAATCAACAATGCGACCATGCATGCCGGCCTCGCGGCCCGAGGAACGGACATTGCGACCGTGCATACGCATCTGCATCACGCGGTCAATTGCCTGGTGGGTCCCGGGGGGCAGGGATTCGATGCGAAAGAGTTGAATCCATGCGCCAACAATGGCGCCGGCGCCATCCCGGATTCCACCAATGCGTCGACGAAACAGGCACTCCAAGCCGCTCTGGCAAAAGCCGAAAACGGCCTCGGCGCGACGGATGTCACCACCGCTCGGCAGGAAGCGACGGCGACGGTGGCGGTGCTGAAAGGCATTAAGTAAGGCGCCGCGAGTTTCGCGCAGGCTCGTCGAGGAAAGGTGTGCGCTCGATTTTCCTCCCCCACTTTTGGGGGAGAGCCTGCCCCGCAGTTGTTGCGGGGTGGCGCCCCCGGATCCGGCCGAAGGCCGGCCCGAGGACAAGCTTCGCACCGGACGGGGCGGGGCGCTGATTTCACGGAGCCGGATTGATGCCCGAAGAATGGCCGGAGCTACCCTACGCGGCGTGGAAAGAGACCTGCGCGACTCTGCAGCTGTGGACGCAGATCGTCGGCAAGACACGCCTCGCGCTGACGCCATGGCTCAACCATTCGTGGCATGTGACGTTCGACGTCACCGCGCGCGGCCTCGGCACCCCATTGATGCATGCGGGCAGCCTTGGATTGCAGATCGAATTCGACTTCATCAATCACATCCTTTGGCTGCGCGCGAGCACCGGACAGATCCTGCACCTTGTACTGCGGCCGATGAGCGTTGCGGCGTTCTACACCGCGTACTTGTCGTGCTTGTCCGAACTTGGGGTCGATGTGCGCATCGACGGATCGCCGAACGAGATTGCGGACGCCGTTCCGTTTCGCCACGACACCGCGCATGCCGCCTATGATCCCGACTTCGCCAACCGGTTTTGGCGGGTCCTTCTCAAGGCTCACGAGGTGCTTTCACATTTTCGAACGGCGTTCCTTGGAAAGGTGAGTCCGATTCATTTCTTTTGGGGCGCCCCCGATCTCGCCGTGACGCGCTTCTCCGGCCGCCGGGCGCCGCTTCATCCTGGAGGCTTTCCTCACCTGCCTGACGCGGTAACGCGCGAGGCCTATTCGCACGAAGTGTCGAGCGCCGGTTTTTGGCCGGGCGGCGGACCGATCGAGTATGCGGCGTTCTATTCCTACGCCTACCCGATGCCTGAAGGCTTTCCCCGGGCAGCGGTGCGCCCCGCCGCAGCGCATTTCGAAAAGGAGCTTGGCGAATTCATTCTTCCGTATGAGGCCGTACGCACCACCCCCGATCCGGCCAGATGCCTGATGGAATTCCTGCAGAGCACGTATGAGGCGGCAGCCGACGGCGGACACTGGGACCGCGCCGCGCTCGAATGCGCTCTCGGCGAGCGCGGGCGGCCACGCGTCGTCGACTGACGGGGAATGCGTCCGCGCGGAACCACCGCGCGAGAGGGCGCCGCGCAACGAGCCGCCGGGCTTCGCGTTTTCATGAACGAAACGGCGTCTGGCGGGAGAAAGCCATGAAAATCCGATTGTGGATAGCGTTGGGCACGGCGATCCTTGCGGGCTCGGTATTTTCCTCGACCGCAAACGCACGCGCACCCGGCGGCAGACCTTCCCGCCCGGTCGTTCTCTTTCGAGGGTTCAATAGGTGCCAAGTTGGCCCGTTCTGCAGCGTGTCCTCGGCTCGGTTTGGCGCCGGGTCTCTGGGCCGTACGGGCGGAGGGACCTTCGCGGGGGGCCCTTCTGACGACTACGCTGTCGATGTCGACGAGGGTTTTGGCACAGACGACGCGTTCCGCTTCGATAGGCCGGCCGCACTCGGCCCGGGCCACGAGTATCGGTCCGCCGTGCCCGAATCGCCCGATAGCTTCGATCCGGATTTCCGCTAGTACCCTCCGGCGCGTTTCCGTTATCTCCAGACGGGGTTTCGCCAATCGGTGACCTGCCCGGGCCTCGCTGCTTTCGCTCGCCTTTCGAATCTACGAGTATTGTTCTCAGGGCCGCGACAGGCGAGCGGCTTGCCGTGCTGGTTTCCAGCGATGCGGCAAATTCTGGCGAACGGAATGGCTTCCATGGCGGCGATCGAACCACCCACGCCCGCATCCCGGCCGATCGGCGATCGCGTGGTGGAGACGACCTGCTACATGTGCGCCTGCCGGTGCGGCATAAAGGTGCATCTGGCCGACGGGCGTATCCGCTACATCGAGGGCAACCGCGAGCATCCGGTCAATCGCGGCGTACTCTGCGCAAAGGGCTCGGCCGGCATCATGCAGCATTATTCGCCTGCCCGACTCTCGCGACCGCTGCGCAGGATCGGTCCGCGCGGAAGCGGCGAGTTTCGCGAGATCAGCTGGGAAGAAGCGCTCGACACGGCCTGCACGTGGCTCGGCGATATCAGGCGCACCGATCCGAGGCGACTCGCCTTCTTCACCGGCCGCGACCAGTCCCAGGCCCTGACCGGCTGGTGGGCGAGCCAGTTCGGCACGCCCAACTATGCGGCTCATGGTGGCTTCTGTTCGGTCAACATGGCCGCAGCGGGGATGTACACCATAGGCGGCTCGTTCTGGGAATTCGGGGAGCCCGACTGGGATCACACCAAGTATTTTCTGCTGTTCGGCGTCGCCGAAGACCATGACAGCAATCCGCTGAAGATCGGCCTCGGAAAGTTGAAGGCGCGCGGCGCGAAAATCGTATCCGTCAATCCGGTGCGCACGGGCTATTCGGCGATCGCGGACGAATGGCTCGGCATTCGTCCGGGTACGGATGGTCTCCTGGTGATGGCTCTGGCGCAGGAATTGTTGCGCGCCGGAAAGGTCGATGCCGAGTATCTCGCAACTTACACCAACGCTCCGTGGCTGGTGATCCGGGATCCTGGCGGGCCCGACGACGGGCTGTTCGCGCGCGACGAGCAAGGCAAACCGCTCGTTCGCGATCGGCATGGCGGACAGGCGCTGCCGCTCGATCCATCCGTCGCGCCAGCGCTCGCGGGCGAATGCCGGCTGGCGGATGGACGAATAGCGGTGCCAGCCTTCGCACTAATGGTCGCACGCTGTCTCGAGCCCTGTTACTCCGTCGACAACGCTGCCGCAGCGACAGGAATTTCCGCCGCCACAATTCGCCGCATTGCAGCCGAACTTGCCGCAGCCGCCTTTGACGCGCCCGTGGTGATCGAACAGCCCTGGACGGATGTTGCGGGCCGCCGCCACGAGCGCATGGTGGGACGCGGCGTCTCGATGCACGCGATGCGCGGCATCTCGGCCCATTCCAACGGCTTCCACACCTGCCGCGCGCTTCATCTGCTGCAGATGCTGCTCGGCGCCATCGAAACGCCCGGCGGTTTCCGCATCCGGCCGCCCTTTCCACAACCCATCCCTCCGCGCACCAGGCCCGCGGGCCGCGCGGACCAGATTGGTCCCGAGCGGCCTCTCGAAGGGACGCCGCTCGGTTATCCCGCATCGCCGGAAGATCTTCTCGTCGATGCCGACGGCACGCCACGCCGCATCGACAAGGCGTTCTCCTGGGAGGCGCCGTTCGCCGCGCACGGCATGTTTCATATGGTCATCCACAATGCGTGGAAGGGCGATCCCTATCCCGTCGACACGCTTCTGATGTTCATGGCCAACGCGGCGTGGAACACATCGATGAACACCGCCGGCACGATGGCGATGCTGACCGATCGCGATCCCGGGTCCCAAGAGTATCGCATTCCGCACATCATCTATTCCGATGCCTATTATTCCGAGATGGTCGCCTATGCGGATCTCGTGTTGCCGGACACCACCTATCTCGAAAGATGGGACTGCATCTCGCTGCTCGACCGGCCGATCTCGAATGCCGACGGCGCCGCCGACGCCATCCGCCAGCCGGTGCTGGCGCCCGACCGCGACGTGCGACCGTTTCAGGACGTGCTGATCGAGCTTGGAGCAAGACTCGGTCTGCCCGGTTTGATCAATGAGGAGGGGTCACCGCGCTACCCGGGACTCTATGCGGATTATCTCGTCAATCACGAGCGCCGGCCCGGCATCGGCTTGCTGGCGGGCTGGCGCGGCGCAGACGGACAACGAAGCGGTACCGGCAGCCCCAATGCAAGCCAGCTCGACGCCTATGTCGAAAACGGCTGCTTCTGGCGCGCCGAAATCCCCCCCGCAGGCCGATACTTCAAGCACATCAACCGCGACTATCAGCAATGGGCGGTGGCGATGGGATTCCTCGAGCGCACGGAAGCGATGGCATTGCAGCTCTACAGCGAGCCCTTGCAGCGCTTCCGTCTTGCGGCACAAGGCCATGGCAATGTGCAGCCGCCAGCAGCGCATCGCGAGCGGGTCGCGGCGTATTTCGATCCTCTGCCGCTCTGGTATCCGCCCTTCGAGGAAACTCCGGACTCACCGGGAGATTTTCCCCTTCACGCGATCACGCAGCGGCCGATGGCGATGTATCACAGCTGGGGTTCGCAGAATGCGTGGCTGCGCCAGATCCACGGCGAGAACCGGCTCTACATCCACCACGCCACGGCCGCAAAGCTCGGCATCGCGGACGATGATTGGGTCCATGTTTCGAGCCGGCACGGCGCGATCACCGTCCAGGTCCGCCTGATGGACGGCGTGAATCCCGACACGGTGTGGACGTGGAACGCTATCGGCAAGCGCCGCGGAGCCTGGAATATCGCGTCTGATGCCGGCGAAACCCAGCGCGGCTTTCTCATCAATCACCTGATCGACGAGCTGCTTCCGGCGAAGGCGGGGGGCTACCGATATTCCAACAGCGATCCCGTCACCGGCCAGGCCGCCTGGTACGATCTGCGCGTGAAGCTGGAGAAGGCGGGTGTGGGAACGAGCGTTTCCACGCCGCAATTCGCGCGGCTGAAACTGCCGCCGGACATGCCCGCACGACCGTCCGTGCTGCGTTACGGTGCGGAATTTCGAGCCGAAGCGGAAAAGACTCCATGACCGATCTGCCCAACAATTCCGCAGCAAAAAAACTCGGTCTCGTCATCGACCTCGACACCTGTGTCGGCTGTCATGCCTGCGCCGTGCATTGCAAGGAATGGAACAGCGGCGGTGTAGCCGCCCCGCTCACCGACATCGCACCCTACGATGCGGACCCGGACGGCGTGTGGTTCAACCGTGTGCATAGCTACGAGGCGGGTAGCGGCGCGGCCGGCCGCACCGTGCATTTCCCGCGTTCCTGCCATCATTGCGAGACTCCCGCTTGCGTGACCGTGTGCCCGACCGGCGCGAGCTATAAGCGGGCGGAAGACGGCATCGTGCTCGTCAACGAAGATCTCTGCATCGGCTGCAAGCTCTGCTCGTGGGCCTGCCCTTATGGCGCGCGGGAGTACGATTACGATTCCGGCGTAATGAAGAAATGCACCATGTGCATCGACCGCATCTACAATGACGCGTTTGCAGTCGAGGATCGGGTGCCCGCTTGTGTTGCGACCTGTCCGGTGGGGGCGCGTCATTTCGGCGATCTGGGCAACCCCGAGTCCGACGTTTCAAAGCTTGTCACGGCGCGCGGCGGTTATGCCCCAATGCCCGAGCTCGATTACAAGCCAGTCAACCGTTATCTCCCTCCGCGTGCGCGGCCAGCCCAAGCTGCGGATGCAGCGCTTGTCCCTGCAGAATCCGATGCCGCCGGCATTCTCGGCTGGATCGATCGCATGTTGTCTCGCTGATCGCACATGCATCCTGCGCTCTCGGTCATTCTTTTCACCACCGCGTCGGGCGCCGGCTACGGGATGCTGTTCTGGCTCGGCGTAGTTGCCGTGGCAAACACGTTGCCGCCCGACCGCTTCTTCGCTCCGGTCAGCCTCGCGCTTGCGCTGGCGGCGATCACCGGCGGACTGATCTCATCGACCTTTCATCTCGGCCACCCCGAGCGCGCATGGCGCGCGATCTCTCAGTGGCGTTCGTCCTGGCTGTCGCGGGAGGGTTTGGTGGCGCTCGCAACCTACATTCCGGCCGGGCTGTTTGGCATCGGCCTGGTTGTCTTTCATCGCAGCGATGGATTCTGGGCCGCCTGCGGAGGTCTCGCGGCTGTCGGCGCGGTCTCATCGGTTGTTTGCACTGCCTACATCTACCGCTCGCTGAAACCGATCCAGCGCTGGGCCAATGCCTGGGTGCTGCCGAACTACCTCGCGCTTGCCGCGATGACCGGCGCGTTATGGCTGGCAGCGCTCGGCGCGCTATTTGGCATCGACCGCCCGGCATTCGCTTGGCTCGCTGCAGCCCTAGTGGTGCCGGCAGCTCTTCTTAAGCTTGCCTATTGGCGCTACATTGACGGGACTGCGTCCGCAAGCACAGCTGAGTCAGCCACCGGACTCGGCGCCATCGGGCAGGTGAGGCTGCTCGATCCACCACACACAAGCGACAACTACCTGCTGAAGGAGATGGGTTTTCGCATCGCGCGCAGACATGCGTCACGCTTGCGCCGCATCTCCTTCATTGCGGCCTTCGGGCTGCCGGTTCTCCTGATGGTGACCGGCCTCTACATCGGAGGCACCACCCTGATCATACTGTCATCGACCGCCGCATCACTTTCCACCTTCGGTGTACTGATCGAGCGCTGGCTCTTCTTCGCCGAAGCCAAGCACACGGTGATGCTCTATTATGGCGGGTCACGGGCCTGAGTCACGATGGCTCCGCAAAGCCCGGTTTGCTGGGCCCAAAGGGGGAATCGACCCGCCGACACGCGGATTTTCAGTCCGGGAGTATATAAGGTCGCACCCTCACCCCAATGCCGCACCGTCGCTCGATTCGGCCAAAGAGCCTGTTTGCGATCTGATGTAACATGCCATAGGGGACAGCGTGCCTCTCTGGCCCATGGCGGCGCAGCACGGGAATCGACATGAAACTTTTTGCCGGACTACTGGTTGCGATGCTGACGGCGATGCCCGCCTCTGCCCAGATCGCGAACTTCGAGCACATCGTCATCATCGTCCAGGAAAACCGCACACCGGACAATTTGTTTTACGCGCTCTGCAGCAGCCAGCGCTGCAAGACGAAGCCCGACGACTCCGAGTACGACATCCAGGCCGGGCACTGGCTCGACAGGAATGCGCAAGGAGGGAGCGTTCGGCCCAAGCCCGTCCCGCTGGCCAACAGCTACGATCTGGGTCACGCCCATGCGGAATTCGTCGTCATGTGCGATCTGAACGCGGCGACAGACACGTGCAGGATGGATGGCGCCGGCGACATCACTTGCATACGTTCTTGCCTGCCCAACCCCATGTTCAGGTACGTCGACAACTCGTCGGGCATTCTCAATCCTTACCTGTTCCTGGCGACGCAATACGGCTGGGCAAACTACATGTTCCAGACCAATCAGGGGCCGAGCTTTCCCGCCCACCAGTTCCTCTTCGGCGCCACCTCGGCTCCGAGCCCAGCCGACGACCACAAGGGAACCTTTGCCGCGGAAAATTTGATGACAAAAGGCCAGACGATCAATGGCTGCATCGCCCCGCCTGCCACGCGCGTCCAATTGATCAATGCAAAGGGCGTGGAGAATCCGTCGAAACATATCTATCCCTGTTTCGAACATCTCACTCTCGCCGATGTGCTGGATGCCAATTCCGTAAGCTGGCGTTATTACACTCCCGGCGCAGGTGATCTGTGGAGCGCGCCCGATGCGATCAAGCACATCTGCAAGCCGAGCAATGGCCGATGCGAGGGTGCGCTGTGGCGGCACAACCTGGCACTTAATCCGCTCCAAGCGTTTCCGGAAATAGCCGCGTGCAAACTTCGAGGTGTCAGCTGGATCATACCGTCCGCGCAGTTCTCGGATCACGCCTTGATCAACACGGGCGGCGGCCCTGCCTGGGTGGCGAGGCTGGTCAACGCGATAGGCAACAGCCAGTGCCGCAACGCCGACGGTTCGTCATATTGGGACAGCACAGCCATCATCATCACCTGGGACGATTGGGGAGGATGGTACGACCACGAGGCGCCGACCATTCTTCCGTACCCGGAAGGCGGCTATCAGTATGGCTTCCGCGTGCCGTTGATCTTCGTATCGGCCTACACGCCGCACCGCTACATCAACAACGAGCAGCAGGATTTCGGCAGCGTCGCGCGCTTCGTCGAATTCAATTTCGGTATTCCGATGGGCGAGCTGACCTTCGCGGACGCTCGGTCAACAGGCAATCTCGCGCATTTCTACGATCTTTCGGCGACGCCGCGGATATTCGTGCCGGTACCTGCGCCGGCGGTTCCGAACGCTATGCATCCCGAAAACCTGAAGCTGCTTCCGCCGGACGACGACTGATGGTTCTGGGGGCATTTTTTGTGCGGCGACGGGTTGGGATTGCAGCCGCGAAGAAGAGCCGCTGACGTCCGTTGCGGGCTCAAGGCACAGACCGTTGCCGCGGGCGCCGCCGTCAATTTAGAGTATCTCGGGCGTGCGCAGCGGGCGAATCCCCTACGAAATCTCCGAATGACAAATAATATGCCGCGACCTCAACCCGAACCCATCAGCGACTCCGGCGAATCAAGCAAACCGATACCATCCTGGCCGGCTGAGATCACTCAACCGATTTTTCGCTCAGCCTTTTGCCCCTCATATGCTGGTCGGAATCTGGCGCGAGCCCACAACCGGAACACAACTGAACCGCGACGTCGTCGAGGTAATAGAATCCTTCGTAATTCCGCTCGCGGATTTTCAAGGCGTCGTGGGCGTTGCCCTGAGCGAGTACGTTTAGGGCGTAATACTCGTATCCGAATCGAGCGCTGTTGATCAGCTCGAGTTCGGGGACGTTGTTCCAAAGTATTTCAAAACTTGTATGCCCACCGCTAAGATTGGGAGATGAATACAGCCAAAAGCAGACGGTGTAGACGTATCCACCTACGGTTCCTTGAATTCCTTGGGTAATGTCGTTCGCGCCGCGAGTGCTGCCCATCGCCAGGTCCTGTGCGCCGCTGTGAGGATTGGTTGTGTCGAGGTACACGTATGGGTCTACCGTGCTATCCCACGCCACGGTCCAGTGCTTGATGTCGGTTCCGATACCCGATTCGAAACCTCCGTTCCTGACGAGGTTGGGATTCGTGTCGCCAAGGCAGGCCGCGGCGAAGGCTGCCCCCGGCATCACGACACAGGCGAACAAGACGCCCGAAACGAGCGGCAACAGGCCGCGTCTGAATTCCTTAAAGTGTCCACAGTTCATGGATCCCCCTGCTTCTTTGCACCAATCATCATCGCAATCGACGCGCCCCGCCGCGTCAGGTTGTCCAGCAGACTCAACCAGATCGAGAATTCCCGATGCTGTCAATTCCGGCCATGATAGGCACGGATTCGTCTGCGCCCTGGCATATTCGGAGCTAGACGTTTTCCTTGATCGTGGGCCCCTTTCCTTGGAGCGGACCAAATTAGAATCCCATATTGCCGGCTACTGTTCAGACGCGTTTCTTGAGCATAGGCTGAGGGCCAACGGATCGCGCAGGGTCAATACCGGAAGAGCACGGACAACCGCCGGAGTACATCTGGCGCTTCGTAGGAGGGGTAACATGTATCTACCTGCTTGCATCTCGCGCATATTCGCGTTCGGGTTGGCGATGGCACTCCTTGCTCCGCTGGACAGCGCAATGGCCAAACCCGTGCCCGTCTATTCCTTCACGGGAAAGGGCGGCGACGGAGCGTTCCCCCGTGCGGGCCTGACGGCCGACCCGGAGGGAAATCTCTATGGAACCACCGCGGGAGGTGGCCCCGAGCAAGTTTCCGGGTCGTGCAAACAGGGTTGCGGCATCGTCTTCGAGCTGACGCAATCCAGCGGCGTTTGGTCCGAGACCAGACCGCACACCTTTATGGGCGGCGACAGCGACGGCGCCTTTCCCTTTTCTGCGGTGTTTGTGGACGCGGCGGGCAATCTTTTTGGTACCACCACCGAGGGCGGTGGCACAGGTTGCGGCGGAACCGGCTGCGGCACTGTCTTCGAGCTGACGCAATCCGGCGGCGTTTGGTCCGAGACCAAACTGTACAGCTTTACGGGCAGCAACGGCGACGGCGCAAATCCCTATTCGACGCTGGCCGTCGATTCTCAGGGAAATCTCTATGGCACCACGCTTTACGGCGGCGGGATTGGCTGCGCCGGAGGGTTGGGCTGCGGTACGGTATTCGAACTTGTCAACAACGGCACCAGCTACTCCGAACAAGTGCTTCACGCCTTTCGGGGCGGCGCAAACGACGGCGCGAATCCCTTTGCAGGTGTGACCATCGATACTCAGGGGAATCTCTACGGCACAACCGAATCGGGCGGCGTACGCGATCCTCGTTGCTTCATCGGCAGCTGCGGCACCGTTTTCAAGCTCGCACCCAACGGCTCGGCATACACCGAGACAATACTTCATTCCTTCTGTAGCCAACCAAAGTGCGCGGATGGTTTCCTCGCTCTCAGCAGCCTCGCGCAGAATCCGCAGACTGGAAATCTCTATGGCACGACACTGTATGGCGGTCACGCAAAACCCTGTTTCGGCTATCGCTGCGGAACGATCTTCATGCTGGCGCCAGACGGCACCTACACAAGGCTCTACGCCTTCAATGGCCTGACCGATGGCGAAGCGCCGGAAGCCGGCATAACTTTCGACGCGAATGGAACTCCCTATGGTACAACTTGCTCGAGCAGCTGCCAGGCTGGCGGCGCGAGCAAACAATGTTCGAAGGGTTGCGGCGGCGCTTATTCATTAGTCAACAGCAACGAAAATGAATTCGCGACATTCAATTACAATGACGGCGCTTTCCCGACGGCTCCCCTCTATCCGCTTGGCGGCAATTTCTATGGCACGACCTCAAACGGCGGAAAAAACAAATGCTCGGTCATCTTGGGCTGCGGCACGGTTTTCATGGTAACGCCCCCATAGGACTGGAGCGCCTCGGTGGCACAAGCGGCGCGCTGGACAAAAGAAAGCGCGGTATTATCGGAACGTCACATGAGCTCGGCAGCTCGTGGAAATCAGCGGTAGGTGTGAGTAGCAGATCGCTCAGCTAATCCGTTACGCCCGCCCAGAAAATCCGGCCGAGGCGTGCCCATGGGCTCGGGGGATGGCAGGCGTCGGTGTCGAGACGCGGATCGAGAATGGGGGCAGTATGAAGAAGCTCTTTCGCGGAGAATTTATTCAATCCGTGAGCCAGAGTTACGTCGCAGATCCGGCGCATCAGTTCGTCGCGAGGTGTCGAAACAACCGCGGAGACATTCCACACCCGTGCAGTGTCGTCATCGGAGGCGGTGACGACGCGCTTTCCGTCGGGGCTGAAGGCGGCACTTTCGACCTGGCCTTCATGTCCGCGCAGGACGGCGATTTCGTGTCCTGTGTTCGCGTCCCAGATCCGCGCGGTCTTGTCATGGGACGCCGTAACTATGCGCCTTCCGTCGGCGCTGAACGCGGCGCTTAAGACCGCGTCTTCGTGCCCGCGCAGAACGGCGATCTCGGCGGCGGTCTTGGCGTCCCATATCCGCCCTGTCTTGTCCCAGGAGGCCGTAACAATCCGCGCGCCGTCAGCGCTGAACGCAGCACTGCTGACCCTGTCTTCGTGCCCGCGCAAAACGGCGAGCTGACGGCCGGTGGCCGCGTTCCATATCCGCGCCGTCCTGTCAGTGGATGCCGTAACAATGCGCTTTCCGTCGCGGCTGAAGGAGGCGCTTTCGACCACGCCCGCGTGGCCGCGCAGGACAGTAAGCGCCCGCCCCGTGTTTGCGTCCCACACCCGTGCCGTCCTGTCAGTGGACGCCGTTACAATGCGCTTTCCGTCGGGGCTGAACGACGCGCTGTAGACGGATTCATCGTGCCCGCGCAATACGGCTGTCTGCTGTCCCGTCCTCGCATCCCACAGGCGTGCTGTCTTGTCATCGGAGGCGGTGACGACGCGCCCTCCATCGGGGCTGAATTCCGCCGCCTCGACCATTCCGCCGTGCCCGCGCAGGACCGCAATTTCACGCCCCGTGTTTGCGTCCCATATTCGCGTAGTCTTGTCGCTGGACGCCGTGACGATGCGTCTCCCGTCCGGGCTGAAGGATGCGCTGTTGACGACTTCGTCGTGCCCGCGCAGGACCGTGATCGCGCGCGTGGTGTCCCAAATGCGCGCAGTCCTGTCGTCGGACGCCGTAACGATTCGGCTGCCATCGGGACTGAACATGGCGCTTTCTACGATGCTCTCGTGCCCGCGCAAGACCGCGACCTCGCGTGCCGTGATCGCGTTCCATATCAGGGCTGTTTGGTCCCGGGACGCGGTAACGATTCGTTTGCCGTCGAAGTCGAATGCGACGCTGTTCACAGCTTTTTCGTGCCCACGCAGCACGGCGACCTCGCGCGCTGTGTCGGCGTCCCAGATACGCGCGGTCCTGTCGTCGGAGGCGGTAGCGACGCGCATGCCATCGGGACTGAACGCGGCGCCTTCGACTGCGCCCTCATGCCCGCGCAGAACGGCGATCTCGTGCCCCGTGTCCGCATCCCATATGCGCGCGGTCTTGTCTTCGGACGCCGTGACGACGCGCTTTCCGTCGGGACTGAACGAGGCGCTGTTCACACCGTCGCCATGGCCGGCGAGCAGCACGAGCTGCGCGCCGGTCGCGGCATCCCAGATCCGCGCGGTCGTGTCATCGGACGCCGTAACCACGCGCCTTCCGTCAGGGCTGAACTCGACGCTTCCCACCGCTTCTTCGTGCCCGCGCAGGATGACAATCTCGCGCGTTGACCTCGCGTCCCACAGACGTGCCGTCTTGTCGGCGGATGCCGTGACGATGCGCGTTCCGTCCGGGCTGAAGGCAGCGCTCATTACCGGGCCCTTGTGCCCACGCAGGACGGCGATCTGGCGTCCTGTGCTGGCGTCCCACACCCGCGCGGTCTTGTCTCGCGACGCCGTGACGATGCGCCTACCGTCAGGGCTGAAGAATGCGCTCATGACAAAGCCCTCGTGTCCACGCAGGACAGCCAGTGCACTCGATTCGTTGGCGGCGCCCTGAAGTTCCGGCTCAGCGCGAGCGCTGTAATGGCCTAAGAAAGACGAATCGGCTCCGATCAATCCTGCAAGGGCGTAGCGGGCACCGAGATCGTAGTTGCCAGTCTCGGATTCCTTTGCCGCCTGCGCTGCGAGAGTATCGGAGGCCTGGACGCGCATACCCGCAAGAAGCTGCGCGATACCCAAGGCCGCCAGCAGTACGATGATAGCTCCGATGACGACGAGGATGCCAATATTGCGCTGCAGCCGCCGCGTGCGCATGAGGCCCAGCTTTTCGCGCAGGAGTTCGGCGTTCTCGTTCGCCCTGCAGGCGGCGAGGTATTCGACCTCGGCTGGGCCGAGAGCACCAGCGAACCCCGGCCGCGTTAGCAATGCCTCAGCTTCCTGGAGACGTCCGCCGCGATGGACGAGCCAGCTTTGTTCTAGCTTCGTATTCTCGTGATGTTTGTGTGCACGCCATTCTGCTGCAGCATCGCGAACGGCATCGAGCGCGCGCAACGCGTCGCGCTCCTCCGCGATCCACGCCCTGAGCGACGGCCATTGCCGCAGGATCGCTTCGTGCGTGACCTCGATCGTGTCGGTCTCGATGCCGTCGATAAGACTCCTGTTGCAAACAAGCAGGCGCTGGTCGACCAGATGACGCACCAGCGGATGCGTCGCTTCCGGCAGGGCGCTCAGGCGCTCGACTCTTCGCCGGGGTTCGGAATCGGCGTCGTCGAGATGCACAAGCGCGGGGATGAACGCCGCGCGAGCCAGCTTTTCGAGTTCCGCACGGCTGTGGGGCAATGCGGGATCGCGGTGCGCTTCCGAGAACGCCGCGTCGACGGCGCTGACGATCGCGCCCTGCAATCCTCCCAGCTTCTCGACATATTCGGCGAGCGTCAGCATTCCCCCGCCGCGATGCCGGGACGAAAGCCGCTCGAGCGTGAAGGCGAGCAGAGGCAGCGCATCCTCGGCTGCCAAATCCTGCAGAAGACGATCCGAAAGCGCTGGCTCGACGGCAATCGGCGGGTTGGCAAGCCGTGCGGGTCCTTCGATCACATCCTTGAAAGCGCCCAACGGAATGGGTGGAAGGCTGAAGGGCAGCAGGGGAATTTCCGCAAGGCGCGGTTCTCCCTGCAGTTTTGCGAAGGCGTCGGACCGTATCGTCGCGATGATGATGGCATTGGCGTCCGCCTGCACAGAGCCGGCCAGAAGATCGAGTACGCCAGAGGCTTCCGCGTTCTCCGCAATAAACAATTCCTCCGCCTGATCGAGCGCGATCACAATTGTGGGGGGCCTGGCTGCGTGGCTCTCAAGCGCGCGGTCCGCGAAGCGCTTGAGCCGCTCCATCACCTCGGCGCGCAACTTCGCGAAGGCATCTGTCAGGCTGTTTGAGTCGCCAAGCAGAGCAGGATCGCGGGCAATGCTTGCGGCAAGGCCCTGATTGCCAGACAGCGCGGCGCGCTCGGGCCGGATGACCGGCAGCACCAGAAAATTCTCCTCGTCGCGAGTCAGACGGGCAACCAGGCCTGCCTTGAGGAACGAGGACTTCCCCGCGCCCGATGCGCCCAGGATGACGAGCATGCGTTCGGGTGCGCCGTCGCGCATGCGGCGCAGCGCATCCATGCCCTTGGTGATGAGCGCGTCGCGGCCGAAAAAGATGGCCGCGTCCTGCTCATCGAGAGATTCCAGGCCGCGATAGATCGGCCGATAGGGTTCGTTCGGCGGTGGCCACTGAAAGCTGTGGGGATCAAGGCCCGCGCGCTTCAAGCCGTTGGCGAGCCGTTCGAGGCCTTCCACTTCCTTCTGCGGCGTCGATATGTCCGCGAATTGAAATCTGCCCGTTAATTCGTGCGGCAGATCTTCGAAGGATGTGGGCGCGACGAAAACGGGAAAGATCTTCTTGCCCAACTGATCAGCGACGAGAAACTCGGTCTGGCACCAGCGCGAAGCCACCCAGTTCGGCGACACCAGGATCACGACGCCCGAGCAGCGCTCGCCCGCGAGCTTCAGCTCCTGCTGCCAGCGATGACCCGGCAGGATGCCCTGAGTTGGATCAAGGTCCAGGAAGACCTGGTTCCAGCCATGATCCTTCAGCCAGTCGTGGACCCGCAGCGCCGGCTCGTTGTCCAAACTCGAATGGCTGATGAAGAGGATACCCAAACCGTTCGCCCCCGTCCGGCCTGAACAGTCTAGCCAGTCGTACGCGACAAGGCGACCAGTTTACGGGACCTGAGCTTGCTGGCGGAACAGAACACGCGAAATACCAGCGGTGAGAATCCCTGCGCCGGCTGGCGTTGCCGGACACAAGAATCCGCGCTCCTTGCGCCGATTCGGCCATTCCGACAGAATTAGGAGAATTTGGAGGGAATGTCCGTGAAATCAGTTAGAGCCATAGCGTTCCTGGCGCTTGCGTTGAGTGCGTGCAGCCTTCTCCATCCGACTCGCCCACCCAATTACATTGCATTCTTCCGATACGACAGCGCCGAGCTGACGCCCGCCGCGCGACAGATCGTCGACCAGGCCGCAGCCGCTGCCAAATCCATGCCCGCCACCAAGGTCGAGATTGCGGGATACCTCGACAGCGCGCCGGCGCTTCCCGAAAACCGGCGCCTCTCCGAACCTCGCTTCAAGGTCGTGGAGCAGGCGCTCATTGCCGATGGAATCGACCCCAGGCTGCTTGTTCGCGTTCAACTGGCCGACAGCGAGGCCGCGTTGCCGGCAACAGGAGATCGACGGATAGAGATATGGCTGATTGGCAAAGGCGTGGAGGGCCCAGCCTATCACACCTTGTAGCACTGAGCGCGCAGTGAAAGGCTCAAATTAAATTCGCGCCGAGCTATTCCACTCCGCGTCATTGAACGGGAACACCCATCATGCCGGCCCGGCATTGCTTCGTGATTTTCGCTTTGATCTCCGCCCTCCTCTCTCCCGTTGCGGCCATCGCTCGACCCTCTGCCGGCAGTCCGGAATTGTCGGGCAAGAATCTCGTCGACATCGGCGGCGGCCGACGCATGAACATTGTGTGCATCGGGCAGGGCTCGCCCACCATCGTGTTCGACTATGGCATGGGCGAGCACATCTTGGTCTGGCAGAAAGTACAGGAGCCGGTTTCGGCCATCACCAGAGCATGTTTTTACGACCGCTCGGGCTACGGATTCAGCGACCCGTCGAACAGGCCGATGACTGCGGACAGTGTCACCGACGACCTCCATGCCCTTCTGCACGCCGCTGGGATCACCGGGCCGCTCGTTCTCGTCGGACATTCCCTCGGCGGCCTCTACGCCACTCTTTACACTGACAAGTTTCCCTCGCAGGTGGCGGGTCTCGTCCTGATTGATCCTTCCTTTGCGGGACAGGAGCCTGCAGCGTGGGGCGCCGATGAGAAGCAGAGGATAAAACCGGAATTCGAGCGGCTCCTCACAAACACCAAGGCGTGCGCGGATTTGGCCCGCGCCGGCAAGCTCAGTCAATCCGATTCCCATGGCTGTTTTCAGCTGGCACCCGTCCGCACGCCGGCCGAGATCGCTTACCTGAAGCAGTCATTTCTCAAGCCCTTCCGTTATGAAAGCGCAATCTCGGAAGCGGAAAGCCATTCCGCCCTCGCAACGGGAAGAAACGAAGACGGTCTCGAAGAGGAGAGGGCCGCACGCCCGTTCGGCGACAGGACGGTCATCGTGCTGACGGGCAGCGTCTATCCGCCGGATCCATACGAGACCCCGCAGATGCAACAAACTTTCTACGACAACTGGAAAGCAGGCCACCGACAGCTCGCGGCACGCTCAACGAGGGGCCAATCCATCGTTGTTTCCCAAGCCGGGCACGCGATTCAACTCGACCAGCCACAACAAGTCATCGACGCTATCAAGACAGTTGTTCTCGACGTGCGAACAAGAAAAAGAGATCAGGGTCACTGACTCACTGTTCATCTTTGTGAGAGGACTTTCCGTTTCCCCTTTCGGAATCACCAAGGGATCTTGGAGATCGCAAAGATCAATACGCGAGGAGCATCCTCAGGCAGAGGTGTGAATCGCCACTCAGAGGCGCACTCCAGGGCAAGTGCATCAAGTTTGTCATCGCCACTCGATCTAAAGAGCTTGACATGATCCACGCTTCCGTCGCGATGGAGGTAATACGAGACAACAGTCATTTTTCCGAGGGGCGCTGGCGGAGCTATCGGATTCTTGCAAACATGGCTGCCGATGGGTTGTTGGGTTGGGGCGATTGCCGACTGAGGCGGTGGTTTCGATCCCCGGGTAACAATCACTGTTTCAGCTTTGCCCGCGGCGGCCATGGACCATTCCACAGTCGCCTTTCGGTCCACTTCAAGGGCGCAACCGCTCTGCATCGCGGGTTGATATTTCCACGTCGCTACGCATTTCGTAGCCGCTTCGTCGAGGCCGGCAAAACCGCTGCTGGTCGCGACGGAGATTGCTTTGGTACTCCCGTCCACCCCAACGCGAAATGAGAGAGTCGTTTTCCCTTCCTCGCCGGCCGCAAGCGCGGCCGGCGGATACCATTCTGTACCGCAAACATGTGGGGCGCCGGTAGCCGAAGGGGGGGTGACGGATGCATCCTGGGAGGTTGCTCGCGGAGCGGCAAAGGTTATTGAAGACCAAAACAATAACGCGATGCCGAGTTACTTCCTAGAACCCTCTTTTATCGGAGATACTGCCCTAAGCCTGCAAGCATATTCCCCTGAACGTTTCCCCATTACATCGTTGCGGTCAGGCGAGCACCGATAGCAGGAGTCCAGCTGCGGCAAGCGCCGCGGTGCAGACGATGTCGAAGTTGATCCACGCGGCGCGCACACAACCGGACGTCCTCATCGGATTGACTGCGGTCGACAGCCCGCATCGGCGCGGCGCTCGCATTCTTGCGAAACTTCCTGAAGCAGTCGAACGCGCGGCGGCGTTGCGGAACTAGAGCGGAATCCGCTCATATTGAACCAAACATGTCATGCCTGCCGAAGCGGGCATGCAGGGGCAACAGCACGTCGCTTGCTCTGGATTCCCTGCGCGGGAATGACATATTGGGGTGGCGATACAATCTGATCGATGCAAACTTTACGCGTCGTAACTGAGCGCAACCTCGCTGCTGGTGGGAACAGCCTGGCAGGTCAGCACATAGCCCTGTGAGAGTTCCGAATCGCTCAGGCCATAGTTTTTTTTCATCGTCACCGTGCCTGACAGAATCTTCGCGCGGCACGTCGTGCACACGCCGCTTTTGCACGCATACGGCGCGGGAAGGCCCGATGCCTGCACGCTCTCGAGAATATTGCCTTTGTCCGCGTCGAAACGGATGCGCGAGCGGCGGCCGTCGAGCGTGACGAGAAGAGCAGTGCCTGCCGCCTTCTGCTGCAGCGCCTCGTTGCGCGCAACCTGTTCGGCCGAGAGAGCGCTGGTGGTGAAGCGCTCGATGAAGATTTTCTCGGCCGGGAACCCACGCGCCAGGAGAGCGGCTTCGGCCGCATCCATCATCGGACCAGGGCCGCAGATGAAGAACGCATCCGTCTCACCCATATCGACCAGCGTGGACAGAACCTCCCGGCATTTGGCGCGATCCAGCCGGCCGTTGAACAGCTCGATGTCCTCTGCCTCGTTTTCGAGGAAGTGATATACTTCGAGGCGATCCATATAACGGTTCTTCAGCGCGGCAAGCTCTTCCAGGAACATGATCGAGGCCGTATCGCGGTTGCCGTAAAGCAGCGTGAAGCGGCTCTGCGGCGTGGTTTGCAGCACCGTCTTCAAAATCGACATGACGGGCGTAATGCCGGAGCCGCCGGAGAGCGCAACGTAGTGCGGCGCGGCCGCTTCATCGCTTTCCGGCACGACGAAGCGGCCCATCGGCGGCAGCACGTCGATCCACTGGCCCACGCGGAGCTCCACGTTCGCCCATGCCGAGAACATTCCCGCCGGCATCTGCTTGATTGCGATGCGGATTTCGTTTTCGGCCGGAGAGACGCAGACGGAATAGGTGCGCCGCACGTCTTCGCCCCCGATTTCCGCTTTCAACGTCAGATGCTGACCCGCGTGGAACGCAAAGGCTTCGCGCAATTCGGCGGGGACGTCGAAACGAATGGAAACGGCATCCGCGGTCTCGCGGCGCACTTCGGCAATCCTCAGCGAATGGAAGCCCCTATTAAGTGACATGCGGGCTCAGTGGCACTTGAAGCGGTCGAAGGGCTCGCCGCAGGCAAGACAACGATTGAGCGATTTGCAGGGCGTCGAGCCGAAGCGGCTGATTTCCTCCGTATGCGGAGAACCGCAGCGCGGGCACGCTGCCGGCGCGTCGCGGAGGCTGTACCTTGCTGCGCCATGGGGCGGCGGCGCGATGCCATAGGCGCGCAGCTTTTCACGACCCTCTTCGCTGATCCAATCCGTTGTCCAGGCCGGCGAAAGGACCGTTTCGATCCGCAACCGGCCCAGTCCGGCGCGGTCAAGCGCGGAGCGAATTGCCGACGCGATGGCAAGCGTGGCAGGGCAGCCCGAATAGGTTGGGGTGATGACGAGCGCGTCCTCGCGCACGTCGCGCACGATGCCGAGATCGACGACCGATACGCAGGGAATTTCCGGATCTGGTACATGGCTCAAGATCTCGAGCACGCGATCCTTGAGCGCCTCGCCAGTTTCGGCGTGAGCAGCGGCCTTCACCACGCGACTCCCGGATAGGCGCGAGGCAGGAATTGCATCTCCGTAAGAAGATGGCCCAGATGCTCGGAATGATGGCCCGATCGGCCGCCCGAAGCCGCACGGCGCGGTTTCGGCGCCTCGAGTGTTGCTTCTGCAAGCGCTTGCGCGATGCGGGCGTCCCATTCCGCACGCAGAAGGCGCGGGTCCACGGCGACACCGCGCACGATCAGTTCTTCCACTGTCGCATCGACTGCGAAGAGTTCATCCACAAACCGCCACATCCATTCGAGCCCTGCAATGATGCGGTTGCGGCTTTCCTCAGTGCCGTCTCCCAGGCGCACCATCCACTCGTTCGCAAAGCGCGCGTGATAGACGACTTCCTTCACCGCCTTGCCGGCGATGGCGGAGAGCGTTGCGTCATGCGATCTCATCAGTTCGCGCATCAGCAGTTCCTGCCAGTTCGAAAACAGGAATTGCCGCGCGATGGTCTGCGCAAAATCGCCGTTGGGCTGCTCGACGAGCAGCGCGTTGCGGAAATCGAGCACGTCGCGGTGGAAGGCGAGAACATCGGCATCCCGCCCCTCGCCTTCCGTGTCGCCCGCGAGCTTCAGGAAATGCGATGACTGGCCGATCAGATCGAGGCCGATATTGGCGAGCGCGAGATCGATTTCCAGCATCGGCGAATGGCCGCACCATTCGGAAAGCTGTTGGCCGAGCACGAGGCCGTCGTCCCCCAGACGCAACGCATATTCGACGAGCGGCTTCATCAGATGTTCTTGATGTTCTCGGGGATCGAATAGAACGTCGGGTGACGGTAGACCTTGTCCGCCGCAGGCTCGAACAACGAGCCTGCCTCACCCGGATCCGACGCCACGATGGAAGCGGAAGGCACTAGCCACAGGCTGACGCCCTCCATGCGCCTGGTATAGGTGTCGCGCGCCGCCTCGATCGCCATGCGGGCGTCCGCTGCATGCACGCTGCCCGCGTGCTTGTGCGCAAGTCCATTCCTTGCCCGCACAAACACTTCCCACAGCGGCCATTCCTTGTTCATTCGTCCTCACTCCGCCGCAAGGCGGCCATTTCGCTTTGCCGCATGCGCGAGCGCCGCTTCGCGCACCCAGGCGCCATCCGCCCACGCCTTGACCCGCGCGTTCATGCGCTCCTTTGCGACCGGACCTTCGCCACGCACCACGGCGTAGAATTCTTCCCAGTCGATCTCGCCAAAATCGTAAGACTCGCGCGCTTCGTTCCATTTGAGTGCGGGATCGGGGACGCGCAGCCCGATCGCTTCGGCCTGCGGCACCGTCACGTCGACGAATCTCTGCCGCAGCTGATCGTTGGTCTCCCGCTTGATGCGCCAACGGATCGATTGCGCGGAGTTGGGCGAATTGTCGTCGGGCGGACCGAACATCATCAGCGAAGGCCACCACCAGCGGTCGAGCGCGTCCTGCGCCATCCGCTTCTGTTCCGGCGATCCGGCGGCGAGCGTCATCGTGATTTCGTAGCCCTGACGCTGATGAAAGCTTTCCTCTTTGCAGATGCGCACCATTGCGCGCGCATAAGGCCCGTAGGACGTGCGCTGCAGCGGCACCTGGTTCATGATTGCCGCGCCATCGACCAGCCAGCCGATCGCCCCGATATCGGCCCAGGTGAGGGTCGGATAGTTGAAAATCGTCGAATATTTGGCGCGGCCGGAATGCAGCGCTTCGATCATCTCGTCGCGGCTGGTGCCCAGGGTTTCGGCCGCCGCATAGAGATAGAGCCCGTGGCCGCCCTCGTCCTGCACCTTGGCGAGCAGCACCGCTTTGCGACGAAGACTCGGCGCTCGCGTGATCCAGTTCCCCTCGGGCAGCATGCCCACGATCTCGGAATGCGCATGCTGGGAAATCTGGCGTATCAGCGTCTTGCGGTAGGCCTCGGGCATCCAGTCCTTTGGCTCGATGAAATTGTCGGCGGCAACGCGTGCCTCGAACGCCGCGAGCCGCACCGGATCCTCATTGGCCATTGCTGCCGCTGAAGGCTTTTTGTTTTTGTCGCTCAGCTCGGTCGTATACATCGCCCGAGAATTCCTTCCTGAATCCACCGTCTGCAGACTACAATTAATCGAACGAGCGGTCAATTAATTCGTTCCAGGCGCAGTGCACTCTGTTGTTCATCTGCGCGCGGGCATCAAATTGACCGTTCGGGCCTACTATCCTAAGCCTGCTGGCCAATGCATGCGGGCCAACCCGCGCATTCCCGGGAGGTGCGGCGATGGCGTATGACACGATTCTTCTCGATGTCGCGAAGGGCGCCGCGCGGTTGACGCTCAACCGGCCTGACCGCCTGAACAGCTTCAATGTCGAAATGCACCGTGAGGTTGCGGAAGCGTTGTCGCGCGTCGAGAGAGATCCCGAAATTCGCGCTCTTTTGATCACGGGCGCCGGCCGTGGCTTTTGCGCCGGGCAGGACCTTTCGGATCGCGCGGTCACGCCGGGCGACGATGGCGTCGACCTGGGGGAGTCGCTCGAAAATCGCTACAATCCGCTTATCCGGCAGCTCATCGGGCTGCCGAAACCTGTGGTCTGCGCGGTGAATGGCGTGGCGGCGGGAGCTGGCGCCAATATCGCCTTTGCCGCCGACATCGTGCTTGCGGCGAAAGGTGCGAAATTCATCCAGTCCTTCTCGAATATCGGGCTCATTCCCGATTCCGGCGGCACGTGGATTCTTCCGCGGCTGGCCGGACAGGCGCGCGCGCTCGGCCTGGCGCTCACGGGCGAGCCGCTCGGCGCCGAAAAGGCCGAAAGCTGGGGCCTGATTTGGCGCGTCTTCGACGACGATCAACTCGCGGGCGAAGCGGAGAAACTCGTCGAGCGCCTTGCGGCCGGACCGACGCGAGGCTTTGCCGCGATCAAGATGGCGATGCGCAAGGGGTGGCTCGCAGGCCTCGAAGAACAGCTCGACCTCGAGCGCGATCTGCAGCGCGACCTTGGACGGTCGGGTGACTATCGCGAAGGCGTCGCGGCCTTCATGGAGAAGCGCAGGCCGAATTTCAGCGGCCGATAAACCAGGGAAGGTTCCCAATGAAATCCCTTCAGAGCTACGCGCTCGATCGCTGGGTCGCGCCGCAGGGACAGATGACGGACATCCGCTCCGCCTTGACCGGCGAGACGGTGGCGCAGATCGGAACGACTGCCCGCAATTTCGCCGCGGTGCTTGCCCATGCGCGCGACACGGGCGGACCGGCACTTCGCAAAATGACGTTCCACGAACGCGCGAGGATCCTGAAAGCTCTCGCCGAAGCCGTCATCACGCGGAAAGAGGAACTCTACGAGCTCTCCTTCGACACGGGCGCAACCAGGCCCGACGGCTGGATCGACATTGAAGGCGGCGCGGGAACGCTGTTCGCCTATGCCTCGAAGGGCCGTCGCGAGCTTCCCGATGACACGATCGTAACCGAAGGCGTCGTCGAAGGACTTTCGAAACGCGGCACGTTCATCGGCCAGCACGTGATCACGCCGCTGCAGGGCGCGGCCCTGCACATCAATGCCTTCAATTTTCCGGTATGGGGCATGCTGGAAAAGCTGGCGCCCACGCTGCTTGCGGGCGTGCCCGTCATCGTCAAACCCGCAAGCGCCAGCGCTTACGTCGCGGAGGCGGCGTTCCGCATCCTGATCGAAACAAATATTCTTCCAAGCGGTGCGCTGCAGCTGATTGTGGGACCGATCGGCGATCTGTTCGACCATCTCGGCGGACAGGATGTTGTCTCGTTCACCGGTTCCGCCACGACGGCGGAGAAGCTTCAGCGCCACCCGGTCATTGCACGCGAAAGCGTACGCTTCGTCGCCGAGCGGGACTCATTGAACGCCACGCTGCTCGCACCCGACGCTGAACCCGGCTCCCCCGAATTCGATCTCTTCATTCGCGAAATCGTGCGCGAGATGACGTCGAAGTCGGGCCAGAAATGCACCGCCATCCGCCGCGCGCTCGTGCCTTCGGGCGTCATCGATGCGGCGGAGAGCGCGCTCAAGAAAGCGCTGGCAGACATCGTGGTCGGCGATCCGCGCGTAGAGGGCGTGAAGATGGGGCCGCTGGTCAGCCTGTCGCAGCGGGACGACGTGCGCGGGAAGATCGCGGAGCTGACCCACGAAGCGCGTATCGTGTTCGGCGATCCCATGCACGTCGAGGTTCGCGGCGGAGACGACGTGAAAGGCGCCTTTCTGTCGCCCGTCCTTCTGCGCTGCGACGCGCCGGCGAAAGCGTCTCGAGTGCACGACACCGAGCCATTCGGCCCCGTCGCGACGCTGATGCCTTACTACGATCTTGCCGAGGCGATCGCGCTTGCCGACCGCGGCAAGGGTTCGCTGGTCATGTCCTTGTTCACCTACGACCCGGCGGTCGCACGCGAGGTCATCGGAGGGGCGGGAGCGTTCCACGGACGGCTGCTCATCGTCGATCGGGACTGCGCGAAAGAATCCACCGGCCACGGATCGCCTCTCCCTGCGCTCGTCCATGGCGGCCCGGGCCGTGCCGGCGGCGGCGAAGAAATGGGCGGGTTGCGCGGCGTTTTTCATTACATGCAGCGGACGGCGTTGCAGGGCTCTCCGCGCATGCTCGCCGCCATCACGAAGAGCTGGATTTCGGGCGCACCCGAAGAACGCACGGGCCCACATCCCTTCAGGCTGAAATTCGGCGAGGTCGAACCCGGCAAGACGCTGGTGACGGAACCGCGCACGGTGACGCTCGAAGATATCGAACATTTCGCCCATTTCACGGGCGATACGTTCTATGCGCACATGGACGAAGCTGCAGCGGCGGCAAATCCTTTCTTCGGCGGGCGCGTGGCACATGGATATTTGTTGTTGGCCTTCGCCGCGGGCCTGTTCGTCGATCCCGCACCGGGGCCCGTTCTCGCAAATTATGGCCTGGACAATCTGCGCTTTCTCAAGCCGGTGAAGCCCGGAGATGCCATCCGGGTGCAGCTCACGGTGAAATCAAAAACCCCGCGCAATGCGCAATATGGCGAGGTCCGCTGGGCCGTAACGCTAACGAACCAGTCGGGCGAGACGGTCGCGACCTATGAATTGCTGACGATGAACGCGATGTGACGTGTGGCGGCTATCGCGGCCAGTTCTCGATCGTCTCGACAAATCGCGTCAGCCACGCATTGGTCTGGTGCGCATCCAGGGCACGGTGATCGATGGTGAGCGTGACATACGCCATCGGGCGGATTTCCGTGCTGTCGTGACCGGAATGCTCGCGCACAACCGCGCGCTTCTGCAATTTGCCGACGCCCAGGATCGCCGATTGCGGCTGATTGATGATGATCGGCGCCGCGAGAAGCGAACCGGAAACGCCGTGATTCGAAATCGAGAACGTCCCATGCCGCACGTCTGCGGGTAATAGACTGCCCGTGCGCGCTTTCTCCGTTATCTCCGTCAGCCGTTGCGCGATCTCGATAAGCGACAGCGTTTGGGCGCGGTGAATGACCGGAACGATGAGGCCCTTGTCGCCGAGTGCCGTGCCAATGCCGACATTGACGTCGTCGAAGATTTCGATGCGGTCGTCGTACCAGCGGGCGTTGACCGCGGGGACGACCTTCATTGCCGCAACGGATGCGGCAACAAAATAGACGGTGAAAGTGAGGTTGGCGCCCTGGTCCGAGAAGGCAGCCCTGTGCGCGGTGCGGTGCGCGATGATGGCGCTGAAATCAGCTTCGAACAGCGCGGTCACGTGCGGCGCGGTCCGCAGCGATTGCGCCATATGATCGGCGATGCGCCGGCGCATGGAATCGTGCGGCACAACGGTCACGCCAACGCCGGCCGGCTTTGTGGCCGTTGCGCGGCGCGCGATTTCGGCTTCGATGTCGTCGCGTGAGAGCCTGTCGCCGCTGACCGGTACTGTGTCCGGATCAAGATTGTGTTCCGCCAGGAGACGGCGGATTCCTGGAGGAAAATGTGGCGCGTCCGGCCGGTCGCGCTGAGGGCGGGGTATTGCGATCCCGGCGCTCGCCCGCATCGCTCTCTCAACCGGCGCCGCACTTTCCGCAATCCGGCCGATGACCGTGCCCGGCTCGATATCGGCCCCCGCGTCCACGAGAATTTCTGCGAGCACGCCGTCGGCTGTGGCCGCGATCTCGACCGCGACCTTGTCGGTTTCTATTTCAACGAGCGGCTCATCGACACGAACAGAATCGCCCAGCGCCTTGAGCCAATTCTTGAGGACGGCTTTTGTGCCTTCCTGTTCAGCTGGAACGACGATGTCGGTCGTCATCAAAATCCGATCAATTGTTCGATTTTCGCGCGGATATCCGCGACGGACGGCAGCGCCCATTCGAGAAGCGCGGGATTGTGCGGGCTCGGGATGTCGGGCATCGCAAGCCGCGATACCGGCGCATCCAGATCCAGAAAACAGGTTTCCGCCACTACGGCCGCGATCTCTGCTCCGAAGCCGCCGCTCAGAAGGTCCTCATGGACAATCAGGCATCTTCGCGTCCGTTTTACCGAGGCGATGATCCGGTCGCGGTCCCACGGCATCAACGTGCGCAGGTCGATGATATCCGCGTCGTGATCCGCGTCGGCCTCCTCGCAGCGCTCGACCATCGCGCCCCAGGTCACGATGGTCAGATTGCTCCCTTCATGCACTGTACGCGCAATTCCGAACGGCAGGACGAAATCGTCTCCCGGCCAGGGCCGCCGTGCCGACGGTGCATCGAGCATCGCGCGATGCTCGAAGAAGATGACGGGGTTGTTGCCGCGCAAGGCTGCACGCAGGAGGCCCACCGCATCTTCGGCGTTCGAAGGCGCGGCCACTCTCCAGCCCGGCGCATGCACGAACTGCACTTCGTTGGTCTGGCTGTGCCACGGATCGCCGCATTTGAAATAACCGATGGGCATGCGGACAACGATAGGCGCGGCAAAACGGTTGTTGGTGCGCCAGCGCATGGTTCCGCAATCGTTGAGCTGTTCCATTGCCGGATCGGCATATTTGCGGAACTGAATCTCGGGCACGGGCATGAGGCCTGCCAGCGCCATGCCGACGGCGCGGCCGATAATGCCTTCCTCGGACAGGCTCGTGTCGAACACGCGGGCCTCTCCAAATTTCTCCTGCAGGCCAAGCGTGACGGCGTGCACGCCTCCCTTCGGCCCGACATCTTCTCCAAAGACCACCACCCGCGGATTGATCGAAAGCTCTTGCTCGAGCGTGCGACGGATGGCCGTCACCATGTTGATGCGCTGGCCCTGCGGATCGGGAAGATCGGACGCGGGCGGCGGAACGTAGCTCTGCGTCCATTGTCCGCCCTCAGACTGAAGGGCGCCGTCGAATACGACATGGCGCGCCGTGCGCTCCAGAGCGGCGACCGGGCGCGCCTCGGCTTCGCAACGCGCCCGCTCGACTTCGCGGGCAGCCTCTTCAGCGATTCGATTCCATTCCTTGTCGTCAAATTCTGCGGGAACCAGATGATTGCGCAATCTTGGCAAGGGATCGCGTGCCCGTTCAGCGGCGATGGTCTGGTCCGGCTTGTAGGTCTGCGTATCCTGGAATGAGTGACCTTCGAGCCTTGGCACCACGAGTCTGAGCAGCGCAGGCCCGCGCCGTTCGCGCACATGGCTCACCATGTCCCTGATTAATCCAATCGACTCGGCAGGGTCGGTTCCGTCGCCGCTTGCAACACGAAGATTGGCGAAACTCGCCAGATTCGCCGCAATGTCGCCGCCGGGCGTCTGCAATGTGGAAGGGACGGAAATGCCGTAAGCATTGTCTTCGATGAAAAAAAGTATTGGCAGACTGAGCGTTGTCGCCATCGTCAAGGCGGACCAGAATCCGTTCGTGGCGACTGAAGCATCGCCGCCCAACGCCACTGCGATCGCGTCGCGGCATGCGGATTCGCGCAGAACGGATTGACGATAGAGGAGTGCCTGCGCCCAGCCGGCTGTCGGCGTAAACTGCGCTCCGACGCCTCCGCACATGGGCAGCGCCGAAGGGCCATGGGGGTTCGGAAAATTAAACACTGCGCCGATGTCGCGTCCGTCCGAATATCCGCCAGCCCGCGCCATGGACGAGCCGAGCGCGTCCGCAACGGAGACGCCAAGCGCGAGCAGGATGGGACGGGAGCGGTAATAGCCGCAGATTGCGTCGTCGGGGCGCGTGAGCTGTGAGCCAAGAAGAATTTGTGCCAGGTCGTGACCGCGCGCAGAGAACTGGTAGAAAATCTTGCGCTCAGGCACGAGCCTTGTCTCTTCGAGGTGGTCGAGCCCACGGGAGACATGCATGAGAAAGGCGACGCGCCGCCAGTCGATCGCGGGATCCGGGCCGGTCGCCCAGGCCGTCCTTTCGATCGCCGCCACAATGCCTCGCCCGCTTGAGTTGCAGAGTGGGGTCAATTAACCGGACGTGCGGTCGATTTTCAACCGGGTGACGAATCCATGGCGCGAACGCAGGCTGCCGATTTCGAGAAACGCCGCACGGCCATCGTAGAACAGGCGGCCACGCTCTTTGCGGAGCGCGGCTTTCTTGGCGCCTCGATTGCCGATCTCGCGCAGTCGTGCGGCATCTCGAAATCGCTCATCTATCACTATTACGCTGCGAAGGAGGACATCCTTTTCGACGTGATGCATTCGCACGTCAAAGCTCTGCTTGACGCGGCGGAAGAGATCGCGGCGCGACGGATTTCAGCCAGCGAAAGGCTGCGGGCAATTACGGCTGAATTCATGCGGCTCTACATCGGCGCGGCTTCGCGCCAGCGGGTCTTGCTGAACGAGCTTCAGAGCCTGCCGAAGAGCCGGCGCATGATCGTCGTCGGAATTCAGCGGCGCCTGATAAATATCGTGCAGGCCATTCTGCTGGAAATCCGCCCCGAACTGTCGCGCCATTCGCCGCTGAAACGTCCTGCCGCGATGCTCTATTTCGGCATGATGAACTGGACGCACACCTGGCTCGATCCTGAAGGGCGCGCAAACCCCGCAAAAATCGCAGAACTCGCAGCGAACATATTCCTGAAAGGAATAGAGAAATCGGAGATTCCCGAATAAACGGTCACAGCACGGGGAATTGCACCCACCCATGACGGCGCGACCCCTGAACGGGCGCAGACCTCGCCCAACTCGAGCCGCGGCACTTGCCAACCGGGCCGCTGTGTCACATTGTTAGGGCTGGAGGCAGGATTGACTGCCTGCCAATCCAGAAAATGGGGAGAATTCGAATGTTTACGCGCAAATTGGCCGTCGCCGGTGCGTCGGCTGCGGCTTTGGCCCTGGCGGTCCCGGCCCAAGCTTTCCAAGTCGGCTCCTACCACATTTTTCCGACTCGACAGTATGAGGAACAGACGGGTCGCGTGCCGTCGCTGGGTACGGGAGAAATGCTGTATTACGGTGGCACTGTGTTCTCGACCGTTAAGGTCGTTTCGGTCATCTGGGGGTCGAACGTCAATTCGCAGACGGTTGCCACAATGCCGGGGTACTTCAAGGCCCTTCCCAACAGCACCTTTATGGATCTGATGAAGCAGTACAAGACGAAGGGCGTTCACGCGGTGGACGGCCACAAGAGTTCGCGCCAGACGATCTCGCGCGGCACTTTCATCAGTCAGGTGCAGATTACGCCGCAGAACAAATCGCTGAATCTGACCGACAACCAAATTCACGATGAGCTGCGAGATCAGATCGCCAGCGGCGCCTTGCCGCCAAACGATCTGAACACGCTGTACATGATCTTCTTCCCGGACGACATCACGATCACGCTGGACGGATTGACGTCGTGCACGTCTTTTGGGGCGTATCACTTTGCGATAAACGATCTCAGGGAGTCGAAGAACAACGTGTTCTACGGTGTGATGCCGGGGTGCGGCTACAGCCTCGAATCACACGAAATTATTTCGGCGCATGAATTCGCCGAAGCGACGACCGACAATATTCCGACGCCGGGCTCGAGTCCGGCTTACCCGCAGGCTTGGAACAACTCCACCGGCTACGAGATCGGCGACCTTTGCGAAGGCACCCAGGGCACATTGACCACAAAGAAGAACACCTACTACGTGCAGCAGATCTATCTCAACAGCACCGGAGCGTGCAGCACCGGCAATTACAAGAGCCCGTAATCAGGCAGGCAGATCAGCAGGGCCAGGGCAAAGTCCCTGGCCTTTTGCGTTTTGTCTTTTTCGACGCGTTGGTGCCCCTGGCCGGACTTGAACCAGCACGCTGTCGCCAGCAACAGATTTTGAGTCTGCCGCGTCTACCATTCCGCCACAGGGGCACGAGGCGCGGGAGAGCGAATGGAGCGGCGGATCATAGCCGCGCCTCCTTGGGCGTCAATAAGGCGCTCGGGCTAAGAGCGTTCGTCGTTCGCAGCGTACGCGCGCGCTTTCGCTTCGTCGGCTTTCGCCTGAAACCGCTGCTGCAAGAAAATTAAGTTGTGGCAGATAGCGACGCTTGCCGCTGCGGCATTTGACATGCCGTGCGCGGTCCGTCTGTGGCTGGGACACATTGGCGGATCAATCAAGCCGGCATCCCTGCGGGCCGCTCGGCCGGCCAGCAGATCAGTGGCACAGATGCAGTCACTAAACCAACATTGCAACTGGACCACACAGCAAGGGCCGGTCAAAACTGGCCACCTACCCAAACCTTTTTCTATTTCAGGCGCATGCCGGTTTGGATAGGGCCGCTTTGAGGGGACCAAGCCAGGGCTCGAAATTACGCCATTGATGCATGGCATCGCGGAAGATGGGGCGACGCACCTGTTCGGCGCTCGGCGTGGATACCGTGCGGTCGGTTTCCCAGAAGCGCAGGCAGCCTTCCTCGAACGGCAAACCACAATAGTCCAACATGCGGCGTATTTCGGTTTCGGTATCCTCAACCAGACGTTCGTACTGCATGAAATGAACGCGGCCCGGCAGCACACTCCGCCAATACTCCATCAGGCCGCCATATTCGGTGTAATAGCGGCCTACGTCATTCAGGTCGTTGGAAAAATCGGCGCCGTCCGTAAGAACCTGCTTGAACATGGCAAAGCAGGCGGCCATCGGTTCGCGGCGGATGTCGATGATTTTTGCATGCGGCAGGATCAGGTGGATCAATCCGACTTCCAGCCAGTTCCAGGGCCGCTTGTCGGTGAACCAGGGGCGATCCGTTTTGCGGTACCGCCGCGCGTCACTCAGGTAACGCCCGCCAAGCGCGGCCAGCCGCGCCGGCGCCATCTTCAGCACACAATCGGGGTAGGCGTTGGGCGTGACGATGCGGCGGCTGAGCGCCAGTTCCCTCGTTATATAGCGCACCAGCGGCAATTCGCGAGTACCTTCCACCTGACTGTGGCTGGCGAGAATCTGCTCCACGAGAGTCGAGCCGGCACGCGGCATGCCGACAATGAAAATCGGCGTGGGGCCAAGACATGTAGCCGGCAAAGCCGCGGAGTTGGCAAGACGACCTGCATTGTACACGCGCTTCACCTCTCGCACGCGTTTGAGCAGCGCGTTTTCCTTGTACGCTTCCCCGCGGCTCAGATAGGCGCCGCGGAGCAGCCGCGCACCCTCCTGGTAGGCGGTAAAGGTCGCGGAGAAATCGTCGGCCTGTTCAAACGCCTGGCCCAACGCGTACCAGATGTGCATGCGGCGGGACGGGTCCAGAGTCGCGTCCGCCAGACAGCCGCGCATGATGGCCAGGTCGGCATCAGTGAGCAACCCGCTCTTCAGGTCGGCGAGACCCCACCAGGCTTCGCCCATTGTCGGCGAGATATCGAGGCAGGTGCGAAAGGCCCGGGCACTGTCGTTGCGCCGTCCCAAATAATGCAGAAGCTTGCCGTAGCCGCACAGGAACTGAGGGTGACGAGGTTGTTCCCGCAACAGCTCTTCCGTGACGGCCAGTGCGGCCTCGAAGTCGCCTGCGCTGCTCAACGCATCGGAATGAAGAGCCCGGTATTCTGTATTGTCACGAATCTGCTGCAGCAGGATTGTCGATTGCTCCACCGCGCGGTCGTAATATTTGCGGCGAAGAAGGAGGGCGGCGAAATCGGCACGGGCGAGATGGTAGAAGGGCGCAAGTTCGATAATGCGTTCCAGCAGAGTCAGCGCTGTCACATAGTCACCGTCCTCGGACTCCAAACGCGCGAGCATGCGAGCCGCTGCTGCGTCGGCCGGATTTTCCGAGAGATGATCGCGCAACAGATCCATCTGATCCGAGCGATCCATGCCGGAGCAGCGCTCCTGGAGCTTGCGCTCGGCGAATGCCAATTGCGCGGTTGTTCGCGGATCGCGTGTTGGTAGCCACCGGGAGGCTTCGCCCGCGCACTGCGTGGCAGCTACGCTCGCCTCATCGGCCTCTCGGTCCTCTCCTGCCAGGCGTAGGAATTCTGCGAGCTTGTTCCACGCGCCGGCGTGTTTGGGCTCGCGCCTGGTGATCGCACGAAGTTCTTCGGTTGCCCCATCGAGCATGCTCATGGCAGCAAGCATCAGGGCACTGTCGTAGCCCGGCGGCTGCGGCGCCGCGGCAGCCACGGTTTCCGCCTCCTTCAGCGCCTCCTTCAGTGGACCAAGCCAAGGCTCGAAATAGCGCCATTGCCCAACTGCGTCACGGTAGATCGGCTGTCGCACCTGCTCGCCGCTGGGCGTGGCGACAGCCCGGCCGGTCTCCCAGAACCGCAGGCAGCTCTCCTCGAAGGGCAGTCCGCAATACCCCAGCAAGCGGCGGACTTCGCTTTCCGTGTCCTCGACCAGGCGTTCGTAGGAGAGAAAATGAATGTACCCGGGCATCACCGTCTCATAGTGAGCCATCATGCCGGCGTATTGGGTATAGCAGTGGGCAAGATCGCGGAATCCGTAAGGAAATTGCGAGTCAATCTCGAGCTGTAGTTTGTACATGGCAAAACAGGCCGCCATCGGCTCACGCCGAACATCCACGATTTTTGCATGCGGCAGGATCAGGCGGATGAGACCGGCCTCGAGCCAGTTCCATGGCCGCTTATCAACGAAATAGGGACGTTGGGTCCTACGGTATGCGCGCGCCTCTTCGAGATAACGCTCGCCAAGATCTGCGAGTTCGGAACGGCTCAAACCACGTACACATTCGGGATACGCCTCCGGCGTCACCAGGCGGCGACTGAGCGTCAGGTCGCGCACGATGTTTTCGAGCACTGGCAATTCCATGGTGCCTTCCACAAGACTGTGGCTCGCGAGAATTTGTTCGACGAGCGTCGAACCGGCGCGCGGCAGGCCGACCACGAAAATCGGCGTGTGGGGAGGCTTTTCCACAGGTGCCGCGCGCGCCAGCAAAGGCGCCGCAAACACGGCGCGCCGCCGGGTCAGCTCATCTGCTTCCTTTGCTGGATAATAGGTCCTATCGCGGTTTGCCGCGACCGTCCGCGACAACGCCACGCCAGCTTCATAGGCGGCGAAGCTCCCGGAAAAGTCTCGCGCCTGTTCCAGCGCCTGACCCAGCGCGTATTGAAGTGTCCTGCGACTCTCTAAGTCGAGGTTGCTATCGCGCAGACGCTCGCGCATCGCAGCAATGTCGTGCGCGGTAAGATAGTCACCGCGCAGTTCTGCCAAGCCTCCATAAGCCTCCGCCATGCCCGGTTCCAGCGCGAGACAAGCGCGATATTCCCGCGCGCTGTCTTCCCGTCGACCCGCAATGTAGAGACTTCTTGCGTAAACCCGTCGAACGCGCGCATTGGTGGGCTTCGCGCGCGTCACCTGCTCGATCATCGAAATGGCTGAGTCAAAGTCGCCGACGGCGCACAGAGCATTGGCGTGGAGCGCCCGGTATTCGATGTTTGCCGGCGCCCGGGCAATCAGCAGACCGCTTTCGGCGACGGCGCGCTTATTCTCATCCACGGTCAACAACAAATCCGCGAGATCCGCGCGAGCGTTGTCATAATCCGGAGCCAGAACCAGCGCCCGCTCGAACAGGGCGCGCGCGGTTATCAGATCACCATCTTGCCGTTCGAGACGACCCAGCAGACGCATGGCGGGCGCGTCGATTTCATGACTGCGCAAATAGTCGCGTAACTCTTTCAGGCGCTCAGGCGGCGTTTCCAACGTCCCCACGCGCTCCAACAGCGCGTGTTCCGCGGCAGCAATTTCTGCGGGTGTACGACCGTCCGAAGGTGCCGGCCACACCGCTGAACCGTTGGCGGCCCGGGACATCGCGTCGCTCGCCTCTTTGTCCTTTTCGGCGAGACGCAGCAGCTCTGCAAGCTTTTCCCAGGCTGGCGCGTGGCCAGGGGCGTGGCCGGTAATGTCGCGTAGAACCTTGGTGGCTTCTCCATGAAAGCCCATGGCGACCATGGTGAGCGCCCGCTCGTAAAGCTGCGAGGGCGGCGTTGTGGGAACCGGGTTCGGCGCACCGGGCAGTCGCTCTGCGTGCGAAACCGTCCCGAACGAGGTCCGTGTCATACTGTCTTCCTCGGATGCCGTCGAAAGCAGCGCCGCTCCCCTTCGGCCGGGTCCGCGGCTGATTGAGCGAGAGCTTCCTTGAGCGGACCAAGCCAGGGTTCGAAATTGCGCCATCGCTGCAGGGTGTGACGATAAATCGGGCGACGCACCTGTTCAGTACGCGCGTTTGTCATCGCTCTACGCCAGGTCCCCCAGCGCTTCCTTCAGCTCACCAAGCCATGGTTCGAATTTCTTCCACTGTTCCAGTGCGCCGCGGTAAATCGGCTTGCGCACCTGTTCCGCCGAAGGCGTCAGCACGGCGCGCTCGGTTTCCCAGAACCGCAGGCAGCCTTCCTGGAACGGCAGGCCGCAATAGGCCAGCATGCGGCGGATCTCCGCCTCGGTGTTGGAGACCAGGCTTTCGTAGGAAACCCGCAGGATGGCGCCGGTCATGACGGTATCCAAGTAATCCATGTAGTCCACATAGTCGCGATAATACCGGCCCAGATGCGTCAGATCGTAGGTGAAGGCGGCGTCGGACGGCAGCATCTGCTTGAACATGGCAAAGCAGGCCGCCATCGGCGCGCGGCGGACATCGATGAATTTAGCCTGCGGCAAAACAAGATGAAGAAACGGCGCATCCACCCAGTTCCACGGGCGCTTGTCGATCACGTACGGCAACGTGCTGCGCCGGAATTTCGCAATGCCGCCCAGCACATCCGCACCGAATTGATCGAGCTCGGCGCGTGAATAATCCAGCACCCTGTCCGGGTAGACATCCGGCGCGACAAGCAGGCGGCTCATGGCGATACGCCTGGTGACATCCGATACCACGGGAAGTTCCCGCGTCCCTTCGACCTGGTCATGGCTGGCCAGGATTTGCTCAACCAGGGTAGAGCCGGCACGCACCATGCCCATGACGAAGATCGGTGTGGTGGCGGGATTGGCGGGCGGGATTGCGGCGCGGGCGGCAATCGCGCTGGCGGTAAAGGTGCGCCGCATGCGATCCAGGCGCTGCGCGAACGCGGCGGGATCATGGGCCTGATGCGTCCCTTCCACGATTGCGCCGCTCTCCTTGGCAGCGAATTCATAAGCCTCGAAGCTCGCCTCGTACTCGCCCATGCCTTCCAGCGTCTGGGCCAGCGCGTAGGCCATGGCCCTGCGGCTGGGGCCGATCGGAACGCCGGCGGCCAGACGTTGCATCATCTGCGCGACATCGTCCGTGGTCAGATGGTTGGCCCTGAGTTCATTCAGGCCATAATAGGCGCCGCCGGCGTTCGGATAATGCGTCAGCAAGGTCCGGAACGTTCGCGCCGCCTCGTCGCGGTTGCCCAGGGTTTTCATCAGCATCCCGTACGATCGCAGCAGCCCCAGATGCCTGGGTTTTTCCTGCAGCAGCTGATCATAAAGCTTCTTTGCTTCATCAAAACGTTCGATATTCACGGCGGAATCGGCCCGCTGCAGCAGGTATTCGAAATTGTCCGGCGCAGCGGTCAGAAGATGCGCGCATTCGTGATAGGCCGCCATATGGTCGCGCAGTTCCGCCAGCACACCGGCGTAGGCGGCCCGTGCGCCAAGATAGGCAGGTGACAGTTCCAGCGCGCGCAGGAGCAGGTTGCCGGCCTTTATGGTGTCGCCGGCCCAATTCTCCTCGTCGGCCAGATACCGTAACGCGGCGGCATCCAACGGATTTTCCGCTAGCCTGTCGCGCAACCAGCCGGCGCGCTGGTCTTCGGGAATTGCCGTGAGCTGCTCTTGCAGTTCCTCGTCCAGGTGCCGCAGTTCGGCCGCATCCTGCTCGCCCCGCGCGGGTGGCCACGCATCGGCGGGCGCGGCGGCTGCGCACGCTTCGGCCTTCGCGGCCTCCGCGTCGCGGGCGGCGTGGCGCAGCAGCGTGGCGTAGTCCCGCCAGGCATTGGCGTGATCAGGGGCCAGACGCGTAACATTCCGCATGATGCGGAGCGCCTGCCGGTAATAGCCCACGGCCATGCTGGTGCGGCCGCGCTCGTAAATAAGCGCGATTTCGGCGGGCGTTCTGGCGTTTGGCGCGCCGGATTGCGCGCCAGGTGGCGCCGCCCGCGCGGCGCGCAACGCTTGAATCAGATCGGCGCCCGTGTATGGACTGGCGCCTGGGTTCGTCTCTTCGATCACTGTTCTCCGACTCCCTCTGGAGTTATTCGCCCCGTGGCAGGTTTGCCTCCGGCGGGCACGAAACACCCGCTCCATCCGCGACTTAGGATAATGCGCTACTTGGCCGGAGGCTCGGTAATCTGCCACTCAAAGCTGGCCACGCGAGCGGGTGTCAGTGTCAGCTTCAGCTTGCCGCCGATTTTCACCGTCTGGCCAGGAAATACCTTGTCGTACGCCTGTTCCATGCCGGTGCGGGCATCGCTTATGGCCCCCTCGCGGACGCGCTCGCCCGGCTTCAGGTCGATGGCTTTTTCCAATTGTTCGTTGGTGAGCGCTTTGTTGCCCGAGAAGGTCTGGCCGCCGAACTTCCAATAGCCCTGATACTGAACCCGGCTGAACGCATCGATGTGCTGGATGTCCCAGATGACCCAGATGCGGTGATCAGGCCCTTCGCGTTGCACAAGAGCTGTCGTGACCTCCGCGAAATGCACGTGCCGCGCGGTCAGCGCCTTTTTGATCTTGTCCGCGTCGGCCTTGATTTGCGCGTCGGTGATCGAGCCGCCTTTGTGCTCCGGCAAGGTCGCGATCAGCGCATCCGCGTCAATGTGCTTCGATCCGCTAAGTGAAAAACCGAGCAGATGGTACGACTCGCCCGGCTTCAAGGGCGGGAAATCGGGATCCTTGTTGTCGTCGTCGTCGTCGTTGTCATCATCGGCATCCGCGGCGCCGCGTTTGCCGGGTACGGAAGCATTGGGGGTCGCAGCATTGGTAGCCGCGGCGCCCGATGCCGCTTTGGCCGGCCCCGCACCGGCCGCCGGGACACCGGCTGGCGCGGCGTTCGTTGGCGCGGCGGTGGCCGACGGTGAAGTTGCCGGCGCGGGCGCGGCGAGCAACAGCAGCGCAAGAACGCTGTTACGTGTTTGCAAGATCACCAAGCGATTCCTTCAGCGGGCCAAGCCAGGGTTCGAAATTCTTCCACTGTTCCAGCGCGCCGCGGTAAATCGGCTTGCGCACCTGTTCCGCCGAAGGCGTCAGCACGGCGCGCTCGGTTTCCCAGAAGCGCAGGCAGCGTTCATCGAAGGGCAGGCCGCAATAGTCCAGCATGCGGCGGATTTCCGCGTCGGCATTGTCGACCAGGTCTTCATAGCGGACGTGCAGCACGCGCCCGGGCATGATAGTTTTGAAATAGTCCATCTGGGTAACATAGTTGCGGTAGTAGCGGCCCAGATGCGTCAGATCGTAGGTGAAGGCGGCATCGTGCGGCAGCATCTGCTTGAACATGGCGAAACCGGCGGCCATCGGCATGCGCCGGATGTCGATGAATCTCGACTGCGGCAGAGCAAGCGCCAGGAACGGAATATCAATCCAGTTCCACGGCCGCTTGTCGATCACGTAGGGCAGCGTGCTGTGGCGGAACACCGCAATGTCGCGCAGAACATCCTCGCCGAGCGCGTGCAGCTCTTCGCGGCTGTAGTTGGGTACGCGCTCCGGATACACATCGGGGGCGACAAGCAGGCGGCTGATGGCGATGCGCTTTGTCACCGACCCAACCGACGGCAATTCCCGCGTGCCCTCAACCTCAGGGTGGCTGGCGAGAATCTGCTCTACAAGCGTGGAGCCGGCGCGCGGCATGCCCAGAACGAAAATCGGCGTGGTCGGGGGATTGGCCGGCGGACCTTCCATGCGCGCGCTCATCACGCTCGCGGTATAGGTGCGCCGCATGCGGGCCATGCGTTCCTCAAACTCATCGGGATCATGCGCGCTTTCGGTGTTTTCCACCTCCTCCTTGCAGACCTTGGCGGCAAAGGCGTAGGCCTCGAACGCACCTTCGTATTCTTTCATGCGCTCCAGCGTCTGCCCCAGCGCATAGGCCATGCATTTCCGGCTGAGGAGTTCGGGAATGCCGGCCGCCAGGTGCTGCATCATGTCGGCGACGTCGTCTTCGTTCAGATGATTTGACCGCAAATCCGACAGCCCAAGATAGCCGTGGCCGCTGCTTGGCCTGATGCGCAGCATGGTGCGGAAGGTACGCTCCGCCGCCTCGCGCCGGCCCAGGGTTTTCATCAGCGAGCCATACGCGTTCAGAACGCCCAGATGCTGCGGTTCGTCCTTCAGCAGGGCTTCATACAGCGCAACCGCTTCGTCAAACCGTTCCAGGTAGACCGCGGCCTCCCCCCGCTTCAGGCGGAACTCAAAGCTGGCGGGCTTGGCGGCCAGGAGGATCGCGGTCTCGCGATAGGCGCCGAGCTGATCGCGCTTCGTCACCAGCAGCCGGGCATAGTCCTCGCGCACATCCAGGTAAGCGGGGGACAGCTCCAGCGCGCGCTCCAGCAATGTCTCGGCGGTATGCAGGTCCTCCTGCGCCTGGTGCTCCTGGTCCGACAGGTAACGCATGGCGGCGACATCCAGCGGATTGCCGAACAGATGCTCGCGCAGCCAGGTCATGCGCTGCTCGACGGGACGTTTTTCCACGCGTTTGCGCATTTTCCTGTCAAGCCGCTCCAGCTTGTCGGCGGCCCGCTCCCCAATCGCAACCGGCCAGGCGTCCGCCGGCACCTCGGTGGCGCGGGCGTCGGCCTCGGCGGCTTCCACGTCCTTTCCGGCCAGCCGCAGCAAGTCCGCGTAACCGCGCCAAGCGGCGGCGTGATCGGGCGCCAGGCGCGTCACCTCCTGCATGGTCTCCAGCGCCAGTTCGTGGAAGCTCATGGCGGCGCTGGTGCGCCCGACCTCATACAGATGGGCGATTTCTTCCCGCGTTTTCTTGGCAGGCGCGGCGGGTTCCGAAGCCTTGGGGCGCAGCGGCAGGCCGCGCGCGCCGCGAAAGGGGTCCAGCAGATCAACCCCTGTGTAGGGCTGGCCGCCGGCGCCGGGCTGCGCCCGGATCACGGCGAATGGTTTGATCATCGCCGGCGGCGGCGTCGGCTTCGTCACGTCTCTGCGTCTCCCATCGGATGGGCTTGGGGGGGTATCCGCGCCAGCGAACACCGAAGCCGGTTTTCCAGTTACCGCCACACCGTGCCGCATGCCGGTAAGGTCCGCGCCTGCGCGCATCGTATTGCTGAGAATAGTCGGGCTTGGCAAGGCCGGGCGTCAATCACCGGCCGGGCGCCCGCGTGTTTTGCTTCCGGCGGGCAGAGGCTTTGCCTCTGGATTCCACCAGGGGCGTGCCGCCCCTGGACCGTCATTGCGACGCTGTCTCTCCCCGGGTAGCCAAGCAGTGGATCGGGGTCTGGGGCCGCCGGCCCCGGCGGTGTGAAGAGGCGCAGCCTCTGCCCGCCGGAGGCAAATTCGAATCAGTGGCATCGTCCGCGCCCTTGAACCGGTCGTTAGGCGAGACTTCGACACGGCAAAAAAATGCCGGCGGCCTGAGGCCGCCGGCACCGTACTGGTTAGAAAATCGGTCGCGAATTACGCACCGATGCTGACCTTGACGTCCAGGTTCAGCGTGCCGTTGTACTTTCCTCTGGAGTTCTTGAACTTGGCTGTCAGGACGGAAACGAAGCTGTCGACCTTGCCTTCGCCTTTCGCTTTTTTGAGGTCGTAGGTGTCGCCATAGAACTTGGTCGGGCCCGAGGCGCAGCCCTCGGAATATGTCTCGGTCGCATGGCCGAGCTTCGCGTATGTGCTCTTCTTCGGAACCTTGATCTTCATCTTCGGAGTGGTGCACAGCGAGCTGTTGCTGTTAAACTTGTAGTACGTGCCGAGCAAGTGCACCGCGGTGCCGAGGTCCGACGCCGGAACGTAGGTGGAAACGGCGACCGTATAGGTCACGTTTTTGCGCCCAGGGACTTGGAGCTTGGACTTGAAGACCGCGTTGCCAGCATGCAGCGCCGTAATGCTGAAATGCGGAGCGTCCCCAGCGATGGCAGGGGCGGTTGCCAGCGCGGAGAGCGCCGCACCACCGAGTAGGATTTTGATGATGTTGTTCATTGAGATCTTCCCTTGATTTTAAGAGCCGGGCATGGCGATAAATCGGTGTCAGCCGAACGGCCCCACTGCACGCCCCCTTAGCGGACCATAAACGCAAGTTAAACAAGCTCAAATGGTAGCGCAAGCCGAAAAAGTTTTTTAACCATAAGGAATGTTCGCGAGGCGCGTGTTGAGGTTGGCCCGGAGTTCACTTCGGCTCGCCGATGATCCAGGTCGGCGTTGTTTCGCCGGCGGCCCTAGCTTGCGTTGCCCTTAATGGATACCACGTTGCCCGACATGGTCTTCGCGTACGCGGCCACAATCGCCTGCCGTGCCGCATTTATTTTTTCTGGCGAGAGCGGGTCGCCTTGTTTCAGGCCAGTGGCGGCAGCCAGAGCGCTGGCGGAAATACGAGATGCACCCGCAAAATTTTGCGATTCGAGGCGGCGGGCCAACTTTTCAAATCTCGCCGTCGGCCGGTCGGGCTCCTGCAGGTCGAAAATGACCCAGACGCGGCCGTGTCTTTCGGCAATGCTGGCGAACAGCTGCCCCTTGATATGCCGCGCCTGCAGCTCCTTTGCGAGAATGGCCTGGTCGGCGGCAACGTCCGCCCGTGTGATGCGCGCGCCTTCCTTTTGCTTGAGTTTGGCCTCCAGCTCGAGGGTATTCACGCCCGGCATGCCGCCGAAGCTGTAGCCGTTCAGTGTGTATGATGGCGCGCTGGCAACGCCGGCCGCCATGGCGGCACCACCGGTCAGCGCGGCCGCCAACAGGCCCATTCGTGCCGCGCTTTTCATAAACCGGCATTCCCCGGATGAGCACCGGTTGGACCAGATCATGCTTTCTCCGGGGCATCCGCAAGTCGGTGCGACTTTTGGTTGCGGCCAGAATACATGTCCGGCCGTTTTGGGATCAACCCCCGGACGGCTTCCGCCCCGTCTGTTCTCGGACCCGCGCGATGTGCGCTACAGCTCGCGCATCCCCATGCAATGCGACATCGCCGCAAACTGAAAGCGGATCATTGTCCTGAGGGTCTGACCCAGTTCTCCCTGCATCGATTCCACGAATTCGAGCAGATTAAGAAATTTCATGCGATTCTCACGAAGAAGCGTGTCGAATTCCTCTTCGGAGTTCGGCTTTCCCGCTTCTTTCATGATGCTCACGAATATGCCCTTGGAGAGTCTGGGAGGTTTCATGTTTCCGATCATCAGGCATGACAGTATGACTTTGTCGTCCTGTATCTTGAAATCAGGAACGGAAAAAGAGCTGCGCTTGGATTTGAAATTGAAATTCCGCTGGATGATCAGGTTGCGGGAACCCTCCCGCATTGCCGGGAGACTGAAACACCCGCGTTCCGGACTCGCGAAACCAAAGCCCAGAAAAATCCCGAAGGGATATCCCAAGCAATAGTGCACGAGAACTTCATCGGAAAACTGTCCCCCGATGGAGACTCCATCCTTGACATTATACCCCGGTACGCCGATCCCGTGATTTACCAGGTCCATCACGGGCATGATGAACATTTTGTCGCTTCGGCTGATTCGTCTGCTCTGCAGGAACCACTGACCCACCACGTCTTCGCCTTCTTCGATTTGCCCTCCCAACCCGGATGGAACAGACAGTGCCGACGCCACGTCGGGCGGCAAATTATTCATCCCCTCAACGTGTGCGGCGCATTCTGGCCGCGCGATGCCCCATGAAAACGCATTCTGGTATTTTTCGAAGAACTCCCGCTCTCGTTGCCCGATCTCGACAGAATCCTTTATCTCGATCCGGCCGTCCACAAACTCAATGTCTCCCGTCGGAATCAGGAGGTTCGCCGGAACGTGCAGCCGGGTCGGCTTGTCCCGGTCGATCCGAAAAATTCCGCGACCGAGGGAACCGTTTGCCTGCACGATATTGTCGGCTGTACCCCCGA